>Ga0210246_100409_pt1 | contig 38851 bp, 26 predicted proteins | sample ChrtobMetaP3_8mM_FD_155469 | JGI IMG/M metagenome (GOLD analysis project Ga0210246, IMG submission 155469) | Chrysochromulina tobin associated microbial communities from unialgal haptophyte culture, Seattle, Washington, United States - P3_8mM | ecosystem: Host-associated > Algae > Haptophytes >...
CGTCGCCGCCGCCGCCAAAGAAGCCGCCACCGATGTGCCCTCCACCATCGCCGCCGCCGCCATCGTCGCCGACGCCCCGGGCGCCTCCCAGAGCACCGCTTGGCGGTCCGCATCGTCCGCCGCCACCACCCTCGTCGCCGCCTCCGCCTCTGCCCCCGCCGCCCTCGCCGCCCCCGCCTGACCATCCGCCGCCTGGCCGCCCGCCGCCTCTGCACCCGGGCGGCGCAAGGCCGCCTCCGTCGAAGCCGCCCCCGACGCGGCCACCACCGTCGCCGCCGCCGCCAAAGAAGCCGCCACCGATGTGCCCTCCACCATCGCCGCCGCCGCCATCGTCGCCGACGCCCCGGGCGCCTCCCAGAGCACCGCTTGGCGGTCCGCAGCGTCCGCCGCCACCACCCTCGTCGCCGCCTCCGCCTCCGCCTCCAGCCACACCCCCGCCTCCTCCCTCGCTGCCGCCGCCCCCCTTGCGGCCTCTGATGGAGGTGCTCGCCTCCCTCACCGTAGGCATTGGCGGCGGCTTGCCCCTGGGCGGCGACGATATCAGTGACGAGGCCGCCGAGGACCTGGCCGCGGCCACGGCGACCGCGGCCACCGAGTTGGCGGCGGTACTTGCGACCGTGCAGCAGCTCGACACCGTCGCCGCCCAGGCCGTCACGAGTGGTCTATCCTCGCTCTTTGGGCTGATGGCTGCCTCCGATGGCTCCGCCTCCTCGGCAAGCGCCGGCGAGCAAATCGGCGCCGCCGTCGAACAGATGGCGCGCGCCGCCACCACGGCCGCCCTCGCGTCAGTGACCGTTCCGAGCAGCGGCATCGCCGAGCCCGTGGTGCTGTCCTCGGCCAATCTCAACATGACCATCAACGTGCGCTCCCCCAGCGCGCTCGCCGCGGAGCCCATCTCGTGCGACTCGGGCACGGGCGTCGCGGCTGCCGTCGCGGTGCCCGCTGACCTGATCGGCGGCATTCCTGGGCTCGATCCGTCGGTGCCAGTTGCGGCCGTCCTCCACACCTCGCGGGTCAACCTGCACGGCGGGCTAGGCGGAAGCAGCGCCGCCGAGCGCCGTCGGCGGCGCCGGAACCGCCGGCTGACGAGCGAGAGCGGTAGCAGCAGCGACGCTGGCGGCGACGACGGTGAGGGCCGTGACGGGGGCAACGCCACGTCGTCGGCCGGTCCGACCGTCTCGATCAAGATCTCCCAACGGGGCGCGGAGCTCTCCGTAAAGGACGCGCCCTCGCCGATCAACATCAGCCTCGCGTACCAGTCGCCGGCCGCGGGTGCCGGCCAAGCGCCGTGCGTGGGCGTACCCAACCCGTTCTCGGCTGCGGCGAGGGCGTGCGGCACGACCGTCGAGTGCAAGTTCTGGAACGAGACCAGCCGCAGCTGGTCGACCGATGGCTGCGCCACGATAATGGGCGCCGACGGCTCCGTGGGCTGCTCGTGCACCCACCTGACCGAGTTCATCGCCATCGAGTTCCCGACGTCGGCAGAAGAATTGCTTGCTCTCCTGCTGGAAGCAGTCGCGTTCAACAGCCTGGACATGGGTGACATTGAGTGCGCGTTTTATCGCTCGTGGCACACGGTGCGCAACGTCTGGTACCTCATTTTCTTGCTGGTGGCCATGCTCATCGTGCTGGTCGGCAACGGGGTGCGCAACGACCGGCGCCAGATGCACGACACGCTCGCCCTCCTCTCGGGTAAGCAGAATGAAGAGAAGCGCAGGCGCCAGGCAAAGCTGAATCAGTCCATGGAAAAGAGGACCCTGCGCAAGCAGCAGACGGCGGCTCCGGCCACAAACGTCGCGACGACGATGCCAAAGGCTACTGGCCTGAAGTCTCTCAGATCTATGGGAGCTCTGTCATCGCAGATGAGTGCGCCCAAGGTGGTGCCAGCGTCTGCGTCAGCCATCGCCTCACCGCCGCCATCACCACCCGAACATGTTGCTCACGTTGCGGAGGAGGAGACCGTCTCGACGACGACAACGACCATCGTCACGACCATCACCAAAGAGCTCAGGGAGACGACGACCTCGACGACCAACACGTCGAGGGCGGGCACCGTGCACGCTCCTCAGTTTGTCACGTCGCGTATGCCACGCATCACCGAGCTCCTTTCCTCTTCCCCGGCCCCTTCAGATGGCTCGACAGAGATCATATCCCTCTCTGACCCCGTGGGTGTGGCCACGCCATTGACTGAATCAACCAGCGCCATGGCGTCCCTCGCCACTGCATCAACGAGGGCTGCTGGGCCAGCTGTAGTTGGCGCCGGCGCACTCGGCGATCCCTCGCCCGCCTCCGCCGCGGACCCTGCGGCCGCCCCTTCGGCGGCGACCGCCTCCGTCCTTGCTGCCTTTGGCGGCGGCGCCAAGCCGACTGGCCTGCAGCGTTGGAAGCAAGCGAAGCACAAGACGAACGCTACGCTGCTCACCAAGCGCTGGCACAAGGACGTCGACAGGGTGTGGAAGCGCCTGTGCCTCGCATGCATGTATAACCATTCGCTCTGCGCCGGCATCACGACGCGGGGGGTGCCGGGCTTCACACGCGCCCAGACAGTGATGATCCTCGTCAATGGCTTCGCCTTCGAGCTCGTCATGCTCCTGCTCTTGTTGCCAGCGCCACCGCCGCTGCCTACGGACAATGTCACCGGAGTGCCTATCGAGCCGGAGGGACCCGCCGTCGTGATCAACCCGATCGCCATGATCTTTGGGGCCGGCGTCGCGGCCTCCATCTGCATCCCAATGGGTCTGATCCTCACGTGGCTCTTCGACCCGATCATCATCGTCAACGTGAGCAAGAACATGGCGTGGTTTTACCTTTGCTGGCCATACTGGCTCGTCTGGAAGCGCCTCGAGAGGTGCTACAGGTGGCTGCGCGTCAAGTGCAAGCGCAGGAGCGCCAAGGTCGTCGAGCACTCGGACGAGGATCCTGCTTCGACGGCCGTCGCATCGCCGCCCGTCTCGGCCAAGGTGAAGAAGACCTTTGCGCGCTTCGACGTGAATCACAGCGGGTACCTCGAAATCCAGGAGCTGCGCAAGGCGCTCGAGCACCACGGCCTCAACTTAAGCACCGCCGAGGCCGGGCGTATGCTGAGCGTGTACGACGACAAGCCTGACGGCAAGCTGGACCTGAGCGAGTTTGCGCAGACCGTTCGCGACCTGAGCGCCGCCGACGAGGCTCCCAAGGTGAAGCAGACCTTCGCGCGCTTCGATGCAAACGATAGCGGGTACCTCGAAATCCAGGAGCTGCGCAAGGCGCTCGAGCACCACGGCCTCAACTTAAGCACTGCCGAGGCCGGGCGCATCATGAGCTCGTACGACGACAAGCCCAACGGAAAGCTGGACCTGAGCGAGTTTGCGCAGGTCATTCACGACCTGAGCGCCGCCGACGAGGCTCCCGCGGCGCCTGAGCCTGTCAAGAAGAAAACAAAGACGCACATGCGTGTCGGTAGACACGGCGTCAGTGTGCGTAAGGCCGCCCCCAAGGACAAGGCCGATAAGGGCGAGGCCGACAAGGGCGAGGCCGACAAGGCCGAGGCGCCCAGGCTGGCCGCTAACTCGGCAGCGCGGATTTACTCTTACGAGAGCCTCAACGATGGGCTTCTGAAGGCGTCGCTCTCGTCACATTGAAGAACAAGGACTGGCCTGGGGTGAGGCACATCATCCTCGGCTGGGGCCTGTCGATCGGGATGTTCGGGATTTTCCTGTTGATGACCCTCTTTTTCGGCTGCTCGCTCTTCGAGCCGCAAGACCCGGCCAAGAATCCATACTTGCCGCCTCTCGAAGAGGGCGAGGTCTCGACTCACGTACCGGGCGATACGGTTGAGCTCATCAGGACGTGGCTCTTCTCCTGTGGCTTGCGGTTCTTTTTGAACGAGCCGATGATCATCCTCGCATCCAAGGGGCTGCCCATGCTATTCGCGAGCGCGTTCTGCGCCAACCTGTGCGGCGAGGTCATCGTCGAATCGCTCAACCTGCTGGTGACGATCATGATTGAGGTGATCAAGTCGATCAAGAGCTGAAGCTGAATGTGGGAGCGAGCGCGCCTTGCACGGTAACGTGCACGGCGGGAAGCAGAGTGTTGGCACTGGGCATAAAGGGGGGGGTAGAGGTGGGGATGGCGAGACGCGGGGAGAAGGAGGGTTTCATGAGGGTGCGCTATCGCAGAAGTCGAGCGGGAATGTGGACAGAGAGTCTGAGTGGACACTCGGCAGCGGCGTAATCGGCAGTGGCGATATCAGCAGCAGCGGTATTCATGGCGGACGTCGCGGCGGCGGTTTTTTTGTGTGCTTATGGCGATCCGTGTGTTGATATCCCGGTCCGTTGCGGGTGTTGATATCCCGGTGTTGCTTGAGTTCTTTGGGGAATGTTGTATGCATGGTTGTATGTCGCGCATCGTATGTGGGACACGTTTCCGTAGAACGTAGTCGAATGATGGAGGTGTACTGTAAAGACATGTGAACGTTAACACGACAGACGCGACAACCGGTGCTACGGCACTGTTACTGCCCGCTCAGAATATACACACCTTACATGACCCCATACGAGACACGGAGCATGCGCGCGCTGGCGGCGTTGAGGATGGTTTGGGCGTCGGCGACATGTGTAATATGATGTCAACTGTGTTACGCGGACGGTCACGTTGCCGACATATCCGTCCATGTAGGAACGATGGTTCGTGGTAGACGGGTCTTGTGTGGAGGTGAGTGTGTGGTCTGTGCGTGCTGGTGTGTTGTGAATGAATATGAATGAATGTGAATTATGCGGAGCTCCTCGGGTGATTGCCCCTTGGAGGGGAGAGCGTGAGTGGGTCCCTGTCTCGAATCTGGCTCTTTGCCGGGTCGTTGACATGCGCGAGGACGGACGGATGCTGCGTCTCTTCAGGGGGCCGCGACACATTCGATTTCGACTCGATGCTCGTTGCCCCTTGGCTCGCCCATTCGGGGGTTCACCGCCCACGTTGCTCGTTGGCGGGCGCACTCCCTCCCGAGTTCATATTTGGGTCTCGCCGCTTTTTCTTTCTATGGCTGTTTCTCAGCTCTCCATCTGCATGTGTCTCATGTGAGGCCTGGCCTTTTTGTTTTGATTTGTTTTCACGGCTGTGCTGCTTACGTGTTGTGTGTATTCATTATGAATTGTGCGTCTTCATAATGATCTGGGGATATTCATGCATGACTCCTCCCCTCGCGCATTGCCGCTCGTCCCTCCGCTGCAGCTGTGCGAACCGGCGTTGGCCGCTGATCCACCCTCGGCGGCACATTCAAGCCCTCTGCCGCAGCTGTGCGAACCGGCGTTGGCCGCTGATCCACACTCGGCGGCACATTCACGCCCTCTGCCGCAGCTGTGCGAACCGGCGTTGGCCGCTGATCCACCCTCGGCGGCACATTCACGCCCTCGCCGCGCTGTCGACTACCTACTAAACGGCTCCAGCATCGTGCAAAATCGGCACCTCGCACGGTTCAAAGCGGCTCCGTACTTGCAGCAGCTGCTTGACGCGCCCGAATTCTCGCCGATGTTGAGCCGCCAGAGCAAGCAGCTCAAAAAGGAGCTCATCGAAGCCTATGCCATCGTCGAAGTGCTCGAGCGACAGCTCGCGTCCGACGAGGCCTCGGCGCCCGTCGCGGCCATCGTCGACTTATGCTCGGGCAAGGGCTTCATGTCGGCCATCCTGGCGCTCGAGTTCCCGTCCACACGCGTGATCATGGTGGACATCGACCAGCGCATCAAGACCGGCCACGTGGGCGCCCTTCCCAACTTGCGATTCGTGCGCGCGGACATCATGGGCAGCGCGTTTGCGGCTCAGCTCACGGCAGCGCTTGCCGCAGCGGTCGACGACAGCATCAGCGGCGGCCGCGGCAGCAGCAGCAGCAGCGGCGGCGGCGGCGGCAGTGGCGAGCACTGCGGCGAGCTCGGCGACTGTCAAGAAGGTGCGGCAACGGTCATGAGCGACCGTTACATGGGCGACCGAGGCCGATGCATCGCAGTCGGCATGCACCTATGCGGGTCACTCGCCCCACGGGCAATTGAGCTCTTCGGCGGCTGTGTGCAGCTCGATGCACTCGTGCTCGTGCCGTGCTGTCTCGACAAGCGCACGGACACTCTCCTCAAGGCCCAAGCGAAGCTGCGTGGCGTCGATCCGTATGAGGCGAAGGTCGAGGAGCTCTGTGGGCTCTTGCACGCGCTTCCCGCCGGCGGCATTCTCGCCGGCGACTGCGGCGCCGGCGCCGGCAGCGGCGGCGGCAGCAGCGGCGGCGGCGGCTCCGGCGGCGGCGGCTCCGGCGGCGTGCGCGTGGACGTGATCCGCGACAATGCGATGCGGACGCAGCTGGGCGGCGAGGACTCGGAGGGTACGGCGAGCTGCAAGAACGCGCTGCTCTGTGCGCGCAAGGCGGGCTGGGACCGTCGGCCGTTGCCCTTGGAGGAGCAGCACATCCTCAACGCGCCGCCATCGCCACTCAAGGAGCATTTCGACGAGCTCCCAGCGGTGGGGATGCCGGCCGACAAGGCCCACGCCCGCGATTGCACCATGGATACATTGCACAGTGGCTCGATGAGCATTCTCGAAGGACTGGCCGCAATTTGGGGCTGTGCGGCTGCACGCAAGCCTCCTCCGAACATGGATACACAACGAGCCCCAAAATAGATTGAAGGGTGCAACATGAGATGCATGTACTATGAATCTACGATACCATGATGGATGCTTAATGGATGCAGAATTGCAGGCGTCGGAGCTCGGCCTTCGGCCAGCTCTCGGAGCTGATTTTTCGCTTAACAAACCTCCTTCACGTGTGATGCACAGAGTGTGAGCGCGGAAGGACCGCGACGAAACTGACTTACGGCTGCTGTTGCACGGAGTTGATATTGAGCGCGGGGGGACCTTCCTGGAGATGATATTCAAGTTTTCGCGACAGAAAATTTCTCAACTGTTCCCTTCCTTCACAAAGCTGATTTTCGAGAACCCCGCCGAAGCGCTGGCTGCCGTCCGTGAGGGGCAGTGCGTCGTCAACCCCTCGATCAACCCCAAAACCATGGACCTCGTCATCCATGCGGGCACGCTGAGCGTGCGCGACCCATCGAAGGACCACTTTGTTGAACGGTTCGCGCCACTCCCTAGACGTCGCCGGCCTGCCGCCGCCAGAATCACCACGCGCGCGTGCGTTATCAGCCGCCGAGCCACGCATGCTCCACGCCGAACTCATGCCGCAAATTGATGTACCCATGCGCGCAGGTTCTTTGTGCTGCGGCCGACCGAGCTCGAGTGTCACCTTCCGGACGGGCAAGATGCCATGCCGCTCGACGTGATGCCACTCGCGACCACGTGGGTAAGCGGCAATCTGCATAAGGGATCCGAGCAGGCCATCTTCACCATCGAGTGCGTTGGCGAGCAGAAGAAGTGGGTGCTCGCCGCCAAGTCGGTCACGCTCGCGAGGCAGTGGATCGACGCGCTCGAGAGCATCGGTGTGGGCCGGGACGACTCGAAAGCGCTCGCGCCCGCCGCTCTCTCACGTGCGCACACACAGCCGTTACATCTCCCGAGCGCCGCCACCACGTCTAGCGTGAAGCCGCCGCCCGAGTCGGTGCCCGCTCCTGTCAAGGTGCCTTCGCTCGGGGTGAAGATCAACATCGCAGCGCTGACGTCATCCTCGCACGGCTCGCGTCACGAGACGACGCCGCGCCCGCTCTCGGCGCGCACGCCACGTGGAGTGACCACCTCTCGGAGCGCCCTGACGTGGCGAGGCCCGACGCCGTCTCACCTCGCATGCCTGTGGGGTCGCATCTTCATCCACTCGCTCTGCGGCACCGTCGGCCCGTGCATGTATGAGCTCTTCGAGCTCATCGGGCACCCGTACTCCAAGCCCGCCGCCACGCTGTACGTGCTCCAGGCGTGGCTCTGCAGCGCCGTGCTCGAAGCCTGCGGCGGAGTGCGCCGCCGGTGCGTCGAGACGGCGCAAGCGATCGAGGCGTGCTTGGGATCGTGCTGGGCGTCGCGCGGCACATGGTGCGCGTGTCAGTGCATGTGCGCGGGCTGCCAGTGCATGTGGCGCTGGGCGTCGCCGCTGCAGCGCGACACGTGCACCAGCCCGATGAAGGAGGGATCGACTTCCAAATTAGGATCGACTTCCAAAGTAGGGAACCACGCGCACGCGGGGGCGAGCGCCGCCGTCGCCGCCTCCGCCACCACCACGAGCCTGTGCAGCGACAGCGACACGGCGGCGACGGAGAGCGGGAGCGCCCCTGGGGCAACGGTCACGAGGATGGCCACGTTCACGGCCGTTGCGCCCACGTTCACGGCCGTTGCGCCCACGTTCACGGCCGATACGCCCACGGCCACTCCCAAGGCCAAACCGACCCTCGACGCGCAAAAGGTCACACGTCTGGACACTTTCAATGCGGACCGTTTCGGTTCAACGCCGTCACTGTTCACGCCCGGCGGACTGTTCACACCCGGCGGGAGCCCGACGGTGCCGACGCACCCGCATGCGTCGGCACGGCGCTCGCGCTCCTTCAACAGCTCGAACATCTCCTTCTCCAAATGGCTCGTGGCCGAAGAGGGTGGCGACGAGGGTGGCGACGAGGGTGGGTCTGACGAACTTGACAAACTTGACGAAGCGCTCGAGCCGCTCGCGCCCCAGCTAGGCGAGCTCACGAAGATCGCGCCGCTACAGCGCCTGCTGCAGGCGCGCGACGAGGCCGCGCTCGCCGCCGCCGCATCCGCCGCGTCCAAGGACGACTCGCCGTACACCTGTGCGATGCTCAACGAGATTGAGGTGGAGCCCCATGAATGGCGCCGATGGGATGACCTCTGATGACCGCTGATGACCGTTGATGACCGCTGATTGCCTCCCTCATCAGGCGGAGCTCCATGAATGGCGCCGGCGCGACGCGCACGAGTTCGTGCTCGCGACGTCGCTCGGGATCGCCTTCTTCTTGGATGCGTCGTATGCGATCGGCCTCTTGTGCGTGCAGACCGCCTCGTTCAACCCAAAGGCGGTCATCATCTTCCTGCAGGCCTTCTTCGGCGCGTACTTGGCCTACTTTCTCGCGTACTCTCTCTTCGTCGCCGCTCGTTGGCTGCCCCCTGCCGCGCAGTGCTATTGCTGCTCGGCGATCCCCTCGGCGATCTTCCGGCTGCTCGCGCTGCTCGCGTGCCTCCTCTGCGCCGCCAGTGCCGTTTGCGAGCTGCTGCCCGTGATCGCGACGGCGCCGTGGCGGGCGCAGCCGGCTGAGGAGGGCGAATCGGCCGAGGGCGCCGTGCTGGGCGAGGGCGCCGTGATGGGCGAAGGCGCCGTGATGGGCGAGGGCGCCGTGACGCTCACCGACCTGCTGAGCAGCGCCGGTCTGCTCGCGTTCTGGGGCATCGAGCTGCTGTGCTACCTAGCGGCTGCCGCGGCCGTCACGCGTCGTCTCGGGCTCCAGGCCTTCGAGGACAACCGGCCGTGGTTCTCTTTTGGTCCTGGATACCCGTCGAGGCGCTCGCATCATTGGAACCGCGCTGACCTCATGTGAGCGAGTGCGGCGCATTCTCCATTCAGTTCCCAAACCAACGCGACGCCGACGGGCGGCGTGTTCTAGGGACTACGATTAGGGAGGGACCCTTAAAACCGTCAAACATGAAAACACGAAATTTAAGAAGACCAAAACACTGTCCGAGTCACTGTGAATTCCCTTGAAGTTGATTAATCTCCGTCTCTTGCGTTCCGCCTGAGGCCGCGCGTGTGGCCGAGTTGTTGTACAGACTGACCACGACCTCTGAGTGACTCGACCTCTGTGTGGTCGAGTGGGTCGTCTTTCTGTTCTTTCACACTCTTTTCGTCATGTTTCGTTCGTCTCGTCATCATGCAATGAGAAGTTTTTGTCCTTGTCGGGAATATGTCGGAAGCTGCAGGGGACGTCGACCCGGATGCCGTCACATCGCGGTCGTGGTGCATCGAGAATCCCGACCTTGTATTTCTCATCGTGGCCCACGCTGAGTTCCAAAGCCTCGCCACAATCGCTCGCATCTGCAAGAGTTGGAGGGCTGCAGCGCTCCGCACAGACCTACCTCACTGGAGCGAGTGCGACGAATCGCGCTTCCTTGCACTGCAGAGGAGCAACCTCCGTCGCTATTCCAGCGAGGCGCTAATTCGTGTGCTGCGCTCGAAGCCACGGATCAGTGCACTCGACCTCACGAACCTGAGCGCCAGCGATGGCAGCAGCCTGCTTCGGATGAGTGCCATGCTGCCAGCGACGCTGCACACGCTCGCTGTGCGACCGCCGGAGGGGCGAGGGCGCGTGCGCATTGAGCATCCCGACGCTTTCCTCGATGCGCTGCTTGCCTGCATCGAGGAGCTGCCACTGCTGCGCTCACTCGACCTGACGGGCATTCTCACCGAGCGCTCGCTCGCGGGGCTCCGCTTGCAGCAGCGCCGGCGTGCGAAGACGGCCGCCATGCGCGATGACGATCTCACCCAGGGATCGCCGAATGTGGCGAGGCTCAGCTTCGCGCGCGCACTGCCGCGCCTCGAGGTGCTCGCCCTCGGATTCCATTGCTTTAGCGCGATCGGCCGGCGGGAGGGGCTGGAGTACGCGCTCCCCCCACCGAACTCGCCCCCTGCTCCAGACGTTCACACCACCCACCGGACTCGCTCCCCCTGCCCGGACGCTCACGCTCCGAACGCCCTGTGCACCGTGCCAAACGTGCCAACGACGCCCGAAGTTGATGACAGTGCTGCTCGATGCTCGTGCGTGGGCGTGTGCCCGTGCTTCGTCATGTTTCGTCAGGTACCTCCTCGAGCAGCAGCGGCTGGCGCCGCGACTGTGCCGTATCGGCTGTCTTGTCGACGCACCGCGCTGCGCGCCTCTGGATGTCAAATGCCGCATGTGCGGCGAGGTGCTTTACCGTCGGCTCGAAGAGTACATAGTGCATCCGCCACAGCAGCCACACATCTCGTGTACGCGCGCCTGATTGCGCCTGATTGCAGCGCATCTCGTGTACGCGCGCCTGATTGCGCCTGATTGCAGCGCATCTCGTGTACGCGCGCCTGATTGCGCCTGATTGCAGCCGCGCATCTCAGCTACGTCTCATTGGCATGCGCACACCAGTGTGCCCCGGCTCGCGCGCCATGTCTCTTCCTCTCGTTAATCTGCCTTTAATCTGCCTTTAATCTCCTTAATCTGCCCTTAATCTCCTTAATCTGCCCCTAATCTCCTTAATCTCCTTAATCTGTCCTTAATCTGCCCTCTTCCTCTCCTTAATCTGCCCTCTTCCTCTCCTTCATCTGCCCTCTTCCTCTCCTTAATCTGCCCTCTTCCTCTCCTTAATCTGCCCGTACCGATGCCGCTAAGAGTCATGCGCGCTCAACTCTCTTTTGCAGACGAGCTGCATACGAACGTGCCGCCGCGCAGCATGCATCTGGTCGACGGGGATCCCACAAGGCGTCAGTGTACACGCCAGTGCCACGGCCAGCTGTGGCTGGTCGACGGCGGGAGCGGTTTTGTCCACCACGTGGCAGGCAAGGCGTGGGCGATCGCGTGTGGTCCCGCGTCGTCACGCGGTGTTCAAGTGTTCCCTGGGTTGTGCATTGCGGTACCAGCGGCGCCCGACGCGGCGCCCGTCGCGGCGCCCGACGGTGCAGAGGAAGACGAGCACGAGGGCGAGGGCGAGGGCGAGGGCGAGGCGCACGGGCTGCCGCGCGAAGGACGTACCCCTGGACGCACCCCCATTGAGGAGCTCACCGAGGACCACTTCCCCCTCTTCGCAATCAGCGGCGCAGGACAGTGACCTCTGCCGACAACGCGCAACGACAAGGCCCACAAGCATGTCTCTGACAGAGTGTTTGTAATTACCACGCCAGCACCCAACGTGCAACGTCTCTTCAGAGTTCACCGAGTGATCGACCAAAACCGGTAAGACCGAGGAATGGTGGGTTGCCCACGGTGTCCCGGTGTAAGACGACCCATACAGTTTCACGAGCGTCAGAGTCAGACCTCTGAATGAGCAAAAAATCAAGCCATTAAAATATAAATAATAACAGTGTCATAGATCGATCTCCAATGTGTCCAGTTCTACGGGTGTCCTCTCAATTCGAGGTAGATCCTTCGAGGCGAGGGATGGGAGCCCGAGGGTGTTCGGGAGCAGGGTGCCATGGGGGGGGGAGGTGACATCTGTCTCGCCTTGCGCTTTCTGTGCATGCAAGGTCATGGCATCTTCGGCTGCTGAGAGGTGCTCCTCGAGCAGCTTCTTAGCGGTGGCCGACTGCTCCAACCATTCGACAAACTGCCTCGTGGCTTCATCCAGATCGGTGAGCATGCCTCCCACATCCTCGAGTGCGTCTCTGCCCGCCTTGCGGCCCGCCTCGACGTCGGCCGTTGCGGAGATGGGGGGGATCGCGCCCAGCGGTGGCGGGAAGACGCGTTTCCAATTCGTGGGGTGAGCGGCAGCTTCCTCGTGCAGCAACGCCATCAGCACAGGTATGACCAGCGCCACGTCGTGCTCGTCGTACCCCCGCCCCTGGGTGAATGCATGCACGAGGGCCCGCGCGCGCGAAGTGTACAAAGGGCGCTTAGGCCAGCCGTCCGCGCCCACCAGACGCATGAGGTCGACTGTGTCGGCTTGGGCTGTGAAGAGTTCATCATCACCAACCATGAAGCCGTTGGTGTTCACCTGGAGGATGTTGGAAGGAGAAAGAGGCCATCCGTGGCCATCGGAAGGACATCAGAGGCCATCAGAGAGCAACTAGCTACAACTAGCGGCCATTGGTAGCCACCAGAGGCCATCAGAGGCCATCAGAGGCCATCACAGGCCATCACAGGCCATCACAGGCCATCACAGGCCATCACAGGCCATCACAGGCCATCACAGGCCATCAGCTGAGGATGCGCACCTCTTCGAGGAAGGCAGCTCCCGAGTCGTCCACGATGAAGTCTGGCGAGAGCATTAGGACGCGCCGATACGACGCGCCGCTCGCCTGCAGCCGCCGATGGAGTGCAAGTGGCTCGACGTTGCGCGCAAGAAGGACCGCCGCGACGAGCGCCTTCGCCACTTGCGGCATCACCTGAGCCATCGATAAGCCATCGGGAGCCGTCAGAGGCAATCAGAGGCGATCAGGGCAAGTTCGCCTTTGCCAGTTGCGGCGTTGCCTGACGTCCCCAGAGGCTCGAGTCGTGCGCGACATGATTGCATTCAGCTGATGAGGGAAGCAATCACGTCCATGCATCACCTGTCGTTCCCACAAGCTCGAGTCGTGCGCGACGTCGCCGCGCCCGCGGAAGGCTGGGCCGAAGCGCAGCCCGCGCTGAAAGAGTGGAGAGGCCGTATGCGGAGGATATGGCGCCACGAGCTGTTCCTTGTCGCACCCTTCACCGAGGGGCATGCGCACGTGCATGCACGCACCTGATGAGAGGGGAGCAATCGTAAGCAATCAGTGGTCCACAGAGGCCATTTTGGAGGCAATTAGAGCTCTCATCAGAGGCCCTCGGAGGCCCTCATTCCACGAGTACTCTTCACTTGCGAGCACATTGCGAGCACGCACATTTGGGCGACGAGAGGCAATGCCGACCGACCACGTCAGTATCGGTCGAGTACTTCACTGTCGAGATCTTGGGAAAGGCGCGATCGAGCATGTAGAGGCGCAGCGGGTCGACGGAGGTGATGACCGCCCACACACGCATGTCAAATTTGCGTCCACGATAGAGGAGCGGGTGCTTGACGTATGCCTGCAGATCGAAAGGTGGTCATCAGTGGTCATCAGTAGCTATCAGTGGTCATCAGTGGTCATCGGTCATCAGTGGTCCTCAGTGCTTGACGTATGCCTGCAGCGTCCATGATCCGTCGAGGGGCAGCGAGCGAGAAAGCCATGCATGCATCGCCGCGTCCGAGCCGAGGTCGGCCTCGCCGAGGAGCACGAGTGATATGCCCACCTGCAAAGTTAGGGAGTGCATCAGAGGCCATCCGAGGCCATCCGAGGCCATCCTAGGGAGAAGCGCACCTGGTTGAAGGACTGCTGAGGCTTGAGGATCCACATCTGGTGCGGCAGCTCGTTGCGGTCGCCGCCTTGGCTGCGTGCAAGCTCGAGCGCGTGTGCGCGCAGCGCAGACACGGGCCCATCAACGAGACCCTCGCCCCGGCGTACCTGATGAGGGAGGCAATCAGACGTCATCAGAGTGAGGAGGGAGGCAATCAGACGTCATCAGAGACCCTCGCCCCGGCGTACGTAATTGAAGCCGCGCTTGGTCCAGTCGCAATATGGTATGCCATCGGACCATGGGGATGGTATGAAGGAGGAGGAGGAGGAGGAGGAGGACAAGGAGGGCGAGGGCGAGGACGAGGACGAGGGCGAGGAAGAGGGCGAGGATGAGGCTCGCAAGGAGGCGCGCCGCAGCGGCTGCTCAGTGCCTTTCACAGTGCCTTTCACACCGCGCGTGCGGTTGTTCTTGGAGCCCTCGGCCCCGTCGCGCTGCGCCAGGCAGCTGTCATGCAGGCGTGCAAAGGCAAACTTGTCGCCAAAGGACGAGCGGAACCCGGGGATCGAGTTGACGAGGGCATGCTCTGCGATGGCGCCGTTGGCAAACTGTTCGGGCTTGAGCCACTGCTCGCCCCAGTACACGTCCCAGTGCGCGCTGTGCGTCTCGCACAGGCCAAGCGCGCGCAACGCGGCGGAGACGGATCCACGATAGTCGTGCCGGGATCCAACGGCGAATCGGCGGCAGCGGTGGCGCCACGAACTGCTGTGCGTCGTATGAGCGCCGTGATGAGCGTCGGTTCTCGAGCCGCCGCTCGCCTTGTAGGACTGCTGGCTCACATTGAGGCCGAGGCGCTGAGCTCGCCGATGCACATCGGCCCATAAGGCGCCAAACGCTCGGCGCGCCTGCAGAGCAGTCCACTCGTTCGTCGTGGGCAACTTCGCCTCGGGGGGCGTAGCGGGGGGGGGCTCCAGCTGCGAAAGCGATGGAGGTGTGCTCTTTGCCACCGTGGCTGTGCGTACGATTGCCGGGTCGCTTTGGATCATGATGGCACCACTTGCTGGCAGCTCCTGCGCTGATCCTCGTGCGTCTGGTGCTACGGCGGCCGCTGATATGTTGAATCGTGCCTGGCGAATGCGAACCTTGCTCGCGGCAGCCTCGATCGCTGCTCGGCTCGCGTTCAGCCGACTCGATCGACGGAGCGCTGCACGTTTGGCGTACTGCATGGATGCTCGACGCAGTGCTGTTGCCGCGGCGTCCTCGGAGCTGGGAGAGCTGGTTGGAGTTCCGCTCCTCTCACTCTTCCGCGCAGCAGCTACTGGCACGTCTGCTTGCATGGACTCATGCGAAAGTAGCCAACTAGCCAAGTACAGCTGAACCATCAAACTCACTGCTGCCAGGACGAGCAAGGGTTGCCCGCGCATGGAACCCATTCGCCCTGCAACCCACACCATCTTCGTAAGCCCTCACACGCACCAGGTTGTCGCCCCTCACCAGGTTGTGCGTTTCAATGCATGCTATGGATAGGAACTAATCCGCGAAAACGTTTTGAGAAAATGTGGTCTTTCAAAAGGTCACCTCTGAACGATCAGGTGCGAAAAGGTCCGGAAGGGGTAGGGGGAGGAACCGGGAGCGGGAGGTATTCCTTCTGGCGATCTGGATCGTCAGACGTCACACCGCACACTTGATCGAGTATCCGGACCACCTGATTTTGAACTGAGTGACATTTGAGCGCGCACCGGCCAGCCACTACAACACGACACGAAACACACACGGTCGCTACGGTCGCGTCGCGCGTTCGACTAACCTCCCGGCGGTCTACACGGTCGGGACCCCCCAACCCCAACCCGTGTGCGTTGCGAAATGGTCAGCTGCAGCGCAGGACATGCGTATCGCTGACTGAACATGTTTAAGAGGTCGGCTTGAACATGCGCCGACCGGTGCCGAAGCCTGTTGCAGCCATGCGTCGGAAGGACGTCATGACTCTCATCTCTTTGACGAGTGGGTCCAGCCATTCGGGCTTGGCCCCCAACTTGATGGCTTCCTCACGCAGCGTGGGTACCTTGTGGAGTATCAGTCGCAGCGTCGCCACACCGACCTCCTGCGCCGCGGGGATGGCGTGGTGTGCGTTCATCGCACCGATCACCGCTTTGAGCGCCCCTGCATCGGCCGCACTCTGCCGCCGATGGATGGCCATATCATCTTCTCCGTCGCAGCAGTTCTGGAGTGCCATGCATCCCATCTCCTGAACCTCCGCGTTGCTGACCATCATTATCATCGCATTCGAGACCGCCACAAGTACGCCCGACGATACGGACGTGTTGCGGTGATCATGTTCCTCTGAGCACAGGTTGACAATGGCAGCGAGGCCCTGCAGCTGCACGTTCGTATCAACTGGAAGCACCTTCATCGCCCCCACGACTGCCGCTGATGCCCCTTGCTTGTCGCACTCGTGGCACTGCTCGGCATCACGGCAGAGGACTCGCACGCGCCTACAGCAAACCTCCACAACCGTGTGATTGAGAGGCCTGGCCTGCACTGCCGCGTTCAGCATCTTCACCGCTTCTGCCGGCCCCATCTTGTCTATTTCAAGACACATCTTGTGTGCTTCAGCGACGGGGTCAGATACTGCTCCCGCGCCGATAGTCGTTTCTTGCGAAGAGCTGGGATGTGCTTCGCCGCCGTCGATGGGCGCCCCCGCCGGCGCATCACTCACTGCGCTCTGCTCCGCACCCATCTTGTGAGAGGCCCAATTGTGAGGGGGTGTCAAAACAGATCGGAAGTTAAAATTGGAATCCATTAAGAACTATTTGGGGGATGCGTGCCTGTTGTGCACTCCGTTTCGTCGGACATGGGATTCGCCGTCGGCCGAGCAAGTTCTAAGCATCGGGTGGTGCATCTGGTGCAAGACTTCGCGACGTTCGCAGGTGGGCAGGCACGACCTTTTCATGCATGTACCCGGTATCCACGCTGTGAGTTGGCGCCTAGGCGAACGTTCCGCAAGCTCCGACTTTCACAGCCGTTTCGCACAGAGAAGCGAAGTTCGTGAGGAGCGGTGCGGGAATAAAAAATTTACCGAACCTTCGGAGGCGCCGACGGTGCTCGCAAAACCAGGGGCACGGAGATCGGCACGGAGTTGCAACAAGTTGCAGCCGCAGGTCAGAGTGGCTCAGTGGGCTCTGATGCCCGCGCCGCTCAACATCGCAGGCAAGCTGCGCACGCTTTGCATCGGTACGTGGGCGTGGTCGCCGTCCCCCACGTGGGGTAAAGAACCAGGAACAAATACCGACGAGGCGACCAATCATGAGGCGTTCAAGGCTGCCATCGATGCAGGCATAACCTTCTTCGACACTGCGGAACATTACGGCGAGTCAGAAGAGCGTATTGGGCGCTACCTCAGCGCGCTCTCCGCAGAAGAGCGCTCCAAAGTGGCCATCGCGTCCAAGTTCCTTCCATTGCCGTATCACATCAGCTCGTCCAATGTCGTGTCTCATCTGAAGGCGTCACTGGCGAAAATGGGCCTCGAAAGACTTGACTTGTATCAGATCCATGGACCTTCCGTATCGATTCGCTCCGTCGAGACATGGGCGCACGGCCTGGCCGACGCACTCGACCAGGGGCTCTGCGCACAGGTCGGCGTGTCCAACTACAATTCAGATCAGGTCGCACGCACGGTGAAGGTTCTCAAAGATAGAGGGCATCGTCTCGCTTCTAACCAGATCGAGTTCTCCCTGTTGAAGCGTCGACCGGAGACTTCGGGTCTGCTCCAGAAGTGTGCCGACATGGGCGTGGCGGTGATGGCCTACTCGCCCTTGGCTATGGGGCGGCTCACGGGTAAGTCGTTTAAGGGGGCGGAAACCAAGGAGAGAGTCTTTGCGAGCGGCGGCTACTCGTCAGAGCAGTACGATGCGCTCATTGGCAAGCTGCGGCAGGTGGGCGAGGCGCACGGCGGCGCGACGCCAGCGCAGATTGCGCTCGCGTGGACGATCGCCAAAGGTACCGTGCCCATCGCTGGCGCCAAGACGGCCAAGCAGGCGCGCGAGAACGCGGCGGCGGCGACGATCATTCTGAGTGGCGACGAGGTGGCGGCTCTCGATGCACTCTCGGTCGACGGCCAGCGCAGCGGCCTCGTACCGGGCTGGCAGACGAGCAAGTTGGACGAGCTTTAGATTTGACGCGCGAGAGGCGAAAGCCGTACGTGCTACTGTATCTGTAGGCCGTGCGAACCCGCATATGAGGCGGCTGCGTGCTGCGTCGCGGCCGCCAGCGTTCATGCGACGTGAGCGGCGTGTGTGACATCGGGTGGCAGACGGGGCGTCGGGACGTGTACTCGTGGTAGGACCCGCGGCACCCGCGGCATCTGTGGTGCTGGCGCAGCGTGTTCGTCACTGCGCGTCCAGCGTGCGCGTCTCGTCACGGCGCGCGACCAGATCAGCGACCAGAGTGCGCGCAGCCGGGGAAAAGGTTTGTCAAGTAAGGTTCGTCGTTCCAACAGTGTGGCCCGAGGTTTCGTCAATTGGGTTTCGTCACTTAAATACAGAACCGTGCACGGTAAGAAGAACACCCGGGGGTGCCGGGACACACAGGAACCAAGCTTGGTACTACGTGTATAAACCGCAGTGAAACTGTCAGTGTGAACGTTTCCTCCGCTATCTTTGTACATTGAGTACGTTGGTAGTAGGAACCTTGAAAGTCAAAATGACTGTTCTCTCTTGAATTTGCTGACCAATTTTCTCACCTCGTAAGAGACTGGAAAGCCCAGCGAGCCTCTGCGAGGGAATTGCGAGAGTCGAAACAGCGTCCCGTCGTTTCAAATTCATGAAAGAAGTAACCACACCCACGAGGGACCCCCACACAAGCCACCTGTCAACTTCTCATGGCGTCGCCTTCAGCCTTCAGCCTTCAGCCTTCAGCCAATATTCCTAGCGAGAGAAAATGTCGGCGGTTGGGGTCGATGCCTTCCATCCTTTCGGAGTCCCTTCTTCCGCAGCAAGCATTGAGCGAAGAAACAGAACAAGCAGCGCTGTGGCCGGCTCCAGGAACCGAGGCCGCGGCCGGGATGGACAGTGAGGCTCGCACTTTCATCCCGTCAAGGGTGGCGTCGGCCCCCCCAAAACACCGACGAGAATCATCAAATTCTTCAATCGATAGTGACACGAGAGAATTTGAAGAAGCGACAGTGCAGTTCACGGCACGCAGTACACGGCACAGTCCCTCAGGACACACAGGCTCCGGCAGGCGTCTTTCGTCGCCTGCGGCATGCTCTGCTGCACGCTCTGCATCAAATTCTTCAAATTCTTCAAGCGAGAAGCTCGATTCCGCACACGTGGTCGCGCCTGCAATGGCATTCGAAGCCCGAGCGCCTGCAATTGTATCTGAAGGCCGAGCGCCTGCAATGGCATCCGGGCTGTTGCCTCTTGCGCTCACAAGAGCTCCACCGAAGCTCGAGAGGTTGTCAAGTAACTTTTCCCAGTGGAGCTCAATCCTACCTTATCGATATCGCGAGGTGGACGAGCCCTGCTCCAAGAGCGATCTAGCTGACCAGGAGGTCAATGAAAGAGCAGAGCAGCTTGAAGAAGCGCTTCACCGAAAACTCGCCAAAAATGATAAGACGGATAAAGGCTACGACCTCACTATTTCAGCCTCGTCAATGCTGGGCGGCTTCAGCATTCGAGACGTGCTTGCTCCACCAACGTAAGCATCCCCACATCGCCCTGGCTCACTGTCCCTAGCCTGATGTCGTCGCAGCCTCTCATGGTGATGGCCCCGCTCGTGACTCCATTCACGATTGTGACTCCAATCACGATTGCTCGCTGCGCGCTTCGCTGTGACAGGGCGAAAGATTTCAACTGGGATGGGGCCGCAGGTTTGTATCGCCTGCTGATGGCGACGGCAGTCGCGCTATGCCTCTACGCTGGCCTTACCCTCATCTTGAATCGGTACCTGGCGGCTCGCGCGTACAAGGACCTCTCAGAGCTTGCTTACCTCGACTACTACAAGGTGAGAGGTCGCCGCCACCGCAGCTCGCCTTCCACTGTTCGGCTCGCTCTGACAGCCCCTTCCAACCTACTCCTGCCTCTTCCCACGTGTGACCATGCGCCCTGCCCGTCCGTCCGATCCTCTTTCTGGTCCAGAACACTGGCCGCCATCGTCGAAGCGCGGTCTATGCCTTCCTATCGAGCCTTCCCATTTTCCTCGTCGCCGCAGCTCTCAAGCAAGTCAACGTGGGCACCCTGAGCGAGTCGGCAGGCGCCGTGGCGATTCTGGTGGTTGGGTTCTGCCTGCTGGTGTGGACGATGATCCAGCTCGGCGCCCAGCTTGAAGAGACCCAGTTGAAATCTCTCGAGGCCGACGAGGAGGCTGGCGATGAGATGGGGCGTAGCGGCAGCGCATCAGTACAGCCCGGCGGCACGGCTGGCGGCGCAGCTGTCAGCGTTGCGCCCGGCGCGGCTGGCAGCGCGGCTACCGTTCTGTCGTACAGCCCACCGCTCCTAGTCCCTACTCTTGAGTCCATGAGAGAATCAATACGGTCGGTGGCCCCACCGCTCCTAGTCCCTACTCTTGAGTCAATACGGTCGGTGGATGGGCTCGCTGAATTCGGCCGCGACGGCGAGGAGGATGAGGATGAGGATGAGGATGGAGAGGAGCAGTCAAAACGCACCGCAGATAAAGAACCTGCATGAGGATCAGATGGCAAGATGAGGGTAGAAATTGTGCGAGCTGCAGGCGGATTGGACGGGCGAGCCTCTCCGCTCCTGACGAGAGAGCCGCCGGTGAAGGATGCTGTGAATGGGGATTCTTCCAATTAGAAGATCGCATGCTTGGGCGAACGCGAACGGAACGACACTGTTTTCCTTGCTGTGGGGTTGGCGAACTGTGGCTCATGTGGCTTGTGGGTTGCATGTGGGGGTGGGGAATTTGAAGCGTGGTTTTCATCGGTTCATATAAGAAGATTGCATACAGCCGTGTAACATCGCTACGTACCGTATGAATCGTATGTAGTTACCATGATCGAGATCTCGTCTCCCACCAGCCACCGTCCCGCGTGAATTATTGCAACATGTTCAAAGCTGCGTGGTGTGCGCTGATGTGAGTGTGTCGAGCGGAGGCACCTCGAGGTCTTAGTCGGCATTTGAATCTGAGGCTGCCGCCGCCTCATACTCGGCTTGACGCTTAAGGGCCATCTTGCGAGCTTTTTCACGATCGGCCTCCTTGGTTGCCGCGCGTGCCTGCTCGAGGTTTGATAGTTGCCGTTCAAGCGGCGCCGGACGCTGAGGTAGGGATGCTGCGGGTGTTGATGGTGGAGCGCGTGGATCCGGTGGTGTGGGCTGTGCCTCGCGCAGCGTTCTCTTCGCATCGAGCAAGCTCGATCTGGCTGCGGCCATCGGGTCTCTCTTCGCCTCCTGCGCCTCCTGCCGCACGGCCGCCACCTTCTCGGCCGCCACCTTCTCGGCCGCCACCTTCTCGGCCGCCTCCATCTTCTCGGCCGCCTCGCGGTTATGCTTGCGGACGTCCTCTTTCGTCTGCGCGGGGACGTGCCGCGTGCGATGCAGCAGCGGAGCCACGGCCTTGCACGCACCGACAACCTCCGTGAGTTCCCGGGGTTCGAAGCCCCAGGAGCCTGCCGCATTGACGAGCTCGATGATCCCTAATATGGGTTGGCCCGCTATGGGGCTTGGGATGGGGACCGAGAGGACGTTGCGCACTTTATTCGGGTCGAGCCCGAGTGCATGCACGGCGCCGGTTTGGAAGCGGGGGTCGGCGTTCGCTCGCTGCAGGCACAAGGGCTCTCCCGACGCAAGGACGGTCGCGCCGCAGCAACCTTCGACGGGAGGGATCGCCTCAGTCGAAGGGATTCGCTGCCACACGTAGCCGTCCACGGCGGCCACGTGTAGCCGCACCGGGCCGCTGCTGGCCAACTCGTCGCTGTTGGTCAACTCGCCGACGAGGTATTTGGGGTACCCGCCAGCTATCTTCAACGGCTGCCCGGGCTCCCCGGTGGGATCTGCACGGAGGCAGATAACGTGCTCGCATCCCATGTGTTTGAGGAGCACCGCCGTCAAATTGGCAAGCCCGACGTCAGTGTAGCCGCTGCCCACCGCCGCCAGCGCCGCGTCGTACAGAGCCCCGCGGCTGCCGCCCGGCGGCGGCGACCCGTGTGCTCCTCTCTTTCCTTCAGGCTGCGAGTCCCTTTCGACGCTGGACTGTTGCGGTGGGCTGCGGCGCGGTGGTGGGCTGTGGCGCGAGGACTGTGGCGCGGAAGGGAGCGTGAGGCCCGTGGCGAGCCCCAATGGCTGCAGCAACTCTCCGGATACCAGGGCCTTGTCGGGGTTGGCTGCACCACCGGCATCGTGCTCTTCGTCCCACATGCACGAGCTGATGCCACCTATCGCCAGGACTGCCTTGAAAAAGTGGCGCTGCACACTCGGTGGCCATGCGCAAAAGCTCGTGCACAGGTCCCGCACCGAGACGAGCGGCTTATCGGGCGACCTGTGTGAACGGCTCGCCTTGCTCAAAGTCGCCGCAAACTGACGAGACTGACGGACCGCGGCCGCGGCCGAGACGGCGCTCCCGGACCGTGCCTCGAGCAGCTTCGTGATGTTTTCGCGAAATCGTTCGAGCTCGCCCGTGCTTAGGCTTGCAGCCATGGCCGTGAGGTCGTCTACAAAGTGTGGCAGCGGGCTGCCCGGCAACGGAGTCGCGTGCTCCGTCAAGAATGTGTGGAGCGCCCCGTCCGTATGTGTACGCGGCGCACGGGCGAGCTTCTCGAGATGTGGGTTGCGAGGAGAGCGAGGAGAGCGCGGCGGCAGAGCCCACGAACGCTCGATCATCGGCGCGAGGTCGACGAACGTCGGCGCCGGCATGCGCACGCCGTCGCGAGTTGCGACGAGTCCGCGCACGCGTTGAGATCCGTTTCAACAGAACTAACAGAGGGACACAGTACAAAACTTGCTACTTTAGGAAAGTGCGAAATGAACGTTGTCAAGTTCACACACTGTACTATTCTGATCACACAACGGCGTTGTGGTTTTTTGTTCAGTCATTCTCGCATGCAATCGGCGCAGCACACTTCAGCGAAGTTCCTGATAGACGCGCGCGCGCCGCGGATGACAGCAACCAGCTGCGCGACACACGCAGATGGGCCACCAGCGCAAGGTCGAGAAGTCGATCACGCAGGTGAAGGAGTCACGCCAAGCGGCGAACCTTCTGTTCGGCCACTGCCTCGCCCAATCTTGCTGTGCCCAAGACGAGGTGCGCATCTGTCGCCGCCCGCCAGCTGTGCCGCACGCTGCCTTTGACACCTGGCTGCTAGCACCCTTGATGCAGCTGTGCGCGATGCTATATGTGTGCGCGTGCGCCCGCTTTCCGGTTGCCAGGTACTTGAATCGACGCCAAGCGCCGACAAGAAGCTCGACAAGCTCCGAAGCTTTGTGACCTGCGTGTGCTCCAACGAGTCGTGCAGCATGGGCCGCCAGATGCACCTGGCGTGCTTCGAGGACATGACGCGACGTCTCATGCTGAACGTCACCTTGAACAAGGAGACCACTCTTCACAGTTGGCTGCGCCAGGAGACGAATACCAAGGACGGCACCCGGCTCCTCGAGTTCAGGGCGAATGTGTCGGCGAGTGACCCTCTGCGGCTTGCGAACAAGATCTGGCAGCACTCGCGCGAGAGCGCGATCCTGAGCATCTGCAAGTGCCGCTGCGGCGTAGGCCACCTCCGATACGAGCCCGACGCGTGTGCGAGCTGCGCCGGCGCCGAGCCCGACGTCGACGAAACCGAGCTCAAGCGGCGCGAGAAGCAGTTCGCCATCGAGGAGCGCTCGCGCCAGGCAAAGGAGGAGGAGGCCAAACGTCGGAACGAGGAGCGCGAGAAGAGGCGAGCGGCGTCGCTGTTAGCGTCGCTGCAGCATACGGAGCAGGCGCTCCGAGCGCGCGAGGAGAAGGCGGCGCGCGAGCGCGGTCAGGATGTGCTCGCGAGCGCCTTCGAACCGGGCAAGCCGTGGGCGTCCATGCGCGCGGCGCGCCCCGCCGCTTCCGCCGCGCCCGGCGCCCCCGGTGCGCCCAAGTCGCTCTCATCGCTCTCGCCCGTGGGGTCGTCGACCTCGCCACACACGAGCGAGCGCAAGGGCAAGTGCTCTGGCTGGTCCTCGTCGTGGAGCCTCGATGCGCCCGACGAGGAGGCACGCGCATTCTTGTGGACACCGCCCGCCTCCCCCACGCTCTTCCCAAGCGAGCTGGCGGCGATGAGCTCCGCGTGCGCGTCGCCGACCAAGGTGTACCGCACGCCAACACAGCGCGTGGAGGACCCGCGCCTTGCGAAGCTGCGCGCCGACGGCGACGCGGCGCGCGAGGCGAGGGCCAAGGCGGAGCGGCTGAAGAAGGAGGCTGAGGCGGCGGCGGCGGCTGAGTGGACTGCCAAGGCGGCCGGCGGGCTCCCAGGCACCTCGACGGCGGACGCGCACTTCGTCAAGCTGCGCGGGCTGCCGTACCAGATAAACGAGCAGCAGATCTCGGCCTTCTTCCAGCCACTCTTCGTGGTCGCGGTGCAGATCGCCTTCAGCCCGAGCCGCCAGCCCTCGGGCTTCGGTTACGTGCAGTTCCGCACGCCCGAAGATACCACGCAGGCGCTCCACCGCACCAACCAGGTGCTTGGTAGCCGGTACGTCGAAATCTTCCGGTGCACGCGCGCCGAGATGGAGCAGGCGCGCATGCACGCGCTCACCATGATGCCCTCCCCGCGTGGTCATGGCGGCGCTCCGCCCGCCGGCCAGCGCGGCGGCGGTGCGATCCAGGAGCTCGAGCGCGCCCACCGGCCGATCTGGGCGGCCCAGCCGGCCAAGTGCGCGAAGGCACGCGCACGAGAGCCTGGGCAGCAGCCGCTCTTGACCACGGCCTGTGGGTGCCATGATGGGTGCCTTCCCTCGTCGGCACAAAGCGAGCTCTCGAAGACGGACGCGCGCGCCGAGCGGGCTGCGAAGGCGAGTGCGACGGCAGAGGAGCCGGAGCGAGAGGAGCTGGAGCGAGAGGAGGAGGAGCTGAGCGCCGCGCTTAGGGCCATCGAGAGGCGCGAGATCGCGGAGGCGCTGGCGGAGGCGGCGGCGGCGGAGGCGTCCGCGGCTGCCGAGGCGCGGCGGCGCCAAGAGGACGAGGCGGAGGAGGCGATGCTGCAGGCGGCTCTCGAGGCGTCGCGTGTGCTCGCCGCGCAGGAGGCGCGCGCGCGCGAGGCGGTAGCGCGCTGGCGTCGCGAGTCGGATGAGCAGCGCAGGCTGGAGAGAGCCACCCAAGAGTCGCTCGCGCGCGCCGTCGTGATGGAGATTGAAATCTCGCCCGCGGAGCACGCAGCCCAAGATCAAGAGGGGCGCTTCCGCCGCCATCTCGTTGTGGAAGACGCGGACAGCAACCTCGACGTCTACGCGGACTACTTCCCGCACGAGGGGGTCGCCGACGCGCCCGCCGCACTGTCCGTGGCGGTGCTCGCTGCGTCGCCCGAGTCGCCTCAGAGTGTTCTCAGCGTCATCGTGGGATCGGGATGCAGCTCTCTCAGTCCTCTCGAGGCGATTCCACCGCAACCCGTCCCATCGATCCCATCGCCGATTCCAGGGGAGGTGAGACCGCCTTGCATCCACAAGCAGACGATCATCGAGGCTGTCGAGGCGTGGCTCGCAGACGGCGGCGGCGCCCGCGCGCCCGCCACGACGCCTCACATGCCAACCCCCCGCTCCCCTCATGTCGCTGGTCGAGGCGGGCGTGGCGGGCGCGGTGCGGGCCGAGGCGCGCGTGATCATGGCCACGCGTGAGGCTTCACTTGGCGCCTCCGCATGCCATCTGAAACGGCATCATGAACGGCGACGAGGGGTTACTGTAGTCCACACAGCTGGCACACAGCGGTCAGTGCAGCTACCGAGCGGGGCAATACGGTTACGGACCAGCAGCACCAGGAGTCCAGTGAGGACTTCGGGGGGACGGTCGGGAAGGGGAAGGCCGCGGGGTGGAACCTCGGCGAACTCGGCGGGCGGACCGCGCTGTCGTGGACATGGCTGTCGGGTGTGTTGTACAACTGTGCTTACAGTAGTCAGTAAGACACTCGACAGGAATACAACAGCGAACATCGAACGGGCATGCGATGCCACACACCACCGAAACCAAACAGCGAAACGGACCCCCGCGCGGTTATCGCGCCGCGGTGCGCGCCGCGGACGTCCGGGAAACAAGTTACCGGTACAACAAAAAAGCACGCCTCCCGCACCCCCTGGCCCTGCCCGTTGCCGGATGCCCGCGCACGTCCCACTCGCTTCGCGCGGCGCGCCGCAGCGCCATATCCGCATATCCAACCGTGCTCCGAGGTCTCCGCCCCCCCACCCGGACCGTGAACGATCGTAGACCGACATGTGGTCCGAACCACCGCACCAATGCTCCCGTCACGGCGTCGCGCAGCACGGCAGCGCCTCCAACGGTCGCTCCCAACTGCCGAGACGCAAATATGAACGCAGCCCCTCCGTGCTTACAACCGCCGCACCTCCATAGAGGTGCGAACGGCGGGAGACGCTCCCAACTGCCGAGACGCAAATATGAACGCAGCCCCTCCGTGCTTACAACCGCCGCACCTCCATAGAGGTGCGAACGGCGGGAGACGATGCATGGCATCCGTCTATTGATAGCTTCGGCCGCTCAGAAGACAAGAGTCGAAGGCGGTATGGGCGATGCCGTCCCGGAAGACGACCAGCTGAAGACGACCAGCGCTGCATGGAAGTGCTCACCACGACGTCCCACGCTCAGAAGAAGAGTCTAAGGCTCTGCTCCTCATCGAAGTTGCCGCCGAGGAAGTCTCCGTGCCTGCCTTGAGGACCTTCGACGCCGTAGAGGTTGGCAGCGCGCCCGGCGGCGAGGTCGGCATAGTAGACAGGCGCTGGCACGGAGACGCTGCGGTTGCACTTGAAGTGGCCGTGGCAAAGGTCGTAAGTCAGTTGGACAATCTCCTCCATCTCGAGCTTGGGCGCGGCAGACGCAGGATCGGGATTCGGTTCATTGCACAGCACATGGTAGCTTGGCACCCGGGCTGTGCCCTGCAGTGCATAGTGCGCGACGAGCCAAAAGTTGGCGTCGCGCTCGACATCGACTGCCGTCCCCGGCGCCACATTCGTGTAGAACAACTCGCCATTAGGGGTCTCTCGCTTGAAGAGGCGCGTGAGGTTGCGCTTCTGGACGACGAGGAAGAGGAGCGCGGGCGAGATGCGAAGTCTCTCGAAGACTCGGCGGATGCTTTTGATCTCCGGCTCTCCGATGGCCGCGAAGGCGGTGTGGGCGATGCCGTCCCGAAAGACGACCAGCCGATGGGGCATGTGCCCCTGGGCGGTGTGGTATGCAAGCAGCTGCTTCTCGAGCACCTCCTCGAGGTCGACGAGCTTCTCGTCGCCCACCTTCTCGTGCTCGCGCAGCGCCGTGTGGTACGCGGTGCACTGGCCGTTCATCGAGGCCACGTAGGCCGCGATCGACCGGGCCGAGTCGCCGGCTCGCGAGTGGAAGACGTCCAGCCCGAGGACCATCGTCGGCACGGCCTCGGTGATCAGGTCGCGTGCGTGCGTGTTCGTCCCGCCAAGGCGCGCGTTCAGCTTGGCGAGATTCAGCTTGAAAAAGGTCGTATCATAGAGCTTGGTCTTGGCTTTGTCGACTTGCATGCAGATGACCGGGATGTAGGGCGCGTGAAGGATACTCCACCTGTCCAGCGCGGGCTTGACACCCTTGCCATTCTGGTCCTTGTTATTGGAGATGATGGCAAGCACGAACCCGGGCGCCCCGCGAGGATCGTGCTTGCGCACGATGTCGTCGAGGCGACGCTCAATCGCGTCATGCGGCTGCGCCCCACCGTCAAGAAACTCCACGTCGCGGCTGTCATCGAACTCAGCCAAGTCCATGCCAAGATCCCGAGCAGTGCTACGCAGAGTGCTGGTCAGCGTGCGAATCACCTGCTGAGCATCGTCGCCGCCGCCTGTACCGCCGCCGCCTTTACCGCCGCCGCCCTTACCGCCGCTGCCGCCCTTGCCGCCGCCGCCCTTACCGCCACCGCCCTTGCCGCCGCCGCCACTGAAGGCGCGCTTGCTCTCGAAGCTCACCACGATCCACCGGCCTACCTTGGGGCATGGCTTCAGAAACCGATCGTCGCGCGTCGACTCGTAATAGCTGCCATCATCAATAGGGCCTCCCTTGCCCCAGGAGCCGGTGACGATACGGTCCTCCTTGCCCGTCTTCATCATCGGCGGCGTGAGCCGATAGACGCCTGCCGGTACCTCAGAGAGCGCTGTGGTCTGCGGGGCCACACTCACTTGCAGCTGTTGCATCGACGAGTCCGCCTTGTTGATGAGAAGCTTGATGGACTCGCCGACTTTAAGGATGCGCTCAGCTCGAATCTTGGGACCGTCTCGGCCTCCGGTTGTGATCTTGATCTCCTGCGCCGTGAGGTTCGGGTCGCCCCTGGTCTGCACTGGGTCCGCCCCCTGCAGCTGAGCGAGCTCAAGCGGGATCACGATCTGCTTCTTCCCTTTCTCCACGTCCTTTCGCAGAACGGTCTCGATGCCAGGCAGATGGCCATAACGAAGCACGACTCCGTAGGTTCGCTCCGTCCAGGCCTTCACCGAGATCATGCCGCCGCCACCGTCGCCGTGCGAGTCCTCGAAGAGGTAGTCGTCGATGGAAACGTCGGTGAAGCCACACAGGCAGTATCGCCTCTGGTTGTGCTTGGCCTGGAACTTGAGTGGCCGTCCTGCGTCGGTGAGCTTTCTCGCAACATCGAATTCCTGGAAGTGCTTGAATTTCACGAGGCACCGGGCGCCGTCCCAGAGCTTTGAACTTTCTATCCGCTGCGCATTGGCTACTAAGTTCGCGACCGATTCAAGGACATCAGCCGCGATGTCTGCGGCATGTCAGAAGCGCATGGACAGCAGTGAGCAGTAGTGGGCAGCGCTATTATGGAGGTGGGCTCCTACTGGCGCGTACATGTGACTTTGAAGCCGAGGTCAAGTTGCACGAATAAGGTGCCATTCATGTAGACCAACGTCTGCTTGTAGCCGCTGTTGAGCTGCACGTCCTTGAATTGTCCTTTATCGTCCTTGAGCTGGCCGATCGGGTAGGCGTAGCCCCACTCCTCGTCGCCCCTTCGGGCAGACGGGCCTGGCTGGCGGAGTAGAGGGCTTCGCGTGCCCATGAGCAGGGCGCTCGGGTCGAAGAAGGCGTTGCCGATCAGACGGTACATGGAGGCGGAGGTGGACTCCATCGCACCCATGAGCATGTTGAGGAACTCCTGCTTGCGCGTATCGGGGTGGTTCAGACTCAGATCGCTGAGCGCCAGAGGCTCGCAGCTTGCCCTCTTCAGGACCATTTGGAGCCTGGGCAGGTTGGCGTCTTTCTCTTCAGCATCATCATCTTCGTGGTCTTCATCTTCGCCGTCAACGTCGTCGCCAATGGGCTTGTTGAACTGCCGCCACGTCAGCTGCTCGTCCTCGATGGTCCAGCCCTCCTCGGCGGGCGGCACGCTTGACAGGTCGATCTCTCGCGTCGTCCACAGGAGCATGCAGCCATCGTAGTGAGTGACGCGGCCCCCATTCGGCAGCAGACGACGCTCGAGCCCAGGCTGGATGCTCCCTTTGAAGATGGACTGCCGCTTCGTGCGACTGAGCACTTCCGAACCGTTGGGCGAGCTAAACTTGACGTCGTATGTATAGACTACGGCGTGCCGCTGCTCGGGCTTGGGCAGTACGAGCTGGACGAGGTTGACGACGATCCCCTCCAGACGCTGTGTGCGTCGCGTGCTGCGGAGCGCCCCCCCTCTCGCCACCCCCTCCGCCCTGTGCGGCGAGCTACTGCCCTCGAGCCGCGGACGCTGAGGCGCGGGGTCGCCGGAGGGCAAGGGGCGGGGGTGCGGGAGCTCATCAATCGCTGCCGGTCGACGCAGGTGCGGGCTGCTCGAGGCGGCCGCGCCGCCACCACCGGCACCGCGGCCGAGGATGCCGTCGCCGTCGCGGCCGCCGCGGCCGCCAGCTTCCGTGTAGCCTCTCCCACCGCCATAGTTGCCGCCACCGCCGCCAGAGCTGCCGCCGCCGCCGCCGCCGCCGCCATAGTTGCCGTTGCCGCTGCGGCCGCCGCCATAGTTGCCGCTGCTGCAGCCGCCCATACCACCACTCATCTGCCTCGGCGCACCGCCGTCGCGGTCGAAGTCACGTCCACGCCGAATGTAGCGGTCATCATCGTCGTAGTCGCGGGCCCGGCGGTCGCGGTCGCGGTCACGGTCGCGGTCGCGTCCACGATCGCGATCAAGATCATCGCGGCGGTTGTAGTCGCGTCCACGATCGCGATCATCGCGGCGGTTGTAGTCGCGTCCATGATCACGATCATCGCGGCGGTCGTCGCCGCGTCCATGATCGCGATCATCGCGGCGGTCGTCGCCGCGTCCATGATCGCGAGCATCGCGGCGTTCGTCGCCGCGGCTCCCGCCCCCGCGGTCGTCCGAACGGCGATCTTCGTAGCCGCCACGTCCACGGTCGCGATCGTCGTAATCGCCACCCTCGCGGTCATCGAAGCGTCGGCCATCGCGGATGCTCATGTCGAGCAGCGACGAAGGCGAACATGTACTACGCCGAGCTCCATGGAGCCCGCCTGCAATCGTAACTTGCGAAACCTCCGATTTCCCACAGCGAGTCGGACTGCACACCAAAACTTCACGTTCACGTTAAATTGCCATCTCGGCAAGACGCACAGCCACAGGTCCCGTGGAGACACAGCGTGGGGGGCGCAGAGAGGTACACCAAAACTAGGTAGGTGGATTCACACACTCTGACTATCCCCCACCTGATTTTGAACTCATTTAAGGATCCAACGCTAATCTCTATCGTAATGATCCAACGCTAATCTCTATCTAGATGAAATCTACATGGGCGCCTGCAGCACGACTTTTCGCGCTCCGGACGGAGACAGCTTCACCGTGTGCTCAGCCACGGGCGGCAGTGGCGGCGTTGTGGCAGCGGAGCCGCTCTTGACGCACTGTGGGGGCGGCGCCGTTCCATCGGGTTCGTCCTCGCATGTGGCCGCATACGCGCTGGCGGCGGCGGCGGGTGGCGGCTCGATGCGCTCCGCAGAGACAAAGAGAGTCGCCTGCACCGAGGGCGCCGCCGCGTGCGCCACGAGCGTCACCGCGATCCGGCGCTCCGCGGGCCAGGTCTCAAGCTGCGCGATCGCGGCACCCTCGACGCTGATCGTGAGCCCGAGGGGGGCGATGTACACGCGCCGACGCAGCGCGTCGCGCGGCGTGATCGTCAGGTGCGTGTGTTCGTCGCAGTGGCCGCCGTCGGTACTGCCGCCGTTTTGGGCGCCGTCGCCGAGGCCGACGACGAGGTCGCACAGCATGCAGACCCAGCCGTGCGGCGGCATGCAGGCCACATACGATGCGGCGGAGCGCCAGTAGCCGTACAGCCCGATGCCGTAATCGCCCGAGAAGGCGTCACGACGGAGCAAGGCCGGGTCGCCATGCCACGCCATCGAGGCAGCTCCGGACGGATGGATGTTGGAGAGATGGCCGAGTAGGGCACACGCGCCGAGGCGCAGCAGGTGCGAGCGCGCCGGGTACGCGCGGTACGAGTCGAGGACGGCGACGGCGTTGAGCGTCGAGCCGTAGTGATGGAACTCGCGCTCATTGCCCCACTGCGTCTTGCCGTTGATGGTGAAGTCCCAGTAGCGCCGGGCTGAGCCGCAATACGCCCAGTGCGGCACGACCGACGAGTAAGCGAGCACCGCCTGCACGGTGCGATTGGCGGCGAGGTGGTGCTGGTGCATCAGCAGCCAGGTGTGGATCTCTTCGTGCCCGGTCGAGTCCCAGGGAAACTCCGAGCCGTACGGGAACTCAAGCGCGAGCCACTTCTTCATGCGTGTGTTGCGGACGCCGTCGAGCTCCGCTGCGAGCTCACTCATGCCTTCACGCACGAGGTCCGCGTACACGAGCGCGAAGATGGAGCCGACCATCAATCCCCACTGCGAGGTGCCCTTGCCCCCAAACTTCCACATCGCCACCGCGGTACGCCCTGCCTGCTCGAGGTAGTAGCGCCAGCTCTGGCGCCTCGTCAGCGGCGGCGAGAAGTGGCGGCCGACGCGGTAGAGGCTCCAGTAGAGCGCGCTCACGTGCGGGTAGTTGTACGCGCGCCAATTCTCAAGGGAGTGCTCCTCCGACCAGCAGTGCATCCAGTAGCAGCAGTCGCGCTTCTTCGAGCACGTGGCCCAGCACTTGTGACACGTGGCGTAGAGCGACGGAGTCGCACGCTGCACGGCGGCCGCCATCTCACTGCCATCTCGCTCGATCTCGTCCGACCAGTAGAGCATCGAGAGCCGCACCGAGTAGTCCTTGCCCTGCAAGAAGCGCTTGCGCTCACCGGCGGCGCCCGCCCAGAGCGTCTCGTGAACGTACTCCTCGAGCTGGTCGACTTCCGATTGGACGGGTAATCCCAATTGCTTCGAGGCCATCGCGAGCGACGCCGCGGCGCCAGACTCGTCTGAGAGGCCGCCCATGAAGACGCGTGGGTCTTCGAGCAGCGCGCCGCCCCGCCCGCCGTCCTTGTCGGCGTCCGTGCCAAGCAGCGCTGGGCCGCGGGACCACGGGTCGGACGCGTTCGCGGACAGCCAGCCTCGGGAGGAGGAGAAGTCTCCAAATTTTTGGAGGAGCGCCGCCGCGGGCTCGAGGAGGAGAAGGTGCACTGTCTGCACCGTTTCGGTGGTGGTAGTGGTGGTCGTGGTGGTGCTGCTGCTGCCGCCGCCGCCGCCGCTGCCGCTCGTGTAGTGTAGCCGAAGGCGGCATCGGCCTGCTCGTGTGGGCGTCAGTCGGAGCGTCTGTACCCGCGGCAAGCGTGCGGCCTCCGCCCCGGCGGCGTCCTCGCCGACGGGTAGCACGGCGTCCAACTCGGCACCGGTGCACCCCTCAGGCTCTGCAGCTGCGGACCGCAGCTGCAGATGGGGGGGCAGGTGTAAATGCAAGCGTGCATCGGTCATGTCGAGGTGGAGGGTCGGGCCGGGCAGCGGCACTGCGACCGGCACCCCCGCAGCCAGCAACGCGTCGGTGACGTGCTCCACGTCCTGCGCCAGCCGCAGCCGCAGACCGTACGTGCGGTTGGCGCCGGGGGCGAGCAGCGCTGCGGTGGGCAGCTCCCAAGGCTCGGCCGAGCGCCACTCAGCTTCACTGTACGCCTTCGTGTGCAGCATGATCTCGTAGAGCATCTCGTGCATCCAGTCGTAATTCGCGCGGTCCTCGTGCTTCAGAGGGCGCCACGCCTCGAAGCCGCCGCCGCCGGCTGAAGCCAGAGGCAGCACGAGCAGCACGGGCCCTTCGCCCGTCGTGCGCGTCACCTGCCCAGCACGGCGCCCATGCAATGAGTCGCCAGTCGTCGCAATCCGGCGCAATCAGGCGCAATCAGGGGCAATCAGTGCCGATCATCAGCGGCCATCGGTGGCCATCCGCAGCCATCCGAGGCCATCGTCGCAGGACCCTCGTGGGAGAGCCCACGACGGCGCCGTGGGAGAGCCCAGAGGCCAAACGGAGGGATCAGATCAGGTCTGTGATAAAGCTTCAGCGGCGCGCGTTTCCGCGACGCCTCTGCAAATATCCGCATATGTGGTCTTCCTATCCCGGCACTCCGGGGCACTCAGTGCCAATCGGTGGCCATCAACCCTAAGAAGCGTCCCGGCGGGGACGGGGGTTCGTCATCGTTGCGTTGCCGCCACATAAGACGGCCCGTGAAATTGGATTACGCTCGTCATCGGGCACGGCCGTGGGGAGGCGCCATCTTGGGCACCATGGCGCCATACTGGGCACGAGGCGGTCGGCTATGGCCATGGCGCGGAGCGCGCGTGGGCGTGGAGGGCGGGCGGCGGGGGCGGGGGCGGGGGCGGGGGCGGGGGCGGCCGCGCTCTCGTACCTGGACGTAGCCCGCATCGCCGCCGAGGTAGACTTCGGTGAATGAGCACCGGTGAGCGACTTGAGGGAGGGTGCGCCCGGAGAACATTTGGTTCATCGGGATGGAGAGACCAAGGGAGCCGACCTCGAGCGTCGCCGCGCCCGTGTTGGTGAGCGTGATGGCGACAGTCGCCTCGGCACCGCTGCTCCTGATGGTACGGTGCACCTTGAGAGCCGAATGAGACGGATACAGAGTGGCCGTCGCATCGGTGGTGGCGGTGCTCGCGTCCGCCGAGATGGTCAGCGGGCCCGCCTTCAAAGCGGGCTGCTCCGGATGCGAGTGCGCGACCGTTGAGTGCGAGGTGAAGTGATCCTTGGTGCCCGCGCGTCGCACTCGCAGTGTCACGTCGCCCAGGTGATGAAAGCCTTCAGCGGACCGATCGAGGGGCTTGGGCGTTGGACCCGACCCCGACCAGTGGATCCTCAGGCTCGTGTCTAAGAGTGGGAGCGTGTAGGAGAAGCTCGGCAACGAGACGGGCGTCACCACCTCGACCGTGCCCGTGCTCTTGCGCACACCGAGTAGAAACGCATCCATCGCGCCCCCTCCGAGGGGGGCGAGATCGAGGCGAGATAGCGCGTCTCGCGCCGCGCGAAGCTCGTCAGCGGGCGCGGCGACGGGCATCCACGCAGGCTGCGCGGCATCGGCCGCGGCAGCCGCACGGCTGCCGCCGCCGCCACTGCTACTGCTGCTGCTACTGCTGCTGCTGCTGCTGCTGCTGCTGCTGCTGCTGCTGCTGCTGCTACTGCTGCCACTCGGGCCCCCGCCGCCGCCGAGCCGGCGGCTGTTGCCCGCCGCGCCGAGGTGATCGACAGTCATGTTGGGGGGGCGTGTGGCGGCGAGCACGGCGCCGATGGAGAGGACGATCGCGAGCAACACGAGGAGGCGCGCCGAGCTGCCGAGCGAGCGCCGGGCCTTCTCCTCACCGTTACGAGCGCCGTCGTGAGCGTGGGCCTTCTCCTCCCCGTCGCGAGCGCCGTCGTGAGCGCGACCAGCTCTCGTGCGGGCCTCGATGTCCGCATTGACAGGCTGTCGAGAGCGCGCGCTCGCGCGCGGGCCGGCGCCGGCGCCGGTGCCGCACCCGCCCAGGTCGCTGCTCGAGGCCAAGCCTGCGGCGCGCGAGGGCATAGCCCAGGAGAGCGAAAGGTGCGGGAGAAAGGGTTAGTAAGGGGTAGGAAGGCAGGAGGACGCACAGATAGGGGCGTGGCGCGCCCCATGGATGGGCCCCCTCCCTCAATAATCATAGGCTGTCCACACCGCTCAGGGCTCGCTCGAGGGCGGCCCCGTCGTTCGAGAAAATAACGCAGATTGGCAATCATCGAGAGGTGGCGCGCTGCGCGCGATTTGGTCGATTGGGCGTGCGCTCACCGCCCACGGGCATTGCACCAGAGCGGGTGCGACTGGAAGAGGAGGGCTCCTGCACAGAGGATGGTCACACGGTGGCGTGGACCGGTGAGGATGAGGCGTTGATCGACGAGAGGGTGGCTGTGCGCATGAGCGATTAGCAAACGCAGCCCAAGGGTCGAGGCTGTTGACACCCAGCTTGCCGAGGTGTGGGATAGCTTTTGACCGCGAGTGGCACGGAAGCGAGGCCACGAGCGGCTTCGAAGAATCCGTTCGGTGGGCAGGGCAGGCGCGCGGCCGAGCTCATAAGGGCTGCAACAGATGCGATATCCTCACGAATCCGAACGGCGGTGAAGCCGAGGATCGGTTGCCTTAACCTATTCAAATGTTAATCCTTGCTGGCGGCCGCGCCATGCCGGATGGGAGGGAGGAGCCGAAGGCGCAGGCGCTGGTGGGTAAACGCGCGCGGGCGGGAAGAGGGCGGCGCGCACAGGATAGCGTGCGACAGCTTCGGGCGCGTCGCCGCCGAGAGCTGTGGAAAGTGAGTTCACGGCTCCTCGTTCATAATCTAGTTTTAGGAGGAGGGCTCCTTTGGACCTTTTGGTGTTCCAAAACCTGGACCACCGACGACCGGGTCTGGCAGTTCTCCACCCGCTCTCCACCATCTCCTGGCCAAGTACGCTTCGGCACATCCTCGGTCGGGTTGCCTCAAGTCCGTAGTCCTGAGATCACCTGCAGAGATCACCATGCCCATGCCGCTCACGTGCCGTGGGCACTGCAGGAGAGAATTAAATTGCCAAAGTCTCAAGTTGGTTTTCCTCGTAGTGCGCATGCAATGAATTTCGGTCCAACGGTCCGCTCTGGAAATCCTGGGTTCGAAGACCAATCCCTCGTGGTCGGGCTTACCGAGCTCCGTGACCCACAGCCTGAGCTGCTCGCGCACCGCCTTCGAGACGACCACCTGGTCGGCGGCCGTCCTATACTGGGCGCGCACCGCTCGCCACGGCGCGTGGAGCCACTGCCGCCCGCGCGGGTAAAAGGTGGCGGCGAAGTTCAGCCGGCCTAAGAGGCCGAGGAACTCGTCTCGATCGACGACGGTGAGCGCCGCGACCGTACTCGCGCGCTCGGCGTACTTGACGCGCTTGTCGTCAGACACCCGCATGCGTCGCGTATCCAGGTTGATCTCGACGCCCAGGAGCGTCAGCACCGACGACGGCGGCTGCTCCTTAGTCGTCTCGAGGCCCATCTCGGCGAGTGACGCCTTAAGGATCTCGAAGTGCGCCCACGCCCGCGTGAGCTGGACTCCGTTGCGCATCACCGGCGCGCCGGAGCGGTCGAAGACGGCGTCGTCGATGGAGACCAGCCCGGCGTCGTCGATGTACATTCCGAGCGCATGCAGGCACGCCCATCGCTCATCGACCTCGACGTTCGAGCAACCGAGCGCTTCCCCCGCCGCCCGACGCTGCCTCAGCCACTCGACGACCGTCGGGTCGCGAGACGGGTGCGCCGCGTCGAAGCGCTGGAGCGCTAGCCGCGCCCTGTGCACTAGTAGGCTCGACGCTCGGGCGCATTTGGTCGCGTCCGCCGCGCTGCCAAAGCAACAGCGCTCGTCCACGATGAACCCGTCTCTGGTCACGGCGCAGTTTCGGTGCCACTCTCGGGACTGGCGGCCGAACTGCTTGTAGTACGCGACCACGTCGACCGCAGCGGCCGTCACTCGAGCCCCCGCTGTCTGGAGCACGGCCGCCGCCTCGGCGACCTGGTGCACCCTCGGGAGGCGCGCCTCCGGCCAGCTCGACCGGTCCATCGACCCGTTGAGAGACTGCAGTCGCGCCGAGGCGTCACCGACGACGCCGGATGCGAACTCCCCTCGTGGCGCTGGGGGCCAGGAGTGATCGTTCGTGAGCCTGAACTTAGGCTTCCCCGCCCGCGCCGTCTCGTCGGCGATGCCGTACGGATCGGAGCGCATCGGCCAGTAAGGTAGGTCGCCATGCGCCGAGCCCCAGCCGCCGTCGACGACCGCGTTGAGCTTGCTCGTCGCGAGCTCGATGTGCTGGAGCGCCCCTGTGTGCGGGCCGCACAGGAAGGAGCCCGTCAGGGGGGGCACGTCGTCCGACACGCCGTCCCTGAGCTGCTGCAGGATGGCTCGGTCGGGGTAGTGCTCGAGATCGCCCCCCGGCCGCATCTCGCGCTCCAGCCGACCGACGTCGAAGGACGTGGCCGGGCGAGCGCCCTCGAAGGACGACGGGACCGTCGGCACCGCCGGCAGCCCGACCGCCCAAGGCCGGAGATCCCACTCCCACGCGCGCACTGCCGGCAGCATCGCCTCGTTCGGGACGAGGAGGTCCGCTGGCCGCATCCGACGCGCCGCTCGCCAGTCGCCGTACTCCGCGAGGGTAAGGCACCGACGCATCTGGCGTCGCCAATGCGTCACCCGCTTCGCCCAGCTCGGGTAGAGCAGGTCGTTGAGGTTCCGCACCACTGGGTGGCCTGCCGCCTGTACGGGCGCCGCGCACGTTTCCGCCGTCGCCACCGGCGCGTTCATCTGCGCTACCGGCCTGCTCGAGAGTTCCCCCTGCGTGGCCGCCGTGTGGCTGCGCAGCGAAAACGTCGGGCGCTTCCGCGAGCGCGCGACCTTGTCGTCGTCGAGCTGCAGCACGTGCGGGTCGTCCGAGCCGACGTTAAGCCCCAGGGCCTGCGTCGGTCCCGACTCCGTGGGCGTGCACCGAGTCTCCCTTCGGCCGCCCGTCGCCCTATCGAGCATCTCGGCGAGCGCGAGGTTGAGCTTCGGCGGGTACGCCGCAGACGGAGCCGACAGCGACGAGCCGAACTCGTCTGAGCCTGCTGCGACCTTAGCGTGCTCTCGCCCCTGGTCGCGGCACGAGCATCGGGCGGCGCCGAAGGCGCGTACGAGCTCGGCTTCCCCTCGGGCCGATACCATGACCGACGTGTACTTTTGGTACTCGGAGCCGAACTGGCACTGCGCAAAGGTCCGCCTCGCCGCCTGCGTCGCTCGACGGAGCTCGACGATCTCGGGCATGTCCCAGAGGCTAGGCGCGTCGGCCTGCTCAGGCCACCACGCCCAACCTCCTCGCCTGGACGCCGGGTTCTCGATTGCCCAGAAGGTCCCCTGCGCGTCGGCCGCCGTCGCCACCTTGGCCACGAACGCGACAAGCGCGTTGTGCTTGGCCAGGTAGGCGGACCAGCGCGCGGGCACTGGCTGGATTCCCTTCACCTCGGTGAGCGATCTGAGCCGGGGGACCAGCGCGGGGCAGAAGGACGCGCAGGGCGGCGCCATGAAGACCCCGTCCCACGTGCCCGCCATCACGCCCGCCAGGACGATGGACTGCACGGTAGGCTTCGACAAGTCCTGCTCGGGACCGTCGAGGAGCTCGTAGGTGTCGGCTCGACAGCCGAGGCGCTGCAACGCGTCGCGGAGGCTGTGCGGGCGCTCGCGCCCCGCAAACAGGACGACGAAGCGCCGCTGCTTCCTGGGTGACTCCGTCTCCACGGGCGTCGGCACCTCCTGCGCCTTCGCCTCGCGTCTTTGCCCCGTAAGTGCCCCGCCGGTCTCGACGGGCGGTCCCTTGG
>Ga0210246_100410_pt1 | contig 38843 bp, 29 predicted proteins | sample ChrtobMetaP3_8mM_FD_155469 | JGI IMG/M metagenome (GOLD analysis project Ga0210246, IMG submission 155469) | Chrysochromulina tobin associated microbial communities from unialgal haptophyte culture, Seattle, Washington, United States - P3_8mM | ecosystem: Host-associated > Algae > Haptophytes >...
TTCCCGCCCACCCACCGCGATGTAAGCCTGGTCTAGCTTTAGCAGGGACCGGGTTTCGCGCTCACCAGGCTGCTTGTGTAGCTTTGATGAATCGCAATTCTATGTTTCAACGCGCGACCAGGTTTACACGACTCTCCGACAGTTTTCACGACTGTTTTCACGGCGTGGTGCTCGCATGTCCCACCACTTTCGCCGAGACCGGGACGACGATCGGTATGATCAGCGGCGGCGTGATGATAGATTCGACGACCGGGACCGCGGCCGAGACCGCGACCGCGACCGCGGCGGCGACCGCGACCGCGGCGGCGACCGAGACCGCGGCGACCGCTACGATGACCGCGATCGGGAGCGGCGCCCGCGGTGGAGCGCGTGGGACGACATGGGCTCGGGAGGCTCGGGCATGCCGCTGGGCGTCAAGCCGACGGGTCTGCCGCCGGGCATGAGCGGCATGCCACCGGGGATGATGCCTGGGATGATGGCGAACCCGAACATGCCGAACATGCCCCCCATTGTGGCGACGGTCAACGCCAAGAAGCAGCGCGAGCTCTACGTGGGCAACCTGCCGACGGGTCTCGTCACGGAGCCCATGCTGCGGCAGCTGTTCTCGATGATGATAGAGGCGTGCGAGGGGTACGACCCGGCGCCTGGGCCGCCCGTGCTCAACGCGCAGATCCGCACCGGCGGCAACTCCACCTCCGCCTTCGCCTTCGTCGAGTTCCGCGACGAGAAGATCTCCGCCACCGTCGCCACGTTCAACGGGATGGAGCTCTCGGGCCGCCATCTCAAGATTTCACACCCAAACGGCTACGTCGAGCCTCCTGTCCCGGTGGAGACGCTCCAAGTGCCGCCAGAGCTGGCTGCTAAGTTTGGGCTCGATTCGTACGGAGCCATGCGCCGGCGCGACACGCCGCAGGAGGCCTTCAACGACCGAAAGGCACGAGAGCTGTACGTTGGCGACAGGCAGGGCGGTGGCGACAGGCAGGGCGGCGGCGACAGGCAGGGCGGCGGCGACAGGCAGGGCGATGGCGACAGGCAGGGCGGTGGCGACAGGCAGGGCGGCGGCGACAGGCTTGGCGGGCTCGGCAGTGGTCCTGGGACGCGCTGCCAGTGCCAGCGCCCATCCCACGCCTCGTTTCAAGGGTTTACCACGTACGCCCCGCCCCATGCTGTCACGTGCACCAGCCTCCCCCATGGATACCGCAGCTTATTGGGCGACTTGTCCCAATTCTGCCGTGCCTTTTATCACGCGAACCAATGGGAAGCGGACGTGTCCTTGTGCCTCGGCCAGCCGCTCAACGCGGCGGGAGATGCGCTCGAGATCCCCGGAGATGCGCTCCAGATGCCGGCCGCCGAGGCCAGCGACGTCGCACGGTATGCCAAGGGCGACAGGAGGGGTGAGCGAGGCCGGCGCGACGGGCCGGGGGGGGCTCCTCGATGGGGCAAGGTCGATACGCGCGACAAGTGCACCAAAGCACAGGTGACCATCGTGGCGCGCGTGCTCGGTGCCCAGAACGGCGCTGACCTGTACGTCGCCAGGTACGCCAACTGCTTCCGCGGTAACTCCATACGGCAGGCAAGTGCTCACCACGGCGCCCTTTCCCCACAGGTACGCCAACTGCTTCCGCGGGCGCTCCGAGTGGAACGTGCATGCCGAGGAGTTCATGCTCGCGGATCCCCAGCTGCTTGCGCTGCTTCGGGGGGGGTCGGACGCTAGTGGCGATCGTGCACGCATCCTTCGGCTCTACATGAGCTATCAGCCATGCCACCACTCAGGTGGTCGGCTGCCCGAGGCGAAGACGCCCGAGGACGCACGCAAGCAGCTCGAGCTCGCCGCGAGGCGTAAGGACCAGGGTCACCCGACGAGCTGTTCGGAGCGCCTTCGCGCCTTTTATGAGGCCGAGATGCGCGAGCATGCAATCTCGCTTGAGCTCGTGGTCGCCGACCTCTATAAGGCCATGTGGACGGAGGACCTGATGATCGAGAGGGCGCCCGACGATTGCGTTCGAAGCTCGGCTTACTGCGCCGACGCCGCCTCGGCACGGCAGGGCATCCTACTGTTGGTAGCCAATGCGCCCGGAGTGACGATGCGCGCGACAGACGAGAATGACTGGGCCTACCTGGCGACCCTGTGCGACCCGGCCGTGGCCGAGGCGTACGAGACGCGTGGCCAGCGGGGCTCGGCCTTCTCGCGTGTGCACGTGGAGCTCCGGGCCAAGCTCGACGGCGTGCTGTCCACCTTCCTGCGCTCGCTCCGGGAGAGCCCGCCGCGATGATCGCTCCGCTTCGCTCCACAATTCTATTGACAATTCGGTTGCGTTGTACTCCGGTAAACTCTGAGCTCTGTGGTGGCGGTCGGTGCCGGGCGGGTTTTGGGGTGCCGACGAAAAAATTCATGCCACATGCGCCATAACGACTATCACTATGACGTGACCACGGTTCGCCACAGGGCACGCTCTGCACGCACACCTACCGTTGTACATCCGCGCATCTCCCAGATCATCTCGCATCTTCGCCCGCTCGCGCGTCGGGTACCCGTTAAGCGGGACCCGCGGAGTCGTGAGAGCCGTTCAAACACATGGTCTACATACGGCATAGATGAGTACGCGCTCCATATTCGCTGCTCCATGCCATATCTACATCATTGATCTACATATGCCCCCAGTGCGAGTAGAGACATTCTGTTTTGGGACCGGTGACGGTGTCCCGGTCGCATGCGCGCGAAAATGGGCTTTCCTTCCTGTGGGGAAAGCCCGATGTCTGGAGCGCGTGTGAGTCGAGAGTAAAAGCTTTGCTTCTTGACCACAAGTGCACGCCTTCTTGGCAGACCTGGGACTCGCTACCCCAGTTGCCTGAGGTCGGCGGAGCTCATGGATACCTATCGGGCTAATACGCCAGATCCCATGGTAGCGGTTCGAACGTCAGAGACCCTGAACTCGCGAAACGCGGACGACGCCAGCTCAAACACGAGCGGCAAGGCAAGAACTACCACTGCGCAACACCAACCACTCGCGGATGCAGAGCCACCCGGGGTGCAAGCAACAACACCGGGCGACCAAGAAGGACGCCCTTCGGATCTGCGGGCTCGGGCAAACGAACTCACGGAGAATGACGAGGACCCCTCCATGCAGAAAGGGCCGAAAAGAACCGAATTTCATTCCGTCGAGCTCGACGCAAGCACGGTCGTGCAGAACAGAGCGCCGATGCGGACGATCGGAGACGCGGCCCAGACGATGGTCCAGTCAATCGCTTCGGCCACCAAGATGGCCAAGCAATCCCTCTGGGGACCGCCACCACTCCTCTGGCAAGCTGAGGAAGCGGCAGAAGGCGATGAAATGCTCGTACGCAAGCTCGAAGAGCAGCTGAATGCGGTTAAGCAGCGACTGTCACTTGCAGGCTCGACGACGAGCGGCGGAAGTGCGGAAGGTCGCATCCCGAGCACGCAGAGACGTGCCTCGATCGGTGCATCGGAAGACGAGCACGCCGGCGCGGAACAAGCGATCCAGGCACAAGAGATCTCGACGATGGGACGTGCGAGCTCAATGAATTCACCACCACCGCCGCCAGACGACGGCGAAGCGGAGTGGCTGCGTGAAAAGACGCAGCGCGACATCCAACGCGAACTGAATCGTGTCCAACGGGAGCGTGACGAACAAGCGGCGCATATCGCGCGGATGGAGCACGAACATCGGCTGCAAATGGAGCTCGCAATGCAACAAGCATCGGCGCAGTTGCGCGAGCACATACTCGAGCAAAAGATGCTCACCATGCAGGCCGAGCTGCGCTTAATGCAGGCGCGCAGCGATGACTTCCACGCAGCACGCGCAAGCGCCGAACGCGACGAGGAGAAACGACGCGAAGAATCAGAAATGCGGCGACTGGAACGGGCTGACGAGTGGAAAGTCAAGGAACTCTACTCCGAGCAGCTCACGCGCTGTCCGATTGACAAGGCGGCGTCCTTCCTCGAGACATGGATGATCGGGTTGGCGGCAGCATCGACGGGCGTCTGCCCTGAAGCAGCCGAACTCATCAACCACGTTATCTCATCCGACGGAACGATGTTCACAAGAATGGGCGATCCCAAGTACGCCAAGGCGGATATGTGGCTAGCGCGTCAGATCATCGGCTGTGTCAAGACGGACAGCGACTCGGCGAAAGTGTTCCACCTCGAGACGAGCGCAAACCTCTCGCTACGATCGTCCGGGATACGGCTGCTCCAAGATCTACGTGTGCGCACCAAGGCGTCGAGCACGCTGAGCGAACACGCGGCGGAGATGCGCTTCAAGAGCACGATATACTTCAAGGGCGCGATGACCCTCGACCAGGTCAAGCTGGGGGCAGCGACCTTCAAGGCCGACTTCGAGGCGCGATCCGAGCAATACGCCAAATCGCACTACCTGCTGATGCAAGCGCTCCTCGACGAGCTGCCGCCGGCACTGCAGCCAGGCCAGTCCAACGTCGTGAAGGAGGAGAAGATCAAACTCGAGCGCACCCACGAGAAGCAAAAGGTGGGAAAAGCCGAGCTGCCGACGTGGGACGAGTTCCTCATCGACATCGCGATCATGCTCAAGGACGTGACGGGCCAAAAGACGAAGACGGCGGCGCCAAAGGAGATCAACAATGCCGAGAAGAACAAGGGCTCGTACAAGGGCGCGCTTACAGGAAAAGGCAAAGGCGGACGCACCAATACGACCCCGGGAAACACCGGGAAAGGAAAGGGCAAAGGGGCCGGAAAAGGGGCCGACAAAACGCTCAAGTGCAACGTGTGCAATAAGACGGACGTCACGACCAAGGCGTGCGGCTGCGCGCCGTGCAACAAGTGCCAACTCCGCTACTGTACCGGAGCACCAGGCGCCACGAAGGTGACGGGCCTCGGATGCGCTCAGGAGATGAGTGCATTCCCGGCGTACAACGACTACGTGCAGGCGGGCGGCAAGCTACCGGGCTTCCTGTACGAAAAGGCACGCAAAAAGTGGCACAAGAAATGGAACATCCCGTACGAGGCGAGTGCCGCCGAGCAAGACACGGAGGCAAGCTCCGAGTGCGATGGCGGATGGACATGCGAAGAGATCGATGCCTCGGTCTGCGAGCTCGAGCACGAATACGGCTCCGACGAGTACGAGCTGAGCGACGAGGATGACGAGGAAGAAGATCTCGAGGCAAGCATGCTTGAGGATCTAGAAATGTCGACGGTGACGCATGACATCTTTGCTGCGGTGACCAAGGGGCACCCAGAACTACTCGCCCTCCGGGAGCAGATGACGATCGATGAGACGAACACGCCGCGACTCAACGGCTACGTCACGTTCCTGATCGATGGAGGAGCGAACACGCCCATCTTTCAATCGCCGGCGATCTTAGCGACAGCCAAAATGACGGGCTCGAAGCACAAGTCGATCAGCACGGCCAAGGGCGGCGACTCGCTTCGACTCGAGGGCGAGGCAACTGTGACGCTGTACGTCAAGGGCTCAAAAGGCCAACACGAAAAGATCGAGGTCAAGGGACACTGCGCATCAAAGGCGCGTCGCAACATCATCTTCGAGGAGCTCTTTGAAAAGATGGGAGCAGCGAACGGCCTTCGGCGGAACGCATGCGGCGAACGCACGTGGGACATCACGTTCGAGAGCGGCGCGAAATGGCTTGTGCTGATGTGCAACGACCTGCTCTTCGGCTTCGCCAGCCTCACAGAGCCGCTAGTCGACGACGAGGTCAACGAGCTTGAAGAGACCGAGATCAACGAGGCCGAGGTACCGGCAATCGTCTGGGCGGCGCGTCTCGCAACGGGCGCGGATGGCATCGAAGCGACGCAACTCGCAGTGCGCAACATGAAGATGCCCAAGCTCACGAAACTCAACAAGCACGTTATCGATCACGACCAACATCGGCAAGAGCAGATAGCCAAGCGCAAGCCCATGAATGCAGTACGCGACCCAGTGGACAGAAGCTACGAGCAAGGCTCGGTCTTTATCGTGGACACATTCACTTTCCCGGGCCGCGACCAAGTTAAGCAGATCGCGGGGCGCACAGGTGCACAGCCACCGACGGCTATGTTCCACGCGTGGGACGACGCAGGCTCAGATTTTGGCTATGCAAGGGCAGTGGCTACCCACAACATCGACGACACGATCGAATTCTTATCGCATGTCAAGGTTACGGAAACCAATCTGGGCCACACAATCAAGAAGATCAAGATGGACCGAGCACCGGAAGTGGACAACGAGGAACTCAAGCGACGTGTCGAGACGGAACTCGGCATAAAACTGTTCATCGCACCTTCGGGCGAGCATGCTGGAATTCATCGCGCAGAGGCGCATATGGATCCACTGTCCCGGGCAACAGAGGCGATGCTGCAGCGTGCAAAAGGCAACCTCCCAGGCGACCTGCGGCAATATGCGGCGCTGGCGCGCAAATACGCCGTATGGATCAGCGACCGCCGCCCGCCGAAGAAAGGGGCACCGTCGAGACTGCAGAAACACTGCGGCAGGATCCCGGATTTCGGCGATAAAAATGGCATGACGCCGCTGGTATTCGGCTGCAAAGTAGTTCGGCTCAAGGACGAGAACGAACGGATCGGCTGGAAGGGCGTCGGCAATCGTGCGATTACAGGATACTTCGTTGGTATCGAGCATACATCCTACCTGGTCTACAACGCAGTCACTCGCAAGGTCACAAAGGAACCTTTCGTGTGGGCAATCGACGAGCTCGAGCTCGCGCGCGGAGGACTCGCGGCGGGGGCAATGCTACACGACGCTGAAGTACAGTGCGAGATCATCACGGGTGCGCCGCTTACACTGATGCCGTCGACTGCACCAGTGAAGGCACCGCCCAAGCCACCGCCAAAGCAAGCAGACGTGCCCGTCGGTGCCACGGTCGAGGTCTACTGGCAAGGCGACAAGGACAGCAAGGAGCTCGATGGCTGGTACAAGGGAAAAGTGACCTCGATCCAGACGTTAAGTGACGGCCAACTGCGTCACACGATCACGTACGAGGGCTGGTCGGGCGAGTACCCAGGGCATGACCTTGTCAATGGAAAAGAATGGCATCGGCTCGATATTGCTACGAACGGTGTCAGGGCCCTCGGCGATGTGACAAACAAGGATGCAGTAAAGAAAACGGCCCTTAGCGATGTGACGAACAAGGACGCACAGACCAAGGAACAGCCGAAGGCCCCGCCGGTCACGGACAAGGATGGCTGGACGGAGGTGCCGAAACGCAAGAGCGCCCTGAAGGCAGAGGCGCCACCCACTCGGACGACGCGTCATTCCAAACTGACGACGGTAGCCGAAGTGGCGCTAGCAGCACTTGAGTTCGTCACAGTCGACTCGGAGATGACCCAGTCGATCATCGAGGTGCTCATGGGCGACAACGCACCGCCGATGCAAATGGGCGACGCGCCCGAGACGATCTTGGCGCGCGTCGTCGACACACCCTTCACGGGATGGACTGAAAGCTTCGAAAATCCAAAGGCGGAAGCGTCCATGCTCGAATACACGACCGAAAAGGGCGCACGCGTCAAGATGTACGAGATTATGTCGACCGCCATCGAGTACACGACGGACGCCGGCGAAAAGGCTATCATCGACCAGCCTAAGGGGTACAAGCAAGTGATGATGTCCGTGGACCGCGACAAATGGATCGAGGCGCACCGCAAGGCATTCGAGGCGCTCAAGGCGGTGCGGGGCAACCAAATGATACGCCGAGATGAAGCCGAGGAAGCGGGACCAGTCTTCGAATGCGTGACGACCAATGTGGTCAAGACGGACCCCGGCACGAACAAGCTCATCAAGCTATCGGCACGCCACAGCCTCGATGGAGGGCCAAGGGGCAAGGAGATTCTTCGCAAAAAGGGGATCGTAAGCACGACGCCCACCTCGTCGACCACAATGGACGAAGTTGTCATGAAGATGCTCCTCAGCCATGCGGCGGCGAACAAGCGCTTCTTGACCAAGGCGGATGTGACCCAGGCATACACGAACGCCACTACGTCGCGCGGTCGGCGATTCCTACGCTGCCCCACTACGTGCAAAGAGTATGACGAAGATGGCACGGAGCTCGTCCTGGAACTTGGGCCACCACTCTTTGGAGAGCCGGAAGCTGGCCACGAGTGGCAAATGACCCTTGAGACGGACCTACGCACGTTCGGCTGGAAACAGTGCGAGAACGTCGGATGCCTCTGGCGTTTCCAAACGGCAGACGACGACGCACTCCTGGGTACGATCGTCGACGATTTGCTGATCAGCTGTGCCAAGAGCTACGGCATCGCAAACAAGTGCATCCAATACCTGAAGGGGAAGTACATTGGCGTCTCATTCGAGCACGAGCCCAAGTCCTTTGCGGGGTACAAGATCACGCGCTCGGTGGACGGCACAGTCATCAACATTTCGATGCCGGAGCTAATCGAGGCCAAGATGAAGGAACTTTGCCCCGAGCTCGTGGGTGCAAAAGCACGCAAGGAATTCAAGGCGCTCCACGCAGGAGGCGATAAGCTGCAAAAGCTCGCCGACGGCATGGTCATGGAGGCGCCACGGGCGGACGGAAAACGCACGAAGCATTGCATGCTCGTGATGAGCCTGACGGGCTGCATCCGCTACTTCCTGCGCGCGTCGGCAGGCGAGCTGAACGTCATCGCGCATCGGCTCTCGAGCATCATGGCGCGGGCACCGCCCGAGGCAGTCACGGTCGCCCAAGCGGCGATGATCATGGCCTACGAGCAACGCGAACGAGGCATTACCTACTCGGCGCATGACCACCACCCCAAATCCGAGGAGTCGAAGACGAGCTCCCTCGAGGTGAGTTTCGCAACGGGTGTGCCACGCGAGCCGGGCATCCACGCCGTTGCAGATTGCTCGTGGGGCGACCGAAACTTGTACGGATGCATCATCATGATGAACTACGGGGCCATCGTATGCGAGACCAAGAAGATGGGACCCGTGAATTCATCGGCCGAGGGCGAAGGAATCACGACGTCCAAGTGCGCTGAGCTGGTCATCCCGGTCCAGGAGGCCGCAAGAGCCATGGGCATCGCGCTCGAAGGACCGACGATCATCCGGTCCGACAATGCCGCGAACGTACGAGTGGCGAACGACCCCAATGCAGCAATCCGCCTCAAGCACGCACTCCGGCGATTTGCGACGCTCCAAGGGCGCGTGGCAGCAGGAGAGGTCAAGAACAAGATCGTGCACGTCCCCGACAAATTCAACGCAGCCGACTTCCTGACCAAGTGGGTCTCGGCGAAGAAGGTGAAAGAGTCCGTGGCGTACACGTCGAACGAAGTGGCCAAACCCAAGGGGCCCAGCTCCACAGAGACGAATGCATTCGAAGTCGAGATGACCGCCGTAACGAATCTCTTCGGACTCGAAGTTTCGGCGCTCGAACTCTTCGAACCAGAAACAACGCATGCAGACCCGAAATATTTCGCTGCACGCTTGTTTACCACCGACGAGGTCGACGTCGACCCAGCCCCATTCACCCAACGCCGAAACGAGCGCGACGAGATCCCATTAATGTCCAACGTTTTCATGCCGTCCGGGATATACTCGGTTTACAGAAGCGAACCGGCCGCCGAAATCCCTGTCGACTTCGCCGCGTTCGCGCGCGATAGAGATGCACTCGCGCAGAGACTGGCCGAGAGCACTAATGATCCTTTCTGCAGATTCGCAAACGGCACAATCCACCTTTACCTCGGCCGGCCCAAGATAGACGCCCCTGAGGACGATGCTGTGGAGCCACGTGACGAAGTGTCAACGGGCATGCACGTACGTGCGGCGATTGCCGCAATCGAGGTCAGAGACGCTGCGAACACGGCATCAACGTCTAACCGCCCGAAGCGGCCGGCCGCAAAAGATACGGACGCACCTGGATGGGGCGGATACGAAGCGATGACCGAGAAGGACGAGAAGGATGTGGCTGCCGACCTGGCCGAAGCCCGACGCGAGCTCATCGAGAGCCGCAAGAGATTCAAGAGAATGTACGTCGACACCGGATGGGGCCACGAAGAAGTCGAACGAGACGACGGTGCCGGCGACATCGCAGACGCGTACATGTACTACGACGAGATGGTCGCAGAGCGAAAGGCGAGAAAGGACTACGACGAGATGGTCGCAGAGCGAAAGGCGCAAGGCCGCGAAGTGGAGGGCAGGTACCGCCAGCACTTCCAGTCAAACCACGAAGGTCTCGTACCAAGCGACGACGAGTGCGAGCGGTACGACCCGGAGGACCACGACGAACAATGCGATGAATACGGCGACCAGAGTGGCGACCCCGAGATCACGTTCAATGCATGCAAGGAGGACGGATGACGCGTACACGAGCACCATACGGATTCAGTCTCTACCCCGGCAATCCAGCCCTTGATTGGGCGCTTGATTGGGGGGGGTGATACACGAGCATCATAAGAGACCTAGTCTCTACCCTGGCAATCAACCCCTCATTAGGCGCTTGATTGGGGGGGGTGCGAGTAGAGACATTCTGTTTTGGGACCGGTGACGGTGTCCCGGTCGCATGCGCGCGAAAATGGGCTTTCCTTCCTGTGGGGAAAGCCCGATGTCTGGAGCGCGTGTGAGTCGAGAGTAAAAGCTTTGCTTCTTGACCACAAGTGCACGCCTTCTTGGCAGACCTGGGACTCGCTACCCCAGTTGCCTGAGGTCGGCGGAGCTCATGGATACCTATCGGGCTAATACGCCAGATCCCACCCAGAGCTGTCCTCCACCTGTGCACCGACTGTGGCGGTGAGTGTGCAGTGTCGTCGGTGACTCGTGTCCGCGAGAGCGGGGTCTACCGCGTGTACCGTAGTACCGTACACCGCACACGTCGATTTCGCCACGTTCGGTTGACGTTCCATCACCGTCAGAGGTCTCCCGGGTGACGAGGTACCGCGCGGGTGCGGACGACGAGCCCTATGATCAATTTGGGGCGGGGGGTTTTCTTCTTTCTTGTGCTCAAAACCACTTGACTCCCATTCGTAGTACTGCCCACCAGGGCACCTTTTCCGATCACGTTTCGTCAGCGTTTCGTGCGCCGAGATGCGACGAGATGCGCCGAGATGCGCCGAGATGCGCGGGGAGCGGCCGCAGTGGCGCCGAAACGGCGCGTCATGCGCTCGCCACGTCCCTCGACGAGCGCTGGCCGTGCGGTATGTAGTCCGTCGTCTTGAACGAGACGGTCGCCATCGCCTTCGTGTAGTCCGAGTCGCCCGCCCGCGCGAGCATCGCTGTCACGATGCGCTCCCACCGCTCCGCAAACGCCGAGCGTTCGGCGGCCCCACTGGCGCCCAGGACGGCGTTGGTGCCGAGGCGCGCGCCGGACTGCCAGACGACCGACACGGTCGACTGCATCCGATTCCGCGCTTCGTCAGCGCGGCTCTGCTCGAGAGTCATCTCCCGGTTCGAGATCGCGTGCGCGGCTGACGAGCGCGTCGAGCGGTTCAGAAAGGTGCGAAAGTCCGGCAGGAGCTCGAGGAATTCCTCAAAGTGGTTGGGGCTGAGCCTGAGCAGGCGTGCGGGCTGGAGCACCGTCGCCGTGCTGTGCCGGGGTAGCCTCACAAAGAGCTGCAGCTCGCCAAACCAAGGGCGCTCGGAGGCGGGATCGACGCGGGCGAGCACGATGGCGGGGCGTGCATTACCATTCATGTCGCGCCCTAACGCTCCCTGGCTCAGCTCGACCTGCCCTTCGGTCACGAGGTACATAGCCATCTCGGTCGCGTCACCCTGCTCAAAGACGACCTCTCCATCAATGTCAATCAAGGCCAATCAAGGCCAATCAGGGTCAATCAGGTTCAATCAAGGGCCATCAAGGCCAATCAAGGTCAATCAAGGTCAATCAAGGCCAATCAAGGCCAATCAAGGCCAATCAAGGCCAATCAAGGCCAATCAAGGCCAATCAAGGGACGCGTGCCTGCTCAAAGACGACCTCGCCCACCACGTACGTCGCCACCTCGAGGAGCGCCGCCACCGCCGCGCGACGGCCATGCGTCAAGCTGCGGAAGAATGCAAGCGCCTCGAGCATGCCCGCAATCACGGAGATGCGCAGCTCGTGGAACTCGGGCGTCGTCGTGAGCGCGGCCATCGGAGGCGCACGCAGCACGCGCCGTGGATCGAGCTCCGTCGGCGCATTCCACACGAGCGCGCTCCGCTCGAGGACGAGCACGTGGCACGGGGTGATCGCGCTCACGGACGTTTCTCGCGCGACCTCGGCCACGAGGCAGGCTTCGTCACAGAGGGCGCCGCGCCCCAAGCTCGTGGGCGTCTCGCCGCTCTTGGCGTTGTACACGGCGATGTGCCCGCTCAGCAGCACGAAGAGTGACGTGGAGCGCGTGCCTTCGCGCAAGATCCGAGAGTACCTGATGAGGGAGGCAATCGGAGGCACTCGGAGGCACTCAGAGGCTATCAGAGGCTACCATCTCAGAGGCTCTAGTACCGAGGGTAGAGCCGATGCTTGCCCAGCCGGCGCAGCTCCGACAGCTGCTGGTCGCTCAACCGTCGGAAGAGGTGCACGCGCGAGAGGGTGTCGACGACGTCGGCGAGTTGCTCGGGCGAGAGCGCTGAGGGCATCTCGCGCGGCTGGTACACGTCCGTCTTGTTGAATAGGATCCAGCGCATGTCGTCGAGCAGCCGCAGCCGATGCCTCTTGTCGGTCGCCTCGGTCGACTCGTCGTCGCCCGATGATGGGGACGAGAGCGCGCGCGCGTGCGCCTTGGAGAGCTCGATGGGCGTCGCGGAGGCGAAGACCGACGCCTTGATGGGTTGGGGCGAGGAGGCCAATGCATGCGCCGCAGGCAAGGCCGGCTCGGCTGGCGGCCCCGCCGGCTCGTCGAGCACGAGCGATCTGACGTGCACGCGGCCACGAGGCGAGGTCGGCAGCCACGTCCTCGGACTCTGCACGCCCTCGACCGACTCAAGCATCGGCAGCCCCGCACGCGGGTGCGGCCGGCGCGGTGACAGCTGCAGCTCCTGCAGAAAACCTGGCGGCTTCTTGAGCTGCTGGCGCGCCAACATCGCCGTAGCTTCGGCGGAGCTGCCCAACGGAGATGGGATTCTGAACGTCTGCTGCGGCAGATAGCTGATGGGAAGCTGTATCGGCCCAGAGCTCAACATGATGCTCGACGCACTGGACTGCGCCTTGGAGGGCATCATTCTCGCACGATAGGCGCAACAAAGCTGTTTCTCTCCGCAGGGGAACTTGCTTAAAAAGGACTGTGTTTGCCCACTCGTTGGCCCTCCTTTTCAACTGGGCGTTGTATCCGCGGCTGATCCATCCTTTAAAAGAACAAAGTTGAAAGACTTGAGACATGGGCGGCTGCGCTTCCTCGACAGCTCGACACCGAAAAGGTGTTTTAGAAGTCACCGTGCTCCGCAACGGAGGGGACGTGGTTCACACAACTTGACTTGACAACAAACGAATCGTACTTTCTCAAGATGGACCTAAAAATGGGTCTTGCGTAACACTTGTTAGCTCGCAAAAGGAGCACGCGCTCGACAAACAGAGTGCGACCTCATGCCCTCATCTGCTCCCAACTCGCCGCGCCCAACACCAGCTCTTCCGAGCGAATCAGCCCCGCGCACCCGCACACGCCTTCCCTTCACCCCTGCCTTGGCAGCTTCCAACCGGATTTCGGGCCGCGCGCGCTCCCCCCGCACGTCCCCGCCAGAGCGCGCAATGGGTCGCCAGAGCGCGCGACCCTCTCCATGCCCAGCAACCCAAGGCACCGCGCCTCCAACTTCCGCTCCCACATGAGCACCCATCCCACGCGCGTGCACGGCGGGTGCGACGCCTTGCCATCCGTATCGCGTCTCTCTTCCCCCGATCACCAAACGTTCGCCTTCCCCCCTCACAGAAGCGAGCGAGCACCAAAGGCATCATGCACCACTGGCGCACGGCGCTCTTCACGTCATCAAAGGCGCAAGCCACCGCCAGCGCAAGTCAAGCTCGCCTTCAACCCGACATATCCGCGCCCGTTCCCGAAATTACAACCACCATGGCGGCATCCAAGTTAGATGCTAGCAGCCCGACGCTGGTCGTCGTGTCGGCCCCGGCATCGTGCGCGAGCCCTCCTCATCAGTCGGACATCGAGCAGTCAGCACTCGTGTCGCTGGGGCTCGTCTTCAAGCATGAAGTGACGCTCCCCGACCGCCCAGCAGCGGCGGTCTTCTCCGTCGCCGCCTCGGACTCCATTTTAAATGATCTTCTCCGCGATGGTCTCCGAGTCAGGGGCGTCGTCATGGGCGTCTCACGCGCGGGCAAGTGTGTCGCTTGCGTCGTCGAGGGTGGGGCCCTTGCCCCCGACGTTGTCTCTGAAATCGTCGACGTCGAGGAGGGTTTCGCCCTCGAACCTCATCCCACGAAACGGGACTCGGACGGGCCCATGCTCTTCCTCGCCCCCGATGCCGACAAGGCCCTCCAGCTCGTGCGCCGCCACAGATTTCAGGCCAAAGGGGGGGCTGGCTTCACCTTCACCCTCGCGGAGACGGCGCCGCAAGACGGCCCCTCGGCAGTGCGCATCGTCCTCCCCGACGGCACCGACGCCGCGTCTCGCGACAGGGTCCTGGGCGCCGTCGTGACGTACCTGACCTCCAAGGACGTTGCCGTCGTGGTCAGTCCGTCGGCCCCGGACGTATTCATCCTCTCCGCTGAGTCCGCCCACAGCATCCTCGCCTTACCTCACCGCATAAGGGGGGTGAATGTCAACTTCGTCCTCTCGTCCGACTTCGACCGTCCGACGCCCCCGCCACCGCCACCGCCACCGCCACCGCAACCGCAACCGCAACCGCCACCGCCACCGCCACCGCCACCGCCACCGCCACCGCCGACCGCGTTGCCCTTCACGCGCGTTTGCGTGTGGCACGACGCGGAGAACGCGCCGTTCCCGTCCCAGTACCCTGTTCGCAACGCCGACGGCTCGCCCGCCATGACCAAGGACGCCATGGGACGCGTGGTCGCGCACTTCCACCCCATCGACATGAACCACCCCGACATCAAGGGCGAGCTCGCGGTGGACGAGACGCTGCGCGTCGCGCTCGGCTGCTTCCCCGATACTAGAAACCACCCCTTTCTGGAGCGCACCAGCTCAAAACGCCTCCGTCATCAGTTCCCAACATTCAAGTACCAGTTCGTCCTCCACCGCCCCACTCGAGACAAGTCCGACTCGCCCACCAACCCCTTCCACCCGACGAGCGCGTGCATGAGCGCCCTGCTCACAACGAGCGTCACCCACGTCGACCCCGGCAATAAGCACGGGGCTGTCGACCAAGACATCCAGAAATCCATGACGAACTTCGTCGACGAGCACAAGGCCGACAGCGAGGAGTTCAAGGCGGCCACCCTCATCATCATCATCACGAGCGACAGGGACTTCTCCTACCACGTCAGCCGTATGCAGTCCCAGGGAGGCTTCAACAATATCGTCATCATCGCAAACGAGGATTCGAATCCGAACTCGGCCTTCCTCAGATGCGTCGGCCGCGGCCGCGCCGTCATCGCCTGGCGCCACATCGTGGACATTGCGCGCGGTGTGGCCCCGAGCATTTCCGCGCCCGTGAAGGTCTTTGAGGAGACCGCGCCAGGGCCAGGTTCTAGGTCCGTGACCCCGCCTCCGCCTCCTCCGCCTCCGCCTCCGCCGTCCGGGCTCTTCAAGCACAAGCCCTCCGGGCATTCCAAGGCCCTGTGCAAGTTCTTTGCAAGCGAGGGGCGTCTGCAGGAACTCCAGACCGAGCTCGTCGGCATCCACCCGCGCTTCACGATCCACGTCGCGCTCGAAGAGCTCGTCCTCAAGGCCGCCGAGGTCGTGTCATCCGACGCGGACGGCGCCCTATCTGCGCCGGCCCCGTCGTCCGAGCCCTCCGCCGCCCAGGTCAATGTGGCCGCCGAGAAGATGCGCATATTTTCGCAGTCGGCGTGTGCAGAGGCCGTAACCGTCCGCGGCGTCTCCGAGACGCGCCTCGCCCGCGACGCCCAGCTCCTGGCCTTTGCTCGCGTCAACAACACCCGCATCTTCTTTCCGAAAGGCGGGGAGCGCATCGTTGAAAAGGTAAAGCACCTAATCGAGCCGGACATGGGTGCCGTCTCGACCGTCGGACCCGGCGCCGGAGCCACCCAGCCCGTCCCCAAGAAGAACATTATCGGGTTCATTTACTCGTCCCCTTGCACGGAGGAGGACGTGAGAGCCCTCGCCGACACCTGCGACGCGCCCATCTATTACAAGGGGAAGATCAGGTGCGAGGAGATCGACACAGGCGTGTTTCTGGGGTCGGCCCCACTCGACAACAGCTTTGCAAGCTCCAAGTTCACCGCCGACACCCTCGAGGATAAGCTGGAGCGGCTCTGCGCCCTCAAGAAGGACCCGCGCATCCGCTTCTTCCCCTACGGCGGCGACCCTCCCGAGATCGAGGGCTACGCCCCCACGGGGGTCGTCGTCGTCTGCTTCTTCAAGAAGGACGCCGCCGACGCAAAGAAGGTGAAGCAGATGCTCCTGTCCCGCGAGAGAATCTTTGCAACCATCACCGTCTCCCCCAGCATCGAGGCGCTCGTGCGCTCGGCCTGGCAAAGCATCCGCGAGAGACTCGAGGCCGTTGACGACAAGCTCGAGGTGGATCTCTCTGCGCCCAAGGTCTTCCAGCCGCAGAAGGTGCGCTCGGCTTCGTTTGGTCGCCGCCCCACCAAGGGCTCGCACCCAACGGCACGCGGAATGCACCGCTCATCCTCGTTCACACGCAACGACGGCGCGAACGGCAGCGCATCCGCCGACGGCAGCGGTGGCACCTCTTCCGCCGGCCGCGGAGGCAGTGCCATGAACGGCCCTGGGGGACACGGGGCGCGCGGAGGTCGCGGAGGGCAAGATTGGATCTGCACAAAGTGCAGTAACACCAACTTCGGCTCGAAGAACCTGTCGCGCTGCCACCGCTGCGACGCGCCGAAGCCCGAGGAGGTCGAGGTCCGCTTTACCGGACTGCCCGAGTCGGTCGAGAAGGCTCGCGTCAAGCTAAACAAACTCCTCCTCTCCATCGAATGGCTCAAAATTGACGTTCCCGCCCGCGTGCCCCACCGAGCCCTCTGCCCTCTCCTCCAGAGCGTCCGTGCCTCGCTCCTCGACAGCCCTCCAGACGCCGACGGCGCCGACGGCGCCGACGACGACGTCGGCTCAGCCATGGCTGCGTCCCACTGCACCATTCCGCTGTGGACCTTCGAGCGGACCTTCCACAGCTCCGGCAGGGCGGAGGTGCGGGTTTACTTTTTGCCCGAGGCTAAAGCGGAAGCGGAAGAGGCTCGAAAAAAGGCTGCGGCGGAGATGGATGACCTCGACAGCTTGACTGTCCAAGTGGTTGTCAACGGGAAGCTCTTCACCGACCTGCGCAAGACATTCACCCTCTATGATACCGACGTCTCCGGGAACGCGATCAGGCTCACGGGTCCCCGCAGTGAGGCTTCGGCCGCCCGCGACTATCTCGTGGAAAAGGTTCGCGGAGGCGCCGCGGAGACCCGCCTCGTCGTTCTTGCGGACCGTCGCCTGTGGGCACTGTGCGCTCAGCTGCGCCCGCCAGCGTGGCAGCCGGTGCTGGATGCCAACCCGAGCGTGACGATCACGAAGGCTGAGACCGGCCTCCGCCTCAGCGGCACGCGTGCCATGGTGGAAGCCGCCGAGGCCAAGTGGCGGGAGGTGGCGGCAGGCTCAGCGGCCACGCTCGTGGAGCATGCCGTCGAGCTCACGCAGGCACAGGAGGCCTACCTGCAGGGTGAAGGAGCGACAATTCTGACCAAGATTGGCGCGCCGATAGACGAGATGGACGACGCAGCGCCCTCTATGTCGAAGCCCTCGCGCCAACCGAGCAGGAGTGGACAGGTGTGGGCCGAGACACTGCGCTCCGCGGCTCTGCGCTCCAATGAGCAGCCCCAGCTGTCCGATGCGGCCAGGACGCCCCTGTCCATGACGGCCGCGCCCGCCAGCCAGCTCCTCGCGTCCACCCTCGCCAAGTTTGACGCGCCGGCGTGGGGCCTCTCCCTCCGCGTGTGCCTCGCGGACTTCCGCGAGGTCGGCGCAGACGCCGTTGTTAACGCGGCCAACCCTTACCTACACCCCGCCGGCGGCATCGCAAAGGCCATCGGCGATGCGGGCGGTCCCGCCTTCACGGCCGAGTGCAACGCGAGCGTGGCCAAGCTGCCGGGCAGGCAGCTCGCGCCAGGCTCGGCGCTCATCACGGGGTCAGGGAACCTCGGGACGACGGCGGGTATCACGGCCGTGGTGCACGCCCTGGCCCCCATCTGCCCTAGCGCGGGCCCGTCGGCAACCGACGTAGCGAATCTCAAGGCAACCATGCGCGAGGCCCTGCGCCTTGCCGCCGAGAAGGGCACCAAGATCCTCGCCGTCCCCGCGCTCGGGTGCATGAACTACGGGTGGAGCGCGGATGTTGCGACGCGTTACATCGTCGAGGCGACCGTCGACTGGGCCGTGGCACAGTCCGTCGCTCCTTCCCTCCGCCGCGTCGTCTTCTGCGACATTGACACAGCGACTGCCGCCACTTTTGCCCGGAGCCTCCGCGCCCGTGTTCACAACGGCCCACTGGCACCTTCTCCCCACTTGTTCAATCGCTCCATGTCGAACTCTCAATACGCGTCAACATCTCCTCGTACCGAGATGGCCGTCTTCCTCGCCGAGCTCGGCCTCGCCGCGCACACGGCGGTGATGCACGCCGAAGGTTTCGATAGCATCGCCGCCCTCGGCACGATGGGCAGTGACGATGCTGTCGAGATGCGCTTGGCGCTCGTCACCCGTGGAGTGCCTAGAGGCGACGTAGACCACATTCTCCGCGCGGCAGCAGCCCGGGTAAACGATGTGCCGAGAATGCGCCCGGCGCCCTTTGCGTCCTGCAGCGGAGCCGCGACTGGAGCGCCTGTGCAGCCGCAGCCAAGCTCCGCCGGCCCCATTCACACAGAGCAACGCGCGCCCATCCGGAAGCCTGTGAGCCTGTGGGAGTGGTACCGCCACGAGTCTTCCTCCTGGATGAAGTACGATTACGACCAGAATGTACGCCTCGAGGACTGGTACGTAAGGACGGGCGGCGACGCGTCGAGCCACGCCGAGCCTGTGCGCATCATGGGCGACTTGAACGGCACGGTCGCGAACACCCCGAACAAGCCCGCCGGAATGGCAGGTGGCGTGTACGAGGTGGCGCGGAAGCAGTGCGATGGCGACGGCAAGACTTACTCGATGCGCCAGGAGAATGTCGTCAGCAAGTATGGAAGAGCCGTGCGCCGCACTCCCCTCACCCCTGGGCAGGAGAGCCTCGTCCCAATGTACAAGGAGCGGCTGGAGGCGGACGCGGAATCCCGCAAGGTGGAGGCACGTCTTGCCCAGCAGGCTCACGCCCAGCAGGCTCTCCCCAATCCTGCGGGCCCGGTGGCCAGCGCTCGCCTGCCCACTTTCGTACCCGATCCATCTGCCCCGCCGTCCACGCCAGTGCTCGCGCCTGCTCCCGCGTCAGGCCCGGTCGGTGCGGGCGGAGGCGCTGCGAGCGGGGTCCGTCCCGGCGGATGGCCCGCCCACGGCGTGCTCCTCACAGGCCTCAAATCTGCTGGACTTGAATCCAACCTCGCCGCGGCCAAATCCCGCCTTGCCGCGGCCCTCACCGGCGCCATCAAGCGGAGCGAGGAGCCTATCTCCTTAGCTGCCTGCGACGGCACCTTCTCCGAAAAGATGGCCGCGCTGCGCGCGGCGCTCCAAAGGGCGGGTGCCGACGCCGTCGAGGACAACCCCGCGCTCCAGACGGTGCGCGTGTCCGCTCTGGGTGAAGGAGGGGTGAGCCGAGGAGAGCGCGAGCTCCTCATGTGGGTCGCGCAGTCCGTCGCAGCCGCTCGCGAGCGCGAGGCCGAGAACGGTCGCGTCAAGTTCCCGGATGAGTGGGAAGGCGACCCGTTCGATGCCAGTAAGATTGGTATGGAACTCAAACCCGTCGCAAGTGGGAGCCGCGAGTACCAGGAGGTCTGCCGCCGATTCATGTTCCGCCCGGACGGCTCGCCTCCCGCCTTCCCCAACGCGGTTCTCAGCGTCGAGCGGGTCCAGAACCCAATGGCCTACGCCTCTTACGACAAATGGAAGAAGATCATCGCCGCCAAGGACCGCAACAACGGGAACCCCAACGAGCTGTGGATGAAGCACGGGACGCGCCTGTCCGACCCCAAAGCAATCATCAGCGGTGAGGTCGGGCTCGACTTCCGCTATAGTGCCAGTGGCATGTTCGGGCGCGGCACGTACCTGGCCGAAGATGCGGCCTACTCTGCGCGCGGCTACGCGTACAAGGAGAGCCCTACCGTACACAAGATGCTCCTCGTTCGCGTCGCCGCAGGGACAATCATTGAATCGCAGCCAAACGCAAACCTCACCAAAGAGCCGGATGGCTACGACAGTGTGCGCGGCGTGGTCGCCCCCGACAACAAGGCCGTCATCGTCTACAACGTCTCCCAGTGCTACCCGGCCTACCTGATCACGTACAAGCCCTGAGGGGGATGATATGTACCTCGGCCGACTGGGCGAGGCCAAGACCTTACTCCTCAAAGCACTCGATGGCTGCGCCGCGACGTGCACGGAGGGCCATCGAGTGCATGAGGACCGTCCTTGGGTTGCAGCACGCTGAGACGCGCCGCTGCGCGGCGGCTGTAGCGCTCTCACAGGAGGAAGAGGCCGCCAGGTCCCTACATGAACACCACCTGTGATGAAATGGCGTGAGCAGGGCTGATGTTGAGGGTCACTGTTAGGTCGCTGTGTGAGGCTGGGGTGCACTCAGGGGGGAGGTGCATGAGAGTGCGCGGAGGGAGCGAGCTGGGAGTGGAGCAGAGCGCGAGCGTGCAGGGCGGCCATGGGGCAGGGGGAAAGCGCGCCTGACCATGAGGGCGCGTCGAAGGGCGTGGAGGGGGGGACGGGAGTGGCGAGCGCGAGCGTGTGCTACAGTGTAGAGCCCCCCCTGGGGGGGGGGGCAGAACGCGGAGCTCTCTCAACACGTCGTCTGTTCCGAGACTGTGCGTACACATATGTCCGTGACTGAGACTGTGAGTTTGCGGGACGCATTGCGGTTCGGGCAACATCGCGATGCGCCGGTCTGGAAGAGTATTAAAGTTACCACAACCACGGCACCAGGCCTTTCACGTGCCACCAACGAGCACCAACCATCAAGCCAGTAATCAAAGCCAGCGCGCGCGCAGCGGAAACACACTAGCGTCTCAGCCCGAGACGACAACCGTCACCTGCACCTCGCCATCGAGTCCGATGTACGAGTCGCTCACGAGGCGGACGCTGTACAGGTACTCGCCGGGCTCGTCCGGGGCGGCGAAGTGCAGCTCGCTCGTGAGCGCCCCACGGTCGAGGTGGATGCGCTTGAGGGCGAAGAGCTCGTCCGCTTCGCCCATCACAAGCCACCAGCCCGCGAGCTTTGGCTTCGGGAAGCGCGGCGCGAACGCATGCCGCCGGTGCCCCCGTTGCGTCGCCTCCATGTGCACCTTCACCACGCTCTCCTCGCCCGGGGCGAGCGCCGTATGGGGCGCCTCCGCGCGCAGCGTGAGCGTAGGCAAGGCGCGTAGCACCTCGGCGAGCTCGCCGATCGGCCTTTCGCGCAGCACGCCGCCAAGCAGCTGTCGGAGCTTCTCTATGGGCAGGCGCGCGAGGGTGGCGAGGTCGGTGATGCCCTTGGCGCGCAGCGCCGCCTCCACCTGATGAGGAACGCAATCAGATCATCAAACATGCACTTAGAGACGCAATCAGTGACGCCCTCTGCACGCAGGGCCGCTGCGCCTCTACCTTTTCATCGACGTGGGGCAGATCGGTGAAGGGAGAGTCGTCGAGGAATCGTGCCTGGGTCACCATCTGAACGAGGTGCATCACTGACAGCGTCGTGTCCAGCCAGCCTCCATCCGCCGCAATGTCGACCATGGCCTGGAGCACCCGCATCGCCTGGTCGAGTACCGACTTGGTGTCGGTGACGTAGTCCGACATTGGAAGAGGCGTGCGTGCGAAGTGCGCTTGAAGCAGCAGCTGAGCCTTGACGTGCGGCGAGTCGAGGGCCGACTGGTCGACACGCCACGGCAGCTCGGTGCTCATCTGTGCATGCACGTGCTCCTCGTTGTGACGTACCTGATGAGGGGCGCAATCAGTGCTCGGTGCTCATCTGTGCATGCACGTGCTCCTCGTTGTGACGTACCTGATGAGGGGCGCAATCAGTGCTCGGATGCGGACGCAATCAGTAGTCATCAGTGCTCAGAATTGCTCATCGGTGGTGACGAGTACCGGAAGCTCATCAAACTCGGAAGCGTCACAGAGCACTCGAAGGAGGGTGGGCAGCTCCGTAACGGCTTCGTCGACGTCATGCAGCTCTGCGCAGAAGAGCGCGACCGTCGTGTACTTGAGGTAGTAGTACGATGCGACCCGCCCGAGCGTGAGAGGGCGCACGGAGCTCCCGTCGATCTCGTCAATCTCGAGGCATCCCGCGCTCTGGAGATCGTACAGCGTGCCCTCGATGAGATCGGATAGGAACGTGTTCACTGCACACAGCCGAGGTCGAATGAGTGAGGCAATCAGCCGGAGTCGAATGAGTGAGGTCATCAGCCGAGGTCGAATGAGTGAGGTCATCAGCCGAGGTCGAATGAGTGAGGCAATCAGCCGGGGTCGAATGAGTGAGGTCTTCAGCCGAGGTCGAATGAGTGAGGCAATCAGCCGAGGTCGAATGAGTGAGGTCATCAGCGAGCCGATAAACGAGCCCATTAACGAACCTGCTTCGTCAAGGCCGAGGGAGGAGGAAGCCGACGCCGGGACCATCGGGACCTCGAGGTGGTAGTACGCGGGGTTACGCGCGAGCCGTCGGAAAAAGTACGTCCACGAGAGGAAGTCCACACCGTCCTGCCTCGTCAGGAGTCATCAGTGGTCATCAGTGGTCATCAGTGGTCATCAGTGGCTATCAATCAGAAGGGCACGTGTCACCACCTTTGGCCACGCTGCCACGTCATGGACGTTCATCAGTGGTCATCAGTGGTCATCACGCACCTGCTTCGACGTGATCGTGCCGTTCACCACCTCGGCGTTGATGTGATCGTGCAGCTGCTCTTGCAGGCACGACTCGATAGGGAAGGGCTCGTACCTAATGAGGGAGGCAATCAGCGAGCTCATCACACGCCATCAGACGTCATCCATCGCAATCACGTCTCCCTCGGCAAGAGTTCTCATTTTACAGGAACTTGCGGTAAAACGTCTTCTTGGGCTCGTGCACAAGGATCACTGCGATGCCTTGGTCATCGAATTGCGGCCGTCCCGCACGACCCATCATCTGAAGCACATCGGTCACCGGAAAGTCGACGTACCTGCGCGGGGGGCACGGCGCTGTGGTGAGCACTTGCATGCAAAGCACCTCGGTCACCGGGAACTCGACGTACCTGCGCGGGGGGCACGGCGCTGTGGTGAGCACTTGCATGCAAAGCACCTCGGTCACCGGAAAGTCGACGTACCTGCGCGGGGGGCACGGCGCTGTGGTGAGCACTTGCATGCAAAGCACCTCGGCCACCGGGAAATCGACGTACCGCTTCGTCTTCGCGTCGTAGAACTCGGTCCCTTTGACGACGACCAAATGCGCGGGAAAGTTGACTCCCCACGCGAGGGTCGAGGTGCACACGAGCACCATGATGGCTTGCGAGACGAACAGGCGCTCAACGGTCGTCCGGTCGCTCTCGCAAAGCCCAGCATGATGGATGCCCACCCCAAACGCAAGCGTGTGCTTGAGGGCACCGTCCTTGATGGTCGCGAGTAACGGCTCGAGCTCGCTCGGGTGGAGATTGACGAATTGAGTGTCCCTCTCATCCGCAGAGCAGTACGCAATCAAGTCGAGCGCCGTGAGGCGCGTCTGTGAACGTTCACAGCAGCGGCATGAGGCGAGCAATAGCGGAGTGAGAAGGCCATCCGAAGTCATCAGGGATGCAGTCGTAGTGCAATCAGACCTGGCGACGAGACGAGACGAAGACGAGCACCGGCTTCGTAGGCGAGTGATTGAGGATCGCGCGGTACGTCGGCTTGTTCATTGTGGCCATGCGGGGGCAGTAGTGCTTGCCAGGGAAGCCCGCGATGTGCACCTCGAGCGGCACCGGGCGTACCTAATAAGGGAGGGAGCACGCGCCAAATTAGGGAGGCGACGCGCACCCAAATTAGGGAGGAGCGGTTCGTTACCGACGGCTTGAAGTTGAAGAGGCCATCGGGCGGGATGCCGAGCCAGTCAGCGAGGTCGTGTGCATTGGCCATCGCGGTTGAGAGGCCGACGATGCGGATGGAAGCGTTTGTCTTGGTCGCAATGTAGCGCATCCGACTCACAATCACCTGATGATGGACGCACTCAATCGCACTCAATCGCACTCAATCGCACTCGCATTCAATCGCACTCGCATTCGATCGCAATCAGTGACCAATCTGGCCCCACCTCGAGAATCGGCCCACGGTCTTCGCCGAGCAGATGGATCTCGTCAATGATGACCAGCCCCACCTGCCGAACGCGAGATGCAATCAGAGCTCCTCAGAGGCCTCAACCGACTCGAGCAGATCGTGATCTCATCAACACGAGATCTCGACATGTCGAGATCTCGTCAACACGAGATCTCGTCCAACCGAGGCGCAGGCTTACCTGCCGGACGTAGCCGCGCTGCTGCCAGTGGCGGGAGACGCCGTCCCACTTCTCCGGCGTGGTGGCCAAAATGTCGGCCGTGGCGAGTGCGCGCGCGTCCGGCGCCGAATCTCCGGTGAGCTCCTGGAGCGAGAGGCCGAGCCGTTTGACGAATTTCGTCGTCCAATCATCGAGTCTCTCGCGCACGAGCGCCTTGAGCGGCGCGATGTACACGGCCTTCATGCCGGGGTGCGCTCGGAGGAGACGGAGTACCGCGAGCTCAGCGGTGACGGTCTTGCCGGAGCCCGTGGGCGAGCCGACGAGGATGTTCTGGTCGGTGTGAAAGACGGTGTGAAAGACCTGCGTCTGAATCGGATTGAAGTGCGAGAACTTGAAGAGGGCCTCCCAGTTTGGGTCGCAGAGGACGGTCTTGGGGAGAGGCCGAAGGTCGAGCAGCTCCGTGTGCGCGGGCTGCGCCGTCGGCAAGTGCAGCTCACTCAGCGGCAACGGCACAATCGTCTCGACGCCGAGCCATCGGTTGGAGATGGCGCGCACGAAGTAGCAGGGGGGGAGGGGCTCAAAGAGGGGGATGGTGAACGCGAGGGTGTGCGGCTCGTCCTTCTTCATCTTGGTCAGTGTGAACAGCTCCTTGTGATAAATGTGCTCATTCTCGGTGTCCTCGACCTGCGACCAGAGACCAGCAGCACTCAGCAGCACTCAGCGACGCTCAGCAGCACTCAGCAGCACTCAGCGGTACTCAACGGCACTCCAGCGGCCACACGGGGTCGTCCGACGCAATCCATGGCAATCAGTGGCAATCAGTGGCAATCAGTGGCATTCCATGGCAATCAGTGGCAATCAGTGGCAATCAGTGGCAATCAGTGGCACTCAGTGGCACTCAGTGGCAATCAATGGCAATCAGTTGCAATCAGTTGCAATCAGTGGCAATCGCGTACCCAGACCCAAAATGGCTCCATGCCGCCGTGGTGGCGGTCGACCCAGTCAAAGGCCGCGGTGAGCGTCAGGCTGACGCGCAGCACGGTGCGCGTGATTGGCTGCGCACTCACGTCCACGAGTAGTAGAGGCAATTGACGAGCCTCCGCCTTGATGGCGGGGCCCTGCTTCATATTGCTGATGAGCGCGCCAATCTCCTTCACGTCGAGATCGCGGAGCGTATCGACACTCGCGCGCTTCGCCTCGAGCTTGTCGTAGATCTCAAACGGGAGATTGCCGAGCTGGCGCAGCGGGTGACGAAACGCCCACGCGCGCTGCTCAAGCATCTTCGAGATACGCAGCACCTGCGCTCACGAACAGACAATCAGCATGCCATCCGCGCGCCATCATCACGCAATCAAACTTCAATCAAACAAGAGAGCGAGACCAGAAGCAGTCTCAGGCACCATCGGAGGCAGTCTCAGGCAAACCGAGGCAATGAGCACCAATCAGAGGCAACCAGCACCTTTTCGGCGTACGAGAGCCATCCGCGCGCGAGGGTGATCTCGAACAGACCTCGCGCGATGCGCGCGGCCGACTGCGCAATGAAGGTGCAGTCCGAGACGAGCGCGAACGCCTTGACCGGTAGTCCGCCTATGTACGCCTGCATCAGGACACAGGTCTTGCCTTCTTTGGAAGCGAGGCCGCCCTTGACGTTGAGCGGCGCCTGGTCGAGCAGCGCCTCGAGCTCCTCCATCTCCTCCTCGCGCACCTAATTAGGCAGGCACACGCGCATATGATTAGACAGGTAATTAGACAGGTAATTAGACAGTCATCAGGGAGGCACTCAGACGAACCGCAGGCCGCCAATCAGGCGCCATCCGCTCCTCACCTTGATCTGACTAAACTCGGCGGCGCTGCAGAGCGTGTGCAGGATCTCGGCCTCGTTGCTCGTTGGAGAGAGCATCTCGTTGAACGTCTCGACGGTGTCCACGGACAGGTAGAAGTGCGACGAGGTACGGCCAAGTTCGGTCGGGTCGAGGGATCCGGAGGCCTCATGGAACCGGATCATGCGGCCGCTGTCGAGCCGGTGAGCCATTGATTGGATCAGAGGTCACCAGTTGCAATCAGGTGCAATCAGGTGCAATCAGGTGCAATCAGGGGCACTCACCTGTCGAGCCGGCGCGCCATCGATTGGATCAGCTCGGTGCGCCAACGGACGAGGCGTGGGTCGGTCATGCCGGTCTCATAAGGGATGCCGTACGCGAGAGGATTGCGCATCATGCGCACGTGCAGGTACGTATACGAGAGCCACGTAACGGCTTCGCGTACCTGTGAAGACACGGCGCTGTGGTGAGCACTTGCATGCAAAGGTGCAGGTACGTAGACGAGAGCCACGTGACGGCTTCGCGTACCGAGGTGACTGTGCCGAGCGCAATCTCGGCGTTCATGTGATCGCACAGGCGCGAGACGAACTGCGATTCGATCGGGATCGACGAGGTGAGCATCTGCAGATAGTGGGCGAGCTTGGCATGCTGCGTGATGATGATGCCCTCGCCGCCATTCGTATCGAATTGGGGTCGTCCCGCCCGTCCAAAGATCTGCATCACGTCGAGCACGCCGAGGTCTTTGAAGGAGCCCTTTTCGGGATCGTACAGCTGCGTCCCCTTGATGATCACCGTGTGCGCGGGCAGGTTGACTCCCCAGGCGAGCGTTGCGGTGCACACGAGCACGTTGAGGAGGCCTTCGGAGAACAAGCGCTCACTCAGCCCCCGATCGGCGCGCAGCATGCCCGCGTGGTGAACGCCGAAGCCGCCCCCGAAGAGTTCGCGTACTTCGGGAGACTTGGACTTGCCCACCTGCCCATCAAAGAGGCACTCAGAGAGGCGATCAGAGAGGCGATCAGGTGCATTCAGGGAGGCAGTCAAGGAGGCAGTCAGGGAGGCAATTAGGGAGGCGGCCAGGGAGGCAATGAGGGAGGCTCTCAGGGAGGCACTCAGGAAGGAACTCAGAGAGGCGATCAGGGAGCACTCAGCCCACCTCCTTAACCTTGAGCTGGAACGTCGGGATCTCGTCATACTTTGGAAGGAGCTCCTCGGCGGTGCCTTCCTTCCTCGCGAGCTCCAGTAGAGCGCGCGCCGTGCGCACCGTGTCGGACCTGGCATGCACGAAGACCATCACTTGCTTGCCACGTCGGATCGCGATGAGTGCCCTTTCGTACGCAATCTGGATCATCATGTCGTTCCGCTCCTTGACATTCGTCTTCGTCACTCCAATGAAGGTCTGCGTCAGTGGCACAGGGCGGTACTGCGGCCCAAAGTGGAAGAGACCAGTCGCCGGGTTGACCTTTGAGGAGGAGAGACACGCCCGGCAGTTGTGGGATTTCGGGGCCAAAAGGTCGATCCGGGTCAATCAGGGCCAGTCGGGGCTCTTAAGAGCCATCAAGAGCCATCAAGAGGCCATCAAGAGCCATCACCTTGAGGAAGAGAGCGACGTCCGCATAGTTGGGCAGGGTGGCCGAGAGGCCCACAATCCGGATCATCTGCTGCGACGACTCGACAAGACGGAGCGTGCGCGCCACGAGTGCCTGATGAGGGATGCAATCACATGCAATCACATGCAATCACATGCAATCACATGCAATCAGAGGAGGCGCGCCATCTCGGCACCTCGATGACGGGCCCTCGGTCGTCGTTGAGCAGATGGACTTCGTCAATGATGAGCAGCCCGACCGCGGACACGAGCGCATCCGACCCCTTGCGTGTAACCACATCCCACTTCTCGGGCGTGGTCACGATCAGGTGCGTGCTCGCGATCTCGCGCTTCGTCAGCTGCATGTCGCCCGTGTACTCGCGCACCTGCAGCCCGAGCTGACCGAGGGACTTGGAGAATTTGCCCACGAGCTCCTGGGCGAGCGCCTTCATGGGCGCGATGTAGATCATCTTGAGCTTCTCGCGTACGAGGCTCCCCTCCTCGAAGCACAGGCCCACCTGCCAAATTAGGCAGGATCCATCAAAGAGGTTCAGAGGCGTTCGAAGGGGCAATCAGAAGTACGCAGGGGTCATCCGAGGGTCGATTTCCCCCACTTCATCCCCGTCCCACTGCCACCCTGCCGCCCCCCTCCCCCCTTTACCCCTCCCCATCTTCCCCCTTCATCCCCGTCCCACCTCACCCCACCCCCCCCGCCCCCGTCCCCCCCCCTCCGGGCAACAAACCCGCACCTGCTGCATCATCGCGAGGAGAGCCACGTTCGTCTTGCCCGCCCCCGTCGGAGCGCATACGAGCATGTTCTCATTCGAATGGAGCGCCACGCCCACGACGGCGCTCTGGAGCGCGTTCAGGGCGTGCACGCCGCGGAAGGCCAGCTGCGCATGCTCAGGCAGCTCGCTGATCTGGACCAGCCTCTGCTCGAGTTTCGTGGTTTGGGCGGGCGGCACCTGCACCTCCTCCCACCCCTTACCGGTGCGCCGTACAGTTCCCTCTGGGAGCGCCTTGCCCAATCCGCTGATGGAGGCGAGACTACGCAGCTGCGCGAGCGCCGAGTCGGGCGCGAGCGGCTTGGCCGCCTTGGCCTCCTCCTCCTGACGAAGCAGCTTCGCGGCCGGTTCGAATCCGGCCGCGCTCAGCCACTCGAGCTCGGCCGCGATCTCGTCGGGAGATCGCGTCTCCTCGAGCGCGGCGCGGCGCTTCTCCTTGGCCAGTTTCGTAGCGTCCTTGCGCCTCTGCTTCTCGAGCACCTGCTGCGACTTGGTGGTCAGCTTGACCATGCAACCAACGGGCGCTGCGGGGCCGCCGCCGGCACCGCCACTGCCACCCAGCCCGCCGCTCGAGCTCCCGTCCGCATCCGCATGCTCAGCGGCGGCGAGCAGCCGCTTCAGATCGTCCTTCACACGCACCCGTGCGGGCAGCACCGTCGCAATCAGCTCCAGCGCGCCGAAGCCGAGCAGGCTGAGCAGGTCGCCCTGCAGTGCGAGACGCGACGTGGTGGGCGCATGGGACCATCAGTTGGCCATCAGTGGCCATCAGTGGCAATCAGTATCGGAGGCAATCGGTGGCCATCAGTGGCCATCAGTGGCAATCAGTATCGGAGGCCATCGGTGGCCATCAGTGGCCATCGGTGGCCACGGAGGCCATCGGTGGCCATTGGTGGCAAGGGGTAGCCGTCGGTGACAATCGGTGGCAATCGATGGCAATCACCTGCAGTGCGTCCTCCGTCGTATTGGAGTAGAGTTGGCCGAGGAGCGTTGCACTGAGCATATCCACCTCTGCGTCGGTCGCCACGCCACCCCCTTCCAAATTCGCATACAGATGCATGCGGCAGCGCTCGCGTACCCAACCGATGGTCCCTTCTGGCGAAGGCTCAACAGCACCGCCGCCGCCATCGCTACCCCCAATGCCGCTGCCGCTGCCGCCGCCGTCGGCTGCCGCCGCCGCCGCTGATGCCGCCGCCGCGCTCGCCGCCGCCGCACTCGCCGCTCGGTTGGCCGCGAGTCGTTCTTCTCTCGCCTTCGCTTCGGCCGCGGCCGCCGCCTCGGCCGCGGCGGCCGCCTCCTCCACAGCGCGAAGGAGCCGAGTGTACGCGTCGCGCGCGGGCGGAGGGATGGCGGCGGAGGCGGCGCCCGAGGCATCCAAGGGCGTCTCGCCCGGAGCGAGTCTCGGAGTTGATCTCGGAGTTGATCTCGGAGTCTCGCCGTCCTTTTGGGGGGCGGTGGTGGTGCTGCCGCCGCTGCCCCCACCGCTGCCCGTGCGTAGCCGGTGCTCGCGCAGCCACGCGGCCAGCGGCGCATGAGCACTCACCATCTGGCGGATGGGCTCATCGCCGAGCGATGCGCCGAAGGCTGCCGCGCACGCTGCCGAGGCGGCCGCGGCCGCTGCATTCAAAGTGGCAGTGGCAACACTGCCGCCGCCGCCGCCGCCGCCGCCGCCGCCGCCGCTGCCACTGACGGCACCACCAGTGAGAAGACCGCGCGCGTGCTGCATCGTCTGGCGGCTGATCTGCGCGGTCGGCGCCGCCAGTCCAGGAGGGCCGTGCGCACTGATCCCGGGCGGCTTGGTGGCCGCGGCCTCTGCAGTTGGCTCGGGAAGAGCCTGCAGGGCGCGGAAGGCGGAGGCAGCAGCATGCGCCACCTCATCGGGCGGCGATTCGCCGCCTAGTGCGGCATTCACAGCGCCAAGGAAGCGATGATAGTTGTCGGCCTGCTCCGCGTAGCCCGGAGTCCTCTGCGACACGCCGGCGAGCTCGGAGAAGCTCTTTGGAGCGCTGCCAGTGGGCGTTGCCGCGGCGCGGCGCAGCCGTAAGATGCGAAGGCGGCGCGTTCGCCAGTCGTGCAGGTCGGGCGTGTTCGCATGGAGGAGCGTGCTTAGAGTCTCCATTGTGAAAGCCCCACACGACGGGCGACGCCTACGCCTCGACGTTGTGTGTGTGTCCCTGTGGGGAAACCGCATGCATGCGATGGGGAAGGGGGGAAAGGGGGGGATGATTTCGGGTGAGGTGAGGGATGGAAAGCAGGGTTCTGAGGAGGCCATCTCGCCAGATTGTCCACGAGCGCGTCGACTTGATCTCAGTGGGACACCTCTGATCTCAGTGGGACACCTCTGAGGTCACGTACTTGACAGCCACTCTCGTTGTTTGACGACACGAGCACGAGCCCCTCGGCGGCGGCCTCGTCCGCAGTCGCCGCCCGCTCAGCAACTGCCCAGTCGCCGCCCGCTCAGCAACCGCCCAGTCCGTGAGCTTTTTCCTCCACTTCTCAAACTTGCGCCGCCGCTTCAGATCTGACACCTGCCCTGGGTTGTCGATGCCCAGCTGAGCGAATGCCGGTCGGCACGCTCCAGACCTCGTCCTCCGCCAGAACATCGTATGCCAGAACATCGTATGCGATCCAGCAGATCCCCGCGAGGCCAGCAACATCGATGAGCCATTGCATTTGTGCGCCTCGCACGGCCTTTGCGCCCGGCTCGTAGCCATTAGACTGCTGGAACTCGCGCAGCAGCTGGATCCCCGCGAGGCCAGCAACATCGATGAGCCATTGCATTTGTGCGCCTCGCACGGCCTTTGCGCCCGGCTCGTAGCCATTAGACTGCTGGAACTCGCGCAGCACAGCGCACGCCTTGACGATACTCGGACAGGACCCCGCAGATGCTCGGTCGAGCGCCGCCATCTCCGCCGAATGGTAGACTTGGTTTCTGCCACTAATCGAGGTACAGAACAAATCCTTTGACCATCCGATAACCATCCGACAATACTCACACCAGCATATTTTGATTGCGTTCCTGATGGTTCTTGTTCTCTAAGCTCGAGTCCTCGAGAATCAGTCCTGCCGTCGACTTCCGGTTGCACGAAGGCATGCCATAGGGACATTTCAACAACGTCCGGATCTGTGTGAGAGCCCTTGTCTTGCCGGCCGCATTTTCGAGCCGCCTTTGCTCAGCGAGGCCCTTGCCAGAACTTGGCGCTGGTCTTGGCACGCACGCGATGGCGGCGGCTGTGCTGGCCCGGGGCAGCGGTGGTGGAGGTGGAGGTGGAGGATTCGGTGACGGGGGTCCGGATGCTTGGAACCAGGCTGTTGTTGTGTCACATCCAGCGCCACCAGTAATGAAGTGGCGGTTGGGGGGGGTATTGCAACCGGCGAGGCAGACCAACACCAACAGCAAAGGCAAGAAAAGCACCGTCATCTGCGGCTGCAAGGTCGCCTGTCATTATGTTGACCTTCACCGTGACTTGCAGCCGCTAATCGAGAAGAAACAGATCGGCAAGGAGACGTTGTTTGGACGCCTGAAGACGCAAGGCTCACGAAAAGGTGGCTATGAGAAGTGGAGGAAGACGCGTGGCGTGCTTCAGAACGCCGGCCTTGTCTTACGCCTGCTGGCCTTGAAAGCCTTCCAGCAACCTGCATGGTTCAAAGGATGTAGTGAACCACTGTCCAGTGGCAAGTGGGACTGGCCATAGGGGTGGCTTAGGCCCCAGATGGCCAGAACGTTCGGTAATCTTGGCAGTCTTGAAACCAGCTTTGGCCCCGCACGGGTTCACCTTGTATTTAGTCTGAATGCTGCTCGCGCCGGCGCCGCTCCTGCTGTACTGCTGCTGCTGTGCTGCTGCTGCTGCTCGTGTCAAATGATTTGCAGGACTCTGCGAGGGACTTGGGCGGCAGCCCCGCCTGCTGGAGGTTCTGCGGCCACTGAGATCTGAGTGCTGGGCTGCTGATGGTGGCGTGCTGGCATGCATTTAGCGCGGCCATCAGCGTCGGCTGAAGGCCTGCGCTAGTTTGGGATCAAGCGCCGTTTCCAATCCAGCTTTGGGAACATGTTGTGCCGCCCTCCGCCACATGGTCATGGAACGCCGCCGCGTTTCCAGCTCACCGAGCTCAGTGGATTTGATGTTGTAGATCTTCCGCTTCGCGACCAGCAGGCCCATCATGAAAAGGTGCAAGAGCCCATCAGGTGCACTCCGTTTGAAATTGTCCGTTTGAAATTTTCTCACACACTCCGCTTGCTGGCCTGTTGACAGAAGTCATGTAAACGCGCGGCCCCGGGATATTATGAGGTCCTTTTTTGACCAGACGCACGCACAACTGTAGACTGATCTGAAGCAAGTCGAATCAAGTCACTACATGAACAACAGACCAGACTTGACTTGACTTGACTTGAACTTGAACTTGATCTGAAGCCGATCTCGGGGGTTTGGGGAGGAAGTTTCATTCGAAGGACTCACTTCGTCCATTGATGACGTCCATGCTGCGACGTCGCACGTCCATCGCGCTCATGCTGCTGGCGGCGTCCGGCCACGCCGTGCACCTCACTTGCTCGATGGCGCTCGCCCCCGGGCTCTTCGTCCCGGGGTGCGCCCCGCGGGCACCCATCCGCTGCGTGTCCGCCACCGCGGCCACGCCTTCGGCGTTCGCTGCGCTCGGAGTGCGCGAGGAGCTGTGCGCGGCGCTGGACGCCGCGGGCGTGCACAAGCCGAATGAGCTGCAGAACTTTGCAATTCCGGCCATTCTCGGTCGCGAGAGCCTCATCCTGGGCGCGCAGACGGGCTCGGGCAAGACGCTCACGTACCTCGTGCCCACGATGCAGAGCATCAAGGACGACGAGTCGGCCCTCGCGGGGCGCGCGAAGCCCAAGCGGCCGCGCGCGGTGGTGCTCGTGCCCACTCGCGAGCTCGCGATGCAGGTGCACAGCGTGGCCAAGCAGCTCTCGCACCACGCCAAGCTCAGCGTCGAGGTGGTCAGCGGCGGCGTGCCCGACGGCGCGCAGCGTAAGAAGCTCGAGCGGTCCGTCGACTTGCTCGTGGCGACGCCCGGCCGGTTGCTCAAGCTGATCGAGCAGGGCGATCTGTACCTGGGCGACGTGCGCCACGTCATCCTCGACGAGGTCGACACTATGTTCGAGGCCGGCTTCGGTGCCGACCTTGACGCAGTCCTGAAGGTGACCACGCGTGACCTGAGCGCGGACAAGCGCGCGGACGTATGCGGTGCCGTGCAGCACCTCGCCGTAGGCGCGACGCACCCGCAGAGTGCGCTCGCGCTGTACGAGCGCTGGCTCGGTGGCGCGCGTCAGCTCATGCTCGCGGGCAACCACATGGTGCCGCCAACCCTCGAGCAGCGCTTCCTAACGTGCAACGGGCCCGATGCCAAGGTGAGCTCGGGCTGTCTGAGCGCCGGTTGAATGAGCGCTGGCTGGATGGGCGCTGGCGGGATGAGCGCTGGCGGATTGCATCTGAGTGCCTCCGAGCGCGTCTGAGCGCGTCTGAGAGCATCGGATTGCATCTGATTGCATCTCGATCGACCTCCATTACCCCCCTCATCAGGTGAATGCTCTCAAGGACCTCTTCGGAGTGCCGGGTGAGGGTGGCCGCCCGTCCCTCGGCCGTGTGGTGCTCTTCTGCAACTCAAAGGAGTCTGCGCGCTTCGTCGACCATACCCTCACGGAGGAGGGCTACGCGACCGCCAACTACCACGGCGCGGTGCCTGCCAACGAGCGCGCCGCCAACTTCGCGCGCTTCACGAGCGGGGAGGCGCACGTGCTGGTGACGACGGACCTTGCTGCCCGTGGGCTGGACCAGCTGGATGTAAGCCACGTGGCCCAATTAGACGCTGGTCCATCGCGCGCGCATGCAAGCGCTCACCACGGCGCCCTCTCCCTCTCCCCTTCCCCACAGGTGAGCCACGTGGTCCAATTCGATTTCGCCAAGAGCGCCACCGACTACGTCCATCGCTGCGGGCGCACCGCGCGTGCCGGTAAGTCGGGCACCGTGACGAATCTGGTCACCAAGAGCGACCTTGAGCTCGTGCGGGCAATCCGCGACGCTCAGAAGCAGCGCAAGGATCTGGTGGCGGCGGGGGATGAGCACGTGCGCATGGTGAAGCAGCGCGCCGCGACGGAGCTGCAGCCACTCGCGCGCGGGCCGGGCGGCATGCGCGTCGGCGCCGGCTCAGCCGCCTTCCCAGGGGGGAGGGGGGTGGATGGCGTCGCAGGTGGAGGGGGGAGTGGCCGTTCCACAGGCCCGGCGCCCGGCGCGGCGCTTGGACGAAACCCCAGGGCATCCGGTGAAGGTGCATCGGGCGCGAGAGGCGGCGGCCGCGCCCGAGGGGCTTTCACTCGCCGAACGCCTGGGGCATTTACTCGCCGAGCGCCCGCCGGTGCGGCGGGCCGAGGAGGGCGCGGCGGCGATGGCGGCGGACGCGGTGGCGACGGCGGCGGCGACGCGCGTGGCGCTGGCCGCAGACGGCGTGTAGAGTCATGAAACTCTTGCCACGAGGGCCCGAACGTTTGCCCGAACGTCAGGTAAGTCAGGTCAACTGTAAGTGGGTCTGCATATCTACATCGACGGTCCCTACACCATGCCGTGTCACGAAACTTGCCTAATTTGGACAAGTTTCGCATCGTCTCGAACTGCGACACCCCTTGTGCCGTGTTTCAATCCGTCCGAAGCAAGGGTCTCGTGCGGCTTCGGCTTGACGCTTCCACAAGCGTGTCCATTCGAGACTCATTCGAGGGCCCTCAGAGCGACGTGCATGCGCATGAACAGAAGCGCGTCCTCGCTGGCCAGTGGGCCGACCGCGTCTGAATCCGAGTTTTGGGAGCGCGATGACGATGCTGCTGAGGAGGCACGCATTGCCGAGCTCATGCGCAAACGCGGCTGGCAGCGCGTCCCAACACAGAAGGAGCGCGACGCACAGTGCTTCAAGACGCGCGCCTTTCTGGCCATCTGCTGCATTGCTTTGATCGCGATCATCTGCGCATGCGTCGCGATCGCCTTGTACGAGCCATCGGAGGTGACCAACTCGAGTTCGAGAATGGACGTGAACATGACAGCCGTGGCGTACGATTCGCAGCTCCTCCGAGCGCGACCAGCAGACATCCTCGGAGTACCACCAAAGGGCCGACAACGGCAAAGAGCCAACGGCAGACATCGGCCGATGGGGCGTGGTGCTAATTCACACCGACCGCTTAGGACCTAAGTCCTAACTCTTGCATCATCAGAGGCTACGTTTGAGTGGTCTTACCATGTACTACTCGTAGTCTCGTAGGTCAATTAAGATTATGGTTAAGACAACACGCCCCCAATCCTCCTCGTCGGTGAAGCTGTCACAGTACACACATCGATACACACAAGAGACGCACATAGGTCTCCGCGAACGTCATGGCTCATGCGCCTCACGCAACTGCGACTCGCTGCTGTTCTTGGAATCTGGAATGCGACAACGGTTGAACGGATGATCAGGGACGAAGCGGCCTCTCGTCCGACTCGGTCCATGCATGCGCTGAACATGCGGAGCTGCGACTCGATCAAGGCATGCGTCCGTCTCGGTCCATGCATGCGTCCGACTCGGTCCATGCATGCGCTCAACATGCGGAGCTGCGGTCGCCCTCGGAGGTCCTGCCTTGCTCGAAGCCTCTGCCGCTCACGCTCACCACGGCGCGTCCGCTCACCACGGCGCGTCCGCTCACCACGGCGCGCTCTCACCATGCGTCCCCTCCGTCGTCCTCAATCTCGAGGTCCGAGATCACCTCGATGTCGTCCACTTCCTCGGCGGGCTCGTCATCAATGGTCGGCTGTGGCGGCGGCGGCGCCTTGTACACGGCCTTCGGTTTCGGCTCATCGTCGAACCTGAAGGCAGGCTTCGGCGCCGTGTCGGGCGGCCCGGCGTGGCGCTTGGCGGGGGCGGTCGCACTCTTGGCAGCACGGACGGGGCCGAGCACCGTGCCGTCATCCTCGTCATCCGATTCGGCCGCAAGAGCAAACGCCGAGCGCGGCTTCGCCACGGCGCTGCTACCGGTCAGCGCCGTGCCGAGCGCCCCCACGCCACTGACCCGCCCCTTGGCGCTGCCTGGGCTTGAATTGATGGAGCCGACAGAGCCCATCGATCGGCTGAGCCCCACATTGTCCTCGTCGTCGTCCGTCTCGCCAGCGAGCTCGATGGACGCATCCGAATCCTCCGCCAGCGCAGCCGCGTGCTTGGCGGCGTTGGACACGTTGGAGCGCTCCAAGTTTGGTGCGGCTCCCAAATTTGGATTGGCTCCCAAATTTGGCACGGCCGCCGCTTTAAGCTCCGACTCCGCCGCCGCGCCCCTGGCGGCCGTGGGCTTGCCCTCCGTACCTCCGGGCTTGCTCAGAACGGGCGCGCGCCGACCTTCGACCGGCGGCGGCAGCCCCCGAGCCCCTCCCGCCGCCCCCGTGAACAAGGACGTCGAGGGCGCCTCTGCCGCTGCGCCGCCGCCTAACACGTCCGACTCGGGCGCGCTCACGCCGCTCGCCGCCTGTTGCCTCTTCATGAACGCATCGAGGCCGCCCATGCCCGTCGCACCGCGCCGCTCCGCCACCTGCTGCTTCTCCGTCTCCTTGGCCATGAACGCATCGAGGCCGCCGCCCCCGCCCGCGCGCCGTCCCGAGCTCGGAGCATTCAGCTTCTCGTCCTCGCCCCACAGCGAGCCGCCCAACATGGCGCCGCCCATGCCTCGGCCCGACACACGTGCGCTCATCTTCTCATCCTCCGCCTTCTTGGCCTCCTCAGCTTCCGCAAGCAGTCGTTTCACTTCGGCCGCTTTGCGTTCCACCTCGTCCGATTTCGCCTTCGCCTCGGCCGCTGCCTTGGCCTCGGCCTCGGCCGCCGCCTTGGCCGCCGCCGCCCTCTCCCTCTCCGCCTCCTCGGCCGCCACCTTTCGCCGGGCCGCCTCGCGCTCCTCATCCTCGAGCCGCCGATCACGCACCCACTCATCTTCTGCGGAGGCGCCGCTATTGTCCCGGGCGCGGAGAGGGGCCAGGCTCGGCAGCAGCTTGCCGGTACCGCCCGCACCGCCCGCGCCACCGCCTCCACCAACGGGAGGCAGCGTGCTGCCGCGGGCGCGCGCTCCGCCGCCGCCAACGCTGCCGCCGCCGCCGCTGCTCGAGAGAACACTATCCGCCATTGAGGCCGCCGACGAAGAGAGCGGTGACGAGGCGGCGCTCGGAGGCTCAGCCGGCTCTAGGGCCGCGACTGGCGAGGCGGGAGCGGCGGCGAGGGGCGCGGGCGCGGCGGGAGCGGGTGCGACGATGACGGGAGGCCTCCTGGCGGCAGCCGTCTTGCCGGCAGCCGCATCTCCCGCATGCGCGAGGTGCGCCTCGAGCAGTTGGAGAAGCAGCGGCTGTTGCGAGTGCGGCAGCCGCAGCTCCGCGGCCGCGTCGGCGACGAGCGAGCGCTCGCTCCAACCGATCACCTCGACAGCCGCCGTGGATGCGGTGCTCTCGAGGCTGTGGAACTGCAAAAAGTCGTCTATGACAGCGAGCGCAAGCTTCCCCGATGAGGTCGCCGCGAGGTTTGGCGCTGCCGGCCGAGGCTCCGAGGCCATCAGTGCGCTGTACACATGGGCTCGCAGCGTCGCTCGCACGCGCTGCAGCGCACCCTGCTCCGTCAGGGTGGTGCGTATGGCGGCGGCCACGTCCTCTATTGGCGCCGAGGCCAGGTCGATGGAGCGAGGGGACAGCGCGAGCATCCTACCCGCCGACCGATCGGGACGCGGGGGGCTTTGGGGAAGGCTGGATTACGAGGACCATCAAGGGCGAAGGGCGACTGTCCTCCTTTTGTTGCGCCCCCCGCTTTTTTTCCATATGGGATTGAACTGCAATCGCCGGATTCCGCTGCCCATTTTTGGGGAAGGCGATTTTTCGGCGCTGGGCTGAGCGTGACGGCGCCAGTGGCGAAGCGTGACGGCGCACAGGCGAAGCGTGACGGCGCACTGGTGTAGCGCTTCGTTCGTCGTCACGATGTCACTGAACCTTCCCAAGTCAGAGGAGCTCGTCATTGAAGATGCCGAGCTTCGCTC
>Ga0210246_100419_pt1 | contig 38444 bp, 22 predicted proteins | sample ChrtobMetaP3_8mM_FD_155469 | JGI IMG/M metagenome (GOLD analysis project Ga0210246, IMG submission 155469) | Chrysochromulina tobin associated microbial communities from unialgal haptophyte culture, Seattle, Washington, United States - P3_8mM | ecosystem: Host-associated > Algae > Haptophytes >...
GTGCTGAACTCGGCACCCTGCATCTCGTCGGCAGATAGAGTGCTACTCGGCACCTCTGCATCTCTGGGGGAGATTCGCAGCGCAATGACGCGCATGATGTCGGTCTCTCTCTCGAGAGTTAAGTGTTCCCGCCCACCCACCGCGATGTAAGCCTGGTCTAGCTTTAGCAGGGACCGGGGTTTCGCGCTCACCAGGCTGCTTGTGTAGCGTTGATGATCTGCAATTCACAGTTTCAACGCGCGACCAGGTTTACAACTGTATTGAGATTTCACACACGCTCACGCACATGAATTTGAGCGATTCTTCCCCGGCGGTTTCGGATTTGATTCGCTCGTCCGTCGCGTGAACCGTGATCCCCGATCATTATCGGAGAAGCACCAAGAACACCGTTTTCGTGTGCCCACGGCCGCCATCGTATGCTCTGTGCGCTTGTCGAGGAGATGCGCCCAGCACAGCACACAGCACACAGCAATGATGATGTGTGGTCTTGTTGCCGATGCCAGTGCATACACACAAGCTCCCAATGGAAACACGGGCTCGCCCGCCTTACATGACTGCGCAGCTTCGGCTCTTGGCAACGTCGCCCAACTCCCCCTCGTCGAGATTGTCGGGATCGATGCCGAGAGCACGCAGCCTCTGCTTGCACGACTCAATCTGCGCCTCCTGCGCCGCCACGTCGTTGCCAATCTGCGCAAGCCCCTGCTCGAAGGCAGCGCGGGTCTGCGCGAGCCGCTCCTCGAGCGGCTTAATGTACCGAACAGCCTCATCCTCCGTGATGAGGCCGTCACCGTCCACGTCTGCCTTCTGGTGGTACCGCACAAAGTCGGTCGCGTCTCTCAGGTCGACCAGGCCGTCTCTGTCCATGTCGGCCGCCTTGAACTTGCGCTCGAGCGACGTCGGACGTTCGGAAGGCACATTGTCCATGGCGCGCATCGGCTGGCGACCACGCGCTCGGGCGGCGCCTAGCGGTGCCGCCATCAAGTTAGCCCCCTCCATATGCGGCAGCGGCGGCTGCGGCGGGAAGTAGGGCTTGGGTTTGGGTGGTGCGGGCGCCACGTAGCCCGAGTACGTGCCATCATCGCCCACCTGCAGACGCTTCTCCTTGTCGAGCACGCGCTTGAGCTGGTTGGTGATCCAGTCGAGCGAGTCGAGCACCAAGTTCATGCCCGATGGGTTGCTGCACGTGGGGCAATCGAGCCGCGGGTTGATGCGCTCGAGGACATGCTCGTAGTCGCTGTACACTGTGAGCGTGTACTTGTGCTCGACCCCCGGCTGCGAGGTGTACGGTATGATCACGTACTTGTCCTCGCTCGGATCGAGAGGGCCAAGCTCGAGGTAGACACCGTCGCCACGCTTGTGCGGCGCTACGTGCAGCAGCTCGAGTGGGCGCGACGCGTCGAGTTTTATGTGGTTGCCACGCCCGCCGTACACGGAGAAGCCAACCGTTGGGTACGCGGGCTCCGTCTGCAGCCCCTCGACGTCGCGCATGTCTGTCTTCACGTTGAGCATCTCCAGGAAGACGAAGACGCGTGTGCGCTGGTGTACAGTCAGTTGGTACTGGATGTTGTCCGTCCAGTACGGCTTGCCGTCGGGGCCGTTGGCGCCGCCCGAGATAGGGCCGCCTGCCGTCCGCTTCACGCCGAGTTGGTTGCCCTCGCCCCCATTCGACCAGCTGTCGACGAGCGACGAGCGCTTCCAGTCGTCGGCCGGTTTGACGTCTGCGAAGCCAAAGTCGGCTTCTCCGTCGTCGTCGCGGTCGTCCGACAGGATCGTGAGCTTGAACATAGCCTCGCGACCGGGCTCGAACATGTAGGGGACGAGCACGTACGGCGTGTCGCTCGCAGTCTCGAACGTGTATTCGCACACCACCTGCCGCGAGAAGCGCGGCTCCTTGCAGAAGACAAAGTCGCCGCCGTCCTCCTCGTCGCCGTCCTTGGCGATCAGCTTGCGCCGCTTGTGGTCGCCCGCCGCGTTGGGTGTGTTGCCCTTGAGGATGTAGAAGCCGATTGCGTTCGAGTAGTGGCGCCCGTTGCCCATCGACTTGCGCGCGTCGGGCTGCGCGAGCTTGATGATGAGCTTCGTGTTCGGGCGCGAGATGGTGAGCAGCCACTGGTTGTTGTTGCGCCACGAGATGAAGTTGGTGCAGCCGCCCGCCGTCTCGTCCATCCAGCGCGACTTGACGGCAAAGCGCGTCCACAGGTCATCGAGCATGCGGCACATGTACACCTTGTTGAAGTGCTTGCACAGGTCAGCGTACTCCATCCAGAAGGTGCCGTCGTTGGCGTCGCGGGAGTAGTGGAGCATCTGCATCATGCGCGACGTCCATGCGCCTGAGTTGTCCGACCATTTGCCGTTCCACTCCTTGCAGCTGCCGTCCTCGTTGAGAGGGATGCGCAACCGCATCAGTTTGATGTCCTCAAAGTCGCCGCCGGTGACCACCGCGTATGCGCGGTTGAGCTCGATGCCCTTTTTGGTGGTTTGCGGGCGCGGCTGGCCCTTGGTGTTGCACGTGACGCCGATGACATGCTCCGTCTTCATCTTCTCCATCATTTCGTCCCAGAGGCGCTCAGGCATCTCGCCCTTGGGAGGGATCCATTCCTTCTCGCCCTTTGTGAGGGCAAACTTGTAGCCGATGCCGCCGGTGAGGTCCTCAAGGCCCTGCACCACCGTGCCGCCTTGCATCGCCTCATAGCAGCCCGCGAACTTAGCGTAGGCCTTCTCGACGATCATCGACCAGTACACGGTCGGGTCGGGGTTGCGGCAGAAGGCCGGCGTGCCGGTGGCGTCGCACGGGATGCGGTCGTCGATGAGGACCACTTGCCAATCGTCGTCCGACATCGGGTCGTCTTTGTAGAACTTGCACACGAAAAAGCCATACTCGACCCAAGTCGGATCGATCTCGCCAAAGAAGATTCGTTCGAGCTGCCCGCGGTTGGAGGCGACGATGTTGAGCGCCGAGATGAACCAGCGGTTATCGAAGCCGGCCGCCTGGATGATGCTCTCGATCTCGTACATCGACTTGAAGAGCATCGGCTGCATGTATCGAGTGGGCGGCGGCTCGCCGGGGCGCGCCATGTTGCAAAACTCCTCAGGGCGCAACCATTGCGTGACAACGGGCAAGTCCGCACTCGGCTCGCCGTGCTTGTACACGGCCGGCTGCACGCGGCCCTCGGCACGCCCAGGCGCACTCGGGAAGCCACCAGGGCCCGAGTCCTCGAACTTGCCGCCCGTCGCCCAGCAGTACTGCATCGCCTTATTGACGAGGCGCTCCTTCTCCTTCTTGACGTTCTCGCTGAGCGGCTGCCCCTCGATGGTCATAAGCGGCACGTTTTCGGGCCACTTGTCGAGCTTCTTCGCCTCTTCCATCTCCATGCGCTGCGCGTAGCCAATCTTGCCATCGTCGCCGTCGGCCTCGCGCAACGACGAGATGTCCACCTTGGACGCTGGCGGCGCCACGCGCTTGCCGCTCGCCTCGGGCGGCCCGCTGGCCACCTGCGGCCGCGCTGCGCTCGCGCCGCCGCGCGTGAGCGCCGTGACGTCGGTCACCTCGCATCCGCGCGCGAGTGGCTTGGCGCTGGGCAGCGCGCCGGTCGACGGGTGGAGCGCGAGCGTGAATTTCGCCTCAGCCGCGGGCTCGAAGGTGGTCGCCACGAGCACGTACGAGCCCGCCTGCGGCAGCTGGATCAGAGCAGTCACCTCCTGAGTGCCGTGCATGTATGCTGACGAAGACACGATCTCGCCCGCCGAAAGCTCGCGCGCGCCCGAGATCGCGGAGCCGTCGGCGCTGTGCAGCACGAGGAACCCAATTGCCGGCGCGAGTTGCGCGAGTTGCGCTTGCGCCTCCGACTCAGCCGCCGCGTCACCATCGAGCTGCGCCTGCTGCGCCTGCTGTGTCAACTGCAGCACCCGCTCCTCCATCGCGTCGGCCGCTTTCGCGTCGAGCGCGAGCGAGAGCACGCCGATCACCGTGCAAGGCGCGTCGCAGCTGAGCGCGAACTGCGGGTTGCCCGTCCACGATGTCGTGTTGTTTGGGCAGCCGCCCGCCGTCTTGTTCGCCGCGTCCCACGAACCGATCAGGACTAGAGGCGCACCGCTCGGGTGGAGCTCGTCGAGCGTAATCGGGCCAGTGGCCGCCGCGCTGAGCGCAAAAGGCTGGAAGATGTTCGGCTCTTCCGTGTAGGCGACGACGACGTACTGCCCTGGGTCGAGCTCGAACACCGCCGACACCTGCCGCGTCTCGCAAAGGCGCGAGTCGAGTCGAAGCTCTTCGCCGGGCGGCGCGAGCATGAGGCGGCGACTGCCGGGCGGCGCGTTCGCGTCGGCGGCGAGGATCGTGAACCCGATCGCATTTGGGTAGCCGTCGAGGGCGTCGTTGGCGTCAAGCAGCGCGTCTGGCTGCGACAAGGCCATGAGCACGGAGCAGTGCTGCTGCACCACGAGCGCGAACTGCGGGTTGGTTCGCCAACCCGAGGCGGGCGTGGGCACGGGCGCGAGCCGCCCACCAGCGCTGCTCGCACCGAATTCGCCGACGAGGCGCGCGGTCTGCTGCCATGGCTTCGCGTCGACCAGGCGGCACACGTACACCTTGTTGAAGCCGCGGCAAAAATCGGAGAACGTCATCCAGAAGGAGCCATCGCGTGGCTTGCCGCCGAGCTCCGCCGCCACGGCGGGTAGCTGTTGCCATTCGTCCGAGCTGTTGCCCCATGCGCCCTCCCACTCGTTCGCACGACCCTCTGCGACCTGCTTCCACACGTTGCGCATCCGCACGAACTGGCCGCCGCCTGCGGCGACAGCTGCCACGCTGCCGAGCTGGCGCAGCTCAAGGATCGGGTAGACGAGAGTCTCGGCCTCCTCGAGATTGTCGGGGCTGATCGCGGGGGCACTGCCCACGCTCTCGGAGCCGAGGTGCGCATACTTGCGCTTGAAGGCGGCGCCGAGCAGGTGGTGGTCGCCGAAGAGAGCGCCCAGCCTCGCCCACATGGCGCCGCTCGCTACCTCGTCGGCCGCGCGGATGTCGGGCTGCTTGCGCACGCCATGCTTGCCCATGACGCCGTCGACGAGATAGAGATGGTCTTTGAAGCCGCCCGTCAGATCCTCGAGGGCAAGGCCGACGCGTCCGTTTGCCAGGAGCTCGTAGCAGCCGTACAGCTTCGCGAGCGCCTTTTCGATGATGGCTACAGGGCCGTCACGCGGGTCGACGTTGGTCGAGTATGCGGGCTTGAGCTTGCCGTGGCAGGGGATCTGATCGTCGACGACGACAGTGCGCCACTCGCCATCCTTGAAGAGACGGACCGCGTGCATCCCAAGACTCTCGTCCGCGTACCCGAGCAGCCGCTCCATCAGCCCTCGCCGCGTCTGCACCATCGCAATCGCGTTGAGTAGCTGCAGGTCGCGCAGGCCGCGCCGATACTCCATCAGTGAGCTCGGGACGGTGAAGCCCAGGCTGGTGGCGCCGCCCTTGCCACTCATACTTGCAAGCCGACCGAACGAGTCCACCTTGATCGCCGCGTTGCCGCCCGTGCCGGAGGAATACAGCACCTTGCTGTTGGGCACGTCCTTGCCCGACGTGCGTGCCTTCACTGGGAAGTCGTCGTCGTCGAAGCGGCCGTCGCCGTCCCGCTGCGCACCGCTGCGCTCCATGGCCGCAGCCAGGACCGGGTCTGTGGCCGCGCTCAGCGCGCCCACGGGTGGCGCGGGGGGCTCGCGCGCCTTGGCGGCGCCGGCACCGACAGCAGCGCGGGGCGTGACATCTGAGGATGAGGCTTTTCTTGTGCCGGCCGCTGATACGGCGATGGCGTTCTCGTCTCGTGGCACGAGCGTGAAGCCGTCGTCGCTGTCGCTGATCACTTTGATCGTGAAATCGCCGTACTGGTCGGGCTTGAATGTGGATGGCAGGATGACATAGTCCTCGCCATCAGGCAGCGGCTCTAGGGTGATGCTGCAGTAATTGCTGCTTTCGGATCGCCAGCTCATAGTCTTTGCGACGAGCTTTTTCTTCGAGAGGGGCGCTTTGAACGGTTTGCCTGGTTTGTTCCTGACGAGTGCGATGCCAATTGGCAGCAGTGGCGTCTGCGCGCTAGCTGGCTGTGAGACCTCAATCTCAAAGGCTGCAGGCTTTGAAGGCTTGAGCACGAACTGAGGGTTGCTGCCAAAGGTCTCATTCTTTGGGCAGCCGCCAGCAAGGCCCGGTGCCCACTGACCTCGGACGCTGAGGCTACGCACCGGAGCCGTGATGCGTGCAGCTGGGACCGCGTCCGCCATCGCGAGCGGTGGCTCCAACGTCCGTGCGGAAAGCCCAAGACCGCGCGCGAGGATGAAATTAGACCCCGGAAGCAGCAGTGTTGCGAGTCAGACTGTAACGTACCGATTTTGCCGGGTGTCCCGGAACCCCCTGACACTTTGTCGCGAGACGCTCCTGGCGACGGGCCACAAACTCGGACGGACTAAAGCATCAGGATGCCCGGGCGGAAGGGAACGGGCCGCAAGGTATCGGGCGGCGGCAAGGCCCGGCAAAACAAGGACCACCGGCGCGTCTCGCAGCGAGGCATCGTCAAGGGACGCTGGGACGACATTTGCACTGCGCAACTGATGTCAGAGGTGATTCAGGGACGGCCAACGAAAGATGTTCTTGCGGAGAAGACACAGCTCGATCCGGACAAGCCTGGCCTTGGTCAGTACTACTGCGTCGCGTGCGCACGCTACTGCATCAACCAGCAGGCGCTTGACGACCATAGCGCCACTGCTAAACATCGACGGCGATTGCGCATGCTGACAACGGAGCCCGCGTACAGCCACCAGGAGGCCAATGCTGCGGCCGGACGAGGGGCGCCGATAACGTTTGCCACGCCCCTCCTTCCGATGTCGGGCACGGAGTGATGCAGCCAGCTGGGTAGCCGGCATCAGTGTGTCTGTGTGCATGTGCTCCTGTGTGCGACATGGTGTGGGGGTGCGATCGGACTGGTCGCACGTGAGCAGCGCGATCAGACTGTGACTATGATTATGGCGACCCGGAGGTTCCCCAGGGTAACAGATCATCGCCTTATGTTCGGTTCTAATCTCAACCAGATGAATTTCTAATCATCAACATCGTCCATATTCATATTCGAGCCTCCATGGTTTGCTTCCTCGTCGTCATCAAACTTCTGGCGAAGGTCCGCGTCCGCCAGCTGCTGCGCATCTTGTTCGAGAACCTGGAGCAATTCGATGCCCTCGGAGGCGCTCAGCAGCTCCCAGGCGCGATCAAGACCTTCAAGCTCCGCTGAGTCGAGCGACTCCGGCGCGGCTGGCTCAATGCTTGCGCAAGCGCTTGACACGGCATGCGGCGACGCATCTCCAAGGGAATCTCCGAGGGAATCTCCAAGGGAATCTCCGAGGGACTCGCCCGAGAAGACGAGCAGCGCTCCAGGGGCAGCTCCATAGAAGTAGCCATCGGACTTCTCCGGCGGCGCAGCTCCCAACGAGGTGGCACCAGCGTCATCCGGAGTTGTCGTCGCTGTCGGCACGCGCGCAAGTGGTGGGGGCTGCCCCGCGCTGATTAGCTCGGCGGCTTCCGAAAAAAGCTGCAGATCGCCGAAGAGTGCCTCGAGCTCCTGGGCACTGAGCAGCAACGGCGCCTCTTGCGGATCGGACGTCGTCCTGCAACCACAAGCATCGCTGCTACCTTGCTTGGACGTCACGATTGACATCAGACCCAGTTCCTCCTGTTCCTCGCTTGTGAGCTGCAGCGAGTCGATGAGTGCTGACACCGAGATGAGCTCGTCCACGCCATCTCCGAAGGAGATGTGGGTTCCGCCTGTCGAGTTTGGCGGTACGGCATCGACTGAAGAGGAGCTCGTGCCGCCATGGCAACTCGCCCAGACTTCGGTTACCGTGCCAACGGTCCGCTCGCCGTTGGTCCATTTGAAGGTGCGCCCGTTTTCGCGTGGGACTGTTACCCATCCAGGTGGAAGGACGAAACCGTGAGGGTCGAGCTCGCTGCCGCTGTCCTCCTCGCTGTCCTCCTCGCTGTCTGTGAGGATGCTCCGCGGTTCACGAGCTTCTGTGACCATCGGAAACTGCGTGCTAGAAGAGCCTGCATCGGTGTATTGCGTTTCGGAGCACGGAGCCGCGCAGTTGCATCGCAGTGCACAAAGTGCCCACGGAGGTATCGTGTCGAGAACTCGTGGGTCATCGTCGATGGGGACGCATAATAGCTCGGACATCATTTCACGCTCGTGAATACTCATACTCTTGAGTCCCTTGCAACTACCTACAAGTTAAAACGCCCAAACGTACTCATAAGCCACTGGGCAAGCGCCCAAGTGTCGCATTACGCGCTTTCCCGGGCACCTGGATTCCTGCACGTCGCCGCCCGCCCACATGGAGGCCATCCGAATCAGCCTCGCTGAGCACTCTGCATGTGCGGCACGCCCCTCGATGTAATGGTTCCTGATTGCGCGTTTGTATTCTCCACTCACACAGTGCGGCCCTCCTACCGCTGCTCTCACTCAGACTTTGCAAATCTGATCGAGATGGTGCCGCCCAAGTTTTACCTTCCGCCCGATGCGGATGAGGTCGCGAAACGCTTCCAAAAGTACACAGGCAAGCAGCAGCAGAGCTCCAAATACGAGAAGAAACTAGCCTCCGTCGAGCGGAAACGTGCCCGTCTCGACCCATCCAAGCAGCTGAGTGCCACAGAGCTGCAGGAGCAGCGTGATCAGGAGCAGCAAATGGCGGACGCACTGGAAAAGGGCCACGCACCGACAGCAGGGGTCAAACGGATGCTTAAGGCTGTCGAGGAGACGGCGCCCGCCGACGACGACGGCGATGATGACGATGACCGTGAGGCCGACGGCGACGGCGGCTGTGATGACGACGACGTCGATGAGGTGCCGCGGCCGCGGCACCATCCGGTCGCGGATAAGCCACCTCTTCTCGCCCACACGCACGTGGGTGCGCCGCTTGGCAGCGACGGGCGGCCAACGAGTGTGGAAACCCTCAAGCAGAGGCTCGCCGAGAAACTCTCGCAATTCCGCAGCATCCGCGGCGGTGTCCCCAAGGCACAGCGGCCCGACGCGCCGCCCAAAGTGAAGCAGCCGAAGCACGTGGCCGGAGGGCAGAACAAGCACCGCCCTCCGGCGGCGAACGACGGCCAGACCAGTGGCGGTGCGCAGCATGGCAGTGCCGGCAGCGGCAGCGGCAAGGCAGGCAGCAGTGAGGCGAACCGCTCGCTCGAGTATAACAAGCTCGCAGAGCAGCAGGCGGCGGACGCGGCCAAGAACAAACGCAAGATGTCGACCGCTGCCCTGCTCGCCCAGGCCGAGGAAGACCAGAGGCGAAAGCGCGCGCGGCTCTCGGCACCCGATGGCGGAGGAGAGGAGGCCGGCATCGAGGAGTGGCAGCGGGCAATGCAAAAGGCTGGCGGCATCAAGCAGAAGGATAATCCGACGCTGCTGCGCAAGGCGCTCAAACGCGAGGAGCGAAAGAAGAAGAAGTCGAAGATTGAGTGGTCAGCACGCGTCAAGACGGTCGCCAAGGCAATGAAGGAGAAGCAGGAGACTCGCAAGAAGAATCTCAACGAGCGCGTCACGAAGAACAAGATGCGTGCCTCGAGGATGAAGGCGCGTGCGGGATTTGAGGGGAAGAAAAGCTCGTTCCTCTGAGGCTCTGAGCCAGCTAGGTGCTAGCCGTCGCTGGCACTGCGGAATCAGAAACCATTATCTCTCTAGGTGAAACCACAAATTAGACATCACGAAGGGAGCCCGCTTGCGCTTTCGTTCTCTTTGCTTTCGCGTCCGGAGACGACGGGGACCCGCGCGCGCGCACCGCCACCGGGCGGGAACCCGCGCCGCCAGTGGCCCCCCGCAGAGACGAGCTGTCCCAGGCGGAGCGAAACTAACGCCCGCCGCGCGGGCGTGCCAGCGGGCAACCCGGTCACGCCGTCACGGACCGGGGCGACGCGCCTTGGGGAACGGCCGGCCGGGCGCTGTCCCCGCATGTGTACCACCGCGCCCGCCCGCGATCCCGCCTTACCGTACCACACCCCCTTAGCCCCTTACCGTATGATCCCCCTTGCCGCGCCTCGTCGCGTCGCGGTCGGACACGGATCACCGCTCCTCTAAACTACAGCCGGCGGATAGACGCGCCTTCATCAAGACGTGGATCTGCCTCTCCCTAGCCCAGCCCTTGTACCCTATGGCGTTCCCCTTGCATGGGTGCTCTGGCGAATGGATGCGCCCACTATGGCGCCCATGAGACATTCGATCGGATCCCCGCTACCCAGCTGCACAGTGTACAGCCCTGCGTCTAGCTACGGTGACGCTACCATCTGCGGTTGCACTGTGACCCGTCGGCGGCTCCTAGGCGTCTGCTGCGCAGCGGCTCGGACCTTCGGACCCTCAGTAGAGACCCGCACGGCGCGCCTCTTGCTGCGCCAGCCGCGACGCGAGCGCCTCGTCGCCGCCGCGTGTGCCGCTCGTGCGTGACGAGCTCGGATGGCGGCCGTAGCCGCTGGCATCGCCCGCCAGGGTGAGCGCCGGCACGCCCGCGCCGCGGCTCGGCACGGCCGCGATCGTCTGACCCTCGCGCTGGCGGCGCGCATCCGCGATGAGCTTGTCGCGTTGTTGCTCGTACTGCCGGTGGGCCTCACGAGCCGCGGCCCTGTCCGACTCGGTCTGGTGTGGGCGCGTGGGCGGTGGCGCGGCCAATGCAAATGTGGCAGCGGGGCCGCCGAGCGCTGACCCAGTCGACCGGCTCTGCATGCGAGCCTGCGTGACCGCATTCGCGCCTGCATTAGAGCGCCACTCGCGATCAAAAGCCGTGCCGTCCTCGATGTTGATCAGGTTGTTGGTGCGGGTTTCGCGCCCGTCGGCCGCGCGCTCGGCAACAACCGAACGGCCGCGGTCACCAATGTGCCGCGAGACGCCGAGCGCCTCCTGCCCGCTCGAGTCGCGGTAGTTGCGGTGCGTCTCACGGACCATCTGCTCTCCTGGCCGCTGCAGGCCATGCGACGAGGAGCTGTATTCGACCGAGTGGCCTCCGGGGCCGCCAGAGGAGCACGAGTACGAGGACGAGCTGTAAGAGCAGCCGCCGACTGGCATCCCCGTCCCAAACATCGACCCCATTCCGCCCATCCCACCCATGAGGCCTGTCGGCCCCATCATCTGGTTGATGAGTGAGCCGCCGCCACGGCCTGCAAACCCGCCCATCGACATCGAATCCATATGCTGCATCATCTGCGACATGTGCAAGTCCATCATCTCGAACGGATTGGCCGGGCGGCCGCTTCCGCCGCCGCGCCGGCGACGGTCGTCTGGAACACCAAGCATCGTTTCTTTCCCCTGTGTGAACAAAACATCCAAAGTTCCAAACACGTTATCGTTCAGTTCCAAACATGTGTAGAGTGAACTAAGGCGAGACAAGTCAAGCCAAGTCAAGTCAAGTACCTTGGCTTCGAGCGAGATAATCATAAATTACCGCGTACCCAGCAGCCAGCACAGTCCACAGTAATTCAGTATCCACAGTGCAATACACCATGCAGCAGACTACGGCACACCCGCCCGCGCGCGCGTGTAAGCCCACGTGTGTGTTACCCATACCGCGCGCGATGCGGTGTCATCCGAGATCCGTGCCCGCGATTCTTGATTACACAGAGCCCGGGCTTGCCCATTCCTGAGCCCAGGTGGCGGGCCATGGCGCCGTCGTCTGAGCTTGTCGCACGGTGAGCCCCACATGTAGGATGACAGCCCCTGCGTTCTCGTGCGGCGTGCCAGCAGCGCGCGACACACTCACCAGCATGGCCCTGCCCTTTACCGGAGAAAGCCTACTCGGCGCGCACTCGGCGCACACACGCCGCCCTTCGGGTGCAGTGTGCTGGGTGCCTACGAGAGCAGGCGGCGGCTCGAGGGGCTGAGCTGGTGCCGGTTCTCGTCAAAGAGCGGCGCCGCGAGGTCGCCGCTTCCAATCTCGATGCCCGATAACTCCACCTTGTCAGTGGGGGCGCAGCAGCAGTTGGCGCCCGACGCCCACACGCTGAGCACGAACCCAACGGCGAGGCACACGTATGCGGCGTGGAAGTACCAGAACACGTGGTAGTTGGCGAGCTTCACGAGATCGAAGTTCGACTCGGCGGCGAGTGAGGCGGTGAGCACGGCGCCCTCGACGAGCGAGACGAACATCCAGCAGGCCGTCGGTATGCGTGGCGCCGAGCGGCACGCGGCCATGTAGGGCTGCAGGATGCAGGTGTGCACGATGGCAGCAACGGCGAGGCGGTGCGTGAGATGTGCAAAGTCCTCGTCATCGACGTACGGCGTGGTAACGGCCACAAGGATAGTCAAGGCGACCGCAAGCCGCAGGCCGCCGGCGTAGCTGAGCGCGGGCTCGAGTGCCGGAGAGGCCTTGGACCCCACCTCGAGGTGGCGGCCTATGGCGGCGGCCAGGGCTCCCTTCGTGCAGCAGAGCATGTAAAAGCCCCACGCGGCCTCGAAGGCCGCGACCGAGACGAGCACCGAGTAAGTCGTCGGAAACATTTTCATCACCTCGTCGACGTCGCGAGTAGCTGACGCCATGACGGGGAGTAGTCGCGAAGTAGTCTCAGCCCTGATGCTCCCGCAATCCGCAACTTGACAAGTCAGTTTGTCATGGGGTCAGGCCTCCAACAAGGACTCCGTTGGCAAATGAAACTGGGCCGACCCGTTGCTAGAGAAACCAGAGCTCAACCTCCCGTCGCAACTTTCCAATATTGACGAATAAACTGTGGGCTTTCTGATGAGACGCCATCTCAAAAAATGCTCATGAATGCTCTACTCTGCTCTGCGCTCATGTGCACGTCTGCACTGCCGCAGATGAATATGAAGGGTATCCAACGTCCGCAGCTGCGCGCAGGGGGGTCGGACGCGAGCGCCGTCGAGGCTGGCAATGGAGACCTCGTCGCCGCAGGGCCAACAGTGCCAGCCGGCACTGCGACAGTGAGTGCGAGCACGATCAACCTCTCAAAGAACATTGTCGGCGCGGGCGTGCTCGCGCTGGCGTCCGGCGTCGCCGCCTTCTCGGCCTCGCCCATCGCCATCGTACCCGCGATGGCGCTCCTGCTCTTCCTTGGCGGTGTGTCATTCTACACATTCATGCTGATCGCGCGCGTGGGCCAAGAGATGGGCACGGCCACGTACAAGGACACGTGGGCCAAGATCTTTGGTTCGCAGCTCTCCATCATCCCAGCGCTCACGATCGCCTTCAAGACCTACGTGGGTGGCCTTTCGTACACGATCATCCTTGGCGACTCGTTCGCATCGATTGCGAGCCTTGTGGGCGCGCCAACGCTGTTGCGCAACTCCAACTTTTGGGTCTGCACGCTCTCGGCATTCGTGCTTCTGCCGCTCTCGCTGTTGCGTGACCTCTCGTCGCTCGCCGTTGGCTCGGTCATCGGCACCGCAGGTACGCTCTACACGGCGCTCTTCATCTGGTTGCGTTTGCTCGACGGCTCATACGCTGCCGGGGGCGCCTTCCACAGTGCGATCGCTGCCACCGCGCAGCCGCGCTTCCTTGCCGCCTCCGCCGCGCGCCCGCTGCTCAATCCATCCGCCTTCGTGCTCGTCTCGATGCTCTCGACCGCCTTCCTTGCGCACTACAATGCGCCCAAGTACTTCAACGAGCTCGCGGTGCCCACGGACGGCTCGACAAAGCAGCAGGCCTTCACCCGCGTGTGTGCGCAGGCATTCGGCCTCGCCGCGCTGCTGATGGGTTCGATCATGGCCGGTGGCTACCTCACATTCGGCGGCGCCTCGCAGGGGCTCATCCTCAACAACTACGCGACCTCGGACCCACTCGCCTTCATCGCGCGGCTGGGCATCTCGGCCTCCATCCTCTTCTCGTACCCGCTCAACTTCGTCGGGCTGCGCGAGGGCGTGCTCGGCATGCTCGGGCTGCGCGGCAAGGCCGCGGATCCCTCGGTGCATACCCTCTCGACGGTGCTGCTCGTTATTGTCATGAACGGCCTCGCCCTCAAGCTCAAGAACCTCGGGCTTGTCGTCGCGTTTGGGGGCGCTCTGCTCGGCTCGATGCTCGTCTACGTCTTCCCGGCGCTCATGTTCATCTTCGCCACGCGCAAGGAGGAGGCCGCCCTCGCCGCCAAGGGTAAGACACTTGCACCGGCGCGCCGGAACGAGATGTACGCCAATATCGGCCTCGTGGGCCTCGGCCTCTTCCTTGCCGCCATTGGATGCAGCATGGTCCTCAAGAATGCTGCCAAGCACTGAGCGGAAGGAGTCCACTAGCAATGGCTGTCGTGAGAGGCCAATAGGAGAAATCGAGCGCGCGCGCGCGCGCGCGGTGGCCGGTCTACAGAGACGGGTGAATCTCCCATCATCACAGGCATGAAGCATGAAGGATGACGCGGTTTGTGTGGCCGCCAGGGTGCGTGTGCGCCGGCGTGCTGGACGCGTTCCGTTGCGAATGCGGGCTTGCGCTGCCGACACGATCGACAGCGACGAAGGAGGCCACATTCTCGCTCTGCTCTGTGTGCAAGTTAAGTCATAAGTGCAAGTATTATCAAGTACAAGTTACATAGTAAAATAGACAGCCTAACTTTTCCCCCCGGGCCCGGCGGCCGCTCGAGGGAGCGAGAACGGACGACCTCACGAGCAATAAATGAGATTGTGCAGTACGGCCCCCGCGCCCCGGCCCCCGGCCCCGCCGTGTCCCGTGACGCTGGAGCGTAGGAGCGAGCGAATCGCGCACCGCGACCCCGACCGCGCAGATCCGGTATCCGGAGATCCGCCGGCCCCCACAGCCACACCGCCCAGCACGCCCGCCGCGGCGAGCTCGTTTCTTAGCGGTGGAGGGAGCGCGGGGAGGGTTTGAGTGGGGAACCAGACGAAGTGCTCTCTTTCTGTGCCGTACAGTGGCGTCTTCGGCGTCGGAGCCGATGACGACTTCTGCCCCTCCGACACATCTGACATACACGCGCTTCGGCGTGCTATCCAACCTGGTGCGCAGCCACTCGTTCACAGCTGCCGTCAAGCGCATGGTGCCACGGGTCCATCGGGCAGAGGAGTCTGCAGATGATCTGTCAGTCGATGCGCCGCAGTCCTTCTCTGCCGAGGGGCCCAGGGCTCGCGCCAGAGAAGGACTGTCAGTCGATGCTACGCATGCCCCTGGTGACCCTCGTTCGGTTCAGCAGGCATGGCTGGAGCAGGCGGAGATGCGCGAGCCTCCCGTTGCAATCGGTGTGGATGAGCTGCGCACACTCATTGCCGTGTCCAAGGAGGCGGCTGAATATCGCAAGTGTGCACATGACTTGCAGCAGGCGCTTGCAGCCTCGCAGGCTGCTCTGCACGAGCGCGAGCTCGAGCTGAGCGCTGCAAGAGCGAATCGACGCCGCAGTGAAGAGAAGGCCGACGCGATCGCGTCTGCGCAGGCAGCCGCCTCCGCTGCCATTGCGGCCGCGGCCCATGCGCACCGGTTGGAGATGCAGCGGTTCCGCCAGGACATGCTCGCAGCGGTAGCCGAGGCACAATCTACATGGGCAAGCACTTGGCAGCGCGAGAAAGAGTGGGCCGAGGCGTTCTTAGGGGAGAGCATGCGCCGCACGTTACGCGAGACGATGCAGGAGGACCGAGTGCAAGGCAGTCCGTGCCGTGAGTCAGCCTCCCTCGTCCTCCTCCCGCCCTCATCCTCGTCGTGCACGGGCGTCGCGGCCGTGCCCATTGTGGAGGAAGCCGAGCTCCAACGGGGGCCTTCGGTCGCTGAGTGCCGTCACAGCCTCGAGAAATCCGTCGACATGCCGCCTTCGCCACCCCCGCCGCCGCCACCACGTCGAAGCCGGGCTGCGAGCGGTCGCTCCTCGCCCACGACAACGCCCACGACCCCATGCTCGCCCAGCACAACGCCCACATCCCCGGGTGCGCCCAGCACCATATGCTCCGCGCCTGCCTCCTTACCGGAGCATTCACCATCGCGCGTTGAGGCTGCTGTTCTCGCTCGCGCAGCCCCAGCGCCGAGCACCGCCCCGGCAAAGATGGCCTCGTTGGCAGAGGTAGCTGCGCTGTGGCCCAGGGCCTGGGCCTTTTTCGCTGCGCACAGCGAGGACGCCGCCGCTGCCACTGCTCCGGCGCACATCAGTGCACGTGCGACCATTGAGCACCTGCTTGCTGCCCGTGCCCCCGAGCCGCCCCAACCAAAGGTTGCGCCATTCGTCGTGCGCGCTTCCCCAACGGTCGGCACAGCCTCGCAGGTTGCACCTCCAGAACGAACTGCGGCTTTGCACGTCGCGCTATTCGATGAGATTCGTGCACGCCACGGGCGCGCGAGCAGTGGTGTCGACAGTTGCCGGACAAGCTGCCGCAATATCGAACGGCGCTCTGATGAGGCGTGTGCCCACGTGGGTGGCCGCCAGCTCCATGGGCATGGCCAGCTGGCGATGGACCTCGCCGCTGCCATCGCCAAGCGGCGCTTCTTGATCGGCCACCACGGTCAGGAAGAGAGCAGCGACGAGGAAGAGGGATGGGTACCGGAGAGGGAGAGGGAGAGGGGCAGGGGGAAGAGGGAACCCGGAGAGGGAGAGGGGCACCGCCGCCGCCCCGTCTCGCCGCCCGACAATGCGGCCAGTCATGGCACGAGTGAGCCCTCGAGTGACAGCGCTGGACTTGCCAGCAGCCCTGGCGATGGCACGGCTGCCTTGTCTGAGACGGTGCCGGTCGAGGCAGACGTGGTCTTGAGGAGCGCCGCGCCGCTGACAGCACCGCTCCATGACGGGGGCCTCGGGGCGCCGTCGGCGATCCTATGTCTCGGCGCACTACCCTCGCGAGCGCCGCCCCCCTCTGGACGCCGCGGCCGCACCGCCGTCGGCGCGCTGCACAAGCCTTCAGTCCGTGACTGCCTCAACGAGCGGAGCCACCTTCAGAAGGCACCCCACGGACTGCCAGACGGCCTCAACAAGAACAGCCCTAAGATGGGAGATGAGAGCGAACCCAACTGGGGTGAGTGCCTCAACGTGCCGAGCCCGGAGGCACTTTCACCCCAATCCACGATCAGTATGCTCGACGGCCCCAGCCACTCATTTGGCCTGATAGCCACGCGCAGCCCCTTCCTGGCGCGTGTGTTGCGCTCTCCAGAAGCCGAGCGCCGCCGCTCTGCGACCAACTCGTCTGCAGCCGCCGAGCGTGTGAGCATCGTCTGGCCGAGCCTGCGCTCGGCATGGCGCTTGACCCAGGCCATGGCTGCCGGCCGCCGACGCTTCGGGCTGCGGAAGAGTGCGATACTCGTCGTGATTGCGGCGATGCTCGTGACGCTCAGCCCAATTGCCATGCTCAAGGCCGAGAGGCAACCGGGCTTTGCTGACACCGAGCTCTGGCCGCAGATGCGTCTGGCGCCGTTGCCCAAACTCCCTTCTGGCTGGGCCCTTACCGACCTGCCGGCCGGATTCGGGTTCTTTCCCACCTCCACCCCGTGCAAACCTTCGCCGCAGCCGCGGCGGAGGGCTGTCCACGGACGAGCACTGCGAAGCTGGTGGGGTGTGCCGGCCCTGGTATGATCCTTCGCGCCGCGCATGTGCTCGAAAGCTCTCACCGTGTCGGTAAGAGATGGCGACGGTTGAGAGGCCTCAGGATCCGCAATTCGATCAAGGGCAACCGCTCACTACGCTCTTCGCCTACGCTGTCTGCGTCTGTGCTCTCCCCAGAAGGAGCGCGTTCCCGCGCGTTGCGCTACCTTGCCGATCGGCGGCTTCGGGGGTTCAGGTACCGCTGTATCGAACCGCTGTTTAACCGCTGAAATAAGCGGTATGGTAATGGATACTAACGAGACGGTGCCTACCCGGTGCGACCTCTGCTCGCGCGCGGGGTCGCCATGGCGGTGCGGCCCGGGTCCCACCGGCACCGTCCGCCCGCGCGCCCCCGCGCCCCGGGGCGCGCGGGCGGCCGGGGGCGGGGGCCGCGCGGGCGGCCGCCGCTGGCGCCCGGGGCGGGGCCGGGGCGCCGGGCGCCCCCCGCGCGCCGCGACGGACGTGCGCAGAGTGTGCCGCACGGCGCTTCCCCTCGCGTGGCTGCGATAATCCATAAAATTTTCGACGACTCGCACGGCATTTCGTACTTATGAATATTATAAGGGGGGCTAGGGGGTGTATTAACACGCCTCGGCGCTCGGGTCCACTGTGCGTGGGCGCTGATCGGGGGGCTGGGTGAAAGCGCGGAAGAAGAGTCAAGAGAGGATCTCGCGGACCGATCTCGCGAGGGGGCAGCCAGCTCGCCACGAGGATCTCGGCGGCCTTCGAGGAAGCGATGCAAGACTCACAACACTTGCATAACTGAAGATGCTGATGAGGTTGAATTGGACGAATTTGACGCGGTTGAAGTGGACGCGGATCCCTGCAGCTTCTGCTGAGAGTCGGCGCGTTTCCGTGCGCTCGCAGGGCTGCCTCGAGCGCTCACACGAGGCCTACTACTCGCGAGTGGCTCCGACGGCAGTGGCGGCGGCAGGCTTGGTGGCGGCGGAGCGGCGAGCGGCGTGGGTGCTACCTCAAGCGCGCCCTGGAGATTCTGAGCGGCCGGAGCGCTGGGCCTGCCGGGCTTGTTCTGGCCCTTGGATTCTGATGATAAGGAGGCGCCGCCCCCCTTGGCCGAAACGGCCGAGTCGATGCCACCCACTGCCGTGGCCGCAATGTCGGCCGCTAGCTGTCGTGACCAGCTGCGAAACGAGCCGTGCTGCACGCTGTGGAATATCTCGGGCGTGAGCGCGAGGCACACCACGTTCTGTGGTCCCTTCGAGACGATGCTCGCCTTGCGCTTGGTACGCTTGAGCTTTTCGGGAGGCGCGAGAGCCTGCTCGCCAAAGCAGTCGCCACGCTTGAGGGTGAGAATCTCAGACCTAGAGTCCATCACGGCGTGAGTGCCCTTGTGGACCACCGCTTCTCCGGATTCGATGATGAAGAAGGTGGCATCGAACTCACCTTCGAGAGCGATCCGGGCGCCTTCCTTAAATGAACATCGCACCATCAACCCTACCAAAGAATCCATGTCGTCCTTGTCCATGCCGTCGACAAGGGGCCGCTTGGCCAACGTGACCGTTTCGAGCATCTTCCGATTGAAGAGCCTCAAGCTCGCCGCCTGCAGCTCGAAGCCAATGAGGGTCTCAATCGCCGAGACTTGCCAGCGCACGACTACGGCTCCCCCGACGCCTGCCAAGACGGCAGCGCCGCGCACGCGCTGCTCCTCTTCGGGGAAGAGCGCCGACTCGCCAAATGACTCGGGGGGCGTCATCGTCACCGAGAAGTCGGACTCATTTCGAGACGTAACGAGCACGCCACTGCGCAGCGCATAGATGGCCGTGGCCTCCTCGCCCGCCTCGAAGACAGATTCCTTATGTGCGACCTGGTACTGCACCGCACCTCGGCATAGCTGCTTGAGCCGCTCGACTGAGATGTCCTGGAATAGCTTCACCTGGCGGCAAAATTCTAACAGGCCTGGATCTGACAGCGGAGGCGGAATGCGCAGCTTGACATGCACTGCCTGCATTGGGATCGCCCACAACTTGCCAGGACTGAGCGCGCGCACGGAGCACGTCCGCCCGCCCATCGGGCTCAGCAGCTCGCATGCACCAAAATTATCCAGCGGTCCATAATCGCGCGCCTTGCGGATGCCGTCTGCGGTGCTGCACTCTGCGCGGAAGGTACCCGTGTGCACCAGGTAGAAGAAGCTACGCGCGTCTCCCTGATTGTACAAGATGTCGCCCTCTGCTGCTTCTAAGGGCCGGGCCGTTTGCAGCACGAATCTCACTTCGTGCGTCGACAGCCCTTCAAAAAGCACGCACTTTTTGATCGCCTTCTGCATCACCTCGACCGGCTTCTTGCCACGATGGCTCAGTGGCTTGGGATAGGGCAATACCTCGGTGATCTTAATCTGAGCGACCTTGTCCGCATGTGCGAACGAGGAGAGTGCGCCCGGGACTCGCTCATACGTGCGCCAGGAGTACGACATACCCTAGCTCCGCTCGTACTCCTGGTCGAGCTTGTCAAGGGAGGCACGCCTTCCAGGCTCCCAGGGGCCATTAGGATTCCTGTGTGGGGTCTCGTCGGACGTTTTTTTGGGCTTACTTGTTAACTTTTTCCTCTGTTCTAATTTTGGTGTGCCGAAACTTGATTCAGAAGGTCCAATGACCGGAGTGCTGCAACCGATGGTGCTGGCGTGCTGCGCGAGTCTGAACTCACCGGCCTTTCACCGGCCTTGATTGTATGGACCTACAATGACTCGACCACCACTTGCACATACTGATGGATAATGCGACATGCCATGGTACATGCCATGAGGCCGCCCCCTGGGCTGACAAACGGTTGGCCAAGTTCTTGTTGACAAAGTCAGAACGTTTGCAAAGGTCGCACGTGGCCACGCCCATACGTGTTTTGTTCGCGAGAGCGGGTAAGTTGCGTCGGACCTGCAGCCAAGCGCCGTCCCAAGCGCTCACTTCTTCTTATCGGCGGCGAACACGTATGGGATGTGCTCGATCGTGAGCGGGCGTAGCTTGCCGTGCTTAATGTCTGCGGCGTGTGAAGGACCACGGCACAATATCAAGGGACATTGGGCAGGCGTGAGAGAGGAGCAAAGCCGTGTCATCATTGAGAGCATCGGCAGCAGACAGCAGCAGCGCCTGGGGCGTGCGGCGGCGTGTGCGGGGTGGCACGTGCGGTAGCACGTGCGGCGGCGCATTTTGACGTCTCCGCAAGCGTTGCACACCGTTCACGAGCTGCTTTTTGTCGAGGTACGCCTCCATCTTCTCGCCAGAGTCGACATCGATAATGGACTCGCTCAGTTCGGCGTAAGCCTCCATAAACCCCATGCCAACAGAGCCGAGCTGCCCTTTGCCCGGCGCGAAGCACGCCACAACTTGTGGCTTCTCTTCCTTGGGCGGCATTGATGCCGGCTTCGATGGCGAGCCACGAGAAAGTTTGCCAAACTTGGACGAGTTTGACCTACGCGAGTGGTCCGGTAGTGCAAGTGTTGAGCTGTAAAGGACACGCGAGAGGGGGGGTTCCATCTGGTGGGTGAAGTCATGTAGTTCGAGTGTCCTGTTTTCCTACACTCAATCACTCGTCACTCGAGAGGAGACTGATGTCCGCGTACTCTCCTTGGTCGCAGCGCGACTCGCCGTCGTTAGCAGCTGTGAAGCAGGCGCTCGCCGACGATAGGCGCCGCCTTGCGGCCGCCGCACCGGCTGCCGCACTGGCCGCCGCACGCTCGACGACGCCATCCAACACGCCAACATTCTCTTTAGGCCAGCTGATGGATGCGATGATGACAGCCCAGCAAAAGCAGCAGCAAGCACGCCCTCTGTCGGCAACCACGATGCAGTCGGTACCTGTGGCGGCATCCGCTATGGCAAGCTCTCGCCGCGTCGTTAACTCCTCCACGCCACCCGCTGCGGCGACCGAAGCCCTGGTGCAGCTGCATTCGCACAGCCAGCTGCACCCGTCCGCGCCATCAGACTTGCAAGCCATCCGCGACCCCATCGTCCGCGTGGTCCGGGCGGTGCCGCGCCCGTCCAACGACGACTCCAACGATGGCTACCTGTACTCACCCGAATACTACGAAGATTGGTATAGTTTCTATGTGTGGCAGGAGTACTGCAGGAGCCGCGAGCCCCGTCGGCTGCAAATCGTGCCGCCGCCCCGCCGAAAGGCCATAGGCCGGTCACTCACATCGGATTGTACTGTGCGCGCCGTGCTGTATACCAAGTGAGGATACGGCCGCTCGGTGCTTGCCGCCGTTATGCTTATCTGGCATACCGAAACAGTCACATACGATACGACACTGCAAGACTGCTGAGTCTGGCCTCGTCGTGTGTCCTCTCCGTTGTTACACGTAGGCCAGCTGCACTCACGAAGACTTCCAAGCAAGCTTGCTTGCTCGCTTGAAGACATCCTCCAAGTTTCCAAGTTTAGAAACGGTCCCGAGAAATCGTCCTGCGTCCCGTGAATTGGAAAGGAAGGGCGGAATCGTGGCACGCGACTTTTTGCCATCCTCTTCCCTGACGAGGTAGAGCCGCCATGTTCGCTACCAAGAAGATTGTGAAGGAGAAGGGCGCCGAGCCCGAGCCCTTCGAGCTCGACGTCGCGCAAGCTCTGTGCGACCTCGAGGCGAACAGCAGCGACCTCAAGGCTGAGCTTCGCGAGCTGTACATTGTCTCCGCGAAGGAGGTGGATGTAACGGGCCGCAAGGCCGTTGTCATCTTTGTGCCCTTCAAGCTTCTGAAGGTGGTGCACAAAATCCAGTCGCGCCTCGTGCGCGAGCTCGAGAAGAAATTCTCGGGCAAGCATGTTGTGCTCATTGGCCAGCGCCGGATCATGCGCAAGGCATCAGCGGGGCAGCGGCAGCCGAAGCAGAAGCGCCCGCGCTCGCGGACGCTGACCGCGGTGCACGAGTCGATCCTCGAGGACCTTGTGTACCCCACCGAGATCGTGGGCAAGCACACGCGCTACCGCCTCGATGGGTCGAAGCTCACGAAGGTCTACCTCGACCCCAAGGAGGCCCCCAACGTCGAGTACAAGGTCGACACCTTTGCGACGGTATACAAGAAGCTGACGGGCAAGGAGGTCAAGTTCGAATTCCCGACCACCGATTAGAGCGTCCGTACACACCTTACGGGAGCGCGCGTCGCGCTGCTGGTGCCTGCGGGGCCCCAGGCTGCGGGTGCAGGCATCCGGTCTGTGCGCTATAGAGTGCCGCGTTGAGCGTTTCGTGTGTCCGAGCATTGTATACGAGTTTTATCACCATATCTAATTATCGTCCGCGAAATTTACGAGCGCATGCTTCGCCGCGGGGCGAATTTAGTTTCGCGCGGCCGGCCGGGGCCGCGCCGCGGGGGCCGCCGCGCGCGGCGGCCGCCGCGGGCCGGCGGCGGCGCGGCGGGGCACGAGGCCCGAAGGAACAAGGCGCAACAGACCCGAGACCGCCCCCCCCGAGCCCCCGTGGGGTGGTGCGGGGCCGGCGCCCGGGGCCCCCTGAGGCCAGGCGCGGGACGGCGAGGGGCGCGGGCGGGGTACCCGCCGTTCCGGCCGCCGTTCCCTGGTCGTCGGACTTCGGTTTCATTCACGCCGTATACTCGTCGTCGGCGGTGTAACGTCGCTGCTGTTGCTTCCGGTGTAACATCTCTGGGCTCCCCTTGAGCTGTGCCTCGAGCTCGAGGTCGTCCTGACGCATCGGAAACTTGCGGAGTAGGGCAGTCGAGGGTGGGGTCGCGGCCGTCGGACCCGCGGGTGCCCGACGGTGCCTGGTTCCCTTGCTGGGCTCGGGCCCTGTATCCAAGAGCGGCGCGCCTTCATTCCCCGGCACGTCTCGCCCCCTTGTATTGCCCGGCGGGACCTGCAATGGCGGCAGTTCGTCAGCGTCCGAGACGTGCGCGAGGCGCATGCACGTACGTAGCGTCGCGCCATGCACGATGAAGGCGATTTGAAGGCAGACCATGCCGATCAGGATGACCTCGTCGTGCGGCAAAGTGCGCCCCGACTCCTCCCAAACAACGAAAGCAGGGATCGTGGTCAGCAGCGCGAGCAGCACGAGCAAGATCCAGTGTAGCAGCCCGGCCACGTCCTCGTCCCGAGGCGACGCAAGCTCGACTCGCGGTGACGGCGAGGACGGCATAACTGCCTCAAGCGACGCCGCCTCGTCGAGCGCGTCCGCGGCCTCCACGACCGCGGCCGCCCAGCCGTCGAGGCTCTCGCCGTGTGCGCGCAGCCGGGATGTGAATCGCCAGAGCGACTCCGCGTCGAACGCGGCCGGATGCCCTTGAATGAACTCGGGCGCCGCCCAGCCCCCGGGAGATCGCGGGGGAGATCGCGGCTCGGGGGAGCCGACCTCACGAGCAGCGGTCGCACTTCGGCGATGACGCTGGTACTTCGCGTCGAGGGCTGCATCGAAGCGGCGCAGCGGGGCGCTCGGTCGAAAGCTGGGGACACGTGGCGACGGGGGCAGCGCGTACGCGAGAGAGCGCTTCCATTCGGCAGGGGCGAGCAGTGGCTTGCGCGCCTGCGCCGGCTTGCGCAACGGTGATCGGCTGCCGAAGCCTCCACCCCTCGGCTCTTCGGCTTCACTTCCCCATCGGAGCGAGGCTGCGGTGCGCGCCGTAAGGATGCGGCTTGGGGCCATCGGGCTGGAGCTGTCATTGTCCCGGCCGCTTGGCGGCGCCGGCTGTCCCTCGACGAGCAGGGTGGGCTCTAGGTCGGCCCACTGCTGCCCCGCGAGCCGAGGAGCTCCAAGGATGCCGCCAAACAGCCCCCCGCCCGCGGTTGGAAGGTCGCCGCCACGAGGGCGATAGACGAGCAGGAGACCACCGATGGAACAGAGGACCGCCGTCGCGAACCCAAGCTCGGCCCACCGACTGCCGAAGCCACCGAAGAGCACGGGCGGTGGTGGCGACCACTTCGAGGGAGCCACTAGGCCAAGGTCGCCCTCGGTGAGGGGGGCAAAAATGACGGCGATCATGGCTGGCGCACCGCCGATGAGCACAGCACCGTGCACCCGCGCGATCATCGACTTGTCGACTGCAAGCTGGTACGCGCGGTGCAGCCGGCGGCCCTGGAAGGTCGCAGCAACGAGCGTGGCAAGGGCGAGCTCCATAGCGCACGGCGATTCGAACTGGCGCCGGTGCGTCCACTCAGAGCGCAAGCAGCTCGCGAGGGTGGCCGCGAGAATGGCGCCAAAGATGCCGTACAAGCCAGCCTGCGCCCCGTGCAGGATGGCCACCTCGCTTTGAACCGTGAGCAGCTTCAGCGGTGTCACGGCCTCGGCGATCAGCAGCACGGACACCAAGCTTCCGAGCAGCAGCTGTGCCGGCAGTGTCTGCAGCGAGAGCCACAAGGTCTCGAGCGGAAGCGAGCGCGCATCTGGTGCGAGGCGCGCAGCGGTGGCGGCAGCTGCCATCGCGAGCACTCCACCAACAAGGGTGCGCAGCTGTGGCGGCGGGTCCCGCAGGAATTGCCATCGCGCAACGTTGTCGAGTAGCGCGGCCGTAGGCGCTAGCAAAGGCAAGACGATGGCACCGCCGAGGAGCACCGCGATGCCGAGCACTACTTCGGACACCAGCGCAAGTGTAGCAGCAACCCAAAACAGCGGCTGGGCCCGCAGCTGCGCCCTGCTCTCGGCATTTCCGGCGAGCTGGATCGACGAGACCCGTGCGAGCACTGCAGCCTTGGCGTGCACCACGGAAGCCAACGACAGCAGGAGGCGCGCAACCAGCGCGAATGCCAACACCAGATCCATCCAATGAATCATGGGCGTCCGTGAGTCTTTTTGGGCTCAAACCCGACTAGACTGTGAGTGAATACGGTAGTCAAGTCAAGTCAAGTTTATGTATAGACTTGACTAAATACGGTACCGTGTGTGTCCCGGCTCCCCCCGGTGTCTTTTTACCGGTACCGTACTATGAACGCAAAGTCGACACCGCTCCGTAAAGGTTGACGATCGGGTGGTTGTCAAATGCTCATAAAATCAAGGCCCCCATCGTACTGAAGCCAGTTTTCGTGCGCCCACTCGACGCCGGCGGAAGGGCCCTCGACCATATGCAGCTGGAACGTGTGCCGCGCGTGCGGCGACCCGTTGGGCAGAGACAGATGGTCGAGCGTCCCGGGGAAGACGACCAAATCACCCGCTTTGACGTTGAGAGGGATGAAGCCTCGCGCACTGAGCAGTTTGGCGGCCTGCAATCCGGAATGGGTACCTGACGCCATATCCGCGGGCGGCCACACGCCTTCCCAAGCACGAGCGTGTTCGCTGCTCTCGAGGAGGCGGTCTTTGTGGACACGAAGAGCAAGTCGCCGCCTTGCCCATCGCAAAAGCCGCTGCCACCACTTCACTTTGGTCGTCGCATTGCTGGAATTGGCCGGCGCGGGAGTCGCGTCGCCTCCTCGCAGTTGCGCCGACAAGTAGACCTCGGGCTCTTCGGCCGACGCGTTCACGAACGTCATGACCACGTCGCCGGCCTCGCCCAGCGTTCGCACAAACCGGCGCCGCAATGGCTCGTGGTGTGAGCCTGGGCGCGCCCACAAGCACCCATTGCCCTCGTGCGCAGCATCGAGCGCCAGCCACAAGCCCACGACTGTCTGATGTGGGCGCGTGTACAGAAAGGTTCCATCTTGGTGTGAAGTGACCGCGCCGCCGAGACGCGCCTCCTTGAAGATGTACATTGACTGAGGCAGCACGGGCGCAACGAGCCCAGCCACCTTTCTCGCCACGGCAGAGACACGCTCGGATCTCGCGTAGGCGCCGAACGGCGTCGATGCATTGAGGTGCAGCCCGTGGCCCACCTTGTTCAGCGGCGGCCGTGGCCGTGTTGAAGGAGTGTCACCTTCATCGACAGCCTCTCGAAAGAAGTGCACGCGGTCCGCGGACGTGAAAAAGTAGCTCGACTTAGCTTGAGCGCTCGTCTGGTTGGATCCCGTCGTAAACACATTATTACCGTGATCGGGCGCTGAACGCTCCTCATTCCACCACGCCTCGACCATACTCTCCATTGCACTGCGCATGGCATTGACTTCGATTTCGCTGGCAAAACTGGGCAGCACAGCAAAACCGTCCCGTGCAAACGAGACCGCGGCGTCGTGTATGAGCTGCGCATCGCAGCAAGCGGCTGCTGCTGCCGTGGGCGTGCAGAGGAGCATGAGCAGAGCCGCCATGTGTGAGTGCGGCAGGAACCGTACCGGTAAAAAGACACCGGGGGAAGCCGGCAGCCGGGACACGCACGGGACACGCGGACAGACCACAAGCAAGCAAGCAAAGAACAGGGGTATTCGGTTGCGCTTGTTTAGATACTTGTGTTGTTTCGACTCATTAGCTTGCTTGCTTGCTTGACAGACCACACCTAGACGAACCTCACAACCATGAACCCATAAAACCCAAACCACCAACGCACCCGAGCGACCGCGAGAGCCGAGACGACCGAATCAGCGGCCGTCCGGCCGACTCAACGGCCCCGGAGCCGACCGCTGCCAACGTTACTATAATTCATACTCATAACTTTGTATTCACTCGCACGCTGCTTTATTGGCGGTGATTTCCGTTTTCCCCCGAACTGTCCATTTGTCATATGCGTTTGTGGAAAGTGTGCCGGTTTGGCGCGCGCGAGTCGGTGGGTGGGTTGGTTTTGAGGGGGTTCGGTTTGTGCGGTTCGTGTGTCTGTCCCGTGTGTCCCGGCTCCCCCCGGTGTCTTTTTGCCGGTACCGGTACCCGAATGAAACCACCCTCCCAAAACGCGTGAGGCTTGGGGGTTCGCTTGGCGGCGGTGGCGGCTTGGAGTCCCACTGCGCGCAACGTGACGCGTCCAATCGCTACTTGCATGCCGCTCGAGCCCGCAACCGCATCGGCGGCACGCGCCGCAAGTAGTTTACCGACCGCGGAACGCACTGCCGACCTCAGCGTCGGCGGTCTCATCTGGAGTGCGGACTTCGACTCAGGGAACCTAGGGCGTGTGGAGCAGTGCGGCGAGAACGACTTTGTTGTGTGGGCGCGAACCGACTGTGAAGGGCAACCGAGCCAAACCAAGTCACAGACATGGTTCCATTTCTCAATACGAGGAGCGGCACCTGGACGCAAGCTCTCAATCAACATTATTATGACCCCACAGCGCAAGCTCTTTGAGCACGGCATGCGGCCAGTGTACCGCTCACTTCCCTATCACCAAAGGGAGTGGACGCGCGTTTCGAACGCAGTGCCGTGCGCCTACACGTCGCAAGGTTTCGCGATCCACCTTACGCACACTGTCGACGGGCCAGTGGGCGAGACCCTGTACTTCGCCTTTTGCTATCCATACACCTACGCAGACTTGATGGCGCGCCTGGCCTATCTGGACAAGCTCTTCGCCCAACCTCGAGCGATGCTCCACCCCGGCGCGCCCAACGAGCCGCCACCAGCGGCGTGGCTGGCAGCACTCAAGGTTATGGATCTTGCAGAGCGAAAGCGCCCGCCCGACTCCGTGACAATCGCAGCCGTGCCACGAAAGCTCACGGACGAGGAGCGAGAGGAGGAGATGTTCAAGGACGTCATCCTCGAAGCAGCCCGTAGGGCTGCGTTGGAATCTTTCGCGCACGCTGCATTGCAGCCGATTTCTGATGATTCCGAGGCCATTCACCCTGCCGCTGCGCCAGCTGCTTCTTCAGCTGCGGCGCCCGCCGGTTCGTGCACTGCCGCGCCAGCTGCCGCGCCAGCTGCCGCGCCAGCTTCTGCGCCAGCTGCTGCGCCAGCTGCCGAGCCATGTCGCCCGCATCCCCATGTGGTGGCGTTATCATCGTGCGTGACGACTGCATCGGCATCAGCAGTGCTGCCACCCCAACCATTACCACTGCCACCGCCGCAGCCCGGAAAAACTTGGCGACCTCCGACAAGCTCAGCCTCGGCGTCGAGCGTCGCGTCGCTTGTTGACGCCGCAGCCCCCAAACCTGCGGGCACCGGATGGTCGTATTTACGGTCGTGCGTTCAGCACGGTACCATATGCCCGCCGGCAGCGCGGGCCGCCGCGGAGCTAGCCGCCGCTGCCGCTTACGATGCCGCAGCGCTCTACCCGAGTGTCCGGCCGCGCGGGATCGTGAACACCTCGTACAATCGGGCGAATGCTAACGTCAACGCGTCCCTTGTCTACTACAAGCGGGAACTGCTATGCCGTTCGCTCGAAGGCCGAAGAATCGATCTGATCACCATCACTGGTCAGCCACACCCGCCGCTTCCTGGGCGCCCGAAGAAGAAGGTCATTTTGCTGTCATCGCGCGTTCACCCAGGTGAGACACCGGCTTCATTTGTCCTCGAAGGGGTGCTGCTCTTTTTGCTCCGACGTGATGACCCACGGGCGATGGCCCTTCGTGAACGCTTCGTCTTCAAGCTTGTTCCCCTGCTAAACCCTGATGGTGTCGTCCGCGGTCATTACCGTGCCGACAGTCGTGGTGTCAATCTCAACCGCAAGTACGACCAACCCTCTTGCACGTTGCACCCTGCAGTTGCGTCTTACATGGCACTGGTACATCATCTCTTTGCAACCGAGAGCGTAGCGCTCTTCGTGGACGTGCATGCTCACGCAGGACGACGCGGCTGCTTCTTGTATGGGTGCGAGCAGGAGACGGAGGAGAAGCGTGCCGAATCTCAGCTCTTCGCAAAATTGGTTGCGATCAATTCACGCTGGCTGGACCACGACGCATGCCTGTGGTTCAACACTGAGGCGGTCGACGGCTCCGCTCGCTCTGCCGTGTACGCCGCGACAGTGGAGCAGGGCATCAGCTGCCCGTTTGTGTACACCCTCGAGTGCAACTATGATAGTGGTGTGTCGATGAACGAGCTCATGAGTCGCCACAACGCCTCCGCTCATATCAAATCGGGACGAATGAGCCCGGAGCCTCCAAAGCTCAACACGACGATGGGTCCAAAATACTGTCCAGAGTCGTGGCGTGATGTTGGCAAAGCCCTCGTCCTAGCTGCGCTCGATCTGGCCGGAGCGAACTCACACTCGCGGCTGGGAGCACCGGACTGCGGAGGGCTCTCCCGGTTGCGTTTGGGCGTCAACAACGCACTTGCCAAATGGGAGAAGTTGAAGAAGCCACCTCGACCTCCGAAACAGGACGACAGCGCTGGCGAGGATGACGAGCTTTCCAGTGCATGTGGAGATGAGACGGACACAAGTGGTTACGGAGATGAGACGGGCCAACCGTACGACCACGAAGATCTCTCTGGTATGGTCTGCTAGGTTAAGAGAGGCTGCCGCGTGTGACTGATCGTTTGGAACGGTCAGTCGTCGTCAGTTCGGTCCTCACGTGAGAAGCTACGCGGCCAGTGGGATCATGTCAAGTCAAGTCAAGTCCAGTGGGTTCCCAAAAGATTCATGTTTTGTCGACCATAGCCACGTGTCCCTCTCATCTCGCACCCAAGCACTCCACACGGACAATCACTCGATGCCGCCGCCTCCGCGCAAGCCGAAGGTGGCACGCAAGGGAGATTCGCAGCTCGAGCAGCTCATTGTCGACGTCACCTCTGGCAATGCGTCGCCCGTACAGTACGGCATCTTTTCCGCGATCGTGGTCTCTGTTCTGGCCATTGCAGGTGGCGTTTACTACGCGATGGCCTCCAAGGTGGTAGCACTCTCGCTAGAGGACACCGCAGCCCTTAAAGACGTCTTCTACTCGGGCGAGCCCTGGCTCATCGAGTGCACCAAGGAGAGGAAAGCTTCGCCTGTCTTCTACGCTGCTGAGGGCGCATTGAGTGGCTTCAAGTTTGGCACCCTTGACTGTGCGAAGGTGCTGCCAAGCGGCAAAACCACTTACGAGCGCTTCAAACTCAGAGAACCATCGTACGGCCCCAAGGTGCTCGCCATGGCCAACGGCGCCGTTCCACAAATTGCGGGTCGCAATGTCCTCAGTAACGGTGCGGAGCTGGCCAAGTGGGCCACGAGCGTCACGCCGGCAAAAGTCTTCTCGCCGACGACAAGCGAGCAGTTCGAGAGCCAGTGTGTGCGCAAACCGTGGTGTGTGGTCGTGCTCTCCCAGACAGGGCGTCTCGTCGACGCAGAGCGTGCGGCAATCCTGCAGCTGGCGGCGACAGAGCGGCGGATACGCGTGGTGAAACTCGACGAGACGAAGACTTCGTTGATGCTCGACCTGCCGGGAGGGGTGCCCCCGCCCACAGCGAGCGAGGCCACGGTGCTGCTGCTCAAGCAGCTGCCGCGCCCGGTGGGCGCGCCGGAGCCGAGCCCTAAGACCACTGATGGGGAGGAGGAGGGCGGCGGCGACGACGACAGCGATCAGCCGCCGGTCGCGGCGATGCTGCTAGGTGGCGGGCTGCGCGATGTGAGCAGCAGCCTGTCTTCCATTCGGGCCGCCCTCAAAGCCACGGCGGAGGTGCCGCCCGACTTCCACAAGCTTGTCAAGCGGCCGGCCGCACGCCCGAAGCGCCTGCCCACGCCGCCATCCAGCCCACGCCCTGAGCAGAGCTATCAACGCTCAGCCCCCACAGACCCTCCGAGCAAAACACTTTCAGACGCAGAGCTCAAGAAGATGCGCGCTGAACGCGAGAAGCTCATCAAAGAGGCCGAGCAGCAGCGGCGCCAGAAGATGGTGCAGGAGGAGGCGGCTGCCAATAATATCGTCGAGGAGACGAGCGACGAGGCGGACGCGGGCGGCGGGGATGGCAGCGAGGGCGGCGGCGTGAGCGGCAGCGCTCTGGAGGAAGGAGGCGAGGGCGACGCGCCCGCCGAGGAGGAGGTCGAGGCGGAGGAGTTTGAGTGACATGTCAAGAGAGTGATCGAGAGAGGCTGTGCTGCACTTGGACACCGAAATGTGCAGAGTATGAGAGGAACCCTTTCTGCATGGTTCTTGCATGGAGTATGTCAGCATGAGACGAGGCGGCACGACGTCTCGCGTCTCCGGTTCGGGATCGCGGGTGGGCGGTAAAAGCGTTGCCAGCCGTGCGGAGATGCAGATGCAGTATGGTCAATATGGGCGCGGTGATACGGTGTCGTTTGTCGGGTCGCGCTTAAGTCCTCCGCGCGTTTCCGTGACGCGTCTTCACCCGCCAACTTCCCGGTCGCGGCGCGCGGGGGCGGCCATTTTTTATGCTTTAACATACCTCGTACCGCCGGCGGGCATGCGATTAAGTTGCTCTCGGCTGCTTGGTACTTTTCGGACTTCGTCGAGCGGTATCGCGCGACCGATCATGAACATGACAAGTACATGGAAGATGGAACCGACACACACAACGAACGAGAATTACGGCATCATATGTACGGCATACGCGTATTTCCGGTTCAGTTTACGATCAGAGTCGCGTGTCGACTCGAGCGTCGCCGCCGGGAGCGTCGGCCATCACGCCTAAGATGCAGGGATCGCACGGTTGCCCGCGCTCATAGCTGGCTGCAGGCTGCGTGGCACAGCGGGAACGCTCAGACTGGACGCTGTTGTCAGACCTCTGGTGGGGCGTCGTCCTGGGCGTCGCCATCGCCCTGCGCGGGTGGGCTGCTGGCACCGGCGAAGGCTGGGCATGTGGCTCTGTGAGCACACCAGTCGCACAGCCTGCCAGCATTTGGCGGGAAGGCATCCTGCCGAAAAGCGCGGAGCATGCGTTGCCAAATCTCGCGCAGACGACCACGTGTCTGTTCGAGGAGTTCGTCGTCCATGCGCTGCTCGAACACTGCGCCACCGCCACCAAGGAAGAGGAGGCGCAGTGTATTCGCCCGTCGGCCAGTCTCTTGCAGCAGGAGGGCATAGATCTGGAGCTGAAAGAAGCTGTCGTTCCGGAATTGCGGCGGCGGTGCCTTTCCCGTCTTGTAGTCGACTACGACGAATGCTGGTGGACGACCGCTGCTACTGCTGCCATCAGCGTTGTCGCTGGTGCCGGCACTTCTGTCGCCCATGCTGCTGCTCCTCCCATCACTGCTGCTGCTCCCATCACTACTGCTGCTCCCGTCGGCGCCGATCTCAACGAGGGCTTCAGCGACGTCGATCCTGTCGATGGTACCTGTGATCGGGATGGCGGCGTCCGTCTCGCACGCGCTCGGGATTTCGGCGGCGACTTTAGTCTCGCAACCCATGGGAGAGAGGCGCGCAGGGCTCTCGAGCGTAAAGTAGGAGCGCAGCGTCTCGAAGGCCTTTAGGCCCCACGCCCGTTCTCGCTCGACATCCACGTGCGCACGTGGCCGCTCGTCATCGGGGGTAAGGCCGTTCTCTCCGCCGAGACCGAAGAGCGGTCCGTATCGCTTGCTTCGCCGCTGCTCGCGCCACCGCTCTCGGAAAATTGTCTGCGCGACCTCGAGCTTCCGCTGCTGAGGCGGCCGCGTGAAGAGCTCTGCTAACGTCTCATGAACGAGGATGCCTGCTGCGAGTTCAGGAGTGGCTGGTTCGGGCTTACGGTCGATATGCCGAAGCTTGAATAGTAGCGGGCATTGCTCAAACGCTGAGATAGAGGATGGACTCAGCCGCAGCTGCTTGCCCGAGCGAAGCAGCACTTTGCCGTCGTCAGTGACGGTCACACCACTGCTGGTGCTGGTGCTGGTGCTGGTGCTGGTGCTGCTGGTGCTGCTGGTGCTGCTGGTGCTGCTGAGCATGCGCACTACCGATGCGGGCCGCTGCGTGGTGCTTACGGCCAAAGAGAGATAAAGCTGCGGCAGCGATTTGACTCCCATGAAGAGGGTCTTGAAGTGAGCAGGCCTCTGATCACGGGCTCATGCTCCTTGATCGACTCTAAATTCGCGTTCCTCCCGTGCTTGTGAACATCACACTTTCTCCTAGCCTTTCACAGAAGCCAAATTATGCATATCCGCCTTATCGGTCACTAATTGGGGGTCCGGGGCGGGTCGCTCGCTCGCGCTACCATCTCCTCCGGCCTCGACTACACGCATTGTACAATTGTAATTTTAGCGACCTTCCAAATTCTTCCCGTATCGGTGACTTTTCGGAGAATTTCGCGGACGAGTGCAATTTGGGATTCATCAGGTTCATGCTGGCAGCCTTGTTTCCATATGCAGGAGTACCCACGTCGCGGCCGTCGCGCGTCTCGCGAGAGTGGCGGTGTGGCCAAGGTGAAATCGTTTACGGATGAACAAATCGACGAGATCCGCGAAGCCTTCAACTTGTTTGATTCCGATGGCTCTGGCGCCATCAATTACAAGGAGCTCAAGGCCGCCATGAAGGCCCTCGGCTTCGACACGAGTAAGGACGAGATGGAGAAGATCATCAAACAGGTGGATGCGGATGGATCGGGCCAAATCGAGTTTCCCGAGTTCATGCTGATGATGACGGGTAACATGTCCAAGATCGATAGCCGAGAGGAAATCCTGAAGCTGTTCGCACGGTTTGACCGCAAGGCAAAAGGGTACATTGACCTGGATGACTTGAAGCATGTTGCAAAGGAGCTGGGGCATAATGTGTCCGACTTCCACTTGCAACAAATGCTCATCTTGGTTGGAACTGACGGGTTTGTGAGCCGCGACCAGTTTTTCAAGGTCTTGACGAGGGAAAAGGACGCTGATGGCAATCCAATTGCAGCTTCGATTCTTGAGATGTATGCGGAGGACAGTGATGAAGAGGGGGAGGAAGCCAAGGCCCAGCTGAAGAAAATATTCCAGTCGATTGACGCCGACAAGAGTGGCTCTGTCTCCTATACGGAGTGGAGAAAGACCGTGGCCGAGAGGTGGGAATCCCTCAAACGGTTCTTTGGCGGTCACAAACAGAGTGAGGTGGGCCTCATGTTCAAGAAGGTCGATCTGGACGGCTCCGGCGATCTCACGTGGGACGAGTTTGAGTATTTGCTGGATTTGTTGCTCGACGGAGGCGGCCCATCCGACCCACGAGCGACGCCCAAGCCGGCACGTCGCCCGCGCAAGAAAGCCGTGCGCGACCGCGCGGTCGCGACGCTTGCCAAGGTAGACGCCTTCTCGCGCCTGCAGCCCACGGATCTGCATTTGATGCTCGATAGGATGGAGTATGCGAACTTTAAGGAGGGCGATCACGTCTTCGAGCAGGGCGATGTGGCAGCAGACAAAGTCTACATTGTGATGAACGGGACTGCCACGGTGGTGCGTCGTGACGAGGAGTCAGGCGAGCAGAAGACGTTCGCCAGTCTGAGTCAAGGTGCCTGCTTCGGCGAGCTCGCGCTAATAAGGAACGAGCCGCGTTCCGCAAGTGTCACGGCAACGAGCCAGCTGTGCACCCTCTACATCTCAGTCCAGCAATTTGAGATCTTCGTAGGCTCGCTAAAAGAAGTGTTCAAGGAGCAGGTGGCAGGCTATTCCGATGGGAACGTGTTCAAGGAGCAGGTTGCAGACGCCCCACAAGACATCCTATAGACAATCAGTCACGCGAGTACATGTATGGCGATGCGGGCCTGAGGGAGGGCACCAAGTTCGGCCCCCACATGACCGAACCACGCTCATTCAATGCGCGACATCCGGTGCAACACGGCACTGAGTTGTGTGCTACACTGTTACGACTTTACGTGCCCGTGCCAGAAAGAAAGCAAGCAAAAACACTGTACTGGTCTTGTAGTGCAAGCACTTGACTTGCAAAGTAACGCGCGCAAGCCCCCGTTTCCATGTGGCATGCCGTCGTCACTTAATAGTTAATTCATCTCGCCACAAATCGGATGATACCACATGTGCTGGCTGCTGCGGGCGGCCCTGGCCCCCCAGGGGCTTTAAAAAATTAAATACAGTAGTGAGCTCAATGGTTGAAATATGAACCCAGCTCGGCCACAGTTTGTCCCGCTCCTAGGACCGTTGATTCCCACGTGTCATGGCTGAACCTGAAGCTCGGATCAAGGTTTGTCACGGACGCTCTCGAGGAGAACGGGGCGCAATTTGACGTCTGGCGAGAAGAGAGCATCGATGCCCACCCCGCTGCTCAAGTCGAGCAGCGCCGCATCCGCCCCTTCAGCGTAAAAGTCATTGCCTGCCGTCTCCTCCGTGTAAGTGATGACGCACCTCATCCCCGCCGCCTTGGCCGCGCGCAGGCCAACAATCGAATCCTCCACCACAATGCATGCCTCCTTGGGCACTCCTAGGCGCGAGGAGGCGAGGTTATAGATCTCGGGGTGTGGCTTCTTCTTGGAGACGTCGTCGCCTGCAATGATGACGTCAAGCTTAGCCAGTCGCTCTCGCCCGACCACCGAGTTCACCACCTTCTCGAAGCCACCTCGCGTCGATGCCGAACAAATACCGACTGCCAGGCCGGGCATGGCGATCGCAGCGTCCATCAGCTCGAGGATGCCGGGACGCGGCGGCGCGGTCGTGACCAGCTTTTTGTAGCACTCTGTCTTGAAGTCCTGCAACTCGTCGATGAGCAGCATGCCGGCGGCCTCGTCTTTTGGCACTGCTTTCTCGCCTTGTCTTTTGGTCACAGCTGGCCAAGACGCCACCGTGTCTGGGTGCTTCACAGTGGACTCCGGCGCGCCGAGGCCAGTGAAGTGGTAGCGCATCTTAGGTTTGCCACCGCCAATCGTGTTTGCGAGGTGGGCGTAGTATTCTTTGGACCACACGACAGGCTTCCCATCGATCTGCAGACCAAACTCGTCGAATGCCTGGTTGTACGCTCGGCGATGAAGCTCCTCGGTCTCGACGAGCACGCCGTCACAGTCGAAGAGGAGAGCTGCCTTGAAGCCAGGTGATGCGCACATTTGTATTTTACTCGCGACACCGATTCGCGACACCCGTAGCGCCGGGACAGCGATCAATAGGCTCACCATTTTGCTCGAAGACATTTTGCTTTTAGGTTTAGGTCTCTCAATCGTGCAAAACGTACACCGTGAAGATTCGTTTCCTTCGTCGAAGGAGATGGAAGAGAAGATGCTAGCCGACACGGCGTCGTCCTTTTTCGCCACTGCTCACGTCCACTGCTCAGCCCCGGCGGCACACGTCCAAGCACTTGCACTCCTCGAGCCGCCTCCTCAAGAGCACCTCGACAGTAGCGCGCTCGTCCGTTCGGCCCGATCCGGTGATGCACGCCACCGTCTCGCGCAACCCGCTGGCCTCGAGAAGGCCGACCATCCAGGCCAGCGGGCGTGAGCTCTCTCCGCCACGACCGCGCGCGCCCCGCCCGTACTCGCGCGCCAACCCGTAGAGAAACACCCCGTGGGCGCCGCCCCAGAACAGCAAGGGAACCGCGTCCCGCATGGCCCGATTGGCCACGTCCCTGGCGTCGGACACGCTCATCGCGGCTGTGAGGCGCCCCGCGTACGCGCACGCGAGGAGCCAGACGCGCCAGTCCCCGCGCCCGAGCTCGCGCTCGACGCGTGCCGCGAGAAAGTCGAGCCGCTGATCCTCGTGCTGGAGCGCGCGCGCCCGCTCGGCCGCGGCCGCGGCCGCCGCGATCGCGGCTCCCTCGACCTCCAGCTCTTCGAGGTGGTCAACAACCTCCTCCGCACGCCATGCGGCGTCGAGGTCGCGGGCCGCCTCCGCGTCCGCCACTTCCTGGTGTGGCCGCGCGTCCGCCGCTCCGCGCGCCTCATCGGCCGCACTCTCGAGCCTCCCTCCCTCGATATCCGCGACCGAGACCAGACGGGCCGCAAAAGAAGTCACTCGACGCCGCCGTCGCGTGACGACGACGGTGTCGAGGAACGACAATATCATGGCAACCGGCATCATTACTGTCACGCGTGCAAGCCGGGGTGAAGCTCATCACTGAAAGTGAGTTGCTCCCAAGTTCTCGGTCTCGGCATCGAGCAAGCGCTTCACGGTGTACATGGGAGTGCGCGTACGGGGGTTGTTGTGCTGCCACACACAACGCGATACGATCATTAGCGTCTGCAGCTTGTGCGCGCATCAGCATACGAGACATGAATGAGCGACCAGCTGGGCGCTCACGCCGGCGCAGATGGGACAGAGAGTCACGGATGGGCGGTCGTGCGCGCTGCATTCGCAGCCGGCAGCAGGATGGCCCACGGCGGCGCGGTAGAATGTGTTGGGTTGCATTGCACTCACCATCAATAGGCTAAATGCTGGAGAGAGCATTTTTTGCTCGAAGGGATCGAAGAAAATCCAAACATCACAAATCTGTAATGCCGCTTGACCCCAACAGTTAAGCGGCCGTGAACTCAACGTGTGATGAGACTGTTGGCAGAGCTACCACAGGGGCCCAACCAGGGGGAAGGGGTATTGGGCATATGGGGGGCCGTGCGGACGCATACCGGGAGCTATGCTGCTCACGTTTCGGACTCAAGGGAGTCTCGAAACGGTTTGATGCGCATCCCGATTTAATTCCAACGGCTGGCACGGACTGGGTGCTTACACCTCGTTGAGGAGATCCTCGAACGATGGTCGCATTCTCGTCTGGCTCTCTGATGAGAGCGGAGTGGTGCTGGGGCCCGAGTGCTCGCGCCTTCGTCCTCGCTTTTGCCCTCAGCCATCTGCGTATGGCCGAGGCGCTCCCCCCGGTCGCGAAAACGAGTCCCTCACGCGCTTATGCTGGGCTTCCGCGTGTGGTCGATTTTATGGGGGGGGACAGGGCAAGCTCGCGCGTCCCCATGCTCGGCGCGGTCGACGCGCACAAGATCCTGGGCGACAAGGTGCCCTCAAATCGGCTCTATAAACTTGCCCCACTTGATCGGCTTCCTTCGTTCGCGCGCGTTCTTTCTCTCCGGGCACTCGACAAGGTGGCGTCAAGCGGGGGGCTTCACATTTCCGCCGGCCCTTTTCTTTCGGGTCGGGCATCGGCAGTCTCGCCTATTACAATCGTGCCCGCGACGTTTGGGGCATTTTTCGGTGCTGTGCCCAGATCCTCCGAGCCCAAGTCCTTTCGTTCGACTGACTGCGCGCACTGCGAGCCTCGCCTGCTCGATCCTACTGTCCTTCCTGTCGTACGGCTCGCGGCCATGCTCAAGTCGGCCGGCGAGAAGGCCGCGCACTCCGCCACGGGCTTCTTCCTATTCGTGTGGGCCAAGGTCTCCAACGTCACGAATGAATGGCCGTCGGAGTTCTATCGTTCGACCGCATACGCGCACGATGAGCCTCACTTCGACCCGACGGTC
>Ga0210246_100436_pt1 | contig 37876 bp, 28 predicted proteins | sample ChrtobMetaP3_8mM_FD_155469 | JGI IMG/M metagenome (GOLD analysis project Ga0210246, IMG submission 155469) | Chrysochromulina tobin associated microbial communities from unialgal haptophyte culture, Seattle, Washington, United States - P3_8mM | ecosystem: Host-associated > Algae > Haptophytes >...
GGCTTGGGTTGTGCGAATGAGTGCGCGAAGCTGCGATTGTGTTCAGATGTTCCTCGATTGGATTCGAGCTCGACCCTCACCTCTCTGAAGAAACGTTCAATTTCGATGCCTTATACGGAACCCGGTTACGATCCTGTCGCACGAAACCCGAACTCATTCACAATCCGTCCATTTAGCGAGCAGCACCATGTGTACTCCGCACGCGATGTGCTGCGCTGCAGCACTTCACGAGCGGCATGGAGCGGGGGAAGCGTTGTCTCTCACGAGACGTTACGTGGCGGCGGGTAGGTGCCCAGCCGCATCGCCTCATCCACGGCGGCGCACGCACGCGCCACTGCGAAGCTCAGCGCGGCGAACACGAGAGCAGCCCCACGCACTCTCGTCACGATGCCACCGACCAGTAGCATCGCGGCAACGCTTCCCTCGGCAACGCGCCGCACCCGTCGCGCGTTCGCAAGTGCACCAGTACACGCGCTGCAGTGGGCGACATGCGAGTCATACCGGTCGAGTACTCGCTCCTTGCTCTCGCGCCGTGGTGGGCGTGTAGGGTCGGAGATATCCATCTCCCCCGAGCTCCTCAAGTACAAGCTCCACGGGGCACCTTTACCGGCCGTATACTCATCGATCCAGCGCCGGAAGGCCGCGACCATGGAATCGGAGCGGGTGGGCAGGTACACGCGCTGTGCCCAAGACGGCGCGAGCAGCCCGGTTGGGTCACCGTCCCGATACGCGTGGCCCTGAGAGGGTCATCAGTGGGAGCGCCGAGCGAAGGTTAGGGTTAGGGTTGGGGTTAGGGTTAGGGCTAGGGTTAGGGTTAGTCCCGATACGCGTGGCCCTGAGCGCCGAGCGAAGGCGAGAGAGGAGAGCTGCACTCAACAGTACTCAAAGTCAATCAGAGGCAATCAGCAGCCGCCCGGGGTACATGCGCACTTGTGTGTGTAGGAATGGGTTGTCGTCCTCGAGGATCCGGTGCGTGGTCAGGTGGGTCCACCAAATCGGCTGCTTGGTGAACGCAAAGGTTAAGATCCACTTAAGTGGAATCGGCAGCTTGCTCACCTCGAAGACCACGCGCACGAGAAGGCGACACTTTCCCGGCGCCGTGGGCACCGCATACACCGCGTTCCAGTCGGAGTAAGAGCCAGGACCGCGGTGCGTCTCGGCAAGAACCAGCAGAGGCGCCCGAAACGTGAGGCGACCGGCGGCGCTCGTTTGGCGCGTCGCGGCGAAGCCTGATGAAGGGAGCAATCAATAGGTCATCAGAGGTCATCAGAGGTCATCAGAGGTCATCAGTGGCCGCCTCCACTGCAGCTCGCCTGATGAAGGGAGCCATCACGCAGGCCATTATGGGGGCATGAATGAGGCCACGAACGAGGCCATGAGTCAGCAATCAGCATGCAATTGTACCCGTGGATGAGAAGCCCTCGAGACGTCCGAAGCTGATGGGACCGGCTCGAGCCCGCGACGAGATGGTCTTGTGGTGCGTAAACGGCAGGTGCGCTGGGTCCATCACATTCTCACATAGGGTGCTCCAGTCCATATATAGGTCGCGGGAGTAGTCCGTATGGGCAACGCCCTCCCTACCTATGGACTACCGTCATGAGCTGATGAGCACGGCAATCAGATGTAAGCAGGGGCAATCAGCGTACCTATGGGCTCCACCGTTACTGGCCCGGCATCGTCCGCGGGCGGATGTGGGGAAGCGCCTTCGAAGAGAGCGCCCGCCCACACCCATACGATGCCCTGCACCTCGACCGTCGGCAGCTCGATGAGCGCTCATCATCGGATGCAATCGGATGCAATCACGGGCAATCAGATGCGATCGGATGCGGTCAGATGCAATCAGACGCTATCAGATGCTATCAGATGCTATCAGATGCTATCAGATGCTATCAGATGCTGTCACCTGCACCTCGACCGCCGGAAGTGCCTTCACCGCCGCGCGCGAGGCGGAGAAGGTCGGGCCACTGCCCAGCGGGAGGCTACTGCCTGTACCCTCAGATTCATTTGCTCCATTCGTCTCACTTGCCTTATTAGGCTCGTCCAGCTGCGGGATGCGCATGCACGCTCCGGTGGCACCCTCGAAAGCCCAGCCGTGGTACGGGCACTCGATGCACCGGCCGTCGTCGGCGATGCGACCTTCGGACAGTGGAGCGAGCCGATGGGAGCAGCGGTCGATCGTGCAGCGCCACGCGCCGCCTGCCCTGTCCCACCACAGCACGAGCGGCGCGCCCATTAAGGTCACGGCCGAGGGCGCCGTGCGGCTCGTGTGCGCAGCAAAGGCCAACGGCCACCACTGCTCGGCCCAAATCTGATTCGCCATCGTGGCCGTTGGGACGCTGGGCGGCGCAATCTCCCGCGCAATCTCCTGCATGGATGGAGGCGCGGCGCGGCTCCGAGGACTCTTGCATGCAATCGTGCTTGCAATCAATGGCGTCTCTCGCATGGATGGAGGCGCGGCGCGGCGCCGAGGGCGCGTGCCGCCGCCCTCGACCCCACTTCGCTTCAAGGTCTTCGAGAGTGACTCGACTGAGAGCACCGCCGCGGCGGCCGAGAAGAGTAACGCGCCCACCGTCTGCGCGGCGCGAGTCGGGCCGAAAGCACCAAGAGCGGCGAAGCAGAGCACGGCGGCGTCTGCTGTGGCGATGACCTTGGCAAGCTGAGGCGGCACGGGCGACGGCGCGCCGGTCGCGTCGACACGCGTCGAGGCGGCGCCACAGAACCAGAAGAGCTGGTGAGACAGGAGCACGAGGCAGGCGCCAGTGCACGGGGCCCGCAGTGCGAGTGCCAAACCGGCCAGCTCGCCAATCACCTTGCCGCGCACCAGCCGATTCCATTTGATTGCCATCAAACCCGCTGAAAAGTCGGACGATGTGAAGTTGGACTTTTGAGATGATGCCGCGAGAGCGGAGCGCGCGTCAGCCAGTTGACGATCAGCCGTGGGTCGAAAGTCGAGGAGCGTGAGAGACGCCAGGGCGATGCGAACGGCAGCGGATGGCAACGCGGGCGATTGAGCGGCACCAAAAAGAAGCGCTCCGGATAGCATGGCAGCAGTAGTCTCTGCGGGCCCTGTCATGCACGGAGCGCATGTGCGAGCTGGAACTGGAAGAGGCCTTGCGCGGATCGCCACCGGCGCTTGTATGGCGCCACATTTGGCGCAGAAGAGCGCCAGCAAGGAGCAGACGATGCCAGCGCGTGGCGCCACCAACGCCGGCATGATCGCCGGCTCCTACTTAGCGTCCGCGATCTGTGAGTTCGAGTTCCTTTAGAATCACATCACACGAAAACAGCATTCACAGCCAATGTTTATAATTCGACACCCAACATTCACAGCAGGAGCGAGATGCTGCGAAATGAGACACATGCAGACGGAGAGCTGAGAAAAACCAAAAAAAGAGAGAGTGCGGCGAGACCCTTATGTATGAACTCGGGAGCACATGAGGGAGGGCGCCCGCCGACGTGGGCGGTGAACCCCAGATGGGCGAACCAAGTTCGAAATCACAAAGATTCACATTCACATTCACACAACATGGAAACTGTGTATCCCGGCGCCCCCCGGAGTTTTTGAACCGGATAACTATATCGCACGTCGAGTCGGGTTGTGCACGAGCTCACTCATTGAATCAAAAGCATTTTGGGAGTGGCCCCCCACCGAGCAACGAGCATCGGTGTGAGACGAACGTCTATGGATCATCATCGGATGCGCAATCAGCATACTGAACGTTCTCAGTCAAGTTCCCATCATGATCGCCAGACCTTGCGAGCGCATGCTCGCCGGGCGTAGCGGGGCTCGCGGGCGCGGCCGAAGCCATGGGCAAAGCCGATCGACAACAAGCGTCGGCCGGAACCTTGTTTATCTTGGCGTCGGTGCCTTTGCATGGTGGCGAAGACGTCGCCGCTCCTGCCAGCGACTCATCTTTGTCGACCTCATAGCTGGAGGTGCTGTCTCCACCTCCCTCCTCTTCCTCCTCCGCCTCCTCCTCCTCCTCCTCCTCCTCCTCGCCATCGTCGTCCTCGTCCTCGTCTTCGTCCTCAGCCGCCCTGCCCTCCTCCTCCTCCTCGCCCTCTTGGTCTTGCTTCACACGAACATGGTGTCGCCCAGCGCGCGGCCTGTTGACGTGTGGAGTGACTTGCGCCCTCCGTGCTTTCGTCCCTGGCTGTTGGTTCAAGGCTCTGCCCAACGGCTGCCCAGCGTGCCAGCCGACGTGCCAGCAGCAGCAGCAGCAGCCCATCCACGTGCACATGCGATGGAGGCGATGGAGGCACGCCCACTCGAAAAGTACGCGCACGCCGAGGACGGCCATCGCGCGCCGCGTGACTGCATAACCGAGTAGACCGAGCACAAGCATCAGGGTGGCCGCGAGGACGTTGGAGGGTGTGAGGAGCATGGCTGTGAATGAGGAGGGCTCAAGCGAGGAGGCACGCGGCCCAACGGCCTCCGACGAGGGCTTGGGGCGCGATGGAGTCTGCCGTGCGGGCAGCTGTGGCACCGGCGGTGAAGGTGGTGGCTGGGGCGGCGATGGCGAGGGCGGCGCGAGCGGCGGTGAAGGACGAAACGGTCGCCAAGGTGGCGGCGGCGGGAACGGCGCGAAGTGAAACTCGAAACTCGAGCGCAAGGGCGGGGGCGGTGGTGGACGCGGAGGAGGGGTGGAGTTTGTGCCGCCGCAACTGTTCTCGGTCCAAGTGAGCATGTTACGCACGCCAGCGCAGTGGCTGTCGCAGCACAAGCCGGACCCGAGCTCGTACTGTGAGCAGATGCGCATGTTGTTCGAGGCGCAAAAGTCGCGCGCCTCGTTGTACGTCACAGAGCGACCCCACAGCCCAGGCTTGCCGCCGGGCAATTGGCACACGTCCTTGCAGCCACCGCCAATCATGCTCGAGCAGCACTGCACTGCGGCTTTCTCAAAGGTACGCGCCGAACAGACAGGCTGCGTGCTGGGAGTGTTCGAGGAGTGTGGGCACCCCACCTGGAGCCACACGGAAGAAAGCTGCGGGATCGGTACGACACTGTCCATCGCGCTCGTGCGGCGAGACTACGGCCTAAAGCCACACCTGGATTGCTGAGGTGTTTTGTGGTTTGAACATCATTCATATGTATCACGCGCACGTTTCATACTTTGAAACATGCATGTACCGGTAGCATGCATGTTTTCATCTACGCTCACTCTGCGCTCTGACAACTGGAACGGCCTCAGGGTCGAAGGGTCTCCGGCGCCCATGCCCGCGCCGCGTCCTCGCGTCGGAAGCGGCGAAAGTGCCTTCCGGGCGAGAATCGGCGTTCGGCGAAACTACGTACATTAATTGTATCGTAACTTCATGTTTAACTCAGTTTAATTTATTAACGGAGGCACACCCCGGGGCAGTTGTCGGCCCAGCCGCTAAACAATTACCAACTTTGCCTTCGCAAATGCAGACATCTCACTCTCCGTTAGATTCATATCGCCGCTTCCCTTTGTAGACTCAACAGACCGAATGATGATCGAGATGAGATGGTCTACGCAGCGGTCGACGGGCTGCCTAGGTTCGCCGCCCAACGCTGTCTTGCGGGCGGTCTTGAAGGGCAAGACGAGGCCTGGGTCCTCCTCCTCCAGCATCTTCATATAGTGCCCCGCATTGTCGGCCCCTTTGGCTATAATCTCGCAGTCTGTAGGCAAGGCTTTCAAGATCGACAGCCGAATCAAGCATTCGAGGAAGCCTTCGAATGGCAAGTTGCACTGCTTCCGCACGCCGACCGCGGTCGATGTATTCACGACGACCATGCGCGACCACGAGAAGCTCATCCTCGCGTCTCGTTCGGACAGATCGGCGCCGCTGAGACCGGCAGCCCTCACAAACTGCATGAACTCCTGCAGACTGAGTAAATTCGCTTCCTTTGTTGAGAATCCAGCTTTGGAAGAGAATTCAGACGGTGCAGCAACTGCTTTGAAGAGAATCCGGAGCGCTGTCTCGTGCTTTCGCAGCACCTTGTCCACTTCCTCCACGTAGCAGTACCGATCTCTGAAGACGTTCGGATCGCCAAGATAACCCAACGCATCTGCCGCCCGAGCGTCAAGTGTCGAGAAGAGCTCGTGCAATGCATCCGAGACGTCTCTGATTAGGCCAGTGGCCACGTACTTGATGATCCCAATGTGCACCAAGCAGGCCAAAAACTCAAGCCGATTGAGAGCACGCTCGTCATCCTCATCGACGACTGCACTTGACTTGTTGAGAGCTTTGCCCTTGAGATTGATGACCTGGAAGAGCCTGTCCATATCACACCGTCTCAAACCCTGTGACGCGTTCGAGACCAATTCGAAATCATCGGTAAAGTCGGTAAATGAGATCCGGTCGATCGAGTGGATACTTTCGGTAGCAGCAGAATAGTGCAGGAAGAGTTGCATGGACAGGTCGTGAAACTCCCACAGTACGTCGTGGCAGTCTTGCACTTCGCCCAATCCATCGGCGTGGTGGTCACCATCTTCCGAGTCTGAGTCGCCATCGTCGTTTTTCAGGATGGTCTGCACGATGCCAAGTTTACGGAGCTCCCTCCAGTCGGCGTCAAATCGGCGCAGCTCCACCTCATCGGTGTCCCACAAAGACTTGCTGTCAGCCCATTTGGCGCGCGGGGCCCAAATAGAAGCCATCAAGTCCCACACCGGCCCAGTCGTCTTCTTGACTTGCCGATTATAATTCATCTGGAGTGTTTTCGGCTTTTCCACGACTGGCAGCAACACCCGTGATGTGCGAACGTTGTTGATCATGTTGTCGAAGCAGCGCTCCGCATCAGCATGAGGGCCGACGAGGGTCAGGCAGCGGATTTGTTGAGCCCTTCTGACTTGCAATGATAGCTGCCCCTCCCACGTTTCCGCCGCTTTCTCTATCTGCTCAGGGACGGTCCACCAAGGCTGGCCGCTGTCCCGCAAGCGCACTGGAGCTACATCTCCCTCGATGTGGCCAGATCGCGACTTCCTGGACGTAAGAATTCCCAAACGCGAGCGAATGCGCCAGCGTGCTTGCTGGCCAGGCTGTCTCCTCTGTCGCTTCAAGGTAGTCAAGGCCGTGTGCCAAAGCGATGGCTGCTCGTTGACAGTGTTGCGCTCAGCGCCCGTTGACCTCGCTTGTGTCAGTTTTGGAAGTGAGTTGCTGACTCGCGCATGCTGATGCGGCTCGCTCGTGCAGGATACACTCGGTTCAATCGGTGGTGGCAACGCCGGAAGTGAGCTGCTGCTGCGAAGATCTGTCGCTTTCCCTTTCTCAGCGGTTTTCAATACTTGCCCAAACCCATCTCTGGCACGCACATGACCATCCGCCCGCTTTCGCGCTGCGAGCTGCTCAGCACGGACTGGCCTACGAGTGCCCAAGGTTATCCATTCTGGTCGCACCAAGCTCGGCGCTATGCTGTGCGAGCCAGATGGCATGGCCTTGGGTACCCTGGCCCTGGACTGTGCTCGTCCGGGTGTCGACTTGCACGAGAAGTCGAACTTGCAACTTCGAAGTTTTGCGTGAAACGCTCAACTCGCGGCAAACCGAAATATTACTCTCATCAGCACACTGACATACTGGACCGAGTAGAGCTCTACTCGTTACTGTTTGGGTTCGGGGTGTCAAGAGGCCGACGTTCACAGCCAATGTTTATAATTCACAAGAGGGGAATGACCGACGCCTCTCTCCTTTGCATATTCAGCTGGGGCGGCGGCGACCTCGCACGCGGCTGGCGAGGCCGAAGTGGTGGCTCGGGGCCCGCGCAGCTCATTCCAGGCACCCGGGCGCGGCGTGTCGCAGCTAGTCGCAACTCGCTTGCCCTTGCGGGCGACGGGCAAGTGCTCACTTGGGGCTTCAACGACTCACGCGGTGGGGGTGATGCGTGGTACGTGCGCGGTGGCCACAGCATCTCCATACCCGACAGTGGTCAGCTTGGACGATCTTCAGATGGCAGCGGCCGCCGTAGACGCGACGCATCAACGCCGGGGCCGGTTGCTGGTGCGCTTGCGGCCGAGGGAGCGCTTTCGATCGCCTCTGGGCGGTACCATGCGCTCGCCATCGGAGCGCGCTCGCGAGCCGTGTACAGCTGGGGCCTGAATGATATGGGGCAGCTCGGGCGCACGGCGTGGGCCGGCCGCGCTGCCGATCGCGTCTGCTCGTCGGGGAGCCACTGCCGTGACGGCATGCCGCGCCTCGTGTCCCTCGCCCCTAGGACGATGCCGGCTCCAGCGGCAGTCGCCGTGGCTTCGGGCCGTTACTTCAGTGTGGCCGTCACGTCTGACGGCCGAGCATGGGCATGGGGCCGCTGCCGGTGCGGCCGCGCCCGCACTGTCGAAGCGGTGGCCACCGACGACGCCGCCCACACTGCTGCTGCTGCTGGTCCTTCCGTCGACGAGATCGCAACGAGCGTGCCGTACGTGATCCAGGGTGGCGGCCTCGACGGGGAGAAGGTGGTGCAGGTGGCCGCTGGGTACGCGCACATGCTGCTCCTCACGACCTCGGGCGCGCTCTATGCATGCGAGTCGGGCGACGATGGCTATGGCGGAAGGCTGAGCATCGCGCCTCCGCCCGACAGCTTCGGGCAACTCGGGCCCGGGGTCGGCAGCGCCTATGTGCCGCGTCGCGTGCCTGCGGCGGATCTGGGCGCAGCGCCGCCGCTGCAGATCGCCGCCGGCCGCTGCGCGAGCTTCGTGGTCGATGCGCTCGGGGCTGTCTATGCGTGGGGCTGTGCGCAGGGTACGGGTCACCCGCCGCCTGACCGGCACCATCCGACAAGGTTCGAGCCGCTAGGAAGGCGCACCGTAAGCGCCATCGCTGCCGGAGAATACCACGCGCTCGCGGTGGCCGACGGAGAGGTGCTCGTGTGGGGGGCGGGGGCGAGCACCGCCACACCGACCACCGTGCGAGGCGTACCGCGCGGCGCAACAGATGTGGCCGCGGGCTACCAGCATAGTCTGGCGCTGGCACCGTGCGACGGCGGCGGTGGGCCGGCCGGCGCCGCCCGCGCCGCCCACATTGGCTTATAAGTCGGGGACCCTCGCTGTCTCTCCGGGATACTTTAGTTGTGAGCTCCAATCACTTTTTTTCTAGCGGTACAAGCTACTTTCTGGATGCAGCTGTAGATAGTCGCAGACATGGCGCTGATACCTCGCGAGACGGCTCCCCGCGGGAGCGGCCGCGTGGCCATGGTTGGTGCCTGGACGGATCCTTTCGGCGGCTGAACCGAAAGGACTCTCCTGCGAGGACTGTCGCACGTACCATTCGAAGCTCGAGTCCACTTGGGAGCTCGGCAGTGACGGCAGTCCAAAAGAGACGCCGGGTTGGTGCGGCGCGGTTTGCCGATAGGCAGGGGTACTATGCCAGGGGGAGGGGGGGACGAGTACCCTGGCAGTGTACCCTGGAACAGCGGCACCCTGATGCGGGGGACGCGGGGAGCTCCGCGACTCGCACTCGGCACCGACAAGCCGCCGGCGCGGCGTCATCCCGCGGGCGCTCGGCATGGCGCTTGGCAAGTGGGCACTTTCCATACGAACTAGCGGGGCAGTCACGCCAATCCACCCCCCGGGCCGACCGACGCGCGCCCCCTTGCGAAGATGCCACGTGTGGTTCTTGTTGTCGTACGCCATGGCCGTGGCCGACGGTGACGAGCACTCCGTTCTTGGCAAGGTTCTGCTCGCCTGGAGCTTGGGTGCTCGGAGGGCTGTGGGGATATGAATCTGTAGACGCTCTCGAGCGGGCACAGCGCCGTGATGAGCGCAGAGGGCTGTGGGAATCTCTCGTGAGGGAGCGCCGTCATGAGCGCAGAGGGCTGTGGGAATCTCTCGTGAGGGAGGCGGTGAGCGCGGGCTGAACGACGCGCCGTCACGAGCGCCGAGACGGGGCGGAGCGCCATCGCGAGCGCCTTCGCGCGTCTGCACCCGCGCACTCGCCATGGCGCTCGCCTGGCCGCACTGCTGATGAGCATACATGTACCCCAAGGTAACCAGCGCAGACACGCGCCAGTCCTCTGGAACATCGCTGATGCCCATGCCACCAGTGAAGCCCTTGCCGCATCCGCTGCCGATGCCGATGCCGATGCCGACCGCGTGGCCACCACCATGGTCTTGTAGCGCACTATCTTCGCCAGATTTCCTCAGAGATTGCTCATGGTACCTTCGAACATTCGCTCGCTCGGACGCGTAGGCTCGCCGCTCGAGGTCCACTCGAGCTGCGGGGGGTCTCCTCGGCGCCGGGCTGGTCTGCACGGCCGTTCCACCGAGGTAGAGCACGAGCCTCTCGGCCGACAGATTCGCCAAGGCGGCCTGGTCGGCCCTGCTCAGATCATCGAACTGCGCGCGAAGGTGCTGGTCGAGCATCTCCCGCGCCGCGATCACGTCCTTAGGCACACCCTTGTCAGAGAGGCCCTCTCGAAGGAACTTGAGCTGCTTCTCCTCAGAGAGATGGGCCACGGCTACTTGATCCTTTTCAGAGAGCTCATCAAACGCTTCCTGCAGCCGAGGCGGCAGCCCCTTGCGCAAAGCCCAGTACTGCATCTGTCCTTGCTTGCCGTCTTCACCTCTCCTCACCTGCTCGATGTCCTTGGGGCCCAAGCCGCGGTCGTACGCGTCGCCCCGTGTCCTTCCCGCCTCCGCACGATCGCTCCTATTCAAGACCGCTTGCTGGCCATCGATGCCGCTCCCCCACTGCCGCCACATCTCTGACTCATCAATCTCATCAGACTCATCAGACTCATTAATCCGCTGGACGAAGTTCGCCGTGCGCACCCCCCCCCCACGAGTCCGTGCCTGAATGCTCGTCACCGCCTGCTTCTTCTCGCTCAACTTGTGCGTCGCCTGCCTCTTGCGGGTCGACGTTTGGATCGTCACTGCAGCGCGCCGCTGCTTGTGCTCGCCGCTGCGTCGCGCCCGCTCCTGTTGGCTCGGAAGATTTGCACCCAGAATTGCTCCCTCTCGTGACTGGTGCAGCCCTCCTTTTGCGCCCCTCACCATATTTGTGTGAGGGCCGCCACTCCTTACGCCACTCCCAGCGTCGTCCTCTGCCGCGTCTGCGGCCGCATCGCTGAAGAAGCTGCCAGCGCCGTCGAAGCAGCAGCCGTGCAGCCGACGCAAGACGTCGACATACTCTGCGGTCTCGGTTGTGGTGGTCCACATGTCGACGAGCTCGAACAGACTGTCGTTGAACTGGGAATGCCTGAGGTGGCCCATGCCGTTCGACTCCTCCTCCCATGCCTCCTCGACGAGGTGTGCCAGCGCCGCTTCGTCCCAACCCTCTGACTCCGCCTCAAGGAGGCCTTTAGAGACGCGGATGTAGATCGTCACGTAAACCGCCTTTGACATCACCGTCGCGTGCGGCGATCCGAACTGAGATTCCAATGCCATGGCCGAGGCCCACCAGATGCTGAGATACCTGTACACCTCCTTGTTCGTCCGATTCTTGTAGCGGGCCTCGAGCGCTTCAATCGAATACATGGACTTGTCGCCTTGCTCCCACTTGCGCAACTTCTCGAGCGCCTCCACGCTGTCCACAGTAAGGATCGCGATGTCGGACAGACGAGACAGGCGATGCATCTGGATGCGCTTCAGGATCACCCGCGCCGCTCGAACTGGCGCCAGCGAGATTGGATTCATGGGATGGATGACCACGTCTGTTTGCTCAGGAGGCGCACACGCGCGCCAAAAATCAGTTGGTGGCGGCGGATGTTTTGGTTTTCCGTTTCCGTTTTGTCCATTGACATGCATGGCTGGTCGGTACCTTGCATGTCGATTCAACTGACCCTTTCTCAACATGCATGTTTTTGCGATATCCTGCTAGCGTATGGGGGGACGCGGCTGGAGCTAAGATTTTCATACAGCCCCATAATCATACCGTAGCCCCAGGTCGCTGGCGTAGAGCCTCAGCGTAATGCTTGGCCTGTCCGATAGAGGCACGGCGCAAGCGCCCGGCCTGGGCCTGCATGTCTGCCAGTAGAGCTGCCGCCTTCTGCTCGGCTGCCGCAAGCACGGCCGCAGCCTCAGCTCGGGCGGTTCTGACAGTCTCCTCAGCTTCGGCCATCCGTTTCGCTAATGCTGCCTCCGATCTCTGCGCCTCCGCGACCGCCTGCGCCTGCGCAGCCAACGTGGCCTTGGCTTCCTCCACCTCGGCCTGAGCCCGAGCCTTCACCTGCTGTGCCAGCTGCACTGTCAGCGCCGCCTCGGCCTCAGCCGCCCGTGCCTCAGCCACCGCCCTCGCAGCCCGCGCCGCCGCCTCGGCCGCCTCGGCCTCCGCGTGCTCGCGCTGCTCAGTGGCCTCGTCGTCGAGCACTCGCAACTCCTCGAGCAGAATCGATCGTGCCACGTTGTTGTGGCCGGCCGCCAGCTCGGCCGCACGCTTACGTCGCTGCACCTCGCTCGTCTCGGCGAGCTTGAGCCTCACTTCCAACTCCTCGTCGGCCGCTGCCAGCAGCGCCGCAACCGTCGCCTCGGCTGCCGCCAGCAGTCGCGCGCGCTCCGCCTCCGCTGACTGCAACAGCGCCGCCGCCTCCGCGTTCGCAGACCGCAGCAGTGCTGCCGCCGCCTCCTCCACCCCGTCGCCCACCGTCGCTGCCACGCCGCAACTGCCAACTGGAGTCCGCGTCTGCGCCTGCAGCTCGTCAAGCGCCCGCAGCTTCTCCTCGCATTTCAGCTTGATGGCGGCCTCCATGGTAAAGCGCCCGTCCAGCGTAGGTCCGTGCCTGAGCAACTGCATGTAGCGGGTGCGCGCCTCTGCCCAATCCCCCGCCTTGAGATGCATGTTGGCGGCCGAGAGCAGGTGGCTTGCAAGCTCCTTGGCCACTGCCACGCCCACGCCCTCCTCGGCCGCCGTGGCGTGCGCCTGAGCATAAGACTTGGCGTAGGCTTCGTCGAAGAGACGCGCGGCCGTGGCCGCCTCGCCTCGCCTGTTCGCCTCGTGCCCCTCGGCAGCGAGCGCTGCCGCGAGCGTTCGGGCTGACGGGGCGTCCCAGCATGCGAGCGCTCTGCTCAGTCGAGAGGCAGAGGGCGGCGCAGCGCAGGGCGCAGCCTCATCGGGGGTCGGCGGCGTCGGCGGCAGTGGCGGCGGGGTGGCGCCTTCAGGCGTCGCATCCGTCATCGCATCCGCGGGAGTCTCGAGGCGCGGAGCTGTGAAGAATCGCGCGGATGGCTCGCCTGAGCCCCGTGAGCCGCTCGCCTCAAGGGCATCGTAGCGCACAATCGCCATGAGGAGTGCTTCGTGCAACCCCAGGCACCGATCAAAGTGCTCCCGCTCAGGACTGTCGGCTGCCCACGTCGCGCAGTACACCGCGTTCAGCTCGATGGATGATAAGAGCGGCGGCATGGCCGCGCGCAGTGAGGGGCTGCCGAGACGAGAATCAATCGAGCATCCGGGAAAGTCGACCCTTGATTGCAGGAGGCTCACGGGCTCACGCGACTCACTCTCACATTCACATGAGGAGGCCAGGCAACAAGGGGCGCTCGGGTCAGGTTGGTCAGGACCGCGGTCACGCACTATGTTTCAGCCAGGAGCCCAGCATTCTTCTCAGGGTCCGAGTCCATGAGGGCATTGAAGAGCTTCACGGCTCTCCACACATCCGTAACGTTGGGGCAAAGCATGCTGCTTGCCGAGGGTACATGTAAAGATGGTCTTGACGGCAGGTGCGCTGAAGTGGCGGTAGTGTAAGGAACCGGAGGCTGGCTCTGGAGAAACCAGGTTCCATTCTTGCCTCGCACCCACTGCGCCTTTGGAGCCGGCGGCCTCGACGGCAGGCAGACGCTCGTGTCCGAACGACCTGGAATGGGGAAGCTGTCGTGCTGACCGCTCAGAGGGAACAAGGAGAGGCGGTGCTGTAGGGCATGGTACAGGATTTTGGTCGTCGACAAGATCGGAGTGCCAAAGGTCTCGTCCACAGCCGGAGAGCCTCCAAAGCCGGCATTGACGACTCGCGACTGCTTGACACCCATCACACGACGAGAGGAATCCACGAATCCAGAAAGGACGCAATCGAACAGGCCGTCGGCACGAAACTAGGATTAAAGGAGGCAGAAGCATGCAAGTACATGTAATGGCCTGAGCAAACATCTCGTCTTCCCACAGGCCCGCGGATGCAAGAGTGCTCCCTCAGCCATGGTAAGTGTCAGAAGTGTCTTGCTTCCGTTTCCTCTTCCGTGTGGTGGTTCCAATTACCTACCGTGTAAGGTTCCAAATTTCTGTGTCACTTTACTACGCTATATGAATAAGGCCACGTGTTTAGATGGGTGATTGCAACTGTCGTGTCGTTGACGAGGGCAGTTAGGCATGTTGTATAACCCGATCTGGGAAGGCGGACGATGCCTCCGCTCGCGGGCGGACGCGGGAGGCGGGCGGCGACGCGCTCTCCCGAGCCGTGACCCGACACCCGTGTCGGTCTTCGTCTTCGCTTTGTCTTACAGTGGAGGCAGTCCAGTCTGAGTCCAGTTCGGTTGGACGGACTACGACTAAATAATTAAGGGACACTATTTCGGGAAGGCCCATGAGCCAGGGAAGCCAGCCTTGGATGAGACGGATTTGCAACCGCCCGACTCCTTGAAGTTGGTCCACAGCTGGAAGTGTGGCTGCGCCTTGTGCTCGGCGACAGCAGCCGCGCTCTCATAGACCTCGTAGAAGTAGAAGCGCGTATCGGAATCGGTCGAACGGAGCACTTCGAAGCGCAAACACCCTGGCTCTGCGCGAGAGCCTACAGCGTCCGCCTCCGCCACCTTCAGGAATTCGTCCATGCGGGACGGCTCAACGTTCACCTCGACAATTATCCCGATCATATCAGCCGACATGGATGGCGCACCGCCGCGAAAACGCAACGCAGGTCGCGTAAAAATTGGTGCGCCGTTCAACAGCATCGCCGTTGTTTGTACCGAGCCGGCGAGCAGCATGGTCAGCATGTGGAGATTCATCAAAAAGTATAGTTCAGCGTGCCCTATACGACGCGTCAAGGAAAGCGAAAGTGCGGGGCGGGTTCGAACCCAAAGGCCCATTCGATCTCAGAGTATCTCAAAGTCTGTCATTAGACTTTCTCAAAAGCTTCTCCGCATCTCCCCGCGTTCGCCGCTCCCGGTTTTGCCGTGATGAAAAACGACCAGGAGGAGCCGGCGAAGTCGCTCGCGCCCTTCATAAAGCGTACACCCTACGCGAACCCGCTGTGGCCCATCCACCTGTTCTTCAACAAGAAGTTCACGGTCCACCGCTTCCTCGGTCTCGTCTACCTCGTGCAGTACTTGGTGGCCTGGCGCATGTACCTCACGGATTATGAGGGCTTCGCCAAATCGCCGCTCATCTGGGCCATGCCCCTCAATGGCGTGGTACAAGCCCTCAGCGCGACGTACTACTTTTCTTTCCTCCCGAAGAAGGCGGACCCAGGTTACTACTCCGACAGATCCGCGCTGAGCTACGATTTTGTCAAGGAGAACATCTTCTTCTCCTCCATCTTATTGTGGCAGTGGGTCTACTACTGCCCGACGTTTTACGGGCCTCTCACCACCGGCCGTGTGCTCACCGTCGTGGAACACGCCTTCGTCTTCCTCCCCTACTTCTTCCGGGACCTGGTGCCAAAGACGAGCTTCCGCGCGAGCATGAAAAGCGACACGAACAAGACTGAAGGCAATGCGTACTTCTTCTTCATCGTCACCCATGTGACGAAGTTGTTCTACTTGTGGGCCAAGTGGTACATCGGCTTCTTCTTCAACTACCTTCGCTACCTCAACCTCGTGAATGACAACCAACGTCGCGAGATGTACCGCTTGCTGCTCTTCTCCGCATTCGCGACCACGGTGTCCATGTTCCTGCATACGCTCAAGTTCAAAGGCTACATGGGTCCGAGAACGGCTTTCCTGACCTACATGGCTTCATATCTGGCAACCTTCTATTCCATCGTGCGGCTCTACACCCTCTTTCTTGGACAGACGCCGCTCGTTGGCATCACTCTGGTCGCCATGCTGCTGAACAGATTTGGGCACTTGCTTGTCGGCAAGAATTGTCTAGCCATGCTTGGCGGGGAGCGAGCACCGTTGCTGGGGCAGGCTTGGCAGCTCGTCACCATGGGCCTGCTCCTCGGGGTCCGCTCTGGGTACTTTGGTATGGAGATGCTCTCCCGCGTCCTCATCGCCACCGTCTGCGCGTTTGGAGCCTGGGTCTTCTGAACCTCATGAGAAACATGGGGCTTTTTCGGAGCCTGTGGGGTCTTCTGACGCGTGAGGAGAACCGGAGGAGCGGGCATCTAAGAACGTGTACGAGCCATCGCAAGGGTCCTGGCCATGGAGAGGCGACTCGGAGGAGCGTCTCGCCCTCGATCCCGCGAGTTGTGACGCGATTATCGGACGTGGCGACGAGCAGTCGAGTGAGGTGTACGACAACTCGAGGCCTCCTCACCGGCCAGGAACGCATGGAGGCGGCGCAAGGGCAACAGTAGGCGAGCAGCTACACGGCACGCGCCGCTTGAGAGCACCGAACTCGCGCATTAAGACTTGACCGGGAGGAGGGGAGGTCCAAACTTGCACGATGCGATGATGTGCACGAGACGTGCATGGAGACGTGAGTCTGCTGTCTGCCTTGCGCACCGGCGTGGGCCGTGGGCCGTGGGCCGTGGCCATGCGTTGCCGTAGCGTTGAGCACGACGCACGAGTCGAGTGGTGCGCCGGTACTGTACGGTAAATGCTAAATCGTAACTTAACACACACACAAAACGAAACGCGAAACGGCTTGTCGCCTTTCCGCGGCGCGCCGGCGGGTTCCCCGGCGCCAGCGGCACGGCTCGGAGCGCGGCCGCCCGCCCCGGGCCCCCGGCGGGGCCGCGCGGGCCGCGCGGCCGCGGAGCCATTCAGATTACCAATTTGTATTTACGCGCCCCCGCCTCGCGGGTACAATCTGACAGCAGTAAGTGCTTTTCGATCGAACAAAACAAGCAACATCTTCGGGTACCTAGTACTTTCCTCCAACTCAATCCTTGTCTGCGCGGCCGTCCGCGGGCTTGCCGCGCCTCGGCTCCTCCTGCTGCTCTTACGCTCCTCTCACCGCGTCCTACTTGCTCTCGTTGGTGACATCGTCCTTAGTGAGCAGTATGAGGTCGTCCAGGGCACGGCGTTTGTCCGTGTCCTCGCTCGTCGACGGCACGGCCACCGCCTCCAGGCTGCGCCCGAGCGAGCCTTGCACGATCGTGTTCAGGTTGCTGAGCACGGACACCCAGTCGGGATCCGCGTTGATGACGCTCGTCACCACACCGCGGCCCGCCTGCCCCACACGCCCCGCCCGGCCGGCCATGTGCGCATATTCGTTGGCTTGCTCCGGGCGCAGTCCGAGCGAGAGGCAGTACACGTGCGTCACGTTTGGAAAATCGAGCCCTCTGCCCTCAGACATGGGCACGATGAGTACCGAGGCGCCACCGGAGCTGATGACGGATTCGAAGTCCATCTTGTCACGGTTGCTGCGCACAGACTTGAAGGCAGCCGCCCCAGACTCCGGAGAGGCGCCTGCTCTCGTCACAACCGCTTGCTCCCCCCACAGCGCATCACGCAGCGCAGCACCGGCTTTCAACGCCTCGCTTGCATCCTTCGTGAAGACGACAGCGCGAGGTCTTGTGCGCACCTCGGATACGTCGATCGCAGCTGAAGGCGCGTCCGAGCCGAGGCCCTGCGACGTCGCAAAGGCAGGCATGGGCATCGCTACCGCCGCCGCGCCGAGCGCCTCCCAATCGCGCAGGTCCTTTCGCAGCAGCCTCGCGAGGGCCAACAGCTGCAATTGCACGGCGTTCTCGCCGTCGCTCATGGGCGCGATGGAGAACCTATGTGTGAGTCCGGGTGGGCAGAGCGCTTGCGCCAGGTCGTTTTGAGTCCAGGCGCGCGCCGCGCCGCTGCCGAGGAGGATGGGCCTCTCGATCCATCCCGCCTCCACCGCCTTCGCGACCGCCTCGCCCACAGTTGCTCCTATGAGCACGCGGCGGACGGGGGCCGGGAGGGCGCCCAGTACAGCGCACTCACACGCATCGGCCTCGTCGACACACGCCATCCGCAGGGCAGACGTGTCCAGGGCGTCACGGACCGTCTCGAGGGCTTCGGCGGAAACGATGAGCACTTCGGAGTCGCGCAGCACTCCGCCATTCTCAGCGGCGGCAGCGGCGGCCGCAAGTCCATCCTCCGCCGTCGTCAGCACAGCGACGCGCACTGCCTTAGGGCCACCATATCGGACGATCGAGTCCTTGGCGCCGGGCTTGTACGTGCGCGACTCGCGAGCGTAGCCGCCCACCAGGCCGAAGATTTGGCGCGCCGCCTGCTCGGCCAGCGAACCAGTAGGCGTGATCACGAGGCCCAACGGCGACCCGCGAGGGGGCAGCGTCAAGGCGGCCTTCCTGCCATCGCCACGACCGGCCGGGGTCTGGAGCGAGGGCGAGAGAGCCTCCATGGTATCCGTCGGGGAGATGTCGGAGCCAGCTGGAGCCTCGAGCAGCACACTCACCGCACTCACGGCCTCAAGAGAGCGGCGCTCGAGCTCGTCGCCGAGCTCGCAGAGGAGTGGGACTGCAAACGCTAGGGTCTTGCCTGAGCCGGTCGGGGCGCTGATGACCGCATCGCGTTGGATGGCAGGGGGCTGCGGCGAAGCACCATTTCCATTTGAAGGTAGATCGATGAGGAGTGCGTCGCCGGCACCGCACCCTTCGGGTACCATGACGTTGAACTGCGTTCCATCCTCAGTTTCCACAGCGAGGATGTCTCCAGCCACGAGGCCTGCCGGAACGATCACCTCGAGGGCGGGCTGCATCGGCTCCATGAGCGGCTCCGCGAGCGAGGCCGGCTCCTCGGCCGACGTGCCCTCATTTTCGCCAACGCTCGATGACTCCGCGTCCGATTTCACAGCATCCGCATTCCAGAATTTCAGAGCGGCTGCCTGCACAGGTGTCGGGTAGCGGAAGCCCAGGTCTTCGAGGCGCGAGCGGAGCCATGATGGTGCGAACTCCCAAGTTAGGGCCGCCGCCTCTTCGCCACCATCTTTGAAGGCACTTGCCTTGCGCGCGGCATCAATCTCCTCTTTGATGGCTTTGGCTGCAGCGTAGTCCTCCCTGTCCACGGCGGCATTCAGTCGAGTCACGGCGTTGTTGACATCAAAATTCGCGTTGGCCACAGGCGCAACGCAACGGCTGGGGAACCGTGGAAGTGCATTTGGCAACACGAACACGACCGCGGTTGCGATGAAGAGTGGGACGATCATCTGGACGGCCTCGATCTGGGAGGGTCGCTTGTGTGAACGTTAAAACACGACAGACGCGACAACCGGTGCAACGGAACTGTTGTGTGTGAACATCCGAATGTACCGGTACGCCGGTCCGGTGTCTTGAGTGTCGAATTATAAACAATGGCTGTGAACACAACTTAAGTCACATTTGAGAGACATCACTCATCAGGATACACTCTACTTGTAACAGTACATTTATCCTTCAGGAATCACGTACGATACATCAATATACATTGGCTGTGAACACTTCGCGTGTTATAACGTAACCGTCATGGTAACCGTTCGGGGCTTCGGCTTGCCCTTCCCCTTGGCCCTTCGCGCTTGGCGCTTCGCCTTCGGGCCGCGCCGTGGGGCTTCTTCGCCGCGGTCGAATGAAATAAAAGCATTCCGCGGGGGTGGGCGCGTTTTAGGCGCGGTGCCGGTCGGGTGTCTCACTGGCGCGCTCGGGCGGCGTGAGGCGCAATTGGTGAGGCGTGCCTGGGGCGCTGTGACCTGTCGGTTACACCGTTAATGCGCCACCGATCTTTTGCGTTTAAAGCCAGAGGTATGAACACTTCATCGACTCCCGTGCTCGGGACCCGCGCGCCTGATACGGGGTCCCCGGTGTCTGCGTACTCGAGGCATCAATCCTATGCCTCCGCGCCGGCCGGGCGAGCGCCGCGGCTCCCTCTTTCACTTGGTCTATCCCCACCTGCCTGCGCGCATGCATGGCCCAGCGGCGCGGGACCCCGACCCCAAGCCGCGCGCTGCGGTCCAGAGCACCGAACGCCGCTGGTCAGCGGCCGGCGTCATCGACCACCAGCCCCAACGCACCTGTCGGGCGCCTACTGCTCGTTGACGGTGGCGAACCACGAGCCCTTGAGGAGGAGGTCCTTGGGGACCTTGGAGCCGAGGTCGGTGTCCGAAGGCTGCTTCTGGACGAAGACGCCGCCAATCTCGCCGAGCGCCGCGTTGACGCTCGTGACCTTGAGCTCGATCGAGCCGTCGAGCACGTCGAACTTCTTGTTGTTCTCCTTGAACATCTGGTCATCGCCGCCCGCCTGCATGGCCGGCAGCGCGATGGCCTGGTCGTAGCCGGTCGTGGTACCGCGACCTTTGGGGTCGAGGAAGAGGCCGGTGCGGTACGACGGCACCTTGAAGCCGCCCGAGAGCTTGAGGCCGGCACCGATCTCCGAGGTGGACACGTCTGACTTGGCCACCAGGTTCTTGACCGTGAACAGGAACGGCACACGCTCGCCACCAGGCAGCTGCACAGTCGTCGGCGCATAGTCGATGCCGTCCTTCTCGATGAAGGCAATCTTGCCGCCGTCCTGCACGAGGTCACCCTCGATGCCGGTGAGCACGTACGTCTGGCGCGTGGTCACCTTGGTGTTCACCGGCTCGGTGACGAGGCCGGTCTTCGTCAGCTTCTCCTCGAGCACCTGGAAGGACGTCGGCTCAAGGCAAAACTCGTCAATCTTGTCTGCGCAGACGCGAAGAAGGGGTAGGCAGAGGGAACGAGGTGAGTGAGCGCGAGAGCGGAAGCGGAGGGCCGGGTCGACGCGAGGAGAGGGCCGGCACGAGGTGGGGCGCCGCCCCAAGACCGGTTGCCCGCGGCCACCTCTGGCGACCTCGTGCCGCCTGGACGAGAGCCAGACCACGGCCCAGAGCCGAGTGGTACGGGGCGATGGGGCCGGGTCCATCACCCCCCGGCCCTGAGGAGTCCCGCGCCCGAGGGCATCGCAATGTCGGCCGAGACGCGGGCCGCCGTGCCCAAAGAGGAGGGGGGAAAGCGGTGCGCGCTCGGTCCGGCGGCGGCTTACACTTCTTGCCGCTCGACAGCTTGATGGGCTCCGCCGTGGCGGACTCGACGCGCGGGCAGGTGTTGGCGAGGCCGGTGCCCTTGATCTGGTCGTAGGTCAGCGACGCAATCTCGGAGCGGGTGAAGGGACCAGCCGAGGCCGACTGGATGCCAGTAGCGAGCGCGAGCGCAGCAGCGAGGCCAGCGGCCTTCCATTGCTGCTCGTTGGCAGCCATGCGCACGACGTCGGCGCGCGGCGCCACCGCGACGCGCGACGACATGGGTGCGGCCTGCAGGTACGCGGTAGCGGCGAGCGACGAGGCGAGCATGGCGATTATCGTGCGAAGAAAGGGATCTGCGTGCGAGCTCGTGGGACGACCACCTCTCAATTTGAGGTAATAAATGACGGACGTAATCACGAGTCGCGATGGGCGTTTTTTGAGCGCACATGTGTAGCAGCTCGCCGTGAGCTCAAAACAGCGTTGTGGCTTGCGGGGTCGAAGGTCTACAGTAATTTCAGCACGTAGGTGGTCGCTACTCGTTGGCTTTGGGGTTTGGGCACAGTCACGCACTCTCTACCTGTACGTCTCACGAGATCGCGTCGTAGCTTGAGCTGTGCTGCAAGCTGTTGAAGGTGAATTCGACGTCGTGCATGTTGTCGCACACGACGGCGGTCATCTGGCGGTACTCCTCGCGCATGATGCGCCACGAGTACTTGCCAACGTTAGGGATGCGAGTGCGGCAGTAGCGCTGCCGCACCGGAGTCAGGTGTTCATTCTGGAGGTAGAGCTCCTGCAGGTTGATCAGGTACTGGATCGTCGAGGGCACGTCGCCAATCATGCGGTTGTTGTACAGGTCGAGGTAGCGCAGCCGCGTCAGGTTGCCTATCGACGCCGGGATGGTGCCCGGGATCAGATTGTCCTGAAGCCGCAGTTCCTGCAGCACCGTCATGTCGCCGATCTCGTCAGGCAAGGGCTCGTCCAGCCGGTTCTCATACATGAAGAGGTCGGCGAGCTTCTTGAGGCGGCCCACATCGGTGGGCACCGCGCCCGTCAGCTGGTTCGTCTGCAGCATCAAGTAGCGCAGCTCGGTCAGATTGTACAGGAGCCCGGGAGGCAGTGAACCTACGAGTCGGTTCTCGCGCAGATAGAGGACCTGAAGGTCCGTGAGCCGGCCGAGCTCGGAGGGGACCGAGCCCGTCAGGTTGTTCGCCGTCAGGTCGAGCACGCGCAGGTGCGTCAACTCCCCGAGCTCGCTCGGGATCGAGCCAGAGAAGGAGTTGTACTGCAGCGACAGCTCCGTCAGCTTCATCTGCACGCCCTCAGGGCACGGGTCGTCGATGCCGCAGCCCGTCGAGCCGGGTGGCCCCAAGCTGTTGATGGTGCCCAGCTCGGAGGGCACGAAGCCCTTGAGCGAGTTGTGCTGCAGACTCAGGTACTGCAGATTGTTCCACCGCCCGATCTCCGTTGGCACCGTGCCGGCGAGCGAGTTGAACGAAAGGTCGACGAACGACAAGTTGGCCAGGTCGCCTAGCTCGGAGATCGAGAAGTTGCCGCGCAGGTTGTTGCGCCGCAGGTTGAGCGACGTGATGCGCCCCGCGAAGCAGCCCTGCCCAAGCCCACGGATGCGGATGAGGTACTCCATCTCCGGGTCGTTCGGGTCGCCAATTATGTCGTCGAGATAGCGCTCGCAAGGGTCGATGCAGCCGACGCCGTACCAGCGCTTGTTGATATCGCACGGATCGTTGGCGCGGTTCTCAAAGGGGGTGCCCGTCGTGATGTTCCAGTTCAGGTTGTTGGCCCAGTTGGCACCGTCCGTCGCCTCGTACAGCCGGATGAGCGCCGTGCGGTCCAGGCCGCGGCACGAGGCGTCGGCGAGGCGCGCGACGAGCGTGCTCGCGAGGATCAGGCGCAGCAGCCAGCGCATTTGGCGGCGACGGACAGGTCGCCGCACTGTGAATTCGCATGCAACGTTGTGAACTAACGCAAAGCACTTCAGGGAAGTCCCCCCAACGTTACGGCGAGTTCTCACTTTGGCGCGGAAATCATGTCAGCCTTGAAATGTGAAGAGGCGGAGCCGCCGCTCTCGCGACAGCGACCGACGCGACTCGTGGCCATTGGCCTCGGCCGCCAAGACAGCAAGAGCGTGCGCATCGGTGGCAAGCACCAGGTCGACGACATTCCTGACTGCGGTGGGCCGAGCGGCAGCAGCAGCTCCGACATCGCCGTCGTGCTATCCGTCGCCGACCTCGACAAGGAGGTCGCCGTCTCGATTGGTGCTTGCCACCACCGCCTTGCGCTGCTCCCGCCTTGCGCTGCTCCAGCGGCGGCCGCCCTGCCAGACGATGACGACGACGACGACGACTGGGAGGACAGGCACCATGAGGCGCCATCGCCGCCGGAAGAGCCCGACGTGGATGAGCGCATGATGGAAGCCCTGGGCTCGGCCGGCATGTTCGTGGGTGGCGGCCGCAGCAGCTACGACCCGCACCGCCACGGCGGGCTCGGCATGGGCAACACGATGGGCAAGCGGAGCGCGCCGGGCATGCTCGCATGCGAGATGGCTCCGCCGCCCAAGCTGACAAAGCCGTTGACGGCCAAGCCGCCGCCGCCCAAGCCGCCGCCGCCCAAGCAGCCGCCGCCCAAGCAGCCGAGCGAGGCGGAGCTGGCGACGGCCGCCGCGGCGGCCGCAGCGGCGGCCGCGTCGGCGGCTGCGGCGGCCCGCGAGGCGAGGCGCCTCAAGAAGGAGGAGGAGGAGAACAGGAAAATCAAGGAGGCGGTGACCAAGTGGCTCGAGTTGCTCTTGAAGACGCTCGAGGCACAGAAGCGGCGGGAGGAGAGCGAGCACTCCAAGATGTTCGCCGAGCTCGCCAAGCGCGAGGCACAGAAGCGCCGGGAGGAGAATGAGCGCGCCAAGATGTTCGCCGAGCTGGTGAAATACGTCACGGACTGCGGCGGGAATGCGAGCCTCGTCGACGGGTTTACGCTCGGCATGGAGAAGTGTGCGGACGCGCACACGGGCGGCATGGTTACCGTGCAGGTCTGGTGCGCGCCAGCTGGCCAACTGACTTTCCGTTCGCGCGTCGACGTCGCGAGGCATTTTGAGCTCATCAAGCCCAAGCGAGGCGGCGGCAGCGTCGCCAGTCCAAGCGCCGCTGCCGGCGGTGGCAATGGCGCGAGGAAGCGCACCCGCGTGGTTGACGACGACGCCGCCGACGACGACGATGACGATGACGACGTGGTTCGTGCTGGTGCGCCGAAGAGGAAGTCGACGAGCGTGAGTGTCAAGCTGCAGCGCATCGGTGGCAGCCTCGGCATCGCCCTCTCGGACGACAATCAGATCACGGCAGTGCATGCGGGAGGCGCCGGCGCCATCGCAGGTCTCAAGGTCGGCGACGTGGTGAACGAGGTGGACGGCAAGAGCGTGCACCTTGCCTCGTTTGGCAGTCTCCTCCCCAAGGAGAAAGACGCCGTGATCACGATGCGCGTGCGCCGCTTTGTGGAGACTGAGGAGAAGGCACCCAAGGCCGGCGAGCGCGAAGGCGAGCGTGCGGCAAAGAAAGATCACTAGTGCAGGATTCTATTCCATCTATTCTGATTTGGAATAGAATCCTTAATTTTTAATGCATAGAATCACCATGAGCATGAAAATCACCTGCTCGACCATCCCCGCATCAGACGCTTGCGGTTGCGCCGCGCGAGTCGCCCGCGGTTTCCCGGGTGTAGCGGCGACGCCGTGAGCCACGCCAGGCGAACGTTGTGGTAGCGGTACCGCGCCCGGGCGCCCGGCCAACGCCAACCAGACTCTCGACTTACTCTCGACTACGACAGTTCGGTTCGTATCGATTTCGTATCGAGACGCGAAAAAAACCCGTCCGCGGTCCGGTCTGGCGTGGCCCTGGCTGGGTGCCGTGCGCTGCGCTGGCTGCTGGGTAGATTAGCATCGTCATCGGTATTCGTCTCGCCTCAATACACCCCCGTGGTCCACATTTGCGCTGCCATCACGATCATGCAAAACGCCGCCCGGCCGGCAAGTGCGAAGCCAAAAAATGATAGTCCATCTGCATCTCCCGCCACCTCGACGTCCCCGCCGCCCCCCGCCGTGCGTCGGCCTAGAGCTCACCATGGGCTCACACGACGGTGACCGACTTTGCGTGGATCTTGCCCATGATTGCAAGCAGAGGCTCACTCGACGGTGACTGACTTTGCGAGGTTGCGTGGCTGGTCGACGTTACACCGGCGCATGTCCGCAATATGGTACGCGAGGAGCTGCAGCGGTATGACTGCGAGCAACGGCACGAAGAACTCCTCAGACACACTCAGAGGCACTCAGAGGCACTCAGAGGCAATCACCTGCCAGCAAAGGCACGAGGAACTCCTCGACCTCGGGCATCTTGATCACAAAGTCGCACTTGTCGTCCAGGTCGCAGTTGCCCTCGTCGGTGATCGCGATCACCGAGCCGTTGCGCGCGAGCACCTCTTCGATGTTGGAGAGGAGCTTCATGTAATTCGTGTCTGATCTCGGCGCAATCACGACCACGGGCATGAAGGCGTCGATGAGCGCTATCGGACCGTGCTTCATCTCTGCGGCGGGGTAGCCCTCGGCATGAATGTACCTGATGGGGGAGGCACTCAGACTGCCATGAGCGACCATGAGCGACCATCAGCGGCGACTAGCGACGATCACCCGCACGCAGCCGCACTCAGCCGCACTCAGCAGGCAATCTGACGCACGAGATCTCTTTGAGCTTGAGAGCACCCTCGAGGGCCACCGGGAACGAGAAGCCACGACCGAGGTACAGAAAGTTGGACGCATACCGGTACGTGCGCGCCATCTGCACGACCTGCGATTGGGTCTCGAGCACGCGCCGTACCAAATTGGGCAGGCGGCTGCATGCATGCAGCTTCGCCTTCAGTTCGTCGGGTGAGAGCTCGCCGCGTTCTCCCGCGAGCTTGAGCGCGAGCATCGTGAGCGTGAGCACCTGCGCATTCAGAGGCAATTAGTGGCACACTCCGCGGAGTCCCAAGGCACTCCGTGTGGCACTCTGCGCACCTGCGCCGTGAAGGCCTTGGTTGACGCGACGCCGATCTCGGGCCCTGCATGCAAGTAGATGCCGCCGTCGGTCTCGCGACTAATGGACGAACCGACCGTGTTCACCACGCCCAAGCATAAGCAACCTTTCTGCTTGGCGAGCTGGAGCGCGGCGAGTGTGTCGGCCGTTTCGCCGCTCTGCGAGATCGCGATGAACACGTCATCCTTGCCTAATATGGGGCGCCGGTACCTGATGTGGTACTCAGATGGTCATCAGTGGCAATCGGAGGGTCATCAGAGGGTCATCGGAGAGGCATTCAGAAGCACTCAGTGGCCATCAGTGGCCATCAGACGTTACCGGAACTCGGACGCGTACTCCACCTCGACAGGCACGCGAGCGAGGGTTTCGATCAGATACTCGCCCACAAGCCCCGCGTGCCACGAAGTGCCGCATGCAACCACGATGAGCCGCCGGGCGGCGAGGATGCGCGGCAGGTGCTGCTCGATGCCCGCCATCTTGATGACGCCTTCGTCGGGCAGCAGGCGGCCACGCATGCAGTTCTGGAGCACCTGATTAGGGAGGCAATCGGAGACCTCAGATGCAATCCGACACATTCAGACGCCATCCGACGCATCCAACGCCACGAACGCAATCCGACGCAATTAGACGCAATTAGACGCAATCCGACGCAATCAGACGCCATCCGACGCAACTAGACGCCATCCGACGCCATCCGACGCACCTCAGGTTGCTCCATGATCTCCTTGAGCATGAAGTGCTTGTACCTGATGAGGGATGCACTCAGACGCACTCAGGTGCCCCCAGACGCACTTTGACGCCATCGAAGGGCACTCCGGGGCACTCCGGGGCAATCAGCCTGCTTACGAGCCCTTTTGGATCTCCTGTAGCGAAAGCTCGAGCAGCTGCACCTCGCGAATGAGCTTCACGTTTTCGAGCGTCTTAATTTGGTAACCTTCCGTTCGATGGATCACCACCATCTCGCCGTCGTTCAGGTACGAGACCTGCTTCGTACGCTCCACGACCGCGGACGCATCCGATGCGAGGATGTACCTGACGAGGGAGGCACTCAGAGAGCCATCCATGCCAATCAGAGGCCATCACAGATGCACTCAGAGTCACGCAAAGGTCCAAATAGAGATCAAATAGAGATCAAATAGAGATCAAATTGAGATCAAATTGAGGTCCAAAGAGAGATCCAATCAGATCCTATAGTGCCAATCAGATCCAATCAGTTAAGTTCCAATCAGCCGCCTACTCGTCGGCGCCGATGCCCAGAATGAGCGGAGATCCCCTCCGAGCTCCAATGAGCAGATCGGGCTCATCGGCGGCGATGACGGCGAGGCCGAAGGCGCCCGTGACCTGCGAGAGCGCCTGGCGTACGGCCTCTTCGAGTGGCATCCACTTGGCCTTACGCACGTCGGTGATGAGGTGTGCAATCAGCTCCGTGTCTGTGTCGCTGCGCATCACGTAACCTTTGCGCTGCAGCTCGGCGCGAAGCGACGTGAAGTTCTCGACGATGCCGTTGTGCACGACGGCCAGCAGGCCGTCGTGCGAGATGTGCGGGTGCGCGTTCTTGTCGTTGGGCGGACCGTGCGTGGCCCAGCGCGTGTGCGCAATCCCGAGCGTACCCGCCGAGTTGTCCGTAGAGCACGCCGCCGACAGGTCGGACACCTTGCCCGCGCGCTTGACGACCGAGATGCGATGGCCGGACGAGGTTCGCCGCCGTTTTGCCTCGTTGCTCTGCTCACCACTTGGCTCCACGACCGCTCCCGCGCCCGCCGTCTCTTGCATGACCGCGAGGCCTGCCGAGTCGTACCCGCGGTACTCCAAGCGTGCGAGGCCGCTGAGCAGGATCTCTTTAGCCTGCGCGTTGCCGAGGTAGGCCACGATGCCGCACATCCTATTGGGCCGTCGGCGTGGGATGAGGCCAGCGATTCGCGTGACGTGTTCTCTCGAGCTGCTCAACACAACGCGCGCGCGGTCTCCGGACCCCCAAGCACGGGGGCTGCTATCTCATGGACGGAGGCGTGGCCGACACAGCGTGCCATACACAGGCCGTGGTGCTGCTGAAGCTGTTCAACACAACGCGCAAACTCTCCCATGCTCTCCGGACCCCTTTCGCGAACCGTCGTTTCCCCTTTCCGTCGTCGGCGCAAGCACAGGAGCAATGCACAGGAGCCGTGGTTTGCTACGCACCGGACGACGACGCTATCGATGGTGCGCAAAGTCCAGAGGAATTCCCACCCCAAACCCATCTGGGATCATTTATCCGCACTTATGGTGTTATCTGTTAAATGTAGACAGTCCGGACCGGCACGACCGGCTGAAATCCCTGTGGTCCGAATCCGGCATCAGATCCATTACTCGGGTCATGTCTCCGGCTCTTCCGTGGGCTCTTCCGTGGGCTCCCGCCCTTCCGCGGCGAGCGGGTCACCGAGAGCTGGTGCGTCGTTGGGCGCACGGGCACGCGCTTTGGTAGCTCTGGCGGAGCAAAGCGCGGCGAGACCTCGGTCGTAGGCGGTCCATAGACAACGCGGCAGGTAGCCAGTGGTGGTAGCTCGAGTGGCTTGGGCACCTCCCAGCGCTGCAGTGAGGGCAGTCCGTTTACCGCCGTCTCGCGGGGCAGCATGCGCTGCTGTATCCTTTGCCTCGCCTTTTCCACACGCTCCAGAAAGGCTTCAATCGATTCTGCGACCACCGGTGACTCCGAGGGCATCCGAAGACGTCTACTAGTGGTTGGTTGCGGGACTTCTGGTAACTCGACTCTATCAATCCGAAGCAGACGGCGAGACTTCTTCTTGACCACGGTCGCGTCCGTGGGAATCTCCAGCCATGCAGCCAGCTCCTCGATGTCGATCGCTCCTTGGGTGCCAATCTGCCTCTTGTTGTCGATCTCGCAAAAGGCTTCGAGCGCCACTGCTTCGACCTCTAGGGTCCAAACTCGTGCATCGCCCTTCTTGAAGAACGCTTGCAAACTCGACAGGAACTCGCGCAAAGTGAGTGTGCCGTCGCGACTGATGTCCCACGCTCTCATCAGCTCGGCCATCGTGACATTGGAGTTCGTGAGCATCTGCTGCATGAGGTATCGGAGCGTCGGAACATTCCACACGATGTGACTGAGCGAATTGATCCCCGGCGGAGGTTCCATTTGCATAGCCCGCACCCGTGCCACGCGCTTGTCCAAGGAATGGCGCTTGCCGCGCACGAACTCGAAGAGCTCATCAAACCCAATCTTTCCAGAGTGGTCGAGGTCAAGTGAGGCAAATACGTGGGCCAGCACGTGCGCCGGCCCACGGTACCCGAGCTTATTACGCATCGCAGCCATGAACTCCATGTCATCGATCTCGAGATTCGAGTCGGCATCCACGTCAAAGATTTTTATCAGATCCACCACGTGCGCGTCTTGTTTGGCCAGCATGTTCTGCAATTCGTTGCGCACCGTCTGAAAGTCTGTCCCCTTGATGACCCATCCCGACGTATCCAAGGCCCTGGCGGCTTCATCTTTCGCCTCGTGGTCGTAAGTGTGGATCAGTGACAACATGAGCTGGGTAGCTTCCTTGTTCTTAGGCATGGAGGTCTTCAAGCTTGCGATGAGCTCGCGATACGAGATTCTTCCCGAGTTGTTGGCGTCGAGGCCCATGAAGACCTGGTCTGCCACCGGCCCGAATCCCATCTCACGAGCCAGAGGTTCGAACTCTCGCGCGTCGAGCGTGCCCGTCTTGTTCTTGTCGTAGAACTCGAAGGCCGTCAAGAGCGATTCCTGGCCGATCAGCAACTCCGACTTCGTAAGCGACCAGCGGAAGAATTCACTCATCGAAACGGTGCCATCACCGTCCAAGTCCGCTGCATTGAAGAATATCCGTAGTTGTTCTGGCGTGTGCATCTCGCGCATCTTGGCAGGCATCATCGCCAGAAATTCTTCAAAGTCCAGCGCAAGATTGTTGTCCTTGTCCTGTTCGGCGAAGCGCAAAGACTCCTTCTGCAACGAGAATTGTAAGCTGTGCCTCTGCTTCGATTTTCTACGCTTCTCGAGCTCCTGCTCTCGGAGAGTCTTCTCATATTCCGCTTGAGACGCCTTCGCGCTCTGCATCAAGCTTACGTAGATGCGGTGCTCTTGCAGGCTGTTTACTGTTACAGTTCTCTACCGACCCGGCACCAGAGGACGGAACTGCAACTACGGGTACGAACGCCAGCGCAACACCGTGCCGGTACCGGTAAAGTACAGTTTGCAAGTTTCGCACCAAAAGGAAACATTTTCCCACGCAGGGTATGACAATACATAATACATAATATATAAAAATATAATAATACGTATAATACATAATACAGCTCGGCTGGCCAGCCTATGGTGTATTACCGTTACATCAGCAACATGAGCGGCTCGCCGTCCTGGTCCAGCTGGAGCTGCAGCGGCTCGTCCTCCGGCCATGGTTGGAGGAGCTCGTGCTTCTCAAGGCACTTGGCCTGGTACGGCGACGCGGCAGAGCCAAGGTGCTCGCCGAGCTCAAACCAGCTGGAGTAGACCTTGCCAATGGCCGGTGCGCTCGAGTCGAAGCGCCGCAGCATCCTGGATGGCACGCTGAAGTCCAAGTTCGGGTCGTGCTACGTCTCGGACGGGTGGGAGAGCTGCGACAACCTGCCGCTCATCAACTCAGCCTTCATCTCCGCCAACGACGGTGGCACGTACTGGCGGTCCGTCGACACGTCGGGCAAGACAAAGAGCGCCGAGTACTGTGCGTTGCTCATGATCCAAGACATCTACGACTTCGGGCCGCCTTGATCGTGTTGAAGATGCTGAGCGCCTTTGCGTGCATCGCCTCGATGTCGAGCCGCCGGGTTTCTGCCGCTGCGGCCATCGTCGCGGTCACGGTGGTTGGGGTGGTCACGAGGTTCAGCATGGGTTCTCGGCTTCGCGCGCTGCTCGGCACGACGCGGCGGCGCGTGAACGTGAACGGTCCGCTGTATTATGTCGGCCAATAATACGAACCGTATTAATACAGAATACAATATAATACGTATAATACATAATTTTCATATCTTTTCCGTGTATTGTCATACCCTGTTCCCACGCTGCTTTTTTGTGATGGACATGTTTTTTATCGAGACGCGGATCGCGGTCCTTGCATCGTGCTCAGCGACGTTCTCTCTACTCTCACACACGCGACCGCATGCATGATTTCGGTTGCCCGTCGGGCAGCGCCCGCGGGCACGTCCGCTCAGCTCACTCAGCAACCACCGGCCGCGAGACCGACACCACCGTGCCCGCACAGTTGCCTTAGTTCCATACCATACACGCTGCAGCCGGCGCTTTAGGCGCTCGCGCTTAGCAACGCCCCTCGATGCTCGAACATGCGCTCACGTGATGCATCACACTCACACTCATGCTCTTCAACGCCACTCAGCTCAGCCACAGGCAGGTGCAAACGATCATCATCACGTCCACGCCCTGACGTCAGGCCACGAAGCACCCCCACCAAGCCCGCATCACGCCCTCCCGCACAAGGCGAGCGCGCGCATGCATGCGCCGTGATAACGATCGCCATCCTCGCTGTCGTCGCTCAGTAGTCGCGCGGGCTGGGGAGAGGAGTGGGAATCTCCTGGTACGGCTCCTCCATTTCCGAGGGCTCATAACAGACGGTGAGGCGCCGGCCGTACACTTCGGGTCGCTCCTGCACGGAGCGCGCGAGCTTCGTCTTTGAGTCGTGCGTCGCGGACACCTTGGCCTTGGGCATCAAGCCGATGAGCGCCTTTGTGCGCGCACCCGGCGTGTCGTCCGGATCCTCTGCGGGGTACGGCACGCTGCTGCTCATGAGGTTGTGGGGGTCGGTGCTGCTGCTGCTGCCGCTGCTCGAGCCAAGCGCGGCGGCGGCGGCGGCGCCCGAGCCTACCGGCTTCTGGTGGAAGCGAAGCTTGGCCTTGGTCATCGCGGCAGGATCCTCGATTGAGGTGAGCGTCGAGTTGGGCGATCCTGGACGCGGCTCGGCCTTGTCGGACAGGTAGGCGATCGCCGTCGAGGCTTGTGATTGGACGGTGGGGTCGGGTGAGCCGAGAACCTCGACCAGAGGCGTCATCACATCCGCGGCCAGCAGCGCGGTCTTGCATGTGGGGTTGAGCGCGGCATTGAGCACCACGCCCACCAGGTTGGCCTGGATTCGGTACGTGAGCTCCTTGGAGGTCCCCTTAGGCGCGCCGTAATTGTCGTTCGGCGCCTTGAGCGCGGCCGCGACGCCCGTGAGCACGCCAGCCTCGAGCATCGCGAGGCGCGTGTCGGGACCGAACGCCGCGCAATTGAAGAGCGCACCCGCCGCACGCGCGCGCAGGAGCGGCTGCTCGGCGGAGAGCAGCCGCAGCAGCAGCTCGAAGCCAGAGGCCGAGGTCTTGGTCGCCTCATTGTCCACAGTCGCATCGCGGATGGCCTCCGCGCACCCAGCCGTCGCGGAGCAGTTGAGAAGGGCGCCTGCGGCCGCTGCCTTCAGGTCGACGTTCTCGGAGGCAAGGCAGTTGACGAGTGCACCGACGCCCGAGCAGTCGAGCAGCTGTTCGCGCACCTCTGTCCCCTCGGCTTGGCTTCCGGGCGGGGACTTGTCGAAGCAGGCGTTCAGTAGCGCGACGCAGCACGAGGTCGATTGGTTGTCATCCTCGCTCGCCTCCAGGGTCTCGACGATCGTCTTGACGCCCTTCATCTGTACGAGCTTGGCGCGTCCGAGCTCCTCCATGCAAATGTTCGCGAGGCAACCGGCGGCGTGGCACTCAATCGCCCACTCATCGCGTGAGACGGGCATGACCTCGAGCAACTTGGCCATGGGCGCATCGGCGCTAAGCATGAACTCGACCGCGGCGGTCGCCTCGGTGGTCAGGTTCATCAGCGCACCGATAGAGCTGGATGTCTGGAGGATGTACCCGGGCACGTCGTCGCCGCGAGCGGCGGTGTCCATGCGGATGCAGCCGAGTAGCCGAGGCGCAATCTCGGGCTGCTCGGCCATCATCTTGGTCGCGAAGCCGCGGATGGCCTGTGGGGGAGCGAGACGAAATTGGGGAGCGTGGGGAGCAAGCAAGGTTCGCAATCAAGGTGGCGCAAGCAAGGTGCGCAATCAAGGTGCGCAATCAAGGTGCGCTCACCGCGCAGTTATGCAGGATGCCGGCCGCCATGGCGACGATCTCGTGGTGATGGTCCCATTCTTGGTAGACGAGCGCATCCGAGAGGGCCGGGAAGCCTCGTGTCGAGTGGATGGCGCCCGGAGCGCCCAGGTCGTTGGCGGAGGCGTTGAAGAGGCATGCGGACGCGGGCCGCTGCAGGATTGGATCTCCCTCGGAGATGAGCTGGATGAGTGGTCCAAAGCCCGAAGGCGACTGGCGCAGCTGCTTCGCGGCCGTTGGCTCGCATGCAATATTCGAGAGGGACCAGACTGCCTTGCGCTGGCACTCTCGGTCGGGCGGCCCCTCATCGGGCGGCTCGAGGAGACGGAGCAGAGGCGCAATGGCGCCGAGTTCACGGCACTTGATCTGGTTGGTACGCGTTGCTTGAGTAGCTTGCATCAGGGCGCCCGCCGATGCAGTGCGCGCGGCGGCATGTGGGGACGAGAGCAGCGCGACGAGCGGCGCGAGGCAGTCGACGAGGCGCATGGCGATGCGGCACTCGTGGTTGGGGGCGCAGTGCGTGAACACCTCCGCCGCGTGCGCCTGCAGGATCGGGTCGTTGGCGTAGAGCAGCGCCTGCAGTTTCTTGAGGCCGCCCTGCAGGCGCACGAGCACACGAGCATCGTCCTCGTTGAGGGTCAGGTACGCGAGCGTGGCGACGGCAGCGGCCTGCGCGTCGCGAGGGTTGGTGTTCGGGAGCATCTTGAGCAACTGCTCAATCCCACCCAGCTCGCGGATCCCCGTCTTGTTCGCTTCGTTGCGTGAGCATCCGAGGAGGGTATTGGCGGAAGCGATCTGGATCTCGACGTTGGCGCAGGTGAGGAAGGTGACTAGAGGCTTGAGGCCGTCGCTGTCGCGGATGGCGGCGGCGGCCTTCGGGTCCGAGTGCGCCACGTTCATGAGCGCGCAGACCGCCGCGAGCTGCACGCCCTCGTCCGAGGAGCTCATCAGGTCAATCAGCATCGGGATGCCTTCCTGTCGGCGCACCGCGATCGCGGCGGCGGGCATGCGAGAGATCTTTTCGATCGCGCGCGCGGCGCTCTCTTGCACCTCCTCGGAGGATGAGGTAAGTAACGGGAGCACCGCCTTCACAACCTTGAGCTCGTGCAGCGCCTGCCGTGCCGTTGGCACCTGCTCGCACCCCTGGAAGATCAAGCCGCACAAGCGCACCTGAAGCTCCTCGTTGGGCGACGCAAGTGCCGAGACGAGCGCGGCGAGGCCTCCGCACTCGACGAAGACCTCGCCCGCCTTGACATCCTCCTGGAGCGCGCGCAGCAGCGACGAACCCGCGTCCTCGAGGCGCGCCTCGCCCTGCGCGCCTTCAACACGCAGCAGATCGACCAGGATCTCGATGCCTCCCTCGGGCCGCAGCTGCTTTGCCGCGTGCGCGTCGAGCATCAAGTTGTTGAGCGCACCGAGCGCGTTCTTGCGCACCTCGGCCTCGCCCATGATCGCGTCGGTCGCCGTCGACGCCACGATCTGATCGAGCAACTGCCTGAGCAGCCCCGAATACGCGAGCTCCGAGCGGCAGCGGCTGGACGTGGCGCACACGTTCATCAGCACACCCGCGGCGGCAGCCTTGACAGCGGGGTCCTCATGGAAGAGGAGCACGCACAGCTTTGGCAGCGCTCCGAGCGTCAGCAGCGAGTCGGCGTTCGCCTCAGCGATCGTCAAGTTGAACAGCGCATTCGCCGCGTCGACGATGATCAGCGTGAGCGATGAGTCGAGCAGCTTGACGAGTGGCGCGCACGCCTGCAGCGAGAACGCCTGCTGGCGACCAACTTGAGTCTGCTCCTCGACGAGTTTGGGCTCCTCCGCGTCGTAATCCTCGGGCCGCACATAGGTCGGCGGGCTGACGGGTCGCGGCTTGGGATGCTGGATCGGCTGGATCGACATGTGCGCCTTTAACAGCAGGGGCGTACTGGCACGAGCACTACGGCCATTCTAACAGCTCGAAAGCCGCGAGTGTGAATTGACTGTGAACATTCTTTACCGACACCAGGAGGGCTCACAGCCGTTTCACACAGAGCTGTTCACGCTTGGTCCTTTGTCGGCGAAGCCGCTCGGGATTTTATGCATCTTAAGGACCCGCATAAGAATCTCGTGAAGGAATCCTGGGGACCCTGAAAAAGGCGAGCGCAGCAGCCTTGGTTAACGGTGTTTTCCACCAAGTGAGCAGCTGTGAATATTTTTCTCACAGCTCCTCAAGTTCGAGCAGCTGTGAGTTTCATTCTCACAGCTCCTCGCAACTTGTAGCACCTGTGACTTTAAAACTCGCAGCTCGACAACGTTACAACTGTTGCGATGAGCTGTGAGAAAACCTCAAAAAAGATTCACAGCTCCCTCTAACATTGAGAAGCAGTGAGAAAGAAACTCATAGCTGCTCAAAGTTTACGAGCTGTGAAAATAAAAACTCACAGCTGCTTCAATGTTCCGACGAGCTGCGAGAAAAGCCTCAAAAATACTCACAGCTCCTCGACTTTGAGCAGCTGTGAATTCTGCTTTTGGAGCGTCAAGTCGCAAGATGCCGCGCGAAGCTCATGCGCGCGAGCACGTCGTTCGCAAACATGCGACTCTCCTACTGCCATGCCGCCCTCAGACGATGACAATGCACTCTCCGGAGACGAAGACGAGGAAGAGTCCCCGGCTGAGGAGCATGTTGCGCGCGTGCGTCCGGGCGCTGCTAAGAAGGCCTTGGGCCGGGCTGCTGGCTCCAAGCGTGTCAAGCAACACGACTTGCCAATCCCAATCAACTACCAAGAGATGGCCGGTGACAACATCGGCTGGCAGGAGTACTCCTTGCCGGAAGGCACTCGACTTTACAATCGGCTCGCCTTCCGATATGAAGAAGACTTCAAGACCACTGGCAATGTCATTGCTATACGGCCGCCTCCACCAAAGGCATTCTCGTGGACGCACCTCAACTACATGGCCACCGCGCTCACGACGGATTCGGTGGACAAGTCCGTCACGACGTCGGAGAAGCTCGTGCGCGGCCTCTCAGCCGTCATCGTGCGCGTGGCCTTCGGCTATTTCAAGGGCGATGACCTCAAGGTTGCACCGACATCAGAGGCCTTGTTCATGATCAACCAGGAACTGGTCAAGGTCTTCGGTGTGCATCCCTACTATAGGGAGTGGACTCGCAAGCAGGTCATGGGGTGGGCATGGCCGGAGATTCCACTAGTCCAGCTGCGAAAAATTGACTTGAGCAGCTGCGAAAAACATCACAGAAAATATTCACAGCTCGACTCAACTTACCAAGAGCTGTGACAATTCGACTCACAGCTCATCAAATCTTGAGAAAGCTGCAACATAAGATTTCGCAGCTCCTAAACTTAGAGGAGCTGTGAGTCAAATTTTCACAGCTGTGACGAACATTTCGAGCAGCTGTGAGAAAAGGCCCATTTTTTTCCACAGCTGCTCAAAGTTGAAGAGCTGTGAGTTACATTTTCACAGCTCGTCGCAACAGTTGTAGCAGCTGTGAGATTAAAACTCGCAGCTCGACAACGTTGTCGAGCTGCGAGTTTTAAAGTCACAGGTGCTACAAGTTGCGAGGAGCTGTGAGAATGAAACTCACAGCTGCTCGAACTTGAGGAGCTGTGAGAAAAATATTCACAGCTGCTCACTTGGTGGAAAACACCGTTAACCAGCAGCCTTTCAGGGTACTGGCTCGCACCCCCTTTAATTCGTGCGTGCTCCAACCTTTTTTGCCAACGCGCGATGCGCGCGTCCTCCGCCCCGCTGCGGCCGGCTCCATCCAGGCGCGTCGGAGGACGGCGCTGCCTCCAACCATCTCTCCATTTGCCATCGACCTGCGCGCCCCTTTCGCCGCGCGCCTTGATGCGCGCGCGCTACGGAGGAGATGCACTCGGACTCTTAATCGGGCCAGCTCGTGCCCGCGCAGCACGGATCGATGGCGCGGAGCGCGCGCGCGTCCTGTGCAGGTGCGGCGGCGAAGGCGCCGACGCAGCGCGTTGCGCGGCGCAACCGGCGCCGAATGTGGTGCCTCGGCCTGCGGCTTGACGCCCACGGAGGCAGCAGCGGCGGCGGCGGCGGCGATGGAAGCCACCACTTGTGCTCGACACCGTCGTCATGCGACGGTGTCGAGTGCGTCTTTGCGTTCCCCACGGGGGAGGCGCGCCATCGGGCGCGTCGTTGCACGCAGGTTCGATGCCGCCGGCGTCTCCAACGCCGCCCCGACGGGGACGGTAGCAAAAGGAAGCGTCGGCGCATTGCAAGGCGATGTGGGAGACGGCATCCGAGCAGAACCGGGGGAGGCGACGATGGCGCGATTGTCTCCACGCGCCGCGCCCCGCCATCTAGTCTCCATGCGCCGCGCGCCCTGCCATCGTCGCCTCCCCGCCTGGTGCGTGTGCGTAACCCACAGAGGTTGCCCGCACCGATGCCGGCGCGGCTGCGGCGTGCGCCGCAGGAGCTGCGCCCGCCGCCGACCCGACCGGCTGCGTGGGAGGCGTCCGTAGGTGGCGTCCGCGGTTTCCGCTGACCGGGTCCGGGTGCAAGTTTTTGTATAGAGAGACGAAAAGAAAAGCGGGTCCCCAGCCCTCGCCCCCTGGGCCCATATCTGGCAACTGCCAAAACCCCACCACCCAACCAGTTAACAATAACCCAAACCAGATAACAAGACGCATAACAAAATAAGACGCGTGGACGGCAGTTCAGACCTCATGATTCCTTCTCCCTTCTCA
>Ga0210246_100438_pt1 | contig 37839 bp, 36 predicted proteins | sample ChrtobMetaP3_8mM_FD_155469 | JGI IMG/M metagenome (GOLD analysis project Ga0210246, IMG submission 155469) | Chrysochromulina tobin associated microbial communities from unialgal haptophyte culture, Seattle, Washington, United States - P3_8mM | ecosystem: Host-associated > Algae > Haptophytes >...
GGTGGATGGATCCTGTGGGGCCGGGGCGTGGCATGGCGCGCTCCAAGCCGGAAGTGAGGCCGAATGCGGGACCTGGGATGGAGCCAGAAGGTAGGCCGGACATCGGTTCTAAGTGTTTGATTCCAAGGCAAAAACCGTGGCGGCACGGGGTCTGCCGTTAAACCTTGGATAATACCGTATCCCCTGTGCACAACTGCACGCAAGCTGGCCCCATTTCTGCGATTTACACGGCGTTTCAGCGCCTTCGACCGCTCTTGGGGGCACCGCAGATCCCAACTTCCGGAACCACCTCGACATGTCCCTGACCCTGTCCGACATCGGCCGCATTGCCAACCTGGCGCGGCTGGAGCTCACCGAGCCGCAAAGCGAACGCATGCTGACCCAGCTCAACGGCTTCTTCGACACCGTGGAGCAGATGAACGCGGTCGAGACCACCGGCGTGGAGCCGCTGGCCCACCCCACGGCCGTGATCGACCATGTGTCGCTGCGCCTGCGCCCCGACGTGGCGAGTGAGCCCAACAACCGCGAAGCCAACCAGAAAAGCGCGCCCGCCGTCGAACGTGGCCTGTTCCTCGTGCCCAAGGTGATCGAATGAAGGCCATCCACGACATGGGCGTGCTGGAGCTCGCCACCGCCATTGCAGAGAAGCAGACCAGCAGCGTTGAAGCTTCGCAGCATTTGCTGGCCCGCGCAAAGCAGTTTGCATCCCTGGGTGCTTACCTCGCCTTCAACGAAGACGCCACGCTGGCCCAGGCCCGGGCGGCCGACGCGCGCGTCGCGGCTGGCGAACGAACGCCACTGCTGGGCGTGCCGCTGGCGCACAAGGACATCTTCGTCACAAAAGACTTCCCCACCACCGCTGGCTCCAAGATGCTTGCTGGCTACCAGAGCCCGTTCGACGCCACCGTCGTGCAACGCCTGGGCGCGCAGGGCGCCGTGTCGCTGGGCAAGCTCAACTGCGACGAATTCGCCATGGGCTCGGGCAACGACAACTCGGCCTTCGGGCCGGTGCACAACCCCTGGGATGCCACGCGCGTGCCTGGCGGTTCTTCGGGCGGTTCGGCCACGGCCGTGGCCGCGCGCCTGATCCCGGCCGCCACCGGCACCGACACCGGCGGCTCCATCCGCCAGCCCGCCAGCTTCACCGGCATCACCGGCATCAAGCCCACCTACGGGCGCTGCTCGCGTTACGGCATGGTGGCGTTTGCCTCCAGCCTCGACCAGGCCGGCCCCATGGCGCGCAGCGCGGCCGACTGCGCGGCTCTGCTGACCGCTATGGCCGGCCCCGACATCGACCGCGACTCCACCAGCCTGGACCACCCGGCCGAGGACTACAGCGCGGCCATCACGCGCCCGCGTGAAGGTGCCACGGCCGCCCAACCACTCAAGGGCCTGCGCATCGGTCTGCCCGCCGAGTTTTTTGGTGCAGGATGTGCGCCCGACGTGCTGGCCGCCGTGCGCGCCGCACTGGCCGAATATGAAAAGCTGGGCGCCACGCTGGTCGACATCTCGCTGCCCCGCACCGAACTTTCCATCCCCGTTTACTACATCATTGCGCCCGCCGAAGCGTCGAGCAACCTGAGCCGTTTCGACGGCGTGAAGTTCGGTCACCGCGCCGCGAAATACGACGACCTGCTCGACATGTACAAAAAGTCGCGCAGCGAGGCTTTTGGCCCCGAGGTGCAGCGCCGCATCATGATCGGTACCTACGTGCTGAGCCACGGCTACTACGACGCCTACTACCTCAAGGCCCAGCAGATCCGCCGCCTGATCGCGCAGGACTTTCAATCCGCCTTCGAGCGCTGCGACCTGATTGCCGGCCCCGTGGCGCCCACCGTCGCCTGGAAGATCGGCGAGAAGAGCGACGACCCGATGGCCAACTACCTGGCCGACATCTACACCCTCTCCACCAGCCTGGCCGGTTTGCCCGGCATGAGCGTGCCGGCGGGTTTTGGCGCCGGTGGCATGCCGGTGGGCCTGCAGCTCGTGGGCAACTATTTCAAGGAGGGCGAGTTGCTGCACGCCGCGCACGCTTTCCAGCAGGCCACCGACTGGCATGCGCGTTCGCCCTCGGGATTCTGATCATGAGCAACACAACAAAATCCCTGCTGGTTCAAGGCTACGAGGTCGTCATCGGCTTCGAGACCCACGCCCAGCTCGCCACACAGTCCAAGATTTTCAGCCGCGCACCCACGGCGTTCGGTGCCGAGCCCAACACGCAGGCTTGCGCGGTGGACCTGGCCTTGCCGGGCACGCTGCCGGTGATGAACCAGGGCGCGGTGGAACTCGCCATCCGCCTGGGGCTGGCGCTGGGTTCACACATCGCCGAACAGAGCGTGTTTGCGCGCAAGAACTACTTCTACCCCGACCTGCCCAAGGGCTACCAGATCAGCCAGTTCGAGATTCCGGTGGTGCAGGGTGGCGAGGTGTCGTTCTTCCTCGGCGATGAAAAGAAGACCGTGCGTCTGGTGCGCGCGCACCTCGAAGAAGACGCTGGCAAGTCGCTGCACGAGGACTTCATCGGCCAGAGCGGCATCGACCTCAACCGCGCCGGCACGCCGCTGCTGGAGATCGTGACCGAGCCCGACATGCGTTCCAGCGCCGAGGCTGTGGCCTACGCGAAAGAGCTGCACAAGATCGTCACCTGGATCGGCATCTGCGACGGCAACATGCAGGAAGGCTCGTTCCGCTGCGACGCCAACGTGTCGGTGCGCAAGCCCGGCGAACTCCTGGGCACGCGCCGCGAGATCAAGAACCTGAACTCGTTCAAGTTCATGCAGCAGGCGATCGACTATGAAGTGCGCTGGCAGATCGAGGAGATCGAGGATGGCCGCACGATCCAGCAGGCCACGGTGCTGTTCGACCCCGACACGGGTGAGACGCGCGCCATGCGCACCAAGGAAGACGCGGCCGACTACCGTTACTTCCCCGACCCGGACCTGCCGCCGCTGGTGGTTGCGCGCGACTGGGTGGAGCAGGTGCGCGCCGCCATGCCCGAGCTGCCGCGCCAGATGGCCGAGCGCTTGGTGCGCGACTACGGCCTGCCCGAGTACGACGCCACCACGCTCACGCAGAGCCCGGCCATGGCGGCCTACTTCGAGATGGCCGCGAAAGCCAGTGGGCAGGCGAAGCTGGTGAGCAACTGGATCATGGGCGAGGTCTCGCGCCGGCTCAACGCCGACGAGGGGGACATGGCTGCGGTGCCCGTGACCGCCGCGCAACTGGCCGCGCTCATCGGGCGCATCGCCGACGGAACCATCAGCAACAACGCCGCCAAGCAGGTGTTCGACGCCCTGTGGACCGGTGATGGCAGCGACGTGGACGCCGTCATCGAAGCCAAAGGCCTCAAGCAGATGAACGACACCGGCGCGCTGGAAAAGATCATCGACGAGGTGATGGCCGCCAACGCCGAGAACGTGGCCCAGTTCCGCGCCGGCAAGGAAAAGGCCTTCAACGCGCTGGTGGGTCAGGTCATGAAGGCCAGCAAGGGCAAGGCCAACCCGCAGCAGGTCAACGACGTGCTGCGCCAGAAACTTCAGTGAGGGAGTCGCCGCGGGAGGCGGCGGGGTTCAACGCTTGAGCGTGGCTGCGTTGTTCGCCGCCGTCGAGGGCGACCACAGCTGCCGCAGCTTGCCCAGCTCTTCGTCAAAGCGCTGGTTGATGCGCAGCTTTTCCTGGGCCTGTTCTTCCAGAAAACGCTTCTGCACCACCATCTGCTTCTCGCTGTCTTCGAGCTTGCGGCGCAGCCAGAACGGCGCCTTGCTCGGGTCTGACTGGTAGAACTCCATCTCCGCGTCGACCTCTTTGCGCTGCTGCACCAGCGCCGTTTCACGCTTGTTCACGGCCGCGATCACATCGTCGATCTGCGCCAGGGCTTCGGCGCGCTCCTTGTCGTGCACCGCCTGGTTGGGGTAGCGGATCAGCAGGGCTCGCTCGCGGCGTTTCTCTTCGGCGGCGCGGGCCTTGATCTCGTTTTCGGCGCGTTGTTTGTTTTCCAGCTTGGCGCGCTCGTCGGCGGTGTAGCTGGGTGGCACCACCTGGCGCACGATGCCGGTGTTGCCCAGTTTGTGCTGCTCGCGGTCCAGGCATTCCACGATCGGGCGGTCGGAGGTGATGCGCCGGCCTTTGCTGTCGACACAGGTGTAGATGCCCTGGGTCTGTGCACCGGCTGTTGCCCCCCAGAGCGCGCTGGCCGCCAGCGCGCAAACGCCCAGCCGCTGGGCGCTCGGCAGAAAAGAGGTCAAGGAGCGGGCAGGGTTCATGGTGTGGGTGTCAGTTCACACCGTAGCGCAGGCGGTAGGCCTGCACCCGCTGGCGGTGCGCATCGAGCTCCCCCCCGGTGTGAACGTTCAGATACTGCAGCAAATCCGCCAAGGTGGCAATTGCACAAACTTGCAGACCGAGCTGTTGCTGCACATATTGCACCGCACTGTGATCCACGTCTCGAACCGAGCCGTCCGGGCCGGTCTCGGTGGCCTTCTCCTGGCGATCGAGTGCGATCGCCACCGCGTGTGGCGTGGCGCCGGCAGCGCGGATCAGGGCGATGGACTCGCGCGCGGCGGTGCCGGCGGACATCACGTCGTCCACGATCAGCACCCGGCCCTGCAAGGGCGCACCCACCAGCGTGCCGCCCTCGCCGTGGTCCTTGGCCTCCTTGCGGTTGTAGGCAAAGGGCACGTTCAGGCCCAGGCGCGAGAGCTCGATGGCGAGCGCGGCGCCCAGCGGGATGCCTTTGTAGGCCGGGCCGAAGATCATGTCGAACTCGACGCCGCTGGCGATCAGGGCCTTTGCATAGAATTGCGCGAGCCGCGCGAGCTTGGCGCCATCGTCGAACAGGCCGGCGTTGAAAAAGTAGGGCGATAGTCGCCCCGCCTTGGTCTTGAATTCGCCGAAGCGCAGCACGCCGGCATCCACACAAAATTGCACGAATTCCTGCGCCAGCGCAGCGTCCGGGGCGCCCGCATGGGCCGCGCCTGTATCCAACACCATCGGGGTTTCCTTGTTCAAACTGACCAGCCTCAACCTCAACGGCATCCGCTCCGCCACCACCAAAGGCCTGGAGACTTGGCTCACCGCGCACCAGCCGGATTGTATTTGTGTGCAGGAGGTCAAGGCGCAGGAGCTGGACGTGGCCGGCCGTTTCGAGCACCTCGCCGGTCTGCGCGGCCACTTCCACTTTGCGCAGAAAAAGGGCTACTCGGGCGTGGGCGTGTACACCCGGCACGAGCCCAGCGACGTGGTCACCGGCTTCCGTTGCGAGGAGTTCGACGCCGAAGGTCGTTACACCGAACTGCGCTTCGACACACCGAGCCGCAAGCTCTCGCTGATCAGCGCCTACTTTCCCAGCGGTTCATCCGGCCCCGAACGCCAGGAGGCCAAATACCGCTTTCTGGCGGCCTTCCACCCGCACCTGATGGCGCTCAAGGGCGAGCGCGAATTCATCCTGTGCGGCGACGTGAACATCGCCCACCAGCAGGCCGACCTGAAGAACTGGCGCAGCAACCAGAAGAACAGCGGCTTCCTGCCCGAAGAGCGCGCCTGGATGACCTCGCTGCTCACCGACGGCGGCCTGGTCGACGTGTACCGCCGTCTGCAGCCCGACACCACCGATGCCTGCTACACGTGGTGGAGCAACCGCGGCCAGGCCTATGCAAACAACGTGGGCTGGCGGCTGGATTACCACCTGGCCACGCCGGCGCTGGCGGCGCTGGCGCGCACGGAACACATCTACAAGGACGTGAAGTTCAGCGACCACGCGCCGATCACGATCGGGTACGACCTGAGCCTGTGACCCTCAGACTGCGCAGACCGGTGCCGTGAACGCTTCGCGCCCCGGCTGATCGACCCGGGCCTTGCCCGCCGCCACGGGCACCACGGTGGCCGCGCCCACGCCGTTCTTTGCCGCCACCACCTCCGCCATGATCGAGAGCGCGATCTCGGCCGGGGTCTTGCTGCCGATGTAGAGGCCGGCCGGTCCGTGCAGCGCATTCAGCGTGTCGTGCGACAAGTCGAAGTGTTCGTGCAGCCGCGTCTTGCGCAGTTCGCTGTGGCGCCGCGAGCCGATGGCGCCCACGTAGAAGGCGTCGGACTGCAGTGCGTCGATCAGCGCCAGGTCGTCGAGCTTGGGGTCGTGCGTCACGGCCACCACGGCGGTGCGTGCATCGGGCTTCAGGCGCAGGATCAGGTCGTCCGGCATTTCGTGGCTGAGCACCACGCCGTCGAGCTGCCAGCTGGCGCGGCTCTCTTCGCGCGGGTCGCACACGATGACCTCGAAGCCCAGGCCCAGCGCCATCTGGCACAGAAAACGCGAGAGGTCGCCCGCGCCGATGACGATCAGCCGCGCCTGCGGCCCGAGGTGGGTGGTGAGGTGCTGCTCGTCGAGACGCGGCAGGCCGTCGCGACTGCCTTCGCTCAACGTCACCTCGCCCGTGGTCAGGTTCAGCACGCGCTCGGTGCTGCGTCGCGCCAGGCAGGCTTTCAGCAATTCGTCCAGGCGGCTGCGCGCCGACACGGGCTCCAGCACCAGCTCCACCGTGCCGCCACACGGCAGGCCGAAGCGGTGTGCCTCGTCCGCCGAGATGCCGAAGCGCAGCACAGCCGGCGTGTCGGTGGCGCAGGCCGCCTGCACACCGCCTTCGCGGATGCGGTGGATCAGGTCGTCTTCGATGCAGCCGCCCGAGACCGAGCCCACCGTCTCACCCCGGCCGTTGATGGCCATGAGCGAGCCCGGCGGTCGGGGCGACGAGCCCCAGGTGCGCGCCACCGTCACCAGCACCACCGGCAGGCCGGCGGTGTGCCAGCCCACCGCAGTGCGCAGCACGCGGGTGTCGAGGTCTTCCACGGCGCGGCCTCAGGCCAGCTTGAACGGCAGCTCGCGCATCGGCTTGCCGGTGAGCTGCGCGATGGCGTTGGCAAACGCGGGCGCCAGCGGTGGCAGACCGGGTTCACCGATGCCGGTGGGCGGATCGGCGCTGGGCACGACGTGCACGTTGATTTCGGGCATGTCGGTGATGCGCGCCACGGTGAAGTCGCCGAAGTTGCTCTGCTCGACCACGCCGTCTTTGAGCGTGATGGCCGAGCCGGGCAGGCACATCGACAGGCCCATGACGGCCGCGCCCTGCACCTGCGTTTCCACGCTCTTCGGGTTCACGGCCAGGTTGCAGTGCACGCCGGCGGTGGCGCGGTGCAGCACCGGGCTGCCGTCTTTCACCGAGGCCTCGACCACGTAGGCCACGACCGAGCTGAACGACTCGTGCACCGCCACGCCCCAGGCGCGCCCGGCGGGCAGCTGTTTCTTGCCGTAGCCGCTCTGGTCCACGGCGAGCTGCAGCGCGGCGCGGTGGCGCGGGTGCTTGTCGCCAAACAGGCGCATGCGGTAGGCCACCGGGTCCTGTTTCGTGGCGCGCGCGATGTCGTCGAGCAGCGTCTCCATGACGAAGGCGGTGTGGGTGGAGCCCACGCTGCGCCACCACAGCACCGGCACGTTGACCTTGGGGTGGTGCACGGTGAGGCGCATGGGCAGGCCGTAGGGTTCGCGCATGCCTTCCACCGCGGTGGCGTCGATGCCGTTCTTCACCATGCCGCCTTCAAAGAAGGTGCCCGAGACGATGGACTGGCCGACCAGCACGTGGTCCCAGGCCAGCACGTTGCCACGCTCGTCGAAGCCGATGCGTGCGGTGTGCAGGTGCATGGGACGGTAGTAGCCGCCCTTGATGTCGTCCTCGCGGCTCCAGACCATGCGCACTGGGGCGTTGATGCCGGCCGCGCGCGCGGCCTTGGCGATCTCGCAGGCTTCCACCACATAGTCGCTGCTGGGCAGGCCGCGCCGGCCGAAGCCGCCACCGGCCATCTGCACATTCATCTTGACCTGCTCGGGCTTGAGCCCCAGCACGCGAGCCGCCGCCGCCGAATCCACGCCCGGGAACTGGGTGCCCACCCACAGCTCGGCGCGGCCCTCAGACAGCTGCACCGTGCAGTTCAATGGCTCCATGGGAGCGTGCGCCAGGTAGGGGAAGACGAACTCGGCCTCGATCGTGCGCGGCGCGTTGGCCAGCGGCGCCATGTCGGCGTCGAACGCGCGCGGGCCGGATTGTTTGGCCAGCTCGCGGTACTGCACCCGCTGCCGCGCGCTGTCGACCTTCTCCACCGCCGAGTCGTCCCAGGTCAGCTGGAGCGCGTCGCGCCCTTGTTTGGCGGGCCAGTAGCCGTCGGCGATCACCACCACGCCCTCGGCGCCGCGGTCCAGCGGCACACGCAGCACCGCCTTCACGCCCTTGACGGCGCGCGCCGCGCTGTCGTCCAGGGTCTTCACTTTCGAGCCAAACACCGGCGGGTGCGCCACCAGCGCGGTGAGCTGGCCGGGGCGGCGCACGTCGATGCCGAAGTCCTGCTGCCCGCTGCTCTTGGCGCGCGCGTCCAAGCGCGAGGTGGGCTTGCCGATGATGCGGAAATCTTTCGGGTCCTTGAGCACGACCTTCTCGGGCACGGGCAACGCCATGGCGGCCTGGGCGAGTTCGCCGTAGCCGGCCTTGCGCCCGCCGGGGCCGATCACGGTGCCGGCTTGCGTGCGCAGAGTGGACACGTCCACGTTCCAGCGCGCGGCCGCCGCCGACAGCAGCATGGCGCGGGCGCGTGCGCCGAGTTCGCGGTACTGCGTGTAGCTGTGCTTGATGGCGGTGGAGCCGCCGGTGAGGTGGATGCCGTACAGCGGGTCCAGGTAGGCCGCGTCGGCGTTGCCGTGCTGGCTGCGCACCTTGGACCAGTCGGCGTCCAGCTCCTCGGCCAGGATCATGGGCAGGCCGGTCTGCACGCCCTGGCCGAACTCGAGCCGGTTGATGGTGACCGTGACCCAGCCGTCGGGCGCGATCTGCACGAAGGCCAGCGGTTGTTCCGTGGGCTTGAGGCCGGCGGCCGCCGGGGCGGTTTGTGCGGACGCCAGGTGCGGGAAGGTGCCGAGCGCAAAGCCGCCGGCGCCCACCACTTTCAGGAAGCTGCGGCGTGGCAGGGTGGCGGGTTCGCGGGCCTGCTCGCGGTCGAGCATGTGTTGCAGGGCGCGCGGCAGTTCGGCGGGATCGATGTGGTTCAGCATGGTGGGTTCCTTCAGGCGATGGCTTTGGCGGCGTCGGTCACGGCGGCGCGGATGCGGGCGTAGGTGCCGCAGCGGCACACGTTGCCGGCCATGGCCGAGTCGATCTCGGCAGGGGTGGGTTGTTTGCCCTTGGGCAGGGATTTGAGGAAGGCCGTGGCGCTCATGATCTGACCGCTCTGGCAGTAGCCGCACTGCGCCACGTCGTGCAGCACCCAGGCCTTGTGCACGGCCGCGCCCACGCGGTCGCTGCCGTTGGTGGCCGCTTCGATGGTGGTGATCTTCTTGCCTTCGGCCGCTGCAATCGGTGTGATGCAGGAGCGGATGGCCTGGCCGTCCAGATGCACGGTGCAGGCGCCACACAGTGCCGCACCACAGCCGAACTTGGTGCCCGTCATGCCCAGCGTGTCGCGCAGGGCCCAGAGGATGGGGGTGCCGGGGTCGACGTCGACCGTGTGGTTTTTGCCGTTGACGTTGAGGGTGTTCATGGGATCGGTTCTCCGTGGGGTGGGCGGGGATCTGCAAGGGATCGGTGACGGGAAGTGTCGGGGCCAGGCGTCGAAAGCGTTTGCCGTTTTTGACGCTTGTTTTGCCTTTTCCGATGTTTTTCCGAATTGAGGGGTTGAGCCCGAATTCACCGGCTTTACAGTCGGGCATGTCCATTGAACGCCTCGCCCACGACATCGGCCGGATTGCCCGAATCGATGGCGACCACAGCACCGCCATCCCGCAGCTCTCGCTGCACCGGCGCAGCGGCAAGACCGATCCCATGCCCTGCATCTACGGCCTGGGCCTGGCCGTGGTGGCGCAGGGCGGCAAACAGGTCACCGTGGGCGAACAGGTGCTGGACTACGGCATGGGCCAGTCGTTGTTGATCACCGCCGACCTGCCCGTGGTGGCGCACGTCACGCGGGCCGACGCGGCACGGCCGTTCATGTGCCTGTTCCTCGCGCTGGACGCGCGCGCCCTGATGCAGCAGGCGGCGGAGATGGAGCTGCCGCCCGTGCCGCGCGAAGAAGCGCCGCGCGCCATATCGCTGACCACACTGGACGCGTCTTTGCTCGACGCCGCCATCCGCCTCGTGCGGCTGCTGGACGAGCCCGCGCTGGTGGCGAGCCTGGCGCCGCTGATCCAGCAGGAGATCATGGTGCGGCTGCTGTCCGGTCCGCACGGGCCCTACCTGCGCCAGCTGGTGTCGGCGGGTTCGCCCAGCCACCAGATCGCCCAGGCCATGGCCTGGCTCACGCAGAACTACGTGCACGACGTGCTGATGGACGAACTCGCCGCGCGTGTGCACATGAGCCCGTCCACCTTCCGGTTGCACTTTCGCCACTTCACCGGCATGAGTCCGCTGCAATACCAGAAACATCTGCGGCTGCAGCAGGCGCGCCACCTCATGCTCCACCAGGCGCTGGACGCGGGCAGCACGGCGGCGCGCGTGGGTTACGAGAGCGCATCGCAGTTCAGCCGCGACTACAGCCGCCTGTTCGGCGCGCCGCCGCAGCGCGACATCAAGCGCATGCGGCACCCGCCCACCGAGAGCGCCGGCACCGCCGCGCACTGAAGGCGCCCGTCGGGGGCGGCCTGGCGGTCATCGACCGGTTCCCCGCAAAGGTCTAACAATCTATTGACAGATAGATTGTTATTCAATAGACTGTGCGGCATTGACGAACTGGAGAAACCCCGCGATGAAAAACGCAACCCTCGACCTTGAAGACATGCAGGCCGCTGCGGCCGATGCCTGTCGGCTCATGAAAGTCCTGTCCAACCCGGACCGCCTGCTCATCCTGTGCCAGCTCTCGCAGGGCGAACACCGCGTGGGCGAGCTGGAGGAGCTGCTCGGCATCGTGCAGCCCACGCTGTCGCAACAGCTGACCGTGCTGCGCGAAGAAGCGCTGGTGAGCACGCGCCGCGACGGCAAGAACATCTATTACCTGCTCGACAGCCCGCGCGCGCTGGCCGTGATGCAGGTTCTGTACGCCCAGTTTTGCGGCACACCAAGGAAAAAATCATGACCATCGACTGGACCCACTTCACCCCCTGGGCTTCGTTGTCCGGCGGCATTCTGCTGGGCGTGGCCTCGGCGTTCTTCATCCTGGTCAACGGCCGGGTGCTGGGCATCAGCGGCATCCTGGGCGGCCTGCTCGCGCCGAAGTCGGGCGACGCCGGTTGGCGCATCGCCTTCCTGCTGGGCATGCTGGCCGCGCCGCTAGTTTATGGCCTGCTCGCACCGGCCGGCTTCGTCAAGGCGCCCACCATCGACGCGGGCTTTGCCACCATCGTGGCCGCCGGTTTGCTGGTCGGGCTGGGCACGCGCTACGGCTCTGGCTGCACCAGTGGCCACGGCGTGTGTGGCCTCTCGCGCCTGTCGCCGCGCTCCCTGGTGGCCACGTTGGCCTTCATGGGCGCGGGCTTTGCCATGGTCTTCGTGGTTCGCCACGTTCTTTGAGGAGCATCCACATGCACCGCATCACCGAATTTTTCGTCGGCCTGCTCTTTGGCCTGGGCCTGTTGCTCTCCGGCATGACCGACCCGGCCAAGGTGCTGGGCTTCCTGGACCTGTTCGGCACCTGGGACCCGTCGCTGGCCTTCGTCATGGGCGGCGCCATCGCCGTGGGCTTCTTCGCCTTTGCCCTGGCCCGCAAGCGCACCACCAACTTCCTGGGGGGCGCCTTGCACTTGCCCAAATCCACCCAGATCGACAAGCGCCTGGTGCTCGGCGGCCTGACCTTTGGCGCCGGCTGGGGCCTGGCGGGTTTCTGCCCGGGCCCGGGCATCGTGTCCATGGCCTCGGGTGAGGTGAAGGCCGCGGTGTTCGTGGCGGCCATGGTCGTGGGCATGGCGCTGTACGAGCTGGCCGAGCGCAGCTTGCACCGCCCGCAAGCCACGCATTGACAACACCCCCATGACTGCCCTCTTGCGTCAATGGCTGCCCTTGCTGCCCGTGCTGCAGTGGGGCCGCCAGTACAACCGCGACACGCTGCTCGGCGACGGCGTGGCCGCACTCATCGTCACCGTCATGCTGATTCCGCAGAGCCTGGCCTACGCCATGCTCGCTGGCCTGCCGCCCGAGGTGGGCCTGTACGCCAGCGTGGCGCCGCTGCTGCTCTACGCCGTGTTCGGCACCAGCCGCGTGCTCGCCGTGGGGCCGGTGGCGGTGGTCTCGCTCATGACGGCCGCCGCGATCGGGCAGCACGCTGTGGCCGGTACGCCCGAATACTGGGCGGTGGCGATCACGCTGGCCTTTCTCTCGGGCGCCTTGTTGCTGCTCATGGGTGTGTTGCGGCTGGGTTTTCTCGCCAACTTCTTGAGCCACCCGGTCATCTCGGGATTCATCTCGGCCTCGGGGTTGCTGATTGCCGCGAGCCAGCTCAAGACCCTGATGGGCGTGAAGGCAGAAGGCCACAACCTGCTCGAACTCGGTCAGTCGCTGATGGCTCAGCTGGGCCGCACCCACCTGCTCACACTGGGCATCGGTGTGGCCACCGTGGCGTTTCTGTTCTGGGTGCGCAGCGGCCTCAAGCCCCTGCTCGTGCGGCTTGGGCTTCAAGCCCGCGCGGCCGACGTGATCGCCAAGACCGGGCCGGTGGCGGCCATCGTGGTGACGGCGGGGCTCACCTGGGCCCTGCAGTGGCAGGGCCAGGGCGTGAAGATCGTGGGCACGGTGCCGCAAGGCCTGCCGCCATTGACCTTGCCCCTGTTCGACCTGGGCTTGTGGCAAGCGCTGCTGGTGCCCGCGCTGCTCATCAGCGTGGTGGGGTTTGTGGAGTCGGTCTCGGTCGGGCAGACGCTCGCGGCCAAGCGCCGCCAGCGCATCGAGCCCGACCAGGAACTGGTGGCGTTGGGCGCCAGCAACCTGGGCGCGGCCTTCACCGGCGGTTTCCCGGTCACCGGGGGGTTTGCACGTTCGGTGGTCAATTTCGACGCCGGCGCCCAGACGCCCGCGGCCGGTGTGTTCACCGCGATCGGCATCACGCTGGCCTCGCTGTTCCTCACGCCCGCGCTGTACTACCTGCCGCAGGCCACGCTGGCCGCCACCATCGTGGTCGCCGTGCTCTCGCTGGTGGACTTCGGCATCTTCCGCAAGACCTGGGCCTATTCCAAGGCCGACTTCGTGGCGGTGCTGGCCACCCTGCTGGTCACGCTGCTGCAGGGCGTGGAGCTCGGTCTGGTGGTGGGGGTGGCGGTGTCGCTGGCGCTGTACCTGCACCGCACCAGCCGACCGCACATCGCCGAAGTCGGGCGGGTGCCGGGCACCGAACACTTCCGCAACGTGCTGCGCCACGCGGTGGCGGTGAGCCCGCAGGTGCTGGGTCTGCGCGTGGACGAGAGCCTGTACTTCGCCAACTCGCGCGCGCTCGAAGACCGCATCAACGACGCCGTGGCCTCGCGCCCCGCGCTCCAACATGTGGTGCTGCAGTGCTCGGCCATCAACGACATCGACGCCAGCGCGCTGGAGAGCCTCGAGACCATCAATCACCGCCTCCGCGATGCCGGTGTGCGCCTGCACCTGAGTGAGGTCAAGGGCCCGGTGATGGACCGCCTGAAGGACACCCACTTCCTGCACGACCTCGGCGGCGAGGTGTTCCTGACGCACCACCAGGCGATGCGTCAGCTCGCGCCAGAGATGGCCTGACAGCGGCTAACCTTGGGCGCTGTTGCCACCCGCCCGAGACCCGTTTCCATGCTGCGCTACCTCACCGTTCCCGTCACCGCCTTTGCCCAGAACTGTTCCATCGTCTGGTGCGATGAAACGAAAGACGCCGCCGTCATCGATCCGGGTGGTGACCTCGATCGCCTGTTGACCGAGGTGCAACGCCTGGGCGTGCAGCTCAAGGCGATCTGGCTCACCCACGCGCACATCGACCACGCGGGCGGCACGGCCGACCTGGCCGAGCAGCTCGGCCTGCCCATCATCGGCCCGCACCCGGGCGACCAGTTCTGGATCACCGGGCTGCCGCAACAGGGCGCCATGTTCGGTTTTCCGCCCGCGCGCGCGTTCACGCCCACGCGCTGGCTGGCCGATGGCGACACGGTGCAGATCGGCAACAGCGTGCTGCAGGTGCGCCACTGCCCGGGCCACACCCCCGGGCACGTGGTGTTTCACTCGGCCGAGGCGAAGCGTGCGTTTGTGGGGGACGTGCTGTTTGCCGGCAGCATCGGCCGCACCGATTTCCCGCAGGGCAACCACGCGCAATTGATCGGCAGCATCAAGGAACGCCTGTGGCCCATGGGCGATGACACGGTGTTCATTCCAGGGCACGGGCCCGAGAGCAGTTTCGGCGCCGAGCGTCGGCACAACCCGCACGTGCGGGACGCCTGAGGTTCAGGCCTGACCCAGGCGCTGGAACAAGCCGCCGGGCAGGCGACCCACCGAGCCGTCCAGCTCCAGTTCGAGCAGGCGGGCCTGCAGGTGGGCGGTGTCCAGGCCGGTGCGGGCTTGCAAGGCATCCAGGCTGACGGGCTCGAAGCCCATGGCTTTCAGCAGCTGGTCTGCCTCTTCGCCTTCAAAGACCGCTTCTCCAGGGGTGTCGGGTGTGCGGGGCTCGACGATGCGCAGGTCTTCCAGAATGTCTTGCGCGGACTCGACCAGCTTGGCGCCCTGGCGGATCAGCGCATGGCAGCCGCGCGACTGCGGTGCGTGGATCGAACCTGGAATCGCGAACACTTCGCGTCCCTGTTCGGCCGCCATCCGCGCCGTGATGAGCGAGCCCGACTGCAGCGTGGCTTCGACCACCAGCGTGCCTTGCGACAGGCCGGCGATCAGGCGGTTGCGTTGCGGAAAATTGGCCGGCAGCGGCGGCGTGCCGAGCGGGTATTCGCTGACGATGGCGCCGTGCGCGACGATGCGGTGCGCCAGCGAGAGGTGGCGCCGGGGGTAGACGCGGTCCAGTCCGGTGCCCACCACCGCGATGGTGGGCGCGCCGCCTTCCAGTGCGCCGGTGTGGGCCGCACCATCGACACCCAGCGCCAGACCCGACACGACACACACGCCCGCTTGGCCGAGCGCTCGGGCGAACTGATGTGCGTTGGCTTCGCCTTGAGGTGTGGGGTTGCGGCTGCCCACCATGGCCAGGCGGCGCGGGTGAGAGAGCACCTCCAGATCGCCCATGACGTACAGCAGCACCGGCGGATCGGCCATCTGCAGCAGGTCGGGCGGAAAGCGCGGGTCGGCCAGGGTCAGCACATGCCGTTGGGTGCCCTCGGCCAACCAGCTGAACACCTGCTCAACCCGGACGTCCAGATCGTCGGGAACCTCTTGCAGGGCCAATGCCGTTGCCTGCCCCACCACGGTTTGCAGGGCGGCCAGTGGCTGCGCAAAGATGGCTTCAGGCAGGCCGAAGGCGGCCAGCAACTTGCGGGCGGTTTCCTTGCCCACGCCCGGCGTGAGCAGCAGCCGCACCCAGGCGGCCAGCTCCTGCCGCTGCATCGCCGTTATGGATTGACGAAGCGGTCGCCGACCTTGACGCCGTCGGTGATCTGCAGCACCAGGGCGTAAGACACCTTGTCGAAGGTGCGGAAGACCATCATGAGACCGTTGCGCTCACCCGGCAGGCGCAGCTGGGGCCGCGCGGTGTCGGTGCTGTCGGTCACCAGGTTGCTCTCGCGCTGCAGTGCCAGCACATGACCACGCTCGATGCCGTGTTCGGTGCCGCGGTTGATCGTGACCACCTGGTTCTGACCGGCGAAGTTCACCGCGTTGCCGTACACCGAGACGATCTGGCCGGTGTGGATGCCTTGCGGCGCACGCGGCACGAAGTTGGTGAGCTCGCGCGGCGGCTCGGGCAGCAGCCGGTCGCCGATGCGCATTTCCTCTTTCGCCGCCACGATGTCGATCGATGCGGGCACCAGCTCGGTCACGGTCTGGCCGTTGGGGCCGACCGCGTTGCGGGTGGATTCGCTCGTGACCACGCTCGCCTTGCCCACGTACTGGGCTTCGTATCCCAGGATCTGGTTGGTGGTGGGGTCGCGCAGGGGTGTGGCGTTGCGGAAGACGCGGTATTGCGTGGACTTGCCGTCGATCACCGAGAGCGGTTCACCTTGTGGCCCGTCGATGTATTGGGCGCGGGCATAGGCGCGGTCGCCGCGGCTGAGCAACACGCGGTTTTCCTGCGTGGCCACGATGCGGGGTGCGCGCGAGAAGGTGGCTTCGTCGACGATCAGCGGCTCGGTCAGGAACGATTCGATCGCTTGCAGGTTGACCGGCGGAATCGCCGTGTCGCCCAGGCTTTCGTAGCGGGTGCGCGGCGAGACACGCACGGTCTCGGTGTCGCCGCTGCCCGGTGCACGTGTGGTCAGGCGGCCGCGGCCGTTGGATTTGTCGAGGTACAGCACCTGCCCCGGGTAGATGCGGTGCGGGTTCTTGATGTCGTCCAGGTTCATGCCCCAGAGCTCGGGCCAGCGCCACGGCGTCTTGAGGAAGATGCCGGAGATCGCCCACAAGGTGTCTCCGCTCTTGATGGTGTAGCTGTCGGGCGCATTGGGCGCCAGCTCGGAGAGCGGCACACCCGTCTGCGCCACCTGGTTGGCGGTGGCGCGCTGGCCGGAGGTGATGGGGAAGTTTTGTGCCGAGACGGTGCCCGCAAAGGCGGCAGCGATCAGGGCGACCGCGCAAACCACCGGCCGAAGCGGGCTCGTGGGGCGCGTGAACTGGACATCGGCAAGCAAGCGTTTTTTCAATGGCATGTGGTGGCCCCTGGGGCGGCGATGGCCGGTTGTCAGCGGGCATTTCCTGGAACATTTCTGGAACGTTTCCGGGAAACGACAGCTGCCCCCCGGGTGGCGCTCGTGTCTTGACAAATCGCATTTGATTTTGCGCCCAAGCCTTTGATTAGGCAATGTTTATGGCAGGGGCCTTTCACGCGCCGTGGCAAAAGTGGCGAAAATGGCGACAGCACATTCCGCTCGTCCCCGGCTTGCCGCCAGCCGTCGCCCGGGTACATTGGACAGTTCTTTCCCAGGCCCCCGATCGCCCGCTTTTTCCATGAATCCGCCGTCACTGCTGACCATCCTTTGTTATCCCGATCCCCGTTTGCACACCGTGGCCCGTCCGGTGAAAGCGGTGGACGAGCGCATCCGCGCGCTGAGCCAGCAGATGCTGGACACCATGTACGACGCACACGGCATCGGTCTGGCCGCCACCCAGGTGGATGTGCACGAGCGCCTGATCGTGATCGACGTGAGCGAGACGCGGGACCAGCCCATGGTGCTGGTCAACCCGGTGATCGAATGGGCCAGCCCCGAGACACGCAAGGGCGAAGAGGGCTGCCTCTCGGTGCCCGGCATTTACGACGGTGTGGAGCGTTCACTGGCGGTGCGCGTGCGCGCACAGGACCTGACCGGCGTCGAGCGCACGATCGAGGCCGAGGGCATGCTGGCCGTGTGCATCCAGCACGAGATGGACCACCTGATGGGCAAGGTGTTCGTGGAATACCTCTCGCCGCTCAAGCGCACGCGCATCAAGTCCAAGATGGTCAAGGCCCAGCGGGAGGCCATGAAGGCTTGAGGCCTTTGTTCGGTCTCGACCTTCGCCCATGAAACTCATCTTTGCCGGCACGCCGGAATTCGCCAGCGTGGCGCTGGCCCGTTTGCTGGCCGCCGGTTTCCAGGTGCCGCTGGTGCTCACCCAGCCCGACCGCCCGGCCGGCCGCGGCATGAAGCTGCAGGCCTCGCCGGTGAAGCAGCTCGCGCTGCAGCACCACATCACCGTGGCGCAACCGCGCAGCCTGCGTCTGGACGGCAAGTACCCCGACGAGGCGGCGGCTGCGCGCGACGCCATTGAAGCGGCGCAGGCCGATGTGATGGTGGTGGCCGCTTACGGGCTGATCCTGCCGCAGTGGGTGTTGGACGTGCCCCGTCTCGGCTGTTTGAACATTCATGCTTCATTGCTCCCGCGCTGGCGCGGCGCCGCGCCCATTCACCGCGCCATCGAAGCGGGTGACACCCAGACTGGTGTCACCATCATGCAGATGGACGCGGGGCTGGACACCGGCGACATGTTGCTCACCGAACGCCTGCCGATCCGTGCAGAGGACACCACCGGCAGCCTGCACGACCGCCTGGCCGTGCTCGGAGGCCGCCTCATCGTCGAAGCGCTGGAGATCGCTGCTTGCGGCGGCCTGACCGCGCAGAAGCAGCCCGACGAGGGCGTGACCTACGCGCACAAGATCGACAAGGCCGAGGCGGCGCTGGACTGGACCGCACCCGCCGGGCTGCTGGCACGGCGGGTGCGCGCATTCAACCCGTTTCCGGGTGCGGCCACCGCGCTGGCGGGCGAGGCCATCAAGGTCTGGGCGGCCCACGCCGAAGACGCCGCGGGCGGTACGCCCGGTGAGGTGTTGGCGGTGGGCGTCGACGGCATCCGCGTGGCCACGGGCGAGGGCGTGCTGGTGCTCACCGAACTGCAACGCGCGGGCGGCAAGCGCCTGCCGGTGGCGGATTTCCTGCGCGGCTTCCCCCTGGTGCCTGGGCAGGTGCTGGAGCCCTCGTCCAAGGCGGGTGCCTGATGTTTTACCGTCGCAAGTACCGGGAGCGCCCCGAATACTGGGAAGGCGTGCGCGACCAGGTGTCGGTGGCCATGGGCATCGGGGCCTGGGGCCTCATGACCGGTGTGGCCATGGTGCAGTCGGGCCTGTCGCCGCTGGAGGCTGTGCTCATGACGCTCATCGTCTATGCCGGCAGCGCCCAGTTGGCCGCCGTGCCCATGATCGCCGCCGGCGCGCCACTGTGGGTGATCCTGGCGGCGGCGTTTTGCGTGAACCTGCGTTTTGTCGTGTTCTCCGCGCACCTGCGGCCCTACCTCGTGCACCTGCCGCGCCACGAGCGGTTGATCAAGGGTTACATCACCGGCGATCTGAGCTATGTGTTTTTCGCGCGTCGCTATCCACACCCCGGTGCCAACCCCGAAGAACTGGCGCAGCAGCAGGCCTACCTCATGGGCAACTGCGCGGTGAACTACGTGGCGTGGATGGGTGCGAGCCTGGCCGGCATTGCCTTGACCAACGTGATTCCCGTGGCCTGGGGCCTGGGCTTTGCCGGCATCCTCGCGCTGCTGGGCGTGTTGTGTTCGCTCGCTTCGTCGAAGCTGCGCATGGTCTCGGCCGGTGTGGCGGGTGCGGCGGCGGTGGCGGCCTGGGCGCTGCCGCTCAAGCTCAACATCCTGGTGGCGATTGCCAGTGCCGTGGCCATCTGCCTGGTGCTGGAAAAACTCAGGCCCGATGTGCCGGGCCAGGGAGCACAACGTGTTTGATGTGGATCCCTGGACGTTGCTGACCATCGTGCTGCTGGGCTGCATCACCGTGATCACGCGCGGCTTCTTCTTCATCTCCAGCAAGCCCTGGAGCCTGCCCCACTGGGCGCAGCGCGGCCTGCAATACGCGCCCATCGCGGCACTGGCTGCGGTGGTGGTGCCCGAGATCGTGATGAGCCAGGGCGCGCTCATCACCACCTTGAAAGACGCACGCCTGTACGCCGCTGCCGCCGGCATGGCCTGGTTCTTCTGGAAGCGCGGCGTGCTGGGCACCATCGTGTGCGGCATGGCGGTGTACTTGCCGCTGCGCCTTGGCCTGGGCTGGTGAAACATTTGCCCCCACGCTCCGCCGTTGCGCGGGTCGCTGCCCCCCGAGGGGGCTGATCCGCCTTGGGGCGGCCCGGCGGCGGATCGTATCCGCCGCATACCAGCCGACCAACGACACACCGCCGCAGATCAGAAGGGTCCACAGCGTGTGGCTCGGAAAATGTGCCCCGCGCACGGTCTGCACCGCACCCGCCAGCAAGCCGATGAACAGCGCGGCGGCCAGCCAGCGCAGGCCGACCACCCGGCGGCGTGCTGCAGCAGGTGGCAGCAGCCACGGCAGGCTCAGCGCCATGAACGCGAAGCCGCTGGACGCATGGCCGCCCGGAAAACACCGCCCGGGGCCGCCGTCGACCAGGCCCCGGGCCCAGTGCGACACGTGTTCGGCGCTGCCGCCGAACGTCCGCAGGTCCCACGGGCAGCTGGTCAGGCTGGCGTTCTTGATCAGGTTGACCGCCAGCAGCGACAGGCCCGCCAGCGCCACCACCAGCCAGCGCTCGCGTCTGGGCAGGCGCAGCCCGGGCCACAGGGACCAGACGATCAACAACAGCCAGGCGACGGTCATCGCGTGGCGCAGGCCGTCGTGCAGCACGGCCGAGAGCAGCCAGGCATCGCGCAGCGCAAAACCCTGGGGCGATCCGATCGCCTGCATCACGGCCGTGTCCAGGCCCGATGCGTCCCAGAGCAGGGTGAAGGCCAGCAGGCCGAGCAGCCAGGCGGTGGGGCGGGAGCGGCGCATGAGGCCACTGTGAGCGGCTCCCGTTAAGTGCGACTTAAGCGGCATCCCCAATAATGAAAGCCTCCCTCCAACAGCGGACCCGGTGTCCGTTCCAACAATGCGCGCACTCGTGGTGGAAGACGACCCCGGCATCGCCAGCGGCCTGCAGGCTTCACTCAAGCAGGCCGGCTACGCGGTGGACGTGTGCGGCACGCTGGAAGCGGCGTGGCATGTGTTGTCGGTGGAGCCGGTGGACGTGTTGATCCTCGACCTCGGACTGCCCGATGGCGACGGGCTCGATCTGCTGGCGCGCCTGCGCCGCCAGGCCCCGCCGGTGGCCGGCCGCACCGCCTTGCCGCACAACGATCTGCCCGTGCTGATCATGACCGCGCGCGACGGCGTGAGCGACCGCGTGAGCGGCCTGGACAGCGGCGCCGACGATTACATCGTCAAACCCTTCGATGCCAACGAACTGCTGGCGCGCCTGCGCGCCATGCTGCGCCGTGCCAGCGGACGCAGCAGCCCGGTGATTGCACACGGCGACCTGGTGGTGGACCCCGCGTCTCACACTGTGCTGCGAGCCGGTGAACTGGTGCCGTTGGGCGGCAAGGAATTTGCCCTGCTGATGGCCCTGCTGCAGGCGCGGCCGCAGGTGCTGTCCAAGTCGCGTCTGGAATCGTCGCTCTACGGTTTCGGCGAAGCGCTGGAGAGCAACGCGATCGAAGTGCACATCCACCACCTGCGGCGCAAGCTGGGTGAGTCGCTCATCAAGACCGTGCGCGGCGTGGGCTACTTCGTGCCGCAACACAACCCTCCCGCATGACGGCATCGGCACCGCACGCGCGCCTGCCCAGCCTGTGGCGCTACCTGTGGAGCTGGGTGGTCGGCGCCTTGCTGGTGGTGTGGACCACCCTGCTGTTGGTGGCCTGGTACACCGGCCACCACGAGGCCGAAGAAATCACCGACGGGCAGCTGGAGTCGGTGGCGCGTCTGTGGCTCTCGGTCGAGCCCGACAAGACCCTGTCCATTCCCGAACCCATCGCATCCAACCGGGCGCGGGCCTACGTGCAGGACGTGGCCGTGCTGCACTGGGTCGATGGCCAGCTGTTCACCGACACGCACAAGCTCGCCGGCAGCCTTGGCATCACCGAGCCGCCCGAGCGCGGTTTCTCCAACCGGGTGCAGACAACCGGCAGTGGCGAGGTGCGCTGGCGCATGTATGCCGCCCCGGGGCAAGACGAACACGCGGCCGACTTTGTGGCCGTGTTGATGGACATGGACCACCGGGTGGACCTGGGCCGAGACATGGCGCTCAAGCTCGCGCGGCCGGCCCTGCTGGTGCTGCCGCTGGTGGCGCTGCTGCTGTGGTGGGCGCTGCGGCACGGCCTGAGTCCGCTGGTGCGGCTCTCGCACGACGTGGCCACGCTCGACGGCCTGGCCGGCCAACGGCTGGACACGGCACACCGCTTCCACGAGTTCTCCAGCACCGTGCACGCCATCAACACCCTGGTGGACTCGCTGCAGACGCAGGCGCGGCGCGAGCGCGAATTTGCGTCGGACGTGGCGCACGAGTTGCGCACGCCGTTGGCCGCGCTCTCCTTGCAGGCCAGCGCCGCGCAGCACGAACCCACGCCAGAGCGCCTGGCCCAGCTGGAGGCCTCCGCGCTGCGGGCCGGCCACATCCTGTCGCAATTGCTGGAGCTCGCGCGCGCGCAGCGCGACGGCTCGGGCCGCGAGGCCTGGAGGGATGTGTCGTTGGGCGATGTGGCCGCAGAACTGATCGCCTCCCATGCGCAAGAGGGCTACGAGCGCAGCCACAAACTCTCGCTGGAGCAGCCCGAGGCGCCGGTGGTCCTGCACCTGCAGCCCATGCTGCTGGAGCTGGCCTTGCGCAACCTGATCGAAAACGCCCTGCGCCACACGCCGGCGGGCACGCAGGTGTTGGTGTCGGTCTGGCAGACCGGCCGCGAGTCCGGCGTGTCGGTCAGCGACGATGGCCAGCGTGCCGATGCGCCTGCGCCCGAGCCGGCGCACGGCCCATCGGGCCTGGGGCTGGGCCTGCGCCTGGTTCAGCGCATTGCCGAGCAGCTGGGCGCCACGCTGCAACGCGACACCGGCGAAGCGCCCATGACGACACGCTTCACGCTGCGCTGGCCGCGTCCGGCGCCATAAGGATCACTTAACGCGCGAGCGTGAAGCTGGGTGGGTCGGCATGTGCCGGCTCCTGAAGCTTTGCCCATGTCTTCGCATCTTTCCCTGGCACCGCCGTTTGCCAATCAGCCTGGACGCCCGACCTGGCGGCCCGCTCACGCCGTGTGGCTGCTGTCGTTGTGGTTGGCCGTGGCTGGCAACCTGCCGTTGTGGCAACGCGTGAACGGGCTGGCCAACTCGCCCATGCAGGGCTTGGCCCTCTTTGCCGGCTTTGGCGTGGTGGTGCTGGGCATCACCGCCGCGCTGCTCTCGCTGCTGGCCTGGCCACGCGTGTTCCGCCCGGTGGCCACCGTGCTGGTGCTGGTGAGCGCGTTCAACACCCACTTCATGCTGCAGTACGGCGCGGTGATCGATCCGACCATGCTGGCCAACGTGGTGCAGACCGATGTGCGCGAGGTGCGCGATCTGATGTCGTGGGCGTTGCCGCTGACCGTGCTGCTGGTCGCGGGCCTGCCGCTGTGGGTGATCTGGCGCCGGCCGCTGGCCATGCGCAGCTGGCTGCCGCAAACCGGGCGCAACGCGCTGGGCGCGCTCATCGGGGTGGTCGCGGTGGTGGGCGCCACCCTGCTCACCTACCAGGACCTGGCCTCGCTCATGCGCAACCACAAGGAACTGCGCTACATGGTCAACCCCGTCAACACCGTGTACGCAGCCAGCCGCCTGGCGGTGGACCAGCTGCCCCGCCAGGTGCAGACCCTCAAGCCGGTGGGCGAAGACGCCCAGCTCGGTGCGAGCTACAGCGGACAGAGCCAACCACCGCTGTTGATGCTGGTGGTGGGCGAGACCGCGCGCGCGCAGAACTTCGGTCTCAACGGCTACGGGCGAAACACCACGCCGGCGCTCGCGCGCTGGCAGGCCAACGAAGGCCTGGTCAACTTCAGCCAGGTGCAATCGTGCGGCACCAACACCAAGGTCTCGGTGCCCTGCCTGTTTTCACCACTCACCCGCCAGCAGGGCGGCGACCAGATGCCCGAGCACGAGAACCTGCTCGATGTGTTGCAACGCGCGGGCCTGGCCGTGCTGTGGATCGACAACCAGGCCGGCTGCAAGGGCGTGTGCGCCCGCGTGCCCAACGCCAGCACGCTGGAGCTGAAACTGCCCGGCCTGTGTGACGGTGGCGAGTGCCTGGACTCCGCCATGCTGGTGGGCCTGGACGAACGCATCGCCGCGCTCGACCCGGTGCGCCGCGCGCGCGGTGTGGTGCTGGTGATGCACCAGATGGGCAGCCACGGCCCGGCCTACTTCAAGCGCTCGGCCCCCGACCGAAAACCCTTCATGCCCGAGTGCACCAGCATCACGCTCTCCGACTGCCCGCCCGAACAGCTGGTGAACGCCTATGACAACTCGATCGCCACCACCGACCATTTCCTCGATCGGTCGCTGCAGTGGCTCAAGGCGACAGAGAAGGCCGGTGCGTTCCAGACCGGGCTGATCTACCTGTCCGACCACGGCGAGTCGCTGGGTGAAAGTGGTCTGTACCTGCACGGCCTGCCGTACGCCATGGCACCGCAGCAGCAGACCCATGTGCCCATGGTGGCCTGGCTCTCGCCCAGCCTGCAGCAGCGCAGCGGTGTGGGACAAGCGTGCCTGCGGGCCCAGGCCGACAAGGCGATCTCGCACGACCACCTGTTCCATTCGGTGCTGGGATTGATGGATGTGCAAACCAAGGCGCACGATCTGTCGCTCGACATCCTCGCGCCCTGCGTGGCCGCGTACGCCCGCACCGGTGAGCAAGCCCGCCGACCTGCCAGCTGAAGCGCCCGCCTCCCGAGGGTTTGTGGCAGGGCTTCGCGCGAGAGGGCTTTCTACAATGCATGGGTTTGTCACCCACCCACCTGCACCGCACCATGTCCTTCATCCGCTTCTCCGATCTTTGCTCCAGTGGCCGCGTCAAGGGCCAGCGTGTCTTCATCCGGGCCGACCTCAACGTGCCGCAGGACGACACGGGCCGCATCACCGAAGACACCCGCATCCGCGCGAGCATCCCGGCGATCCAGATGGCGCTGGACGCGGGCGCCGCGGTCATGGTCACCAGCCACCTCGGCCGACCCACCGAAGGCGCGTTCAAGCCCGAAGACTCGCTGCAGCCGGTGGCCGCACGCCTGTCGGCGCTGATGGACCGCCCGGTGCGCCTGGTGGCGAACTGGGTCGACGGCGATTTTTCGGTGGCGCCCGGTGAGGTGGTGCTGCTGGAGAACTGCCGCCTGAACGTGGGTGAGAAGAAGAACAGCCCCGAACTCGCCAAGAAGCTCGGCGCCCTGTGCGACATCTTTGTGCACGACGCCTTCGGCACCTCGCACCGCGCCGAAGGCACGACCTACGGCATCGCCGAGACCGCCCCCATCGCCTGCGCCGGCCCGCTGCTGGCCGCCGAGATGGACGCCATCGCTGCCGCGCTGCTTGCGCCCAAGCGCCCCCTGGTGGCCATCGTGGCGGGCAGCAAGGTCAGCACCAAGCTCACCATCCTGAAAAGCCTGGCCAGCAAGGTCGACCAGCTCATCGTGGGCGGCGGCATCGCCAACACCTTCATGCTCGCGGCGGGCCTGAAGATCGGCAAGAGCCTGGCCGAAGCCGACCTGGTGAACGAGGCCAAGGCCGTGATCGACGCCATGAAGACGCGCGGCGCCGAGGTGCCGATCCCCACCGACGTGGTGACCGCCAAGGCCTTCAGCGCCGACGCCGTGGCCACCGTGAAAGCCGCCACCGATGTGGCCGACGACGACCTGATCCTGGACATCGGACCCCAGACCGCGGCCCGGTTGGCCGAGCAGCTGATGAAGGCCGGCACGATCGTGTGGAACGGCCCGGTCGGTGTGTTCGAGTTCGCGGCCTTCGAGAACGGCACCAAAGTCATTGCGGAGGCCATCGCGAAGAGCAGCGCTTTCAGCATCGCCGGCGGGGGCGACACGCTGGCGGCCATTGCCAAGTACGGCATCGAGAAGGACGTGGGCTACATCTCCACCGGCGGTGGCGCGTTTCTGGAGGTGCTGGAAGGCAAGACGCTGCCGGCGTTTGAGGTGCTGGCGCGCAGAGCGCAGGGCTGATTCAGACAGAGGGCTTGCGTGTCGGGATGCGCGCCACAACGAGCACCCCGATGAGTGCAGCGATCAGCACGATCACCAGCACCACCGGCCGGTCGCGCAATCCCCACGCCGACAGGCCCACCATCAACACCATGCTCACCTGCGCCACGGTCTTGCTGCGGCGCGTGAGGCTGCGGTGCGTCTCCCAGTCGCGCACCATGGGACCGAGAAACCGGTGGTTGAGCAGCCAGCCGTGCAGCCGGGGCGAGGCCTTGGCGTAGCAGGCGGCGGCCAGCAGGATGAACGGCGTGGTCGGCAGGCCGGGCAGCACCACGCCGATGAGACCCAGCGCGAGCGACACGCTGCCGGCCAGCCACAGCAGCCAGCGCACCACGCGCGAGCGGTGCAGGCTCATGGGGCCCACCAGCCCAGCGGATGGCGCGCGAGTGCGATCGAGGCCATGAAGGCCACACACAGCAAGGCCGCCAGCAGGCACAGCGCACGCACCGGGGTGGACGCGGCGTTGCGCATGGCCACCGTTCCCAGCCCGATGTAGACCACCAACAGGCCGAGCTTGAGGCCGAGCCAGGGCGTTTGCAGCGGGTTGAGCTGCAGCAGCCACCACAGGCCGGCGCCGGCCGTGAGCAACGCGGTGTCGACCCCCTCGCTCACGCGGCGCCAGCCTGGGCGCAACGGCCAGCCCTGGCCCTGCAGCGCGGCGAGTGCGCGCACGGAGAACAAGCCCACGCTGGCCACGACCAGGCCGAGGTGCGTCTTGAGCAGCAGCGGGTAGGCCCAGGCGATGTCCGGTGTCGGCATGGAGGTTTGGGTGCGGTCGGTCGGGTGGAGGTCGCCTCCAGCATAGCCGCTCCCACCCTCGGAACGCCTCAGCAGCAGGCCGCGCGCGTAGGTTCGAACTGCGGGAACAGCTGGTTGTTTTCCAGGTGGATGTGCGCGATCAGGTCGTCGGCAAACTGGTGAATGCCGGTGTACAGCGCGCGCCAGGTGTTGCAGGCTCCTTGGGGAGGCGTGGCGTCGTGGGTCAGCGCCATCAGGCGATCGAGCTGTTCGCCGTGGCTTGTGTGTTCCTCCCTCATCACGCCGATGGGGTGCACGGCCATGCCGCGCCCGCCCGCCTTGAGCATGGGGAACAGGATGGTCTCTTCCTTGGCCATGTGCTCCAGCATCTCGGTCTCGATGGCCTCCAGGTGCTCCGCCAGACCCGTGGGCACATCGGGGTGCTCGCGGTGCACCGCCTCCACACGGCGCGCCATGCGGATCAGCTCGGGCAACTGCTCGCGGTGCACCGCGTGGTAGCGCGTGAGGATGTGGTCGATCATCTCGGCCGGGGCCTGCGGAACGGTCGGGCCGTCGGGTCGGTCCAGCCGCGCGAGTTCGGCCAGCACCGCGTCCACGTCGATGCCCTTGTTGTCGCAGGCCAGCTGGAGGGGGATCTGACCGCCGCAGCAGAAGTCGAGCTTGAGGCGGCGGAAGACGGCGGTGGAGCCCGGCAGTTCGACGGCGATCTGTCCGATGGGCTGAAGGGCGCGGTCCAGGGTGTCGGCGGGGGCGAAGGTGGTGTTCATAGTCGAGGTCCTTGAATGTTCATGTGGTATGAATATATTAAGGCATAAAATGCAGGCAACATGAATATTCAGACCATCCACACGGACATCGGTCATGAGGAGGATGCGCGATGCGACTGACCCAATGGACCGACTACAGCCTGCGCGTGCTGATGTACTGCGCTGCCAGCGAACAGCGTGAGCAGCGTGCCACCGTGGGTGAAATCGCCGAGGCGCACGGCATCTCGCGCAGCCACCTCACCAAGATCGTGATGACGCTCTCCGGCCTGGGCCTGCTGGAGACCACGCGCGGGCGCGGCGGTGGCCTGCGCCTGCTCCAGCCGGCGCACACCATCGTGGTGGGCGAGGTGGTGCGCCAGACCGAGAGCGACTTCACGCTGGTGGAATGCTTCGACGCCGAGCACAACAGCTGCCGCCTTGACGGCCACTGCCGCCTCAAGACCGCGCTGCGCGAGGCCATGGAACGCTACCTGGAGGTGCTCGACGGTGTGACCCTGGCCGACCTGATCGCACCGGCGCCGGGCGCGCGCGGCCAACGGGTGCACTTTCTGCCCGGCCTGCCACGCCCGCCCGAGGTTGCAGCCCGTCGCACGCGGGTATCTGCCGGCGGCGAAAGCCGCTAACCTCGCCCGATGGTGTCCACCGCTTCCCTGTCGACCAAGCTGGTGCGCATCGGCGCCGGCTTGCTGCTGGTCGCGCTCGCGTCCATCGGCCTCACGCTGTGGGTGACCTGGCAGCTCGAAGGCGGCGCGGCGGCGGTGAACGAAGCCGGACGCATGCGCATGCAGACCTGGCGGCTCACCAGCGTGGCGCAGGCCGATCCTCCGCCGGGGGAGGTTGCGGCGCTGGTGCAGCAGTTCGACCAGAGCCTGGACTTGTTGCGCCGGGGGGATGCCAGCCGTCCCCTCTTCGTGCCTTGGGACGACGCGGTGGGCCGCGAGTTCGCCACCGTGGAGGCGCTGTGGCAGAACCAGCGCCCGCTCTGGCTGCAGGACACGCCGCCCGATCCGGCGCAAGCCCTGGCCGCGGCCGGCACCTTTGTGGAAGCCATCGATGCCTTGGTGCTCGCCATCGAGCACCAGCTCGCGGGCTTCACCGCCATCCTCAACCTGTTCCAGTTCCTCATGATGGCACTGGCGATCGGCGGAGCGGTGGTGATGCTCTACACCGGCTACATGTACGTCATCAACCCGCTGGCCCGTTTGCAACAGGGTCTGCGCCGTCTGGAGTCTGGCGACTTCAAGGCGCGTGTGGAGGTCGAAACACTCGACGAATTCGGTCAGGTGGCCGGAGGCTTCAACCGCATGGCCTCCACGCTGCAGTCGATGTATGCCGGGCTGGAGAGCCAGGTGGAGACCAAGACGCGCCACATCGAGGCGCAGCGATCGCGGCTGGAGACGCTGTACGAGGTCAGTGCGTTCATGGCGCAGGCTGGCAGCATCGAAGAGCTCTCGCGCGGTTTTTCCCAGCGCGTTCGTGCGGTGGTGAGGGCCGACGCGGTGGCGGTGCGCTGGAGCGACGAAGCCAGCCAGCGTTACCTGATGCTGGCCTCCGACTGCTTTCCGCAGGAGATGGTGGAAGAGGAGCGAAGCCTGCTGGCCGGAGCCTGCGCCTGCGGCAACCTCCAGCCCGATGCGCGCACCCGGGTGATTCCCATTCGCAGCCACGACGAGGTGGAGGTGCGCCACTGCGTGCGTGCCGGCTTCGAGACGCTGGTGAGCGTGCCGGTGCGCCTGCAGCAGCGCCTCATCGGCGAGATCAACCTGTTCTACCGCTCGCAGACCAGCCTGAGTGCTGGCGAAACCGAGCTGCTCGACGCACTGGCCAGCCACCTGGCCAATGCGCTGGAAAGCCTGCGCGCCGCGGCGCTGGAGCGCGAGGCGGCGGTGGGCGAGGAGCGGGCGTTGATCGCGCGCGAACTGCACGACTCCATCGCGCAGTCGCTGGCCTTCCTGAAGATCCAGGTGCAGCTGCTGCGCAACGCGGCGAGCAAGGGCCAGGACACGCGGGTCATGAGCACGCTGGACGAGCTCGACGAAGGCCTGCGCGAGAGCATCAACGACGTGCGCGAACTGCTGGTGCACTTCCGCACCCGCACCAACACCGACGACATCGAGCGCGCGCTGCAGGAGACACTTCAGAAGTTCCAGCACCAGACCGGCTTGAGCGCGAAGCTGCACGTCGAAGGCCACGGCCTTCCGCTGCCGGCCGATGTGCAGGTGCAGGTGCTGCATGTGTTGCAGGAAGCGCTGTCCAACGTGCGCAAGCACGCCGGGGCCAGCCACGTCCAGCTCGACGTTGTGAAGGGTTCGCACTGGCTGTTTCGCGTGCGCGACGACGGCACGGGCTTTGATGCGCTGGATGCACCCGATGCCTCCCACGTGGGGCTGAAGATCATGAGCGAGCGCGCCGCCCTCATTGGTGCGAGGGTCGACGTGGTCTCCGAGCCCGGACAGGGCACCACCGTCTCCCTGACCTTGCCGCCCCATCCGATCGCGGCCAGTCCGATCACCGCACCCGCCACCGAGCAAATGGTTCCATGACCGACACCCGACAACGCCCCATCCAGCTGCTGGTGGTCGACGACCACTCCCTGTTCCGCCGCGGGCTCATGGCCCTGCTCTCGCAAGACCCACGCTTCGAGGTGACCTGCGAGGCGGGTGACGTGGGCGAGGCGCTGCGCTGCGTGGCGCGCCAGCGGCCCGACGTGATCCTGCTCGACAACCACCTGCCAGGCGTGCTGGGCGTGGACGCGATCCCCGCGCTGCGCCAGGCCGCACCGGGCAGCCGCGTGCTCATGCTCACCGTGAGCGAGAACGAGGCCGACCTGGTGGCCGCGCTCAAGGCCGGTGCCGACGGCTATTTGCTCAAGACGGTGGAATCGCACCACCTGTGCGAGGCCATCGTCAAGGTGATGGACGGCGAATCGGTGGTGAGCCCCGAGATGACGACCAAGCTGGTGTCGGCCCTGCGCGCGCAGCCAGACGCCAACGGCCAGGGCGCTACCACCGCCGCACCCCCGTCCTCCTCGGACGCCGAACTCGCTTCGCTGTCGACCCGGGAACTCGAGATCCTGCACCTGATCGCACGCGGCGACAGCAACAAACACATCGCCCGCCAGCTCGACATCGCCGAGACCACGGTCAAGATCCACGTGCAGCACATCCTGCGCAAACTCCACCTCACCTCGCGCGTGCAGGCAGCGGTGTTCGCCGCCCGTCACGCCACCTAGGAGATTTCCATGGCCCTGCACCACCTCGACTCCGGCGAAATCGCCAATCTCATGAACCAGGGCGGCGATGCGCTCAGCACGCAGTCGGTGGCGCTGTTCAAGTCCGAGCAGCTCGAGGTCATCCGGCTGCGGTTGCCGCTGGGCAAGGGCATGCCGATGCACCAGGTGCCGGGTGAGATCACCGTGCAGTGCCTCGAAGGCGTGATCGACTTCGAAACGCCCGAAGGCGTGCAGCGGCTGCAGGCCGGGCAACTGCTCTTCTTGCGCGGCGGTGTACCGCATGGCCTGCTCGCGGTGGAAGACGCCAGCGTGCTGGTCACCATCGTCCTCGTGCATTGATGCTGGTCAACTGACGGCCACAAAAGCGCCGCCCTAGTTCTTCCGGACGCCCGGCGTCCTTCCACCATCGTTCTTCAGAGTCCCGCAGCCCACCCGGGAGGCGGATAGCCACCGGCGCGCCCAGCGCCGACAGTCTTGCCATGCCCCGCGTGGAGAAAGACATCATGGCCTCTGAACTGAACAACGACAAAAAAGCCTGGTCGGTGCTGATCGTCAGCACACTGGCCTTCACCGTGTGCTTCATGGTGTGGATGATGTTCGGCGTCATCGGCATCCCGATCAAGAAGGCGCTCGACCTCAACTCCACCCAATTCGGCCTGCTCATGGCCACGCCGGTGCTCACCGGTTCGCTGGTGCGCGTGCCGCTGGGCATCTGGACCGACCGCTACGGTGGCCGCATCGTGATGACCATCCTCATGGCCATCACCGTGCCTGCGATCTGGCTCATGAGTTACGCCACCGCCTACTGGCACTTCCTCACCATCGGCCTGTTTGTCGGTCTCGCGGGCGGCTCGTTCTCGGTCGGCACACCCTATGTGGCGCGCTGGTTCCCCAAGCACCGCCAGGGCATGGCCATGGGCGTGTACGGTGCAGGCAACTCGGGCGCGGCGGTCAACAAGTTCGTGGCCCCCGTGCTGCTGGTGGCCTTCGGCTGGACCATGGTGCCGCAGGTGTACGCGGCCATCATGCTGGGCACGGTCGTGCTGTTCTGGCTGTTCACCTACAGCAACCCCGACCACCTGGTGCCGAGCAATGTGTCCTTCATGGACCAGCTCAAGGCACTCAAGGACCCCAAGGTGCTCAAGTACTGCCAGTACTACAGCATCGTCTTCGGCGGCTACGTGGCGCTCTCGCTGTGGATGGTGCAGTACTACGTGGGCGAGTTCGGTCTGGACATCCGCGTGGCCGCGCTGCTGGCGGCCTGCTTCTCGCTGCCCGGTGGCGTGTTGCGGGCGGTGGGTGGCGTGATGTCGGACAAGTTCGGCGCGCACAAGGTCACCTGGTGGGTGCTGTGGGTGAGCTGGATCTGCCTGTTCCTGCTGTCGTACCCGCAGACCGATTTCACCGTGGCCACCGTGGACGGCCCCAAGACCTTCCACATCGGCCTCAACGTCTACCTCTTCACCGCGCTGATGTTCATCCTGGGCATCGCCTGGGCCTTCGGCAAGGCCAGCGTCTTCAAGTACATCAGCGACGACTACCCGAAGAACATCGGCGCCATCAGCGGCATCGTCGGCCTGGCCGGTGGCCTGGGGGGCTTCGTGCTGCCCATCCTGTTCGGCGTGTTGATGGACCTCACCGGCATCCGCTCGAGCGCCTTCATGTTGATGTACGGCGTGGTCTGGGTGTCGCTGATCTGGATGTACTGGACCGAGGTGCGCAAGACCGAGGTCATGGGCGCCAACGCCAAACCCTTTTCTCTTCAAAGCTGACCCCACGCGTCGGTTCACAACACCATGAAAAACACACACAAGATCGGTCCCGACGTTGTCGACTGGCGCCCGGAGGACGACACCTTCTGGAACACGACCGGCAAGCGCATCGCCTACCGCAACCTCTGGATTTCCGTGCCCGCGCTGCTCTGCGGCTTTGCGGTGTGGGGCATGTGGGGAATCATCACGGTGCAGATGCTCAACCTGGGCTTCCCCTTCACCCAGGCCGAGCTGTTCACGCTCACCGCCATCTCCGGCATCTCGGGCGCCACCATGCGCATCCCGGCGTCGTTCCTGGTGCGCCTCGCCGGCGGGCGCAACACCATCTTCCTCACCACCGCGATGCTGCTGGCCCCGGCCATCGGCACCGGCTTTGCGCTGCAGCACCCCGAGTGGCCGCTGTGGGTGTTCCAGTTGCTCGCTTTGTGGTCGGGGGTGGGCGGCGGCAACTTCGCCAGCTCGATGTCCAACATCAGTACCTTTTTCCCCAAGCGCCTGCAGGGCACGGCGCTGGGCCTCAACGCCGGCCTGGGCAACTTCGGCGTGACGACGATGCAGATCGTCATCCCGCTGGTGATGACCCTGCCCCTGCTCGGCGCTTTCGGCGGTGAGGCGATGACGCTGGTGAAGGACAGCGGCTGGATTTTCGGCAAGATCGCCGCCGGCACGCCCACCTGGATCCAGAACGCCGGCTTCGCCTGGGTGATCTCGCTGGTGCCCCTGTCGATCCTGGCCTGGTTCGGCATGAACAACCTCAAGACCGTGTCGCCCGACACCGGAAACCCGCTGGTCGCGTTCGCCAAGGTCACCTACCTCTACACCCTGGCCTTCATCCCGGCCATCTTCATGCTCTGGCTGTACCTGCCGGCCCCCACCGGGCTGGGCATCCTGAACATGTGGGTCGCCATCCCGCTGGACATCATTCTTGCGCTGCTCATGATGCGCGTGGCCGCCTTCGGTGCCATGAAAGAAAACGTCGCCAAGCAGTTCGCGATCTTCCGCAACAAGCACACCTGGTCGCTCACCGCGCTCTACATCGTCACCTTCGGCTCTTTCATCGGTTTCTCGATGGTGCTGCCGCTGGCCATCACGGTGATCTTCGGCTTCCAGCACGTGGCCGATGCGGCCGGCGTGATGACGCACACGCTGAAAAACCCGAACGCCCCCTCGGCCCTGACCTACGCCTGGATCGGTCCCTTCGTCGGTGCCGCGGTGCGACCCATCGGCGGCTGGATCTCCGACAAGGTGGGTGGCTCCATCGTCACCCAGGTCATCTCGGCCGTGATGGTGCTGGCCTCCGCCGCGGTGGGCTACGTGATGATGCAGGCCTACGGTTCGGCCACACCCGAGCAGTACTTCCCCGCCTTCATCGGCCTGTTCATCGTGCTGTTCTTTGCCAGCGGCATCGGCAACGGCTCGACCTTCCGCACCATCGGCGTCATCTTCGACCGCCAGCAGGCCGGCCCCGTGCTGGGCTGGACCTCGGCCGTGGCCGCCTACGGCGCCTTCATCGCGCCGGTGGTGATCGGTGCGCAGATCAAAGCCGGCACACCGCAATACGCCATGTACGGCTTCGCCATCTTCTACGCGGTGTGCCTGGTGCTGAACTGGTGGTTCTACCTCCGTGCCGGCGCTGAGATCAGGAACCCCTGACCGGCCCGCCACCACGCGTTCCCGCATCTCCCGCATCGCTGTCAATCGGAGCATTTCCATGAGCCATTTCCTCGACCGCCTTTCACACTTCTCGCTGCCACGCGAAACCTTCTCGGGCAACCACGGCCAGACCACCGGCGAAGACCGCACCTGGGAAGACGCCTACCGCAACCGCTGGGCGCACGACAAGATCGTGCGCAGCACCCACGGCGTGAACTGCACCGGTTCGTGCTCGTGGAAGATCTACGTCAAGGGCGGCATCGTCACCTGGGAAACCCAGCAGACAGACTACCCGCGCACCCGCTGGGACATGCCCAACCACGAGCCGCGCGGCTGCGCACGCGGCGCCTCTTACAGCTGGTACCTCTACAGCGCCAACCGCGTGAAATACCCCATGGTGCGCGGGCGCCTGCTGGAGCGCTGGCGCGCCGCATTGAACGTGGCCAAGACCCCGGTGGATGCCTGGGCCAGCATCGTCGAAAACCCCGAAGCGCGCCGCGACTACCAGCAGGTGCGCGGCATGGGCGGCTTCGTGCGCAGCACCTGGGACGAGGTCAACCAGCTGATCGCCGCGGCCAACGTGTACACCATCAAGCAGCATGGACCCGACCGCATCATCGGCTTCTCGCCCATCCCCGCCATGAGCATGGTGAGCTACGCCGCCGGCTCGCGCTACCTCTCGCTCATCGGCGGCGTTTGCATGAGCTTCTACGACTGGTACTGCGACCTGCCACCAGCCAGCCCGCAGGTGTGGGGCGAACAGACCGACGTGCCCGAATCGGCCGATTGGTACAACAGCTCGTTCATCATCGCCTGGGGCTCCAACGTGCCGCAGACGCGCACGCCCGACGCCCACTTCTTCACCGAGGTTCGCTACAAGGGCGCCAAGACGGTGGCGGTGACACCTGACTACTCCGAGGTCGCCAAACTCTCCGACCTCTGGCTGCACCCCAAGCAGGGCACCGACGCCGCACTGGCCATGGCCATGGGCCACGTGGTGCTCAAGAACTTCTATTTCCCCGACGGCGGCAAGCCGCGCAGCAGCTACTTCGACGACTACGCGCGCCGCTACACCGACCTGCCGCTGCTCGTGATGCTCAAGGAACACACGCTGGCCGACGGCAGCAAAACCCTGGTCCCCGACCGCTACCTGCGCGCCAGCGACTTCAACGGACAGCTCGGCCAGAAGAACAACCCCGAGTGGAAGACGGTGGCCTTCGACACCGATGGACGGGCCGTGCTGCCCAACGGCTCGATCGGCTTCCGCTGGGGCGAAGCCGGGCGCGACGACGAAGGCAAGTGGAACCTGCAACCCAAGGAAGCCCGCAGCGACACCGACGTGAAGCTCAAGCTCTCGGTGATCGAGGACGGCGAGCAAGACACCCAGGTGGTGGACGTGGCCTTCCCGTACTTCGGTGGCGACGCTTCTCCACACTTCACGCCGAACGCACAGAACGGCAGCATCAACCACGCCCGCGTGCCAGCCGTGCGGCTGCGCCTGGGCAAGGCCGGTGAAGAACGCCATGCCCTGGTGGCCACCGTGTTCGACCTGCAGGTCGCGCAGTACGGCATCGACCGTGGGCTGGGCAGTGGCGCGAAGGACTTCGACGACAACGCCGCCTACACCCCGGCCTGGCAGGAGAGCATCACCGGCGTGCCGCGAGACCAAGTCATCACCGTGGCGCAGCAGTTCGCCGACAACGCCGACAAGACGCACGGCAAGTCGATGGTGATCATCGGCGCGGCCATGAACCACTGGTACCACGCCGACATGAACTACCGCGGCGTGATCAACCTGCTGATGATGTGCGGTTGCATCGGCCAGAGCGGTGGCGGCTGGGCGCATTACGTGGGCCAGGAAAAGCTGCGTCCGCAAACCGGCTGGGTGCCGCTGGCGTTTGCCACCGACTGGTCACGCCCGCCGCGCCAGATGAACAGCACCAGCTTCTTCTACGCGCACACCGACCAGTGGCGCTACGAGAAGCTCGGCATGGAAGAGATCGTGAGTCCGCTGGCCGACAAGGCCGCGTTCGGCGGCAGCATGATCGATTTCAACGTGCGCGCCGAGCGCATGGGCTGGTTGCCCAGCGCCCCGCAGCTCAAGACCAACCCGCTGCAGGTGGTGAAAGACGCCACCGCCGCCGGGCTCGACGCCAAGGACTACGTGGTGCGCGCGCTCAAGGACGGCACGCTGGCCATGAGCTGCGAAGACCCCGACGCGCCGCAGAACTGGCCGCGCAACATGTTCGTGTGGCGCAGCAACCTGCTGGGCTCCAGCGGCAAGGGCCACGAGTATTTCTGCAAGCACCTGCTGGGCACCGAGAACGGCGTGCAGGGCAAAGATCTGGGCCGCGACGAAGCGAAGCCTGAAGAGGTGGTGTGGCACGAACACGCACCCCAAGGCAAGCTCGACCTGCTGGTCACGCTCGACTTCCGCATGAGCACCACCTGCCTGTATTCGGATGTGGTGCTGCCGACCGCGAGTTGGTACGAGAAGAACGACCTCAACACCAGCGACATGCACCCCTTCATCCACCCGCTGTCCGCGGCGGTGGATCCGGTGTGGCAGAGCCGCAGCGACTGGGAGATCTACAAGGGTTTTGCGAAGGCCTTCAGCGAGGTCTGCGTGGGCCACCTGGGCGTGGAAAAAGAAGTGGTGCTCACGCCCATCATGCACGACACCCCCGGCGAACTGGCGCAGCCGTTCGATGTGAAGGAATGGCGCAAGGGCCACTGCGAATTGATCCCCGGCAAGACCGCTCCGCAGATCACCGTGGTGGAGCGCGACTACCCCAACACCTTCAAACGTTTCACCGCGCTGGGCCCGTTGCTGGAGAAACTGGGCAATGGCGGCAAGGGCATCGGCTGGAAGACCGGCACCGAGGTGGAGCAGCTGGGCCAGCTCAACGGCACCACGCTCGACGAGGGTGTGACCCAGGGCATGCCGAAGATCGTGACCGACATCGACGCCTGCGAGGTCATCCTGCAGCTCGCGCCCGAGACCAACGGCCATGTGGCAGTGAAGGCCTGGGAAGCGCTGGGCAAACAGACCGGCATCGACCACACGCACCTGGCGATCCACCGAGAGGACGAGAAGATCCGCTTCCGCGACATCCAGGCGCAGCCGCGCAAGATCATCAGCAGCCCGACCTGGAGCGGCATCGAGAGCGAGACGGTGAGCTACAACGCCGGCTACACCAACGTGCACGAACTCATTCCATGGCGCACCCTCACCGGCCGCCAGCAGTTCTACCAGGACCACCCCTGGATGATTGCCTTCGGCGAAGGCCTGGGCAGCTACCGCCCGCCGGTGGACATGAAGGCGACGTCGGGCATCCACAACATCAAGTCCAACGGCAACGCGGAGATCGTGCTGAACTTCATCACGCCGCACCAGAAGTGGGGCATCCACTCGACCTACAGCGACAACCTGATGATGCTCACCCTCAACCGGGGCGGCACCGTGGTCTGGCTCAGCGAAGACGACGCCAAGAGCGCCGGCATCGTGGACAACGACTGGGTCGAGCTGTTCAACATCAACGGCGCGGTGGCCGCGCGTGCGGTGGTGAGCCAGCGGGTGAAGTCGGGCATGGTGATGATGTACCACTCGCAGGAAAAGATCATCAACACCCCGGGCTCGGAGATCACCGGCGTGCGCGGCGGCATCCACAACTCGGTCACGCGCATTGTGCTCAAGCCGACCCACATGATCGGCGGCTACGCGCAGCTCAGCTACGGCTTCAACTACTACGGAACGATCGGCACCAACCGCGACGAGTTCGTCGTGGTGCGCAAGATGGACAAGGTCGACTGGCTCGACACACCGGCCGACGACCACCTCATTCGAGCGTACCAATCACAAGGCGAAAACCCTTGAACACCCGTCGATCCGAAGGAGCCTGAATCATGAAAATACGCGCACAAATCGGCATGGTGCTCAACCTGGACAAGTGCATCGGTTGCCACACCTGTTCGGTCACCTGCAA
>Ga0210246_100453_pt1 | contig 37304 bp, 12 predicted proteins | sample ChrtobMetaP3_8mM_FD_155469 | JGI IMG/M metagenome (GOLD analysis project Ga0210246, IMG submission 155469) | Chrysochromulina tobin associated microbial communities from unialgal haptophyte culture, Seattle, Washington, United States - P3_8mM | ecosystem: Host-associated > Algae > Haptophytes >...
CGAGGAGAGGGCCCCCGAGCGGAGATGGGCTGAAGTGCGACGGGGAATGCGGACGCCGCATTCACGAAGGCGTGTGGAGGTACAGCTGCGAAACCTGTGACGCCGACTGGTGCGCCTCGTGCGAACGTACGAGCCGTGAAGAGAGGGCCACTAAGAGAGCGCGCAGGGGGGGTGAGCGGACTCCGCCAGCGCAGGTCGGAAAGGAGGCGCCGGAACGAGGGCAGACGGGGGAACCAGCGATGGTGCGCGCGCGGCGCGCGGTACGCAGTACAGAGTCGGCCCGGCCTAGCGCCGGGACCGGCGATGCCAGGGGGCCCTCCAAAAGGGGGCCCCCGACGGCTGAGCCCCCTGAGCCCGCACTTGGTCAGAGAGGCTCCCGTCAACGTGTGTAAAGTGTGTCTGTGTGAGCGCCTCCCACGCACGCCTTTTCGGGGCTTGTGGGTGTGTGTCTGGCCGAGAGGGCCCTGAAACGAACGAACGAACGAAGCTCATGACGACGCACGCGCGTCCGGGCAAATCATGCAGCCGACCCTTTCGCCTTCCTAGTGCAGCCTTATGCGACGATGCGACGATTGCCTTCGCCGCCGCTGCTGTGCATCGTGCTCCTCCTCCTGAACGCGTGCATGCTGCGTGCCGAGCTCGTCTGCGGCTACCAGGCCAACGTCGTCATGCTCAACAATGTGGGTGGCATATTGCGTCAAGGCTTCCTGGTCTCGCTCACCTCGCTCAACGTGGGTTTCGGCACGTCGGGCGTGTCGACCATCGACATTGCCAACCCGCAGTGCATCGGTGGCAACTGCCCCGTTCTCCTGCGTGGCAGCAACCTCAACCGGCTGCTGCCTTCGATGGCACCAGGAGCCCTCATAGCTCCGTCGTACCTGGACGCCTCGTGCTACTTTGGGCCGGAGCTGCCGTGCTCGAACATCCCCATCCCCATCCGGGGTGAAGAGCTCTCGTGCGGCTCGCCCACGCTCCCGGCGGAGCACACGATCGCAAAGTTTGGCGTGCTCGTGCTCGGCCCGGGCGGCACGCAGCCGGGCACACTCTACATGACCAGCCACCTCGAGCTCACCTTCTTCGACACACAAGTTCCGCCGGTGCTGCTGCGGCTGGAGCCGCCCTGGTCAGACGTGCTCGACGTGCCCCAAACCATCAGCGTCGTCGGCGCCAACCTCGGCCCCGGCCGCGGGGGCGTGCTCCAGCCGGTCGTGTGTGCTTGGGACAATGAGGTGCCCGTGGCGGGAGCGTACTTCGAGAACCAGCAGCAGGCGGGCGACAACGAGTCGGTGATCGAGTGCCCGAGCCCGAGTGGCGTCTATTCCCCCGGCCAGTATGCGCGGCTGCGCCTCGGCCTCGTCGGCCGTACCCTGTCCGACCAGCTTGGCCTCTGGTCCAGTGGCCCATTCACACCTGCCAACGGCCCCGGCGTCACTGCTCACCTGCTTCCGAGCACAGGGCCGCTGGCGGTGGCGGCGGCGGAGGCGGCAGCGCGCCTTGCACTGAGCGGGCCCTCGGCCGCCGCCGTCGTCGGTGCCGGTGGGCACTTGACGAGCAGCATCGGCGGAACATCGCCGCCGCCGCCGCCGCCGACCGGTGCGGCGGGTGGCCTGCCGCTCGTCTTCTTCGACGTTCGGCGCAAGATACAGCTGACGGGGCATGATGCCACCTCGGAGGTGTATGGCAACTTGAGCGGCGGCGCACGCGTCATTCTCACCGGATCCAACTTCGCTCCCCTCGGCGACGAGCTCCGATGCGTCTTCGACACTCCCAACCGTCGCGTGGGCAATGAGACGTCCAACATCTCGACGACGAATGCGAGCTTCATCGCTCCCACGCTGGTCATGTGTCTCTCGCCCTCGTACGGAGCGATTGGATCTCGCCCTCTCTACGTCAACTCCACATATAACTCGTCTCTCTTTGAGGGCGGCGCCGAGCGGCGTCAGACAGTGGACTTCACCTGGTACGAGCCAGATCTGCCCCCTCTCGTGAGGGCCCTCGCTCCGCGCCACGCGCCCATCCATGGTCGGCCGATTAGCTTCGTGGGCGGCGGCGGCCACTGGGTGCAGTGGGAGGGCGACAGGCCCGTGGGCGGTGTGTTGCTGATTGGCTCCAACTTTGCGCCGACGCATAAGCTCTGGTGTGCGTTTGGGATGCCGCCCGCCGAGTACTCCACGCGGCGTGGTCCCTGGAAGTGGATGCGCGGAGTGTACGTGAACGCGACCGCGGTCGCGTGCGAGGTGCCCGCCGGCTACCTGGGCGACTACCCCGTCTCCGCGAGCACCGATGACGTGCGCTACTCAACGGTCACCAGCAACATCACCTACTACGACCCTGACGTGACCGCGCAGCTCACGCCTCGGCAGCAGCTCGCCATCTCGGCGAGGCAGAGCGGCTTCTACCGTCTCTCGAACGCGGGGGAGTTTCGGGGCGAGATTGTGCCAGATCCAACCAAGGCGGTCCTCACCTTTGCGGGCTCCAATTTTGCGCCCTTTGACGAGCTGGGCATGCTCCTCTGCCGGTACGGGCCGACGCCTATCAGGCGCGACGATGCCAACATACCCTCGAACCGAACCTGGCAATCGCCCATCGATGAGCTTGAGAATGTCGTGCCCGCCACCTTTGTCAACTCCGGGCGCATGCGCTGCCAAGCGCCCGAGAAGCCGCCGGGTACGGTGCTCCCGGTCCACCTCTCCACGTACGGCGTGCACGAGAACAACTTCTCAGCCCGCGTGGCCACCGTCACCTACTACGATGACGCTCCGATGGTTCCCTATGGCGGCGTCACGCAGGTCTCTCGTGTGCAACCCAATTACGGCCCCATCAGCGGCGGCTTCGTCGTGATCGCGTACGGCACCAACTTCGCGCCGACAGGCTGGAGCGCGGACGCAGTGGGCCTCTCGAGCGACCTCGCGTGTACTGTGCGTCCGTATCATCCGATCCGATCCGATGGGAACCCTTGGTCGATGGTTGGCCACCTGCCGAGCGCGCTCTTTGCCGATTACAATCGAGTGCTGTGCAACGTGAGCCAAGAGCAATTGTACCAGGATGTGGGGGATGCAGCTCTCGGCGTCACCCTCTACCGCTCGCAGCAGATGGCGTCCTTCTTTCAGCCGGGCGCGACCTTCACATTCTACGACTCCACGCGTGCACCCTCCGTGACCGACGAGCAGCGGCCTACGTTTCAGCCCGGGTTCGTCGACGCCGCGTACGGCTACGTGGATGATCCCTCGATTGTGACCCTCACGTGCGAGAATGTGGCGCCCACGCCCGGCTTGGCGTGCGAGTTCCACCTCTCGGAGTCCTCGGCGATCAAGGGGGACAGGCCGCTCGCGACGACGCCCGCCACCTTCCTCTCAGCAACGCGCGTGCGCTGCCCGGTGCCGCCGGGCAACTCGCTCAGCTTCCGTGACCGAGCGACCATCGACATGGTGACGGTGCACCTCAACCGCCACGAGGTGCCGCGCCATGAGCTCCCGCCCGGCGCGTCCGCCGCCACCCTCGTCTTCTACGACCCGCTTCGCCCACCCGTCGTCGCCTCCGCCCTCACCGCCGCACCCGACGACGCCCCCTTCGTCGACGTGGCGGCGGGCGCCCTCCTGAGCGTGCGCGGCGCCAACTATGCGCCGACGGGCGGGGACGCCCTACGCTGCCTGTACGCTCCCGTTGCGCCGCTGGACGCGCTCTACGAGCGCGTGTTCAACACGACGCTCACGGGCGAGGGCTCGCTCCTAGCACCCGACGCGGGCGCCGAGCCGGCCGGCACGGTCGCGGTGGCCGCCACGTACGTAGATGCTAGCCACGTGCGCTGCGCGCTCACGGCGGCCCTCTGGAGTACTGGCCCGCCGCTGAATCTGACGTTGCCGCCCCTCGGCGACTTGCGCGTGCGCGTCGCTCACTCGGCCGATGGCCCGTGGTCCAATTCATCCTACTTGCTCACGCTCTATGACTCGACGCTCCCCGCGGTGCTCGACCGCCTCACGCCCACCGTCGCCTCCACCTCGTTTGCCTCGTCGTTTGGTCCAGACGTTGTTTACTTGGCGTACGCCGACCGCGCGCGCCCGACGACCCTCAACGTAAGCGGCTCCAACTTTGCGCCAACGGGCGGCGGCCAGCTCGTTTGCCAGTTCACCGCCGAGGACGGACCGCACGCGCGAGTACCTGCGTCTGTCAACGCGTCGTACGTGTCTTCACAGCTGGTGCGCTGCGTCGCGCCCGCGCACAATGCGAGCGGCGAGGGCGCGGCGGGCACGTACGTGGCGGTGCGCGTGTCGCACTCTGGCGCCGACAACGAAGTTGCCCTCTCGAGAGTGGCGCTGCCCTTACTCTACATGGACACGTCCATGCCTCCAATCGTCTCGACGGTCTCGCCGAATTACGGGCCTGTGCACGACCCGACGCGCGTGGCGCTTACTGGCTGGAATCTCGCGCCGACGGAGGCGGCGCTGCGCTGCCGCTTTGGCGCGGCGCCCTTTACGCGCGCACAGTGGCGCGGCGACGCGACCGTCGAGTGCATCGTGCCGCCAGCCTCATACCAATTCGTACTCGCCGAAGCAGCCGCACGAGCCGCCCAAGCCGCGGGGGACGACGCGTCTTCCGTCGACGTGAGTGACATTGACGCGCGGCGCGGCATCGGCGAGGTCGTCGCACGCCTGAGCATTGCTGGTGGCGCGAATGCGAGCGTGAACAACGACACCTCGACTTGGTTCATTTACTACGATCCGCTCGTGCCGCCGCAGATTAGCATGATCATCACGCCCGAGCGGCTGGGCGAGTCCGAGGTGCCGATGAGTGGCTCGTACGGCGGCGAGCTGGTACGTCTGCTGGGCACTAACATTGCACCGACGGGTGAGCTTGGCTGCCGCTTCTCGGCGCGGTGGAGCGGCGGGCTGGGCGGCGCAGTCGTGCCTGCAAGTTACGTCTCTCCGACGGAGATGCGTTGCCTCTCGGCGCCGATCTGGCTGGTGCGAGCCGTCGAAGCGGAAGTGCATTCCACCCACAATCGGAGCGCCGCCGCTGCAGCCGACGGCGGCTACGCCTTTGGCACGGCGGCCGGTGGACAGTGGAGCGTCGGCGGCATGCCCATCGGCTACGTCAATGCGGTGAGCGCGCCGGAGCTCGGCACGATCACCCCAATCTTTGGTCCGGTCGACGGCGGCACGCTCCTCAACATTTATGGCGCCAACTTTGCGACGGTGCGAGAATTTGCGTGCATCGTCACGTTCGGGGGCGAGGCCGCTGGTGCGCCGCCGGCGCGCGTTCCCGCCACCTTCGTCAACGGCTCTTACGCGCGCTGCCGCACGCCGCCCGTGCCCGCTGGGGCCACCGGCCACGACGCCATGCTCCGGGTGCGCCTCTTCGATGGTGGCCCGCAGAGCGCGCCTCTTCGGTTCACTTACTATGAGCCCCGCGAGCCGCCGCGCCTGATCTACGCGTCCGCATACGCGGCCGACTGGGCGGCGGGCGGCTCGGAGCAGCAGCACGCGGCCGGCGCGGCGCCGGGCGTGCTCGAGCTGCACGGCGCCAACTTTGCGCCAACGGCTGCGGATCTCTCTTGTCTCTTTGTGGACGAAGCGGCGGGCGCGCTCGACGGCGGCACCGTGCTTGAGGATGCAGCTGCAGGCGCTGGCCTTGATGCGGCTGGGCTTGATGATGCGGCTGGGCTTGAGGGCTTTGAGGGCAGCGGCGTCAATGTGACTCGGATGGGCAGTGGCATCGTGCATGGCGTCGGCCCGCCACTACCGCCTGCACGTGCGGGCTATCGCATGGCGACTGCGGCCGAGTTCCTCACGGCAACGTTGATCAGGTGTCGTCTACCACCGTGCGCTAACCGCACGAGCGGTGGGCCGAGCTGCCGCGGCACGCTGCGCTTGCGCGTGAGCCATGCTGGCGACGCACTCGACGCCTGGTCGAGGGACTTCTTCCACTTTACGTTGTACGATGCCACACGTGCGCCCACATTGCTCTCCGTCGCCCCCGAGTCCATCCCCGGCATCGGAACTTTTGCCAACGTGCAGCTTGCCTCGAACATCACGCTGCGTGGGCATAACTTTGCACCCACGGGCAACGCGCTGCGCTGTCGCTTTGGCGAGGGAGGTGCGCAGACGCTCGCCACGTTCTACCACGCGCAGCTCGTACGCTGTAGCACGCCGACGGTGCCGCCGACCCTGAACGGCACAATGAACGGCACATTGAGTGGCGGCGCCGCCATCGCCAGCAACAGCAGTGGCTTTGGTGGCACGGTGCTCATCGGGACTGTCGAGGTGGCCGTTACGCACTCAGCCGGTGCACGTTGGTCCTCGGAGGCCAACCCCAACGTTACCTTCTACGACGGCGAGCGATCGCCGGTGATCAACTCGATCGAGCCGGTTGTTGCGGGCGAAATGCACGCGCTCGCGTACGCGGCCCTCCCGATCGTGATGACCATTCGAGGTTCGAATCTGGCCCCGATCGAGCCGTACAACTGCACTCACCTCGGTCGCTCTGTGGCCGCGCTATGGCACTCGGCGACGCTGCTTACGTGTGAAATACCGCCCGCACCCGTCGGCAGCTTCGCGCCGATTGGCGTGCTCTCGCACGGGCGGCATTCCCTCTCGGCGCAGTTTCTGACCCATTACGACCCGCAAGCCGCCCCTACACTGAGTGGCACGATCAGCCCTGCATGGGGCGGGCTGACGGCCGACCTCAGCTTCGCGTACATCATGCAAGGCATCAACTTCGCGCCAACGGGACAGCTGCGCTGCCGGTACGGCTTCGGCGCCGAGGGCGACACGAACGCCATCTTTGTGTCGCCCACAACGATTGCATGCGGCAAGCCTGCCTTCGCGGCGCCCATGGACGTGCCCGTCATCGTCTCGCACGACGGCGGCTCCTCCTTCTCAGCTGCCGCCGCGCGCTTCACATTCCGCGATGAGGACGCCTCTCCACGAATCTCGAGCTTCGCCCCGCGCTTCGGCACCGCCCTCGGCGGCACTCGACTGCACGTGAGCGGAGCTAACTTTGCGCCCCATCCGGACCTCTACTGCGCAGTCGGCGGCCAGCGCACCCTCGCTACCTTTGACAGCTCTCACCTCGTGCGCTGCGTGGCACCGCCCTCGGTGAGTGACCAAGGCAGCGAGGACGTTAACGTGACCGTGCATCTGGGCAGTGGCGCCGCCGACGACGACGATGTCAACAGCACGAGCCGCGCGCTCGCACCTATGCTCTTCACATACTATATGCCCGAGCGTGGCGCGCACATTGCGGAGTTGCGGCCCCGTCTTGGCCCCACAAGCGGCGGCACAGCCGTGCACGTACACGGCACCAATTTTGCGCCAACGGGCACACGGCTCCTGTGCTTGTTTGGGCGGGCCGTCCCCGTCCCCGCCACGTTTAGAAGTCATGCGCACGTTGTGTGCGAGGCGCCGCGCTACCCAGCGGCCGATGTCCACGTGGTCGTCAGCATCACTGGCATGGCCGCGCTGCCCACCGCCCTCGCCGTCTCGCCAACACGCTTCACCTTCTATGAGCCAGCCACGCTGCCTGCCTCACATACGGTCGAGCCGCCTGCGTGCCAAATCTACGGCGGCGAGGCATGCATCGTCAGCGTCGAGGGCACGAACCTCGCGCCCACAAGAGGCCTCACGTGTCGCTTCGAGGGAGGCACCGCCAGATTCAACTTCAGCGACCCTGACCACTTCCCGCCGCCCAGCCCGCCACCCTCACTTCCGCCCCCCGAGCCGCCTGCGACCCCACCCGAGGTGCCACCGCCGCCGTCACCGTCGCCCCCACCGCCCAGCACGCCTCCATGTCCACCCATGACGCCGCCCTTGTCGCCCCCGCCCTCATCCTCATCGCCGCCCCCGCCTTCGCCGCCCCCGCCGTTGCCGCCGGCCGGCGGCCGGCGACTGTCCGACGCGGCCGAGAGCGAAGGCCAGCGGCTCGGCTGCTACAATGGCAGCTGCGTGCTGCACACCAACGCAACCTTCACTTCGGCCCACTCGGTGCGCTGTGCGGCGCCTCGGTGGCCATATGCACTTGTGGGTGACTACACGGTGCGGCTGGCGCTTGACGTCACCAACGGCTTCGGCGAGAGCGAAGCGGCGTATGACATGTCGGGCGGGCCGGTGGAGCAGGAGCACGGCGCGCGTCTTACCCTCTACTATGGCCATCTGCCTGCGCGCCTCGATACCATCGCTCCCTTGTACGCGCAACCGTCTGGGGGGACCATTGTCACAGTGCGGGGTTCGAACCTCGCCCCCACCCCGGCGCTCGAGTGCAACTTCACCCACGTGCATGAGGGCGGCAACGGCGGTGACGCCGCCTACACGACGGTGAGCGTGCCAGGCGCCTTCGTGAGCTTCGAGGAGGTGCACTGCGTGGTACCGCCCGCCACGGCGCTCAATGCGCCCGAGGCGATGGGCGAGGTACACGTGGCTGTTAGCGTCGACAGCGGGCGGAGCTCGAGCTCGACACTAGCGCTCCGGTACACGCCGCTGCTCATCAGCCGCATCGAACCCGAGGCAGGCCCCACCATCGGCGGCACCGCCGTCACGCTGTACGGCGTGGGCATGCGCGACGTGCGCCGCTGCCGCTTTGGCGGCGATCGCTCGCCCTTCGACCCGCTGTTGCACTACGCGGTGACCCCCCTGCTCACCTCGGACGAGATCGTCGTGTGCCCGAGCCCGGGCCACCCGCGCGGCTCAGTCGCTCTCAGCCTCTCATACGGATCCCTTGACTGGTCTGCTCCGGCCGGGTACACGTACTACGAGCAGCCGGTGCTCACCGGCGTGCGCCCGTTGGCGGGCGTGGCGCTCGGCGGTACGCTCCTACGCGTGCTCGGCTATGGCCTCGATAATTGGCCTGCACAATATTTCAACTCGTCGGGCGAGGCGACGCCAGATCCCACCGTCGACATGCCCCTTGCCATGCCACATGGGAACCATAGCGCCTTCTGTCGCTTCGGCCTCCAGCCGAACGCGCCGCGTACGCCGCTAATCGGACGTACGCCCACTGTGTTCAAGTGCCGCACACCCAGGCACGCCGTCGGCGAGGTGGTCGTCGAGGTGACGCTCAACCGGCAGGACTTTGCAGCGCGGCTGCCCGCTCTCATCTTCACCTTCTATCCCGCGCCCATGCTCACGCGCGTCCTCCCGCGTGGCGGGCCGATCGACGGCGGCACCGAGGTGACCGTCTTCGGCTCAGGTTTCCTCCCATCCATCCTCGTCGACCGAGCCCTCTCGCGGCTTGTGTGCAAGTTTGGCGACCCATTCGATCCGGCCTTCGACCCGCGGGCCCTTGCGTACGCCGTGACAGACACGCAGGCCGTGTGCCGTGCTCCCTCGACTGTGCTCCCTCACCTTCCACGCGGTCACCCTGGCCAGGTCTCGATGGGCCTCGTCCTCGCGGGGGGGCACGGCGAGGGGGTGCCTGCCGCCGATGATCCGGAGTACGTGCAAGGCGAGCCCGAGCCCGTGCGCTTCCTGTACTTCCGGACTGAGCTCATTGCGCTCACTCCCTCCGGCGCGCCTGTCAACGGCGGGACCATGGTCACCCTCGAGGGCGCCGGCTTCTCCTCGATGCTCGACAACAACGACCTGTCAACTAGCACGGACGGCACGAGCGGCGCGAGTGGGAACCGCACTGAACCACTTTGCAAGTTCACATTTGGAACTGCTGGCCCGCCGGAAATCGTCACGGGCACCTCGCGCGGCAGCTCGCTCGTGTGCCAGGCGCCACGAGCGCCCGTTGCCGGCCGCGCGCCTGTACTCGTCTCGCTCAACGGCGTCGACTACAGCCAGTTCCCCGTCTCGGGGTCCGTCATGGGCGTGTACGCGCTTCACTACTACAGCGTGCCACAACTCGGCAGTAGCGGCGGCGGCGGCGGCGCGGGCGGCGGCACGAGCGGCGGCACGAGCGGCAGCGGCGCCGGCGCCGGTGGCGCGGGGCGTGCGGCCGGGATCGAGCCACCCGGAGGGCCAGTGCTCGGGGGGACGGTTGTCAGCTTCTTCGGCTCGGGCCTCGCCGATTTCGGGCAAGAGTTTGAGTACGTCAACGGCGAGCTGCCGCCCACGACGGTGCGACTAACGAGCATGGGCTCCGCCAACGGCGGTGGCTACGTCGCCAACGGCCGCGTGCGCGGCCAGGTGTACATGACGCGTGGGGTGCGTTACACTCTCGAGGTGGTGGCCCCTGGCAACCCGCTGTGCCTCACCTTCGCTAGCTTGGGCGGCCCACTTGCGGTGCAGCTGCTCCTCACGACGGGGCCAAACATCAACCCGCTCGAATACGGCGAGATGAGCTTCGTCCCCGATGCCTCGCTGCCCGCCGCCTTCTACTACCAGTCCACCATCTTCCCATTCGACAGCTTCGACCCCGCCGTGCAACGCATCAACCTCCTCGAGCCTCAGGGAATCTCCCGACTGCGATTTGGCGTGCGCCCGGACGACCCCAACTCACAGCTCGCGCCTTTTCTCGCGCGCAACGGCTCAGTCATCGAGACGCGTGTGCCGCCCATGCCCAACGGCACCCGCCTCGTCGGCGTCGTCTTCTCACCCAACGGCGCCGAGGAAGACTACGTGGGTCCACTCAACTACACGTACCACGACGAGCTTGAACTGCACGCGGTGAGCCCTGCTGGCTCGCCCATCGACGGCGGCACCGAGCTGCTCGTCACCGGCGCCTTCCTGGACCAAGTGGCCGATGTGCTCACCGACGATCGAGTCCGCTGCCTCTTCGATGCGTCCGATTCAGTCGCGGCGCCCGATGGGCCCCTCGTCTTGCCCCAGGCGAGCCCAATCACCTTTCGCAATACGACACACCTCATCTGCCGCTCGCCACCTAGCTGGCTCGGCCGGCCGCCCTACCTGATGCACGGAGCCCCTCTGCGCAAGGAAGTGCGCACGGTACGCCTACGCGTCGCTCTCAACGGCGTCTCTGGTTCGGTCGCCTCGGTGCCATTCGAATACTTTGCGCAACCCAACATCAGCGGCCTGCTGCCGCGTGCGGGGCCCGTGGATGGCGGCACGCTTGTCCTTCTGAGTGGCCGCGGCCTCCTCAACTACAACGACACGAATGACCGCGCCGTCTGCCGCTTCGGTGTGGCTGCCGCCAAGCTCTTCGTGCTGAACGATACCGCGGCGTTGTGCACGAGCCCCCCCGCGGCCGCGGGGGGCGCTGTGCCGGGCGTGGTGCCGGTGCAGGTGGCGCTCAACGGCGTCGACTTTGGCACGCTGCCTTGGCAGCAAGCCCCCTTTGAGTACCACGCGCCTCTCACCATCAGCGCCGTATGGCCTCTCGGTGGCGTGGCTGAGGGCGGCACCGTCGTCACCGTGCGCGGTAGCGGCTTCGCGCTCCGGCACACGGAGCGGCGGCCGTACGGTGCCCCCGATGCGCCCAAATGCCTCTTCGGAGACACTTTGAGCGTCGGCTGGACGCCGAACGTGACCGACACGGCGCGCTGGGCTCCTGCGGACTTGACGACGCGCGTCGTGGGTGCGGGCGCGCTCGGTACAACGCTCGCTCTCCTGCGGGAGTCGGAGACGAATTGGTCCTTTGTGGAAACGTTGGACGACGCGTACGTCATCTGCCGCTTGCCGCCTCTTTTCAACGGCACGCCGGGCACGGCGCGCAACATGTCGATTGCCCTCTCACTCAATGGTCAGCAGTTTTCGTACGGCGGCGCGGCGGCGCAGGGTTCCGCGCCCATGCCGCCCAGCATGCCACCGCCCGCCTTTCCGCCTGCCTCGCCGTCGCCCGCCTCGCCGCCGGACGTTCCAGCCGACGCAGCCGGCAGCGGCGATGTCGGCAGCGGCAGCGGCGACGCCCTAGGCAACGTCACAGATGCCCACTTTGATTCGGGCGATGCCGGCGGCGCCACCTGGCTGCCGCCCCTCACCATCGGCCCGCGCTCGAATGTGAGCTTCGTCGTGTACGATCGTCCTATCGTCTCGCAGCTGACACCCTCTGCCGGCTCCGGCGTCGGGCACACGCTCGTGCGACTGCACGGGTACGGCCTCGCGCCCCTCTACATACCCGGCGTCTCCCTCTGCCATTTTGGGCCGCAGTCGACGCCCATTGACGACACAAGGGACGGCTCGCTCTCGTGCCGCTCGCCGCCGGCGGGGGTGAGCCGCGCTGTGGTGGGCATCACCCTCAACGGCCAGGACGACCACACGAGCGAGCCGCCCCTTCACTTCACCTTCTACGCCGACCCTTGGCTCGTGTCAGTCGTCCCCAACGGTGGACCTGTCGAGGGAGGCACAGTGCTCACGATCCGAGGCTACGGGCTCCAGGGCGGTGCCGTTGCGGACAACGAGCTGCTGCCGCGCTGCAAGCTCTGCCATGCGCACGCCTGGAGGTATGCCCCGACGCGCTGCGCCCTAGGCGCAGATGCGGACGGTCGGCCGTTGCCCAGCGGCGAGTATTCGAACGGCACGCGAGCGCTCGCGACGGCGCCTTCCGACGGCGGCGTGCTAGGCGCCCTCGATGATGACCCCGCCATCGAGGCGATCCTCTGCGTCACCCCTCCCGTGCCCAATGGCACCGTGCCACTCGAGCTGGCTCTCAACGGCGTCGACGGCTCGCCGAGCGATCTTCGCTTCACCTTTTTCCCACAGCCCTCGTGCCTTGGCATCTCATCTCATCTCATCTCCCTCGCCGAGATTTCCCTCACCGCCACGCCCCTCGCCACGCCCGCCGCGGGCGGCACCGTAGTCACCCTGCATGGCGCGGGCTTCGATGCGTTTGGGGCCGTGCCGCATGCGAGCGCGTGGAGTGCCGACGGTGGCGCGAGTGCGTCTCACAGGCTCGTGTCGCGCTGCCGCTTTGGGAACATTGACGTACCGGTACTCGACATGACAGCGGAGCGTGCCGTGTGCCGAACCCCCGACCTGCGCCACCTCGTGCCAAGTGCACGCGCACCGCCGGTGAGCGTGCCCGTCTCGATTTCGCTCAACGGCGAGCCAACCAATCATGTGGGGTGCGGCGCCAACCTCACCGTGTACATGGTGCACCTGTCCGCGCTCTCGCCGTACGCCGGTCCCACAGCCGGCGGCACCCGCCTCGTGGTGCTCGGAGAGGGCTTCCACAGCCTTGGCACGGACGGCGACGCGCCCGCGCCCCTGTACGGGCGGCGCGCCCTGTGCCGCTTTGCGACGGGCATCGTGAACGCCACCCTCGAGAGCGATGGACTCCTCCGATGCATCTCGCCACCCTCGATGGGAGGCCGACGTACCGCTGCCCTCTCCGTCACCATCAACGGTAAAGACTTCGTCGGTGGCGAGGACTTTCTCTTCGACCCTCGCGTGGCTGCCATCGGTCCTCGGCGGGAGGGACTTCTCGGGCGCGGCGCCGCTCTCGACGCGGCCACCTTGGCCATCCTCGAGCCACGCCCCACCGTTGCCCTCGGCGCGGGGGAGTATGTGCCTGGCGCTCCGACCCTTTCGTTTGTGTACTTCGAGCATCCGGAGCTTCTGGGCCTGAGCCCTGTCGGTGGTCCGATCGACGGGCTGACTGTAGTCGCGCTGACGGTACGCGCGCCGCTGACAGTACGCGACCTGATGGTTCTCCGCTGTCGTTTTGGCGATGCCGAGACGCGCGTCGCAGCCACGCTCGAGGCTCATCCCTCGGCTATCGCCCAACGCGCTGGCAACGCCACCGGCAACGGCACCGGCGACGGCACCGACGACCTGCTGCTGAGCGCGGGCAACGCCACGACTATCCTCTGCCTCGCACAGCCCACGACGGCGCCTGCCGACGTCGAGGTGACCCTGAGCCTCAACGGACAGCAGTACGTGGGAAGCGCCGCTCTCATGTTTTCGGCCCTGCCGTCCGCCGCGCTGCTCGGCCCGGACGGCGCGCGCGCCGAGGCACTGCCAGGGCTACGCTATCGCTTCTACGCGCGGCCAGAGGTGCATGCAGTTGCACCGCGCCAGGGGCCCGCAGCGGGCGGCACACTGCTGACCGTCTTCGGGCGGGGCTTCCTCGGAAACCACCTGCACGGCGGCAACCACTCGTGCTGCTGCCGCGTTGGCATCGAGCCGGGCGCGCTCGTGCCCGCGACCGCGCGCAGCGACACCCAGATCGTGTGCGTGGCGCCGCCGTACGCCCCCAAGTCAACGGCGACGCTCCCGTCCGCGCACACGATCGTCGTGTCGCTCAATGGCGGCGCGCAGTGGCATGCCAATTCGAGCTCGATCGACCCCGCGATCACTCTCGCGCAGGCTGGGGAAGTGGCCTTCCGTTACACTTGCGACGTCACTTCCTTGGCCACGTGCCTTCGCTATGCGGGCTGCGGCTGGTGCTACGACGGCACCGACGGAGAGAGCAGCTCGCAGCGCGACTACGACCGTTACATTGAGGGTCCTGGGGATGGGAGCGGCGGCTTCCCGAGCGCGTCGGGTCAGTGCATGCCGTGCGCCGCAGATGAGGGTAGCGGCGGCGTGGGCGGCGGCGGCGGCGAAGGCGGCGGCGGCGAGGGCGGAGGCAACGGCACTGCGCGAGCTCAGAGCCCCCATCCAGCCTCGTGTGCGCGCGGCCCGGCGATCGGCTTCCGTTGTGCCGCACGTGACTGGACGTACGTGCACGATCTGCGCATCGCACGCGACGTCGGCATGCAATCGGCGCCGCTCGTGAACGCCAGCGCCGTGGCGGGCCGCATGGCCTATCTGCGCGTTCGGCTGCCGCATGCTCACAGCGTGCTGCGGCTTCTCGTGCTAGGCGCCGACCCTCTGGGCATGTACGTCCAGCGCGGAGCGGCGCCCGAGGCGACTCGTGCGCTCGAGGTGCCTCGTACCTCAAAGTGGCGCGAGATCGAGCTCTCGAACGCACGCGAGTACCGCGAGCCGCGCCCTCGGGGACCTCCCACCCTCTCCGAACGTGTGATTGCCGAGCACCGAGCGGCGCAAGGGCTCCCACCTGATCGTTCCGATGAGGAGCCAGGCGCCGCGCCCGAGCCGTGGTATGTGGGACTTCAGGGGCGCCACTTTTTCCTGCGCCAGGTGACGAATCCCGACCAGGGGGATTTCACACCCGTGTGGGACGGCCCTCACCTCCTCACGGTGCCACCCGTCGTGGGCAACTTTATGGTGCGGGCGAACGAGTCGAGCCAGTTCTCCGCCTACTTGGCGAGCGACTTTGAGATTCGTCACTTCGGCACCGCTGGCTGCGGCGCCCAGCCAGCACGCTGCGGGCTGCGCACCGTTGGCGCGGCCGCGGCGGGTGGCGTACACCATGGTGGCGCGCAACGGAACGCGACGTTGCTGCGCGGCCGGCCGATGGATGCGGGCGCACTTTGGCAGCGCGAGCCGCTGCCGCTCAGCCGAGGCTTTGAGACGAGCTTCAGCTTCCGCATCGCCGACCGCACGCTGTGCACAGCTGGGCCGCGCGCCAACGAGAGCGGGTGCATTGAGGATGCGGTCGTGGGGGGCGGCGGCTTCGCGTTTGTGATCCAGACTGCGCTCGACGGTGCGGACGCGCTCGGCTGCGCAGGGAGTGGCCTCGGCCTCGGGCGGCGCCTCCCCAACTGCACAGCATGCGTGGGGCCCGCGCTGGCCATCCAGTTGGTGACCCATTCGCACCTCCGGTACGGATTGCATGGGGAGCCCATTTGGAACGGTCGGAATGAGCTCAAACTGCTCAGCGACAGGTGCCACGAGCGCAGCGTGCCGCCGCCGCCGCCGCCCACGGGGCCTCGGCTACCAGTGCCGCGTAACATGAGCGAGGCCGCGTGGGCGGAGGCGCTCGCGACGGCGGCGAGGCCGACGGTCTGGGATCAGGAGGACTATGAGCCCACCGAGACGATGACGACGCTGCAGGCGACCATCCTGAGCCCACTCGTGTACATTGACGATGGCGCGTTCCATCAGGTGCGTCTCAACTACTTCCCTGGAGAGCTGGTCGTCACCATTGACGACCATCGCGTGATGACCGCCGCCATCGAGCTCCGACGCCGCGCAGATGACGCCCCGCGCCACGCCGGCACACCGCCGCCTCCACCGACGGCATCGCGTCCGCTCTCGGAGCTCGAGGCGGTGGCGCGCGCCAACACGTCGCACCCGCTGCACGCTGTGACCCTCAACCCTACGACCGTCGTGCAAGCCGCCGTCCTCGACCGACGCGGCGCCGCCTTCCTCGGGCTCGTCGGCGCGAGTGGTCCTATCGGACCCGAGCAGTACCACATTGGCGCGTGGCGCTTCCGCCGCGTCTTCAAACAGACGACGGGGCCGCCCCTGACCGAGGACGAGGCCGCCGCCCTCGACGAGGCCGCCGAGGCCGCGGCACGCGCCGCGTCGCCGCCGTCGCCGCTGTCGACGCCGCCGCTGGTCGACGATTATGGCGACCTTGACGGCGATCTCGGCAGCGGCAGCGGAGAGAGTTGATAGAAGTTGGTTTCTTAGGTCTTACATGTAGCTCTGTAGGTGTCTTTTCCAGCTTCAAAGGTACTTCAAAGGCTCGTCAAAGCCGTACGAAGAGCGTCTCGCCCTCCGGCCGTATGTCGCTTCTTTCAAAGAGCTGCGTACGTACATACCTACGATATTCTCTACAGTTAAGTGTCCATAACCGTGACTGTCCACTAGTCACTCTGAACGTAGAGCGGCTCCGCGCGCTCAGTAGATACTGTACCAACCCAACGAATAACAGCCAGCCGCCTGCCGCCGTGCCCCGCATTGTGACGTCACAGGGTGCCCAGCAAGTCACAGATCGCTGTATGGCCACTATCACGAGCGAGTGAAAGCGCGGTCTTGCCCGTGGCGGTCTGCACTTCCTTGCGCGCGCCAGCGCTGAGCAACATGTGGACGCAGTGCTGCTGGCCCGCCTCCGCCGCATACATGAGCGCAGTGTAGCATGCCTCTGTAGCATGCGAGGGGATGACGGCAGCGTCGATGTCCGATTGCGGGAGCACACGCTCGAGCACCGTTGTCAGGCCACCGAGGCTGGCCGCCATGAGCATCGTAAAGTTGTCGATGCTCACCACCTTGAGCGAGGCACCCGCCTCGAGCAGGACGAGAGCGACCTGCTCGTGGCCATTTGACGCAGCCCACATCAAGGCGGTGACGCCGTCGGGCTGTGCCTTATTTGGGTCCGCCTTTGCCTCGAGCAGGGCGAGAGCAACCTGCTCGTGGCCATTTTCGGCAGCAAACATGAGCGCCGTCCAACCGTCTTCCATGGTTTGGTCAACGGCTGCCCCCGCCTTGAGCAGGACGTGAGCAACCTGCTCGTGGCCCTTTTGGGCAGCGAGCATCAAGGCGGTCACGCCGTCGGAGGCTGCCTTATTTGGGTCTGCCTTCGCCTCGAGCAGGACGAGAACAACCTGCTCGTGGCCATATTGGGCAGCGATCATCAAGGCGGCGAACCCGTCGTTGTCCTGAGCGTTCACGGCTGCGCCCGACTCGAGCAGGACGAGAGCAACCTGCTCGTGGCCATCTTGGGCAGCAAACATGAGCGCTGTCCAACCGTCTTCCATGGTTTGGTCAACGGCTGCCCCCGCCTCGAGCAGGACGAGAGCAACCTGATTGTGGCCATCTTGGGCAGCTACCATCAAGGCGGTTCTGCCGTCATTGTTCTGAGCGTTCACGGCGGCGCCCGCCTCGAGCAGGACGTGAGCAACCTGCTCGTGGCCATCTTGGGCAGCCCACATCAAGGCGGTCCAGCCGGCGTTGTCCTGAGCGCTCACGACGGCGCCCGCCTCGAGTAGGACGCGAAGGCAGGGCTCGTGGCCGTTTTGGGCAGCGAGCATCAAGGCTGTCCAGCCATCGTCGTCGGCTGCGTCAACTGCCGCCCCCGCCTTTAGCAGGTTGCGAAGTTGATGGTCGTCTCCTCTATCAGCAGCCTCCCTCAAGGCCGCCGCCTTCTCAGCCGCCGCCGCCGCTGCCTTCTCGGCCGCAACCTTCTCAGCCGCCGCCTGTTCCTCCTCCTTCCGCCTCAGCTCCCACTCGTCCGCCTTGTCACCCGTGAGAGTGCCCGAGGTGACCATCACACGGATCATATTCTTGACGAGCATTGTCGGCAGCAGCTTCGTGCCCATCGGCAAGTTCGTCAACGGGCTCTTGCCCTGCTGCTTGAGCCACTCCTCGATGGCCGATCGCTCGTACACCTTTCCGTCCTCGGCGATGACCGGGTCGAGGGGCAGCGAGAAAGTGATGGGGCAGACGAGCTCGGCAAAGGCCTCGTCGATGGCGCTCTTTTGCCGGCGCAGCTCCTGTGCCTTCTCGTCCTCGGCCTCAGCAGCGCGGCTGCGGCTGCTGCCGCCGCCCCAAGAGGTGCCCCCCCTCTCAGGTTGAGGCAGAGCTCGGTGACCGGCGCCATGATGCCGAGGTGGACGTCGTCGGGGTGCTCCTTCGTGAGCCACCGATAGGACAGCGCGACGAAGAGCACGCCAAAGTCGTCGTCCAGCGCCAGCGCGACCCTTCGCAGCTCCGCCGGCGGGCTTCTTCTTAACATGCTGCTGCAGGAGCAGCTGGTGCGCGGGCTTGACGATGCGGCCGCCGTGCGGCGTGATCATTCGCTTGGTCGCCGCGAATTGCTTCGTCTTTGCCTTGCGGCTGCCTTTGACAACGCGCGCGGGTGCCATTGAGACGGGCGCCCAAGTGTCGCGCGAACTCTTCGCGGGCGTTGCTCTTCGAGTGTGAACGTTAACACGACAGACGCGACAATCGAGTGAACGTTAACACGACAGACGCGACAACCGTGCTACGGCACTGTTACTGCCCGCTCGAGTGCAAACACCCTTTTGCGAAGTTGCTTTTGAAAGTGGTGTGGTTTCCATCAAGACTTTTCACATTTCCCCGCGCCTCGGGCCAATGTCGGCCGAGATAGAGGATGATGGCGATACGACGTACTCCGCGCCACTCCCTGTCCGCCTGAACGTGGCGGCAGCCGCACCGCCGCCGCCGCCGCCGCAGCCGCAGTCACCAGCGGGCATCACCATCTTCGCGCCCAACTTGCTCGAGTGCAAACTTGCCGTCTGCCGTGAAAAGGCCCAGCGCTTCGAGCGCATGTGTTTTGCGGCGATGGAGATGACGGACGCGGACGTGCCGCTGCTGTACGATGTCCTCAACCACTCCGGGTGTGACATCACCGAGCTCGATGTGAGCTTCAACAGGCTGACGGACGCCGGCCTGCGCACGCTCTGCGAGGCGCTCGCAGAGCATGGCCTGATGGCGCACCAGCTGCAGCAACTGCGCGTGGGAGGCAACGACCTGTCAGCGGAGGCGCTCGGGGAGGCGAGCGTGCTGCTGGCCAAGCGCCGGCCTGACGTGCAGCTCGTGGACGAGGCACGCCTCGTGGGCGACGAGGCAGGCGTCGCGAAACCTGCCGTTGCCCTCATGCACGTGGGCAAGGTCTTCGAGGAGTCACCCGCGCATCAGGCGGGCCTCCAAAAGGGCGATGTGGTGCTCACGTTCGGCGCGCTGAGCTACAACGGCAGGCGGCGGAACGCAGGCTTCAAGAGTGAGCAGGAGCGACGGATGGACATCCTGCAGCACTTTGAGAGCGTCGAGGTGAGCCTCAAGCCGCTCGTTGCGGGCGCTGTCGACGCCCACGGAGCCAATAAGAAGGCGATCGACGTGGTGGTGGCACGCCCTGGCGCAGGCCACCTGCGCACGACGCTCCGGCCCGCCCAGTGGTCAGGCGTGGGCCTGATTGGAGCCAAGATCACCGCGGTCGTCACCGACGATGAGCTTCGGAAGGCGAAGCCCCAGCCTGTCGGGAGCAAGCTCGAGGCGGCCTTAGCTCCCTTGGCTGACCTCAAGCTCTCTGCTCGTGAGACGCCCCTCCCGAGCCAAGAGCAAGACGGGGTGGGAGTCGATTATTATCCCCGGAGCCACACATGACGGCCCCGCGCCATTCACAGGCAAAGTGTTAAGAGGTCGACATTAATCCCAATGTTTTTGTAAATATTCCCCTTCGAGAGCTTTCACGAGATGCTTCTTCATTTCCTCATTTGGAATTGGGATGTTCTAATTCATTGCTCTTCCGCCTTCTCCCGCGATGGATCCTCCAACAGAGACCCATGCGCCGGCTGAACACGCACGTCCCTCTAAAGGCAATTTAGCCCCTTTGCAAGCGTTGGTGGACGATTCGGTGTCGTCAGCCTTGGGTGCAGCAATTCAGGCGATCACGCTCACCAAGCAACAGGATCGCAGAAGCTACTCGATCGACTGCTCGAAACACAGCTTCACTCTACTCCATCCGTCTTGGTCGCCATCCTCGTCTCCTTTACCAGGGAGCAGCTGTGAGCCGTCGCCGAAAACCACATCACCTCGAAAATCGTCGCGCTTCAACCCGGCTACTCATGCGATCTTAGCGGCAGCCGAGAACCCGTGGGCGAATGGGCGCGCGAGTAAGCGTAAGAACGTGCCTCTCGCGAGTCCTCTGAAGTCCACTGAAGTCGACGGAAGCCAACTATGAGGGATGGCACGCACTCGATGAGGATATACGATCGCTTCTCTCCGCAGCAGGGTCAGGAACATACATTACGGCCGTACACTGAGTAGGAGTGGCGATACTAACTAGGAGTTGCATGGTAGCGCCGGACCGGTAGCAGGGCGTTGTGAATACCATGTATAGTCTCACACCCTTTCGGGTGAGCCAACCGTGCAAGATTATAGGTTATGGGGCGAAGTTAACATCATCCTTGCTTTAAGCTCAGCCCGAGAATACTCCGCTCCACCGCTCTAGAGAGGCGCCGCCGGCCATGGCCACTAAACACATGGGCTGAGTGTCCACGCATTTTATGAGAGGACCTTCTCTTCTTGGTTCTTGCAGCCCTCGACGACTGTGGGAAGAACGAAAGGCGCTCGAGTTGGCGCTCCGGTCTACAAGCCTACCGTCTACCCGCGCGAACATGGCCACCCTTGCCAGCCGAATCGCTGCCGGCTCTGTGGCGGAGACGCCTTTTACTGCGCGTAGGCCTCTCGCTCCGACATCGAGCAACTCGCTGTGGCCCACGCCCGCGATCGCCGACAGCTGCCCGCCAGCACAGCAGATGACGCCCTCACCTCCGGTCGCGCAGCCGCCAGAGGAGGAGGAGGCCGTGTGGGAGCACGCGGCGACGCTCTCGCTGGAAAGTATCGGCGGGTGGGATGTGGCGCTCAGCATCAACGCACCGGCCACTCCAGTCGCCTCGTCGGGCTTGGCGCTCGAGCCGGAGCAAGAGGCGGCTGCCAGTTGGAGCCTGAGCAGCGGCAGCGGCGGCGAGAGGCACGACCGCCACCGCAGCATCAGCCGCACCCGTGGTGGCGGCGACGACTATGCGGCCGCGTCGCCCCACAGCCTCTCCCTCATGGACCGCGCCATCGCCGCGGCCGATGCCATCATCTCCGCAGGCACGCCACCACTCCGAACAGCCGCAGCGCCAGTGGCACCCACAGGCGCCGACGCAACGGCCACCCTCGGCGGAGGCCGCTTCACGATCTACCACGATCACGAGTTCGGTCGCTTCTCCGCGCCCGCGCCATGGTCGCCTTGGGTGGAGTCTCCCGCGTGGTCGCCGGCGGCGCTGCCGCCATCGCTCGCTTCGGCTGCAGACTGCGCATCGGCCGCGGGTGACGCATTCTCCCCATTCACACCATGGCCTCGTCAGCCGCGCGGGGCACATGCGCGCACGCCAGGCGCCGTCGCCGACGCAGCAGCCGACATGACTGCGGTGCCGATGGAGTTGGCTCTCGAGGCGCTCGAAGCGGCGGTTGAGGCGGCTAGAGGCGTGGCCGAGACCGAAGCGGAGGCAGCGGCGAAGGTGCCGACGGCGGCAGAGGCTATCGTCGTGGCGACGGATATTGACCCATCCGCACCGCCCTCTGAGCCACAGCCGCTACTCCCGACCGCCACGCTACCGCCACCGCCACCAACGCCACCTCCACCGGTTGGCGCCACCCTCGTCCCTTCCTCGCCGGTGGCCTCCACTTTCATGCCCCCCTCCCCATTCCTACCCGCCTCCCCATTCCTACCTGCTACCACGCTCGTCCCCGCTTCCACGCTTGTGGCCGTCTCCCTAAACGCTGCCGCCGCCACGCCCGCCGCCGCCACGCCCGCCGCCGCCAAACTCGTCGCCGGCACGACGCCGCATCGCACGCCGCCCTCACCTGCCGAGGTGGAGGGAGAGGTGGAGGCGGCTGCGGCAGCAGCCGTGGCCGCGGCGGGCGCGTCGGCGGCGGAGGCGTGCGCGGCGGAGGCGGCGATGGCGGCGGGCGCAGCGATTGCGTCTGCCGAGGCCGCCCGAACGGCGATGCAGGCGCAGTGCCGCAAGGAGGTGGCCGCACGCCAGTCGGCCGAGGAGCGGCTGGCGGCGTGTGAGGAAGCACTCCGAGCGGAGGCAGCACGCCGAGTGGCAGCGGCGGTGGCGGCGGCAGAGGCGGCGGCAGCCGAGGCGGCGGCGAGGGCAGCGGCCGAGGTGGCCGAGGGCGCGCGTGCAGAGGCGGCGGAGCGTGCGGGGGCGTGTGAGCTGCGCGCAGCCTTCCTCGAAGAAGGGCGAGCGCGCGCCGTGATGGATGCCCACGCTGCGATCGCACAGCAAGCAGCGGCTGAGGCCGTTGCGGCTCAGCGGTTGGCGGCAGTCGAGGCGGTGGCAGCTACATTGGCGGCCGAGGTGCGTGCGGCGGAGGTGCACACGGCGGCGGTGGCGGCGTCGGCCGCAAGCACGCATGCTGCGTCAGTGGTGGAGCACGCAGCTCAGCTCGAGGCACTGCGGCAGTCCATGACGATGGAGAAAGAGCAGATCGGTCACGCCGCCGCCGCCGCCGCCGCCGAGGCGGGCGCACAGCACGTGGCGGTCACCAAAGCCGCGGAGGCAGCCCGCGCCGAGGCCGAGGGCGCGCGGGCGGACGCGGCGGCGGCACGTGCTGACGCGGACGCGGCGCGCGCGCAGCTGGCCCAAGCACAGGTTGCGCATTCTCAAGCCGTCGCCCAGGCGCAGGAGGCCCAGGCGGCGCAGCTGGCGCACGCGCAAGCCGTCGCCGCACAGGCGACGGCGGCGTGTCAGGCCTCGGAGGCGGCGGCGGCAACGGCTGCTGTCGAGGCGACGCACGAGGCGACGCGTCTCCGATCGGAGCTGCAGACGTACCGTGAGCAGCTCTCAGCTGTACAGGAGGAGCTCGCCACGGCGCTTGGCTCGCGCGCGTCGCGGGAGCGCGCTCTCGAAGCGCGGCTCGAGGCACAAGAGCACGCCGCCGCGTACAAGCTGGCGGCGGAGGAGCGACGTGCACGCGCCGCCGAGGCACGGATAGCCGAAATCGAGGCGTCCTTTTGCTGGTCAGGAAAGTCACTGCTAACCCAACCCAGCGCCCAACCCTGCGCCGAGGGTTCCTTACGCAAGCCGATCGGCAAGCCGCCGGCCACTACTGAGGCGGCAGTGAAGGCGGCTGCGGAGGCGGCCGTGGAGGCGGCAGCGGAGGCAGTGGAGATGGAGGCACACGGGGCGGAGGCGCACGGGGCGGAGGCGGAGGCAGTGCGGGCGCACGGGGTCCCTATCTCGATCCATCTCGATCAAGAGGTCCCTATCTCGATCCAAAATGCGGTGCGGGCGCACGGGGTCCCACTGCTTTTTGATCTCGATCCACTGGCACCGCCTCCGCCTCCGCCTCCGCCTCCGCCCCGGGCGCACGGGGTCCCACTGCTTTTTGATCTCGCAGCACCGGAAGCGGCAGAGGCGCCCAGCGCTCATGACAGCGCTCTTTGGCCGCAGCTCGCAGCACCGGAAGCGGCAGAGGCTCAGGCGGCAACGGCTCAGGCGGCAACGGCTCAGGCGGCAATGGCTCAGGAGGCCGCATCAGCGGCTGACTTTGCAGCGGCAGAGGCAGAGGCAGAGGCAGAGGCGGCGGTGGTGGCGGCAGAGGCGTCAAAGGCATCGCCTTGGGTGGAGGAGGCGCTTAAGGTGGCGGTCTCCGAGGCGGCCACCGCTCCAGTGCGCGCACGTCACTCACGTCGCCCCCCCATCACGTGGACCGAGGCCCTCGCCCACGCAACCTCCGCCGTCACACCCACGCTGCCCCCAACGCTTTCTTCTCGCTCCCCGCCGCCCACCCCGCCGCCCCTGCCACCTCTGTTTGCTGCCCTTGCCCCGGCTACTCCCGTTGCCGCGCGCGCCGCGCTGCCAGGGGCGGCGACTCGGGTTGCTGTGGAAGCAGCGGCTACAGTGGGGGCGGTGGGGGGGGATGCAATACTGCCAGGGGCGGCGCAGCTTGCCGCTGCTAAGGAGCATGCTCGTGCCGTCATGGAGCGTCTCGCGGCCTTGGAAGCTCAAGCGACGGCTCTCAAGCAACAGCCACACTATGGGCTGACCCTGCCGCCCTCGACCCTGCCGCCTTCGACCCTGCCGCCGCCCTCGACCTTGCCACCCTCGACCATGCCGCCCTCGACCCTGCAGCCCTCGTCGCTGCCGCAGCCCTCTGTCGCACCACCGAGTTTGCCACCACCGAGTTTGCCACCCTTCATCATGGCGTCGCCACTCGCGTCGATCGCTCGCGTGCCAGTCCAGCCCCCGGCCTGGCCTTCAGCCTCGGCCCCCGTCGCCCTCGCCCCTGTTGCCCACGCCCCCGTCGCCTCACCCTCCGCCTTCTCGGACTACCTCAGCCTCGACCCTGGCCCCGTGTTCATGGACATGGCCCCGCTCGCGAGCATCATGGCACCCGTCGCGCCCAGAGCGCCCAGAACACCCGTCGTGTCCCCGCTTGGGCCCCTCGCACCCGCCCTCGCGCCTGTCGAAGCCCCGCTTGCCGCGCTGATGGTGCCAGTCGCCCCGCCGATCGTCAGCGCTGCATCGGGCCCTAGCGCCGTGTCTGATTCTTTCGCCGTATCGGTTACCGTGCCTCCTGCGACCGACGAGTACGCCCAGCTGACGGCGCGGCAGCCCTCGCCGCCTCGCTCGCCCTTGTTTTCGGGTGATCGCTCGGCACCCCCAGCTCTGCCCGAGCGTATGCCCGAGAGCCCCTTCAAGCGCGTCGAGCAAAACTTGCGCCTGCTGCACGAGCGGCTGCATTCCAGGACTCATGTCTCCCCGTCGGCACTTTGAGGGCGCGGCCGAATGACGGGGCTCAATTGTAGATCGGACCTGTGCACACGCCACACGAGCGGCATGCCGCTGGTCGAGTGACTAAACCCGGGACGCACCATCTCGAATGTCGCAGCACGCCCCCGGCCGTGAAGTGAATTTCACGAGCTCACCGGTTCGGTCGTCTGCGTTGGATTCGGCACACGAATTATAATGTTATTAATCTGTGGTTGTTTATGAGCTCCTACTTCTATTGAAAAATCTCAATGTAGAGCTGGCATCATGCGCTATAGAACTGAGCTCGCATGCAGCGCAACTGCTCACTGAAGAAGCGCATCTGCGCGGGGGCAAGCAACGGGAAGATGGTGCGACCCACTAGGCCGGCGCCACGAGATTCGGAATGGATGTCGAACGTGACCGAGTCGTCGTGTGCGTGCCAGCGCACCTCCATGCGCTCGAAGCCTGCGATCAGGTGGCCACGCGTAGTGGCATAGCCGACGGACACGGATCGCCAGTCACTCCTTGTCGGAAGCACCCGGCACGGGTTGAGCACCCACAAGCCCGGCACCAGTTGAGCCCACGTCACGAGAGCACCCTCATCGTCGGTCCAGATTCCGGTGCGGCTCGAGCTGGAGTGCACGTCCCAAGCAAGCAGAAGCTTGCGAGCGCGCCGGAAGCAAAAAGCACCGCTGCCAAGCCTCGTGCGCAACTCAAGGATGCGCAGTCGCTCCTCGGGACGGCCGCCATTTGGCAAGAAACCATGATTGAATGGTCGTGCTGAAACGGCCCTAGTAGCCGCGTAGCATCTGAGCGTGGAGTCGCACGGTGGCTCGCGGCTGACGCGGAAGGTCGTCATCAATGGTGCCGCGGTTGGCTCGCATGTCCGCCTCAATGTTTGCGACGGTTGGTGTGAACCTTGAAACGTTGGCTGTGAAAAAGGGCGCGCGCTTGATACAGGCATATGGGGGTCCTAGCGACCAGGAGCTTAGCGGGCAGCATGGGTGTATTAGGTGTTAGTAGTCACCCGTACTCCTCTTGTCACCTACCGGCGGCCCGCACGTGTTTGTGGCTCCAAGAACGTGAGTGGGTCTCTCCGAACCGGAGTAATGACCCTTCCAGTCGCGGTATTTAACGAACCGGAGTAAGGCGCCCTTCAAGTCGCGGTATTTAACGACAGTAATTGCGTGCGCTGCGTGCTGCGTGCTCGTACCGACCTGGGAGGCCCGTGTGCGTGTCACGCGGCGGCGGCGGCGGCGGCGGCGGCGGCGACGGCGGCGACGTTCACGCGAGCTCGTCGATGAGAGCGTTGCGCATGTCGCCGGCGATCCCCGCTGGCCTCCCCTCCTGAAGCTTGAAGATCGACTCCACCACCTGCAGCTCGGTCGCCGTCGTGTCGAGGCCCGTGAAGGCGCACCAGTCGTTGACAACCATGCCCCCGCCGATCACGTCGCTGCCGCGGTTGACCGTCCCCGCCACCACGGGCACCTGCAGCAGCGACGACATCTCATCCTGATCCTCGATCGACGTCTTCGGATGCACGAGCGCCCCCTGGTTGGTGATGCAGCAGTAGCTGCCAACGAGCGCGTTGCCCGCGACTGTCTGCCGGAAAACCTCCACACCGAGCACGTCCGCAATGATCTCCTCTGTCTCGCGGTCGAGCTCAGTGTGGATGAAGGCCACGTGGTCGTTGCACGCGATGCAGTTGCCGAGCGCCGAGAGCCGCTCCTCAACGCGCTGAATGAGCACGCCCTCGGGCAGCGAGTTGCGCAGGTGCAGCAGCTCCTGGTCGGTCGTGCTCGTCGGCACGATCAGCCCGTTTTTGTTCCCCGCGCACATGCGGCCGATGATGCGAGTGCCTGCAATCGAGGTCTGCACAACTGGAATGTGGTCCGCAAGGTCGGCCTCGAAGACGGAGTAGAAGTTTTGTGAGCCGCCGAGCGCGGTCAAGCAGTAGGAGTTGGTAAGCTTAGCAAATACGCCCACCTCGTTGGAATTCTCGTACTGGCAGCGAGTCGCCATTGGGGACGGAAGTGCTCGTTGTTGCCGCGACGTCGCCGGCAAGTCCTCGACCTTCGGCGTCGTATCGGCGTCCCCGTCGCGTTTCACAATCGAATTCGTCCATGGGGGCGGCCGAAGGCTGCGCCGCGACAGGCACATTCCTTGGCGTCTTCATGTAACCCGCGCGCTCAGTCCCTTTAATCCAATTCACCTGTACAGTGCATGACTTTAGCATGACTCTGACATAATGCTCACACGTCGTGCTCGCCCTCCAACGTGTTGGGCGGCTGCTTCTTGCCTGTGCCGTTGCCTGTCGCCGCGTCCGCACCGTCCGCCACCGACAGCGCCGCGACGCCCTCGGCAAGTGCCTCGGCGTCGCCTGTCGTCATCGGTGTTGCAGCTGCCGGCGTCGGCGCGGGCTCCTGCAGGTGTTGAAGGTTGAGGGCCCTTGCGGCGGCGGCGCCGGCCTCGGTCTGCGGTTTGCTGCGCTTTGCCCCCGGGAAGTATTTGCGCATGTCGTACGCGTCCTCCGAGTCCGCATAGTACTTCGCCTCCACATCGTGAATCTCAAACTTGAGCGACTGCGTGTAGAGCGAGAAGGCGGCGCGGTTGGACTTGCGCACGTGGAGCGAGACGTACTCGGCGTGGAAGGTCTCCTGCATCGCTTCCTGCGCCGCGTTCATCAGCTTCGCCGCGAGCCCCATCTTGCGGTGCGTGCGCAGCACCGCGAGTGATGTTATGTGCCCGTGCACCTCGGGTGAATCCTCCTCCATCTTGGCGAGCACGTAGCCGACGATCTTCTTCTTGTGGTCCTGGGCGACGTACAGCAGCTGCGGCCACGAGAGGCAGTGGTAGAAGTAGTACTTCATTTGGTAGTTCTCGGGCAGGCACGAGAGGTTGCAGTTCTGCATGTCGAAGAGGTCATCGACGGTGGCATTGCGTATGCTCACCTGCGCCATGGCGGGGATGGCAGTGAGTAAGGTGCACGCAGGTGGGAAGAGCGCAGCGTCGGTGGTGCGCACGAGAGAGCGAGAGAGCGCGCGCGAGAGAGAGAGCGAGAGAGCGAGCGAGCGAGCGCGCGGCGGCACGCACCATATGAGTTGCGATCGTCGTGACTGAGTGGGTCGACGTGGCGAAGCTTCGTGAGACGAAACAGGCGACACATACGTGTAGAATTGGAGTCTTTCAAAAGATTGTAAAGAAACCTCACATGTCGTGTTAACGTTCACATGAACACTCAGCGTGATGTTTTTTATGGGCTCAGGGGTGCTTCGATCGGCCTACAGCGCCCTACAGCGTCTCCGCGGCAGCTCTCATGCCGCCGCCCAGGAAGGCTGCTGGAGTCGTGCTGCGGGAGCGCCTCAACCACCTCATCCACACGCAGTACATCCGGCAGGACTATGACGCGTGCATGGCGACCATCGAGCAGCAGCTCAAGGAGTGCCATGGCGTGGCTGAGTACCCCATCTATGTCAAGGCGCTCATCAAACGCCAGCGCGGCGAGATCAACGAGTCGCTTTCGCTCTTCCAGGCAGCCACGTGCCTCAACCCGCACAACCTGGCCAACCTCAAGCAGGTGGGTCGGTCGCTCTACCTGCTCGCACGGCACAAGGCGGCGCTGGACGTGTACGAGGAGGCGCTGCAGATCTCCGCGGACGACTGGGAGATCTGGCACAACAAGGGGTTGTGCAACATGTACCTCAAGGAGTACGAAGCGAGCATCGAGTGCTTCAAGAAGGCCAACTCGCTCCAGCGCCACGACACGACGTACATGCAGCTGGGTAAGGTGTACATGCTGCAGGAGCAGTACCGGACGGCGATCGATGTGTATCTCGAGGCGCTCGAGTACTCGCCCGAGAACCCCGAGCTGCTCACCACTGTCGGCCTCCTCTACCTGCGCATGGGCGAGAACATGCGAGCAGTCGACTTTTTAGGCAACTCGCTCACGCACGACCCTCGCAACCCGAAGACGATCCTCGCGGCCGGCTCCATCTTCCAGGACCACTCGGATATGGACGTGGCTCTGGTCAAGTATCGCGTGGCCGCCGTCCAAACGCCCAACTCCGCGCAGCTCTGGAACAACATCGGCATGTGCTTCTTTGGCAAGCAACGGTATGTGGCCGCGATTGCTTGCCTCAAGCGCGCGCTGTACCTCGACCCGTTTGAATGGATCATCTCGTACAATCTCGGGCTCGTCCACCTGAACACCGGCCAGTACGCGAGCGCGTTCCACTACTTATCGACCTCAATCAACCTGAAGCCTGACTTTCCGTCGAGCTACATGTACCTCGCCATCACACTCTCACGCCTTGATGACTTCGACAATTCGTGCCAGGCGTACGAGAAGGCCATCGAGATGGAGGATGATCATCTCTTCCACCTGAACTTCTCAATCACGCTCCTCAATCACGACGACGTAAAGCGCGCTGCCGAGCACTACGCTTCCTTCGAGCGGCTCTTCGCCAATCTCGACGACGCCGCACGCGAGGCTGATGCAGAGGTGATGGAGCAGCGGCACGCGGTGCATCTGACGCTGCAGAAACTCGGCCATTCGATCGAGCAGCTCTCGAGCCAGGCGGCGACCAAGGAGGGCGAGAGCGTCCCCGTGCCGCCGACGGACTTACCTGGCAAAGGGTTGCCACAGCCCATCGACCCCGACGCCGAAGACGAGGAAATCAACTGAGTGGCGCCTTGAGGTAGGCGGAACTCGACGTGTCTGTCGCGTGCACTGGCTCATCACTTTATATACGGTATCCTGAATCGCGGGAATCAAAAATCGGCGCCCGGCCTTGTTCGAGCACGTTGACCCTTCTCATCTTGTTAGTAGTAATGTTCAGGCCCACAGGGCTCTAAATTGGGGGGAAAGGACGTCAGATGCGATGGACCTAAGGCGTCGTACACGGTACACCGCGCGCGGGGCTACCGACCTACCGATACGGAAAGTTAAGTCGAGTCTCGACTTGGACTTCGGCGCCCCGCCTCGCCTTCGGCCTTCGCTTTGACTTTCAGGAGATAGTGAAGTCGTGCCGGCCTCGCCCGATGTGTCACGCGGCCTCACCTAGGCCTCACCCACGTGCACCGAGCCATCCTCGCAGCCGAAGGCGACGTGTCTCCCGTCGGCCGAGATGGAAACACAGCGCACGAGGCAGGTACGCCCCACGCCTGCTTTCCCCTTGGCGCCCTTGCGACGCTTGCGGTTGGAGCTGCTCGCCGACGCCATCGAGAGGGTGGTGAGGGGCCGCGGGTGCAGCGGGCACAGCAGCGGGGACTCCTCAGCCGCCACCGGCTCCTCGGCCACCAATGTGGACCCGCCCACCGACCCGCTGCCTGCCTCCTCTGTCGGCGCGGGCCCCCCGAATGACCCTCCCGCCCCTCCCCCTCCCGCCCCTCCCGCCTCGGTCATCGCAAGCAGAGCGCCAAGATCCCAAACGGCCACCTGCCCATTGGTGTCGCCCAAAGCGAGCCGCGTGCGCCTGAGGTCCGTTCCGAACCGGAGGAACCAGAGACCCGCCGTTCGCGGCTCCTCGATCTCTGCGAGCAGCTCGTGCGAATCGCGTGCCCCAACGGGCGCCGTACCGGGCACCAGGTCAGACGCCGTACCGGGCGCATGCGCACTGCCAGTGCCGGCGTCCGCGCCGGCGCCATCGTCCGCGCCGGCGCCATCGTCCGCAGTTGCGCCACCGCCCTTGATGCCAGCACCCTTGCCAGATCCACCCTTGGCACCGCTTTTGACTCCGGCCTTGCCTTTGGCTGTGAGCCTGGGCGGCGCCCCCTTAGCTGCCGCGCCCTCGGCTGCTACTCCCTCGGCAGCCGTGCCCGCCGTCGCCTCGGCAGGCCCCAGACCGAGCGTGCGCCGCGGCCGCCACAGCGCGATCCGTCCGTCCGTCCCGCGAGAGAGAACCGCCGCCCCCGCCCAACGCACGCAGTCGACCCAGCAGCAGAGGCTCGACACGGCATCGAAGTGAACGCGGTCGTAGGTGGCGAGGGGCGCTTGGAAGACTAGCGGGGCCAGCTGCCACTCGCCCATCGGCCATGCCGAGTTCGGCGACGACGCCGCGCTCACCGCGGCAGCGGCGGCCTCGTCGTCCTCGGCGGCGGAAGCGATAGCGGCGGCGGCGGAGGCGGCGGCCTCGTTGGCCGCCATGATGCGCCTCTGAAGCGGCGGCGCGTCGAGTGCCCAGAGCTTTATGGCGCCATCAATCGCGCCCGTCACGAGCGCACGACCGTCCAACCGCACGTCCAAGCTTACCACCGCATCGCGATGGCCCGAGTGCCCCGCAAACGTCGCCAGGCACTGACCTACTCCCACGTGCCAGAGGCGCACAGACTCGTCGGCCGCGGCGGAGACCAGCAAGGCACGCTCGCGCGGGTGGAACTGCAGCTCGTTCACGGCGCCGCCGTGGCCGCGCAGCACGCACGCCACCTGACCCGCACACAGGTCTAGGAGCTTGATCTGGAACAGTGCACCCGCAACCGCAAGCACGCTCGTGGCGGTGGCACCATCAGGCCCCACGCGCACGCCCCACGCGCAGCAATAGAAGTTCTCGTCCGGATCTTGGTCGCAGTAAGCTTGCTGCAGCGTGCATTCCGCCGGCGATGCGCCCGATTGGCCACCAAGTCGCTTACCATCCTTCATCGGCGCCGCGGCGGCCGCCACCAGTGGATCATCGGCGGCAGCGATCTCTGGGAGGGCCAGCCGGTAGACAGACACGCGGTTTGCCCCAACGCTCGCGAAGGTATCAGCGAGCGAAGCGTCGACCAGGTTCCACGCGATGGCGTAGATCGGCCGTCGATGCGACTCGGCGACGGAGACGACCATCCCCCTGGGGCCGTGTTTTCACAGTGAAGACATGTGAAGAATTGGTGCCTTCTCGGGCTCGGTTAGTACCGGGAGAGACCGGACGCACAGCGGAGATCCAACTGCTGCGCTGAACTATCTTCCAACGCCAAGAAACTCAACCGCATCGCGCGGCGGAGCGGACCTCAGCGACTGACCTACTTCTGACCTCACGTGAACGCCCGCGGCCTTACCGCGGCCAGGTGGCCGATGACAGTACGGCCGGCGACCGACTCGAGTACTACTACACCTCTCACGTATATAGGCGATTATTGGCGAGTATGTGAATGCGCGAATGCAGCAGTATAATGACACCGAGTTCTTCAGTTGGCGTTGGCGCTTAGAGACGAGAAGATGCGCGTGGATACAGGATAGCCGAGTAGGCTAGTAAAAATGAATCACGCTATACCGCCTGACTCGTGACTCATGACTGGCCAGTGACCTGCTCGCATGGAACTAGAGACGCAGCTCAGCGACGAGCACTGTCCTGGGCGCTTACCTTGGCGCTGCTGCTGCTGCTCTGGATCGAGCTCCTCTGTGAGTCGCGCGAGCGCTCGCTCTCGTCCCACTCCCGAAGGCGCTGGAGCATGAGCCAGGTGTCCCATGAGGTTTGTGTCGCCGCGGGCGACGCGAGCAGCGCACGCACGTTCAGGTGGGTAAACTTGGGGAGCGATGGCGCAGGCACCGACAGCCCGACGGAGGAGGTGGCGAGGATGGAGGCGGCGGTCGCAAGGTCGGCGGGGTCGGCGGGGTCGGTGCTGGCGGCGGCAAGAGCGGCGGCGGCCGGCGCGGCGGTGGCCAAAGCGGCCGCCGCCTTGGCGAGCATCTTCTCCTTGGCAGTTACCTTAGCGGCTCGCTGACTCCCTTTCTTACCGGGGTAAGGGCTCTTGAGCGGTCGACGACCGACAGGCGACGCGCCGATATTCTGCAGCAGCAGCGTCGGCACCTTGACGCGTGGCTTCGACGGCGGGTCGGCCAGCGCCAGCAGCTGCTGCGGTAGGAGCGGCGGCGCGGCCTTGGTATGCGTTCGTGGCGGCGTCTTGGCACGCGTATGCATCGGTTGGAGTGCGGCCTCAATTGGGTCGTTCATCGAGGCGGCCTCAATTGGGTCGTTCATCGAGGCGGCCCCACCGTTCAATGCGGCTACGTATGGCGGTGGCGAAACCTCAGGCTCTGAAGGTGACTCGAGGGCTCGTGTGGAGGGCGCGCCTAGCAATGGTACGAGTGGCAGGTGCGGAGCCGGCATCGTCAGAGCTGGCGTCAGCAGAGCCGAGGGCTGTGCACTCGGATGCTCCACGCCCGGATCGCCAGTCGGGCTTGCCGCGCGGTCCGTGGAAGCCTTGAAAGAGTACACATCTCTGGCAGTCACCTCCTGGCTTGTGGTGCCAGAGAAGGAACTAGTGAGGGAGTTTGAGAACGCACTGTGACGGCAGGCGGCTGCGCTTCCGAAGTGGCCGTTGAAGCTCGATCTCTCGAAGGGAGATACAGGCTGGCTGTTGAAGCTCGGTCTCTCGAAGAGGATTGAATGCGGGTGACCGAGCGCACGCGGGGACTGCTGTTCAACGCTTGCACTCTCAAAGCTGCTGCGCTTGCCCTTGCCTCTGCCCTTTCGGGGCGATAGGCACAGCTGACGCGACACTGGCGGCATGGACTCGCTCAGTTCGGGCGACGTGCTCTGCGCGCTTCTTGTGCTTGACTCATGCGAAGCTCTCGCTGCTCTGCGCTTCTTGTTGCTACCACCATTGTGCGGCGTCGGCGGATTGTGAGGGCTTCGCATGGCCTTCTTGTGCTTGACGTCAGTCTTCTCAGCCGAGAGCCGTGGTACGGGCGTGTGCGCTGCCTTGGCACCGCGGGGACGTGCAGCGCCATCCCGCTTAGGGCCCTCCATTCTTCTGCTGCAGCAAGAGAACGTATCGGCGTCTGGAGGGAGACGAGGCGCGTGGAGAATTTGGACGGATGGGAATTTCCAAGGATTGACGAGACCCATTAACGCGATATGAATTGACGATACTTTGCCCTGAAGTCCGTTTATAGATAGTCCACAAGAAGTCCGCAAAAGATTTTTTTTGTGAATTACGACAATTCTGGTTATGACGTTGCTTTTCCGCACAGACGTAGACAAAGTAAGACGTGATACGGGATCTGGCCCCTAACCTTGGCCCCTAAACACGTGGCCTAACATGGCCTTAGAAGTGTCCACACAATTTGTAACCACCACACGGAAGCGGAAGCGTCCACAGGACACTTACCATGGCTGTGAGCTACTTCTGCTTCCGCGGGCTGTGGGCAGACGAGATGTTAGCTCGTCAGATGAGGGATCCTTCTTCGATTTGGGCCGTCGCCGCGCGCCGTCCGGGTTATTTTCGGCGCGCGGCGACGGCTTCCCTCCCGGACGCGGGTGGGGAAGAATTCGTCATGAAGAAACGCCAGAGGAAATGGCTGTGTGAATGAAAAATCGCACCGGTGTGATTTCATTTCTGTCATGTGGCTCCCTCGACACCTTTTCCTCGGCCTCGTCGTCACCTACGCGACGGCCGCCGCCGATGACGACAACGTCGCCAAGTGGACCGTCAAGGGTGGGTTCATCCCCGGCACGAAGGACGATGTCGAGACGGGCTTCATGACCGTGGCCGCCGCAAAGAAGCGGTGTGAGCAGCTGTCCAAGTGCGTCGCCATCACCTTCCACGCCAAGGCGGACGTGGACACGGAGGTGCACGTGTATCTGAAGCAGGATTCGACCGTGTCGGAGACGGATAAAGCGTGGACGTCGATGGTCAAGCGGCCCGCAGGCCTCATGGACGTCATCTTCATGAACGAGCTCGCATTTCCTCTCGAGCTCTGCTGGATCGACTTGGTCGGCTCGGTCCCGCCCATCTGCTACGGCACGGTGCAGCCCGGCTCGTCCAAGAACTTGAGCAGCTACGCCGGCCACAACTTTGTGCTCAAGCGGCTCGTGTGGTCGCTCACCGCGCCCGCCGCCGCGCTCGCGACAGCAGCATCTGCCTCGGCCGACCCCCAGGTGGCGCGCTTGTTGGCAGCATTGGACTCGGAGGGTGACGAGAGCGGCGGCGGCGGCGGCGGCGCCGGTCCGATCGCCATCACTGCACGCCAGCGCGCCTATGAATGGGAGAGCCCGCTCGCCCTCACCGGCGGCGGCGGCGCGGAGGTCGCCCACATGGAATTCGTCACAACGAATGCGGCTGCCTCGGCCACTCCGGCCGTCACGACCAGGGCGTCGGTGGCAGTTGAACTGATCAATCAACTGCCGCAACCCGCGGAGGTGTGTACGGTGCCGCGCTGGGCGTCGCGCCTGCTTCAAGCCTCGATGCCCGAGGGTCTGGAGAAGTGCCACGGCGTCGCGGCGGCGGGTGGCAAGCTCACTGTGTCCGGGGTGGACGTCGAGTCAGTCCTACTGGCGCGACAACTCGTCGGTGTCACGACCATCACTAAGGGCGTCATCAACTACTCCCTCACGCAGCAACAGCTCTCCGCCGACCTGATGCGCCGAATGGTGCGCGCCATGGACGTTGGAGGCGCCGGTACGCCGCTGCCACCTGTGAGAGGTACTCCGCCGCCGCCTGCCAAGCCGCCGCCGGTACGCCCTCACCGGCCGCCTGGGACGCCGCCGCGGCCGCCGCCCGGCTCACCGGACGCGGGCGGCGGCGGCGGCGGCATTGGCGCGGCGGTTGCGCCTACGGAGTGGGTGCCTCTGCTCGGCACCGCTGCCACCGGGCCCGCGTCGCTGCGAGGCCGCTGCCCTGGCATCTACGCGGGTGAACGCACCGCGAGCGTCGCCGCCTCAGCAAGCGCGCTGCTGCCGCGCATGCTCGCCGCGGCGCTCGGGCGCCCTCTGCCGCCGCCTTCGTGCGACGACAAAAGCTGCCTTGCCCTCGCCGCCACGGCTGGCGTGCCGCTGGATGCTGGGGATGCTGGGGCGGCTGCGGCGCTGGCGCCGTCAGTGGCTCGCACTTTACGAATGCTGCGTGAGCAGGCGCCGCATCTAGCGAGGGCTGCTGGCGCGGCACCGTTGGTGCTGTTGGCGTCCGTGAGTGCCCCAGGAGCGGCTGGCGCTGGCGCTGTTGGTCACACGGGCACGGCGGAGGCGGCGGAGGCGGCGAGAGGCGCCGCCTCATCTGATGGGCTCGATGCTTCAGCCGTCTCCCCTCTACTAGCAACCCTGAGCCTCGCCCTCGGAGGTGTTCGCTCCGTGCAGCTGCAGCTGCTGCGTGCCGCGGGCGACGCGGCGGCGGCCGACGAGCTTGCGGCGGCGGCGACGGTGTGGGAGTGCGCCCTCGGCATAGAGCTGAGTGTCTTCATCAGGTCATCGGCCTCTGCCGCCACGGCGGAGGCACCAAGGTTGACACGGGTCGCCATGAATGATCGCGGAGCTCAAGTCACGGCCACTGACGCCACCCCGATGGGCATCATCAGCGAGGCGCGCTTGGTGCTGGCGGGCACGCGAGCGGCGCCCTGGTGGGAGGCGGTGGCCGCATATGGCGCCGACGATGCCATCGTCATCGGCGCGCGGATCATCGATACCGACGGCGGCGCACGCGGCGGCTTGGGCGACGCGCGTGTGGGTGCGCTGCATACGTTTGTGAGCAGCCGCCCTCACGCGCTCGGCATGGGGCTCGGGGACGACACTTTCTCGGCCTTGGAGGCAGTGGTCTGTAGTGCGTGCGAGCTCAGTGCGGTGGCGCTGCTGCAGGCGGGATGCGATGTGAGCGCACCGGCGGTGCAATCCCTCATGTGGGCCACTGGCGCATCCAGCGTGCCATGGGCAAGGGTCTTCGATCTCGTCTACGAGATCGCGGCCGGTTGGCCGTTGGGATATCGTCTCGCTGATCGGTGCGCTGCCCTTGCGGAATTCCTAGGGTCTGGGGACGACCTCGGCGAGGCGGCGGCCGACGCCGTGCGCGCGACCGGTGCGTCGGGCGCGTCGCTACAGGATGGGGTGAGTCTCATGTGCCGAGCGCACGGGTGCACTTAGGGTGCACTGGCTGAGCAAGCGAACGAGAGTTCGCACACCGCCGCATGCGGACCTGTACAACCTGCGAGCAGTGACACGATGCTCATCCAATCTTGCGTCTTCCGTCCTTGCATTTGCTTCTTGGTACTTGGATCTACGAACGGTGACGGTACCGGTACGATCTTCTCTTCGGATATTGTACACGGCACACACCGCACGTGCCGACTATCGTCCGCACAACGCCACCGGCATCGCCACGCATCGCCACGCATCGCCACACGCTGGTCATCAGCCGGTCACACGCAAGCACTGTTCTACCCTCCCCGCCCGCCCCGGTTATGCATTCTACATCATGTGTAACGCCTCGAGAGGGCGCCATGGCCTCTGGTCACCCTGTCCCCCCGCGGTTGCTCTCACTGGATGCCCGCGATGGTCATCACGTCCACGAAGCCGCCGAAGCCGTCCGTCGAGAAGCAGCCCTTGGCGAAGGCGGCGAGGTTGAGGTAGCCGGCGGCGACGGCACCGCCCTGATCGCCGGG
>Ga0210246_100457_pt1 | contig 37137 bp, 29 predicted proteins | sample ChrtobMetaP3_8mM_FD_155469 | JGI IMG/M metagenome (GOLD analysis project Ga0210246, IMG submission 155469) | Chrysochromulina tobin associated microbial communities from unialgal haptophyte culture, Seattle, Washington, United States - P3_8mM | ecosystem: Host-associated > Algae > Haptophytes >...
TTGGCCCGTGCCACAGGATCACCGTTGTCCGAGCCCCTCGTGCCGGTAGTTGAGGGACCGTCGCCGATTGTATCAGCGAGCGCCGCAGCCCAAGGCCGAGCTGGCCGGATCGACGGGCGGTTTGCGGAAGCTCTGGGGCTGGCAGCCATACAAGGACGAGGGCTGTGTGGGCGCTCATCATGGCGGTCGTCGTGCTGCTGTCGCGGGCTGTGCATTCGTGAGCGTGGCGTCGATGAGGCTCGACGAGGAGCATGTGGCCATTCATGGAGCGGCTTTTCATCCGTGGGCAGGAGCGTACCAGCGGCTCCGGCTCGACGAGGACGAGCAGGGTCACCTCCATGGGGCGGGAGCGTGCGAGCGGCTCGACGAGGAGGAGGGTCCCCTCCATGGGCGCCTCCCCTACCCGTGGCAACGTCCACCTCGCGCCGGGCCTCGCGCCCCAGCTTGAAACCCAGGCGCCGGATCGAACCCATCAGTCGCCTCTCCTCGTCGTACTTGTGTTTGGCTCGAAGCTCGGCAGCACGCCCTAGGAGCAGCTCGTACTCTGCCCATGCACGCGGCAGTGGAGCCGCAAGCCCTGCTGAGGACGGTGGTGGTGACTCTAAGGTCAGATGGCTCAATGGACACACCACACCTTGTTCGGCTCCCCGAGCGACCGCCTTTTCGAGCGCGTCGTCCACTGGTGACAGCAAGTTGTTGTGAGAGTTCCTCTGCACCTGCTTGGACTCTAAGTTGGACTCGGGCTGCTCATCGAGCGACACGAGGGCTCTGAGCAGCGCAAACGCACACAACCTCTGCGACGCCGCCAACGACGGCGGCTCTTTCCAATGCTCTGCCCAGTGCACGCATCGTCTCAAGATGCGCTCGCCTGTGGAGCGTCGAGTGAGGTGGGCATCTGTGATGAAGTGCCCCGTGGCTTGCCCGTAGATCAGGTCCCAATCCGCAAAGGTCTTGTGGAAGACGGGAGCGTCGCACACGCCTTGTGCTCTCAACTCCGCCAGCGTGTCGAGCGGGTCGAGGCGAGCTGCTGCTCGAACAGCGGCGAGGAGCAGATGGCACTCGTACCGGCGAAGGAGACCGTGCGAAATCTGGCCCAGCTGGATGACCCGCCGAGGACGCGGCAGCGCACGATAGCTTAGCGCGATCTCAGCAAGCTCCACGAAGGCGAGCAGCGCCTCCACGGTGCAGTCAGAGATGCTCAGCGATGCCCTCACCTGCTTGGGTAAGCCCATCGGAGTATGTCCAGCCCAAGTGCATAAGGATGAAGTCTGCGGGCCAAGGACGGTTGGAGAGGCCTCTTGCAGCAGCTTCGACTTGACTTGAATCTCCAGAAAGGGATGCGTGAGCACGATGAGATCTGCATTAAGGTCACGAGTGTCTTCGTCGTTGGAGGTGGCGGCCTCGGTGAGCGCAGCGCCCTCAGCGCGGATGTCCCTCATGGCCCACGAGCTGTTGGCGTCAAGGGCGTCAAGGGCTCGGGTCCGCCGGGCGCGAGCAGCACGGCGAGCAGATTGCGCTCGCTCGTCTGGTGCAGTAGCCTCCGCACGATTCGACATGAATGCGTGCATCGAAGGCGACAACAACTGTGCACGTCCCCTCAGTGCTCAGACAGGCCAATGAGCAATGTGGAGAGGCTGTAGACCGTCCCGCCGGCAGGGGCCGGGCGTGACGCGTGTGTCCGCCCCAGGTCCGCCGCAAACGTACTTTCCAAAAAACACACTTTCCGCAAGAAACGGCCAATTTTGGAGTGCATGTACATTGTGACGCACTACGACAACTTTTCTAAGTTCAATAGTTTTGGCCGACACCCGACGGCGTCGAGTTTCGTGAGTCAGTGACAGGCCAGCACTGGAATCCTCGGCGGCTGTGATGGTGAAAGGGTATCTCTTCCTGCCGACGCTTCTCCTGCTCTGTGCAACGACTCCAGCCGTCTCAAAACCTCCCAAGGGCGCCTCGGCAGAGAAGACAGTGAAGAAAAAGAAACCACGCGCAGTGCCGGCCAATGCCGGGCCGGGCGGCATGGACGGCACGGGCGGCATGGGGGGCATTGGCAGCATGGGCAGCGGCATGGCAGGAATGATTTTCCCGATCATGGACAAGAACAAGGACCAGAAAATCAGCAAAGAGGAGTTCGATGCGATGGGCGGCTCAGAAGAAGGTATGGATTTCGCACAAATGGACAAGGATGGTGATGGATTCGTCAGCCGCAAAGAGTCCGATGGGTTCTTTGCCCTTCTGCAGGCCAAGTTTGTGCAGCAGCAAGCCGAGCACGAGGGTGGCCCAGAAGCCGTCTTTGAGGAGCTCGAGCGGCAGCAGGATGAGCACATGAAAAGCTGGGGCCTCGGCGGCATGCCCAACCTGCAGGAGCTGGAGCAGAAGCTGAGGGCGAACGACGAGCTGTGAACCCCTGCTGATCCCCTCCCGTCTAACCCAGGTCACCGGGTAGCCTTTCGAACGTTGTTGAATCCGCCCGCGGAAAAGAGGTCTTGTTGGCCGCTTTACAGTTATGCTTATGGGCACGCAATAGCGAATAGGGGACCTACAATATAAGTTTGTACACACGACACAGAGGGCGGCCACGCCAGGTGGGGGCCAGGCCCCAGGGCGAAGCCGCCTCTCCGTCGAAGGACGAACATCGCCAGGCAGTGCTCAGGTTCCACAGCCGCTCGGCTCCACGGCTGGCCGGGCCGCTGGTTGACACCGGCCGTCGATCCGATCTCTGGAGATCTTCCCACACTCTGCGCGCACACAGGCTCCCACATCCGATGGTGTTGGCATAGAGTTGGCACGCGGGACTGCCTCACGCGGCGGCGCTCGTCCTCATGAAATACTTCTCTGTGTTGAGTAGAGACGCGGGGTCAGACGCCTTGATCGGTCCTCCGGCGGCGGCGATGCGCTGCTTCATGTGCGCCGCGCAATAGATGCCGCCGATGGCGTCGACCTCGAGGGACAGCTTGCTCCCACACTTGAAGCATCCGCCGCACTGCGCGTGAAACACAACGCCAGCCCAGCGCGCGTGATTGCACAGACGCGGGGCGAGACCGGCTCTCTCTACGTCCCACTCCTCGCTCTTAGCGACGGGACGGCCGCAGAGCGCGCATGGCGGATCGTCGGGCGAGCGGTCGGCTGGCTCGGGCCCTGTGGGCGGATGGCTCATCCGTGGCGACGGCTTCACTCCCCGCGCAGAGCGCTGTGCGGACCGTTCCTGCCGCTGTTTGGCCATCCGCTGCGCAAACGAGGGCGAGCGAACCATCGGACGGCCTCCTGTAGCCGTTGGCGCCTCGTCGTCGGCGGTGGCCTCAACCACGCTCGTCGGCGACGTGGAGGCCACGGGGCCGGATGAGCGGAGTACCATGGCCATCAGGTACCCATCATGCCACTTCGGATCGAGAGGCGACTCATCCGGGAGGGTCTCGCCGTCATACTTGAACCGAATCGAGGCCGTGGGCAGATTCGCCCACGGCGCATACTTGGCCTGCAAGGCAGGCTTGAGGTCGGCGACGCAGGCCATGCCCGACGTGTCCACCGACAGGCCGCCGCCGAAGTTGCCCGAGACCATCAGGGTGAGCATGGTCGATGAGGCAGTTTTGGCTTCGGCGCCACTCGCGATGCTCCTGAGGGGCTGGGGCGCTGCAGCCGTCGCACTTGGCGGTGGCGGAGCATGCGCTACAGTCGAGGCGCCAGTCGAGGCGGCGCCACCACTCAGGATGATTGTCTTCGGAGCATCGTCAAACGGTCGTGTCAGGTCGGCAAAGCCGCGCCAGAGAGTCTTTCCGGAGTCGATGATACGCACGCTCACCCTGCCGCCCTCGATCCGGAGCACCTGTGCGACAGATTGTGGTTCACCGGCCTTGGCGACCAGCTTGACCCAATCGCCAACCTCGACCAGTGCTTTGGGCGTGCCAGACGTGCCGAATAATGGCTTGACGTCTGCTCGCGTGCGCCACAGCGTGCGATTGCCCTCGAGCAGAGCAACCGCGATCTTGGCACCATCGCACTTGCCAATGCGCGCCGGCTGGTCGCCGAAAGCCACCCAGTCGCCTTGGGATACCGTCGCCATCTTCAACGAGTTTTGCCTTCCAGGGCAAAATGCTCGTTAGTCTGCTCCCAAACGAAAGCAGGGATGTGGGGAAAAACTAGTAGAGACTGGCAGACAATTTGATCGCGGTCCCCTCAAGCAAGCAAGCAAGTGTTGTTTCGACTAATTAGCTTGCTTGCGGTCCCCCCGGGCGCTCACCAAACCACGTCTAAAAGGACGGCTCCGCACATCCGCTCCGGGGCCCGGGGGCGGGCCGGAGCTCCACCGGCCAGAAAAAGTAGTGTTACGACAAAACAGCCCCGGCCCCCGCGGGCCGGTTCACCCCATCAACTTCAACATTGAACATACCTTGTTTACCATCAACCGTTTCGCATGCCATCGGATTCTACTCTTGCGACTTGCGTAACTCTTGCGTGACTTTGACAGCCTCAGCCCGCCGCGCACGTGCGCATGTGGCGCGCCGCGGGCGTCGCGCCACGTCAGCACGGAGCCGGCTGCGCGCGCAACATGCGCATCACCATAAAGTATCGCATATCTCTGAGCATGTGTCGGTCTCCAGCTTCACTCCTGAACACGAGCGCTTGCGCGTCTGTCACAAGACCCGTCATGTGCGTCCTCCTCGACGCCAACCCGCTGGCTGCACGCCTTGTTGCGCCGCAGCCTCGGCGGCGCCGTCGTGGTCGGCGAGTGAGCGCCGTCGTGAGCACCCAATCTCCCTCTGCCCTCTCTGTAGAGAGGGCCGTCCACCTCGGCCATCTCGAGGTCGCGCATTCCGTTGACGACGACGTCACCCTCCATAAACGTATCATTCATGGCGGCCGCGGCCGCGCCGATGTCCGCGCCGATGTCCGCGCCATGTCGGGCGCTGCCGGCGTCGAGCGCCGTGTCGGGCGCTGTGGGCGGCGCCACGGGCTGCGGCGGCAGGCCTCTTGCAGGGGCATCGGGGCCGCCCTGGACCCACGCGGAGGTCGCAACGTCGTCGAGCGGCATGCGGCGCCCCGGCTGCAGCATGAGCATCGCGTCGAGCAACTCGACGAGAGCGGGCGAGAGCGGGCAAGGGCGCGAGTAGAAGCCGTAGATACAGGCTGTGGTCGACTCGCCCGTAGGGCCGCCGCGCAGCTGGAGCACCGCAAGGCGTGAGAAGCGCCAGTCACGCTGCGTCGCCTCTTCGACGGGGAAGAAGCCGCTCACCATGGCGAAGAGCGCCACGGCGAGCGACCACAGGTCGGCACGGAAGCCCTCATAAGGCATGCGTGCCATAATCTCCGGCGGGCAGTAGGAGCGCGAGCCGCACCACTGCGTGAGGGACACGTTCTCGAAGCTGAGGCCGTCAGCCGTGCGCTGGTAGATGTGCGCGAGCCCAAAGTCGCAGATCTTGGGCGTCAATTGCTCGGGCCCGCCCAGCAGCACATTCTCGAGCTTGAGGTCGCGGTGCGCGATGCCCACTGAGTGCAGGTGGCGCACCCCGGCGAGCATCCCACGAAAGTAGCGCCACGAATCTCCCTCAGCGAGCGCGCCGTACCTGTCAACGAGCGCGTACAGCTCGCCACCCGAGCACAAATCGAGCACCAGGTGGAATGTGCGTCCGTCGCTGCCGGCGAAGTACGCGCGCAGCCCGCAAACGTGCTCATGCGTGCCCGCGACCCGCATCGCGTGGATCTCGCGCATGACGGCGTTAGGCGAGTTGGTGTGCATCATCTTGACAGCGACGTGCTCGCCGCTCTCCGCGTGTCGTGCGAGTACCACGCGCCCATAGCCGCCCTCGCCGAGCAGCGTTTCGCTCATCTCAAACGGGCCGAGGCGCGAAGCGCCGCCGCCTCCGTCGCCTCCTCTCCCACTCGAAACAGCCGCTGCATCGGCAGGCGAGGTGGGCGCGGTAGGAGCGGCGGGCGCAACAGGTGCCGCGGGCGCGGCGGGCGCCATTGCAGCGGCTGCGGGCGCCACAGGCGCCGCAGCAGGCGCGGGGTCTACCGCGGGCGCCGGGGGAGGTGACGGCGGAGGCAGGGACGGTGGCGGTGCAGTTGGTGCAGATACGGGTGCGGGTGCCGGCGCAGGTACAGGCACTGGCGGGGGCGGGGGCGCGGCCTCCATCATGGAGGCGGTTCGGGAGACAGCCGTTGGGGCCGAACCGCCCGACGTAAGGTCCAGAAGTTCTTTCCTGGCGGAGCGCGCCAGGTCTGCCAGGTCCTGGCGGAGAGGGGCCAGGAGTTCGGTAGCCTCCTTTAGAAATAGGCGAAAGCGGCTCTTGTCGGGCTCGGTGGACGCGACGGTGCGCGGCGAACCCGAGGCGTGGGCCTCGACGGATGCGCAGGTCGTCATCGTTGCCAGCGGCGCTTCGATCCGGACGGTCAGGAGGGCTTTGCTTTTGCGATCGGATTTTGCCCCGCGTGCGTGCGGCAAGCATCAGTATGTTTAGCACAATGAACAGTTGGCGTCTGGGCGGCTGCCTCGCCTTTACCGAGCAAAGCCGCGCCGCGGCAAGCGACTTCGCGCCCGCCCGCACGCGTCGCTCGCTCGCTCGCGCTTCCATTCTTGAGCCTCGCACTTGAGGTCCCTTGCTCTCTCTTTTGCACGATGAGCGAGCCACGCGTGGAGCAGGCACCCGTTCGCAAGAAGGCGGCGGCGTCGACAACGGAGGACGCGGCGCTCGCTATGGGCGATGCGAACGAGCAGCTGTGGGTGTTGAAGGTTCCCAAGTTCCTCAACAATTACTTCAGCGTGCAGCACGCTGCTGGCCGCCCTCTTGGCACAATCGCGCCGTCATCGTCATCGGCGGGCACTTCGTCATCATCGTCCGCCTCAACGGCGTATACGCTCACGCTCGACGGCGCTACGCTGCCAGAGGGCATCCCGTGCGACTATGAGGTCAATTTTGGGCTGGCGCCACCGGCGACGTACATCTTCTCGCACTCGGCCGCCGAGCCGCCGAAAAGATCGTCCTCGTCGACGGCGCCAGCAGCGTCAGCGTCAGCGTGCCCCGGCGGAGCAGCTGCCGGTGCACGGCTCGAGGGCCGCGTCGTCGCCAAGGGCGAGATTCGACCCAAGGGACTTGATGAGGACTACAACAGCCTGGTGCGCGAGCGGTTCGAGAAAGCGCAAGAGAAAAAGCAGATAGACATCGTAGGAGACGACGAAGTGCTCAAGAAGCCCGCGCTCAACCACCACGGGACGCAGCGCGAAGAGAAGAGAGCCAAGGAGGAGCGCGGCGAGCAGCGCGCGCTCGCATCGAGCAAGCGCCAGCGCCACGTGTCGCTCAGCAGAACGGAGCTGCGCGAAAAGGTGCTCGATCTCTTCGGCCAGAAGGCGTACTGGGCCAAGATTGATCTCGAATACGCGATCGGTACAAAGGATGGCCTCAAGGTGTGCCTCGACGAGGTGTGCGTCAAGGTCACGAAGCGCGGGGAGAATTACGGCGACTACGAGCTCAAGCCCGAACTCTCAGGGCGCGCCACGAGTAAGGCGAGGGCGGACCTGTGAGTGAGGCGACGGCCTCCCCTACGCTCGCCCACAGGCGCTCGGGGTAACGGCAGAACAGGCACGGCTCCCTTTCCAAACGCAAGCACCGAACTGGAAGAGTACGTAGGCCACGGCCACGCACGTCCCAATCGATGTCCAAACTCCAATGCGTGTGCGCTGACATAACGCCGGCGCGGCGGAGGGGTAGTGTGGCATGTCGTGCTCAGTGGCGCCGGGGTGCCATACCAAGGTAAAGCGCCACTCTTTTCAGCTAATTATCAATATAATGTACGTACACACAGTCCGCAGAGCCGGGCAGCGCGCGGGCGCCCCCGTCGGCGTACGGCGACCCCACCCGCCCGCGCGCCGTCGCGTGCACCTTTGGATGTGCGATTCTCCGGGCTCTGCGTCCGTGCGGGCGTGCGTTCAGAACATTTTCAGGTTGAAATTGGGCAGATTGTATTGACCTCTCGCCACTGGAAACCTGTTTGACGTTGGCTGGTTCATCCAGTATTCGCGAGTTGCTAATTCAGCGTTGAGGTCGCTGGACGCGAGCGCCGCGGATGCATAGGTCACACGGCGCGCACGCTCGCGCTCGTCCCAATCAGCCACGGTGACGCTTGTGCGTTGGCGCCGATTGGTGTTGTGATCGGCCTTCTCGCGTGCCTGCAGCTCCAGAGCCTTATACTCGGCGCGCTGCTGGCGCGGCGAAATACTGTATTGACAATAGACGTCAACATCCGATTTGCCGCGCCCGACTAGGGCGGCGTTGGCGACTGAGTCTTGAAGTGGGACGTGCCTGTCCCTTGGAAACGATGTGTCCACTGCTGCTGCACCCCAGTCTTCGAAATTGCGCTGCACGCTGCCACCTGCATGTTGAATTGCAGTGGGATTGAGGATGTCTGAGCTGCCGATGCCGCGCGCGCGAATGGCTGGCGCATCAGCGTGCCCGCCGCCCCAAGTTCCCGGAGAATCATGATCATAGGAGGGATACCCCCCCTTACCGTCCGAAGTCAGTGCCCACAGATCTGGGTTGTGCTTTCGCCCCATGCTGGGCTTGATTGGGCTCGCTGAAGACCCAGGTGCGTCGGGCTCGAGAGCCACGGGACGTGCAGCGCCATGTAATGTGGAGCGCGGTGAGCGCTGCTGGCTGAGCTTAGAAACGATACCACTGGCTGCGCACTGCTCGGCCTCCAGGAAAAGGAGCTCCGTAAAGTTTTGCTTGTGGTGCTTCAGCTCTAGTTCTGAGGGCGCACGCTGCGCAGCCATCCATTCCTTGTAGTGCGAGCTCTCGACCAGCTTTCCGTCTTCGCTGCGTACATACATTCCGCCCACGGCCGGCGGCGGTGCTGGGATTTTGTGATCTTCTAGCTGCCGTGGGGGGCTTGGTGACATAGACGCCAGCACGAGCATGTTGGTTGGCCTGTCGGCATCTTGGATTGGTATGTCGACGCTCTTGGACCGCTGCGGTCGACCGCTGCCAGGTTCAGGTTTATAGCCATGGATGGCGCCATCTCGCTGGATGTAGCTTTTCGTGGGCACGATATTCCTGCTGATAGTACCCGTCGGGACGCTGTAATCGCCTGGGTACTCCTGCTTCCACACATGCCAGTACGCAGCGCCTTTATCGTTGGCGAGGAGTTTCGACTGTGCATCGACCTGACGCACCAGGATCATCTATTCTTGGGACGGACACACGGCTCGGCAGAGCACGCTCTTCTATGGGGGTGGCTTCGGGGCGACCGCGAGCTTGCGGCTGTCTTCCAAGAGAAGGTCGGCCCCGGTTCCGCGGCGCGGTGTCTGTTTTGCAAAGTGAAGCAGGTGTCACGGGTGTGACGTTTTTGGGAAAAAGTTGTGGGGGGGTAAGCGCGAGACGTCCGGACGCTTTGCGTACTTTGAATCGTGTTGATGCCATGCGAAGAACAAACATGTACATTGCACAGGTACATGCACACTGACTACGCCATCAGTATTGACCAGTTCACCACACTCAGTCCACACGACACCAAATTCTAGTTTCTCGACCCAGTTGCAACTCACCGCGAGAACTTGACCGAGCCTTCGTTGGATACCCAGCCGCTCTCGCGCGACGGCACGACGATGAAGTCCTCAGAGTCGAGCGCGCCGGCGCCCTTCTTCTTGGGCGGCTGTGCGTTACCAAACGCCCACGCTTCCTTGCGCTGCCGAACACTGCTCCACTCCGAGGAGCCCTGATTCTTGGGCGGCGGCGCGTTTATATCGGACTCCCACGCTTCATTACGCTGCTGGACACCGTTCCACTCCGGCGGGACGGAGGGAACAGTGCGTTCAAACTCGGGATTGCGTCCGGAGCGGTTGTAGCCGCTTACCCATGGGTTCGCCTTCAGCACGGTGTACGTGGGCGGAGGTGGCGGCGGCGGCGGCGGTGGCTCGGGATCACCGCCGATGAAGACGCTGCTGGAGCGCGTGAATGGGCTCGGGTCGGGCGGCATCACGCGCGCGTTGCTCGTTGGTCGTGGGACCGGGCGGCTCTGGCCGATCGTATCTCGCACCCACCGATCAGGGTGTTCCACTTCGGCCGTGTGCAGCTGCGGCCCACGCCCCACGTGCGCCCAGTTGCCACGGGAGACCTTGGGCGGTCCGGGCGGCGCCTTTCGATGCCACTCGCCGGACTCCTCGCTCGGACCAAAGTAGACGTTCGATTTGAGTGCATTGGCGCCTGAGTTGAAGGGCGTACTGTCGCTGTCGGGGGGCGCGATGCGGTAGGGCACGTCGGCGTATACCGGCGGTGGCTGTGGCTTAGGCGGCGGCACATTCTCCGCTGGCAGCACGGGTGCCTTGCGATAGCCATCCTGGCTGCTGTAGCCGCTGCGGACTGTCGGCCTGACGCGCAAATTCTCCGGCCCAGAGCTTGTGGGCTTTCGGCTCTCGGACCAGATCTGACCGAGATGCTTGCGCTGCTTGTACACGGCCCGGTCGCTCGGCTCGGCTCGGATCTCGCGCAGCAGCTCCGACAGGCTGATCGAGCCGTTGACATCGCCATCGATGCCGTCGATCGTGTTGAAGACGGCCTCGATCTCGCCCTGCGGCAGATTGAGCTGCATTTCGCGCAACGCGCCCTTGAACTGCTCGAGCGTGAGCCGGGGCACTGGCTGATCGATGCCAAAGTACGGCCCAGTAAAGGTGCCGTGCCCAGAGCCAAAGCGGTACTGCGTGGGCGGAAACTGCCCGCGAAGCGCCCCAATCAGTTTGGCGTTTGAACGGTGCGATGCGTAGGCACGTAACACCTCCATTCCGAGAAACCCGGGCGGCTCTTTTGGATTTGGGCACGGTTCGAGCTGTGCCTGAGGCTGCGTTGGCGGCGGTGGTGCCCGGTGTGGCGGCGGCGGTGGAGGTGGAGGCGCTCTGTGCGCAGAGCCTGCCAACCCTAAGCGCGCGAGATCTGCGGGCAGATAAGCCGCCATGAGCGGTCGGTGGGAGTTCGCGACGGTTGTGCAGAGGCCAGAGCGACTGGGTCAGAGATGAGTTTCGGCCGAGTTTTCAAGTCAAGTCCAATCAAGTCGTCAGGCTTCCTGTTTAGGTTGTTCTTGTTTGGGGTGGAGTGAGTTTCTGTCCATGAACCTTGCGGAATTCGTGATGATGGCGACGACGCCCCCGCCGACGCCATACACGGCCAATGGCAAGCTGATAAAAGTGCGCACGGTTACCACTTTTGTCACGCTCTCGCGCGGCACGCCCCTCGACCTATCACCGATCGTCAAGGCGGTGAGCTTCAATGCGGCAGCCACTGAGCGGCTGACGGCGGAGGGCTTCGAGGTGCAGACGACCAGAGTTGCCACGAACAGTTTCGAGGACTATATCGACGTGTCGGACAGCGCCGCGGCGCTGCAGAGCTTTCGTGCGATCGATGATGAGTGCAAGCGGCTTTCCATCCGCCTCTTCAATGTGGGTCCCGCGAGCACGGCCGAGGGCATCGCGCTGGTGCCCGACATCATCAAGCTCGGCCCGCGCCTGAGCGCCTCGGGCGTGATCCCGGATGCGCTCGACGCCCAGGCGGCCACGTGGCTCGCCGACACCGTCTTGCGTATCGCCGCCGAGACCGAGGGCGGCGAGGGTAACTTCCAGTTCTGCGTCTCGTGCAACGTGGGTCCAGGCACACCCTTCTTCCCAGCCAGCTACAGCGGAGGCGGCCCTATATCCTTCGGCATCGGTTGTGAGACGTCGGCGATTCTCGCCGACGCATTACCGCGCGCTGCCGGCGACCTACGCAAGGCGCGCGAGCTCGTACGCGCAACTTTCGAGGCGCAGATGCGGCCACTCGAGGATCTCGCGCGCGAGCTCGCGAGCTCGCACGATCTCCTCTTTGCGGGCCTCGACGCCTCGGTGGCGCCGCTCGGTTCGGCGCCGCCGCTCGCGGACGCCTTTGCGAGCCTCGGGCTGGGCGAGTTTGGCGAGTCGGGCACCCTCGCCGTCTCAGCGCTCGTGACCGGCGCTGTCAAGTCTCTCAGTTCATCGCTCACGCTTTGTGGCTACTCCGGACTAATGCTGCCGCCATGCGAGGACGCTGGACTCGCGCGTCGCGCGTCGGCCCGCGGCTACTCGATCCACGACTTGCTGATGTATTCAGCCGTGTGCGGCATTGGCCTCGACACCGTGCCCGTGCCCGGCGACGTGCCGCCCGCGAAGCTCACGGCTCTGTTCCTCGACGTGGCGGCGCTGGCCTACCGCCTCGACAAGCCGCTCAGCGCGCGCCTCTTCCCCGTGCCAGGCAAGAGTGCTGGCGAGCAGACCACCTTTCAGAACCCTTTCCTGTGCAACACGGCCGTGTTCAAGGTCCCGTGAGACGCGCGTTCTGCCGTCGCACGCAACCCACAGCGCACAGGCGACGCACCATCTCGCCCCCGCTGATTGTGATTTGTGTCACCAGATACATGAATCATAATCTTGTGATGTGCGGAAGACCGTCCCGGCTCCGCGGTGTCCCGGGCAGCCGGGGCGACGGAGGAGATCAGCCATGCCGCGACGACGATGGCGTTGATTGAACGACCAAGCCCGGAAAGGGGATTTGGTGCGAAATTCGGAAAACCGCAGCAAGAACGGAAACGAAGAAGCGACACCGATGACCGATCGCCGTGTAATTTGTAGTTGCAGTGGTCGGTAACCCACACTTCCAACCCAGCTAGACCCAGAACCTACACACCTCACTGCTTCACACTGCGCTCCCGTCTGTCGAGATCAATCAGAGGTCGGCGCGTACGCGCGGCGTACCAACGCGCAACGGTGACAGAGTCCTCAGCACACCTCTGTATAAACTGGATGCCCCGATGGTCCTGATTCGAGAATTTCTATTCGACAATTGGGCGAAACCGTCCGTATGTCCGTTGAGACGGTGGTGTGCTGAGCGCCGGGGACCGCGCGACGAAACTGACTGACTCACTGTCTCCACAAACCACAATTGGTTCTCGTCCATAGGTCCATTCAACCCATCGCGCATCGGTGGCCAGGACGCAGCGAGCGGTCGGTTCTCTAACGATCGGCCAGTCAAGCCACAGCTTACCCTTGAGCGTTTTCCGCTTAGAGCCATTTCCGGTCAACTCCTTCGTACCGGTACTTTACCGGTACTTGACGTGCTGCCTCTGCGGCATCCCAGCGCTCCTCTTCGTTCGTCAAGAGGAAATGCGAAGCATGCTGGTTCCTCGCAGCGCGCAACCACCACCTTTCGAGCATTTGAAGCGCGGGCTACGTCCTCGTAGCGCGCAGCACTGCGCCAAGTGGGATAACATCTTGCAGCCGACTGGCACCACCAATGCATTGCAAGATCACTTGGTCGAGACGAAGTTGCGGTGCATCGCAGCGAGGACACAGAATGCAACGCGGCTGGGCGGGAGTGAGGGCAGCAACCTTGGGCGTCTATACGATAGCTGGGAGATGCTCACTCGATTCCATTCACAGAGGTACGACAGCGGCCACGCCGAGATCGTTATGAACGCCCGCAAGGAGTTGCGCCGCCACCCCATGGTGAGCGAGGAGCTGAACAATTGGTGGAAAATGATTCTGGCCACCTTCCCGGCAATGTGTGACAGGCATGGAGCCGCTCAAGCGGGCATGGACTTTGATCAGTACCTCCGCTGGCAGCTGTGCATGTACAAGGTGCTGAGCCCGTTTGACAACTATGGCCACAGCACCTTCGATAGGGAGAAAGCCGAGGCGCGCGCGGTCGAGGACTACCAGCTGGACCTCAAGGGGGATCAGCTGCTGCACAAGAAAGGTTTCTGCGATGCGCTCTTTGCACTCGCTGACTTGTGGACGCTTGGCGTGCACCCAGGCGAGTATGCCATGTTCCTCTCCAGCCTCTTTCGAGCGGTGTGCTGCACCACGGACAAAGGAGGCTTTGTCCTCAATAAAATTGAGGAGATCGAGGACCGAGATTGGAATCTGAGTGAGATCGCGCAGCGACGATTCGCTCCGAACGTGGCGGCCATCGACGGGCAATCACCGCGGAATCACAACGTGTACAAGAGCGGCACCTCTGCCTCCAACGCACGCATAGCAGCGCGCAAGGCAGAACGCGAGGCCAAGGAGGCGCCGCCGCCCGAGCCTCCCAAGCGACCACCCTCGCCAGTGCTCACAAGCGCTGCGGTCGGGCCTCAACTCGTGTATGGCCGCCTCCGCTCTGCGCCTGCCTCCGCCCGACTGTCCACACCCAGCCATCGAAAGGCGCCCGATCGTCCGTCAAATGGGCTGCGATGGCGACCTATCGGCATCGGAGCCGATGCCAATCAATGGTTTGAGCGCGCGCAGCAGTGGTTTGCCGAGCGCGGAGAGCCAACAGGTGCACTCTTCCCACCAGCAGTCGAGCACGTCTCCTCGCAATCGACGACTCCACACTCGCAACTCAGCCCGCGCAACGCTGGGCTCACGCAACCGCCTCTGACATCCGCGGGCGAGCGACACTCACGGCCTGCCTCGCCGCGACCGCCATCAAAACCCCGCTCGCGGCCGACTTCACCGCGGCCGCCAGCAGGCGCAATATCAAGGCCGCTATCCGCACGGCCGACAGCAACGCGCGTACGGCCGACGACGGCGCCCGCGGCCAGGCGGATTTCGTATCGCCCATCGAGTGCTACTCCTACTGCTAGGTGAAAATTGTCTTTTATGGGTAACCTTTTATGTTAGCTGTCTGGGTCGATGCCGGTGAGACTTGCACGGTGGAAACGCAAACGGTCACCGGGTGACGGGGTCAGGTCTCCGCATTCTTCACCGTCAACTTCAATGGGTCCTGCTCCAGGCGAACCTCCACGTCACCGTGGATGTGACGCTTGAGCTCCAGACGCAGCAACTCATTTTCCAACCTGAGCGTTCGGCACGCATCATTGAGCACGTCGTGCTCTTCGGCCAGAGAGTGCAATTCCTCGGATCCGCGTATCACATCGTCGCGCAGCTGTGCGTTCTCGAGGCCAAGCGACGATTTCACGGTAACAAAGGCGCTCAGCGCCTCCTCGAATTTGGCGTCATTCAGGACGATCTGATCTTCCAGGCGCTTTGAGTACGCCAGGTGCTCGGCGGCCGTCTCGATCTCACGCATTCGCGCGGCTTTTAAGGCCATCGCCTCAGCCAGCGCCTCGCGCCGGTCGCCCTCGGCCTGCCGCAACTCGGATGTCAGCGTCGCACGGCACGTCTCGCCCGCGGCGCGCGCCTCATCGAGCTCGCACCGGATGTTGCGGTCGTCCGACACGTGCGCGATGAGAGCGGCCTCCACACAGATCTCGAGGGTGGCCGCTGCTGACAGTAGGCTGCCAACGGCTGCAAAGCAGCGCTCGGTTGCCTGACGCAAGTCCTCGTAACGGTCCCGCTCGTCGTACTTGCGGCCAAAGGGCCCGCCGTCCCTTTCTTCTTGTTTGAGCAAGCGATTCAAGGCCGCATGCTCTTTCTGTGCCTCGGTCCGCGCGGGAGAGATAGCTGCAACCGCCTCCTGCAGCTTGTACCATGCCCATTCATTGGCATCCGCTTGAGAAGACAGCCGCCTCGCAAGCAACGGATTCGGAGTCGGCGCCTTGTTCTTCGCACGTGACACCGCGTTCGGAAGCAAGCGAGGCGAGTTCGGAGAGGCCCGCGCACTGCTTGAGGTCCGTAATGCAGCTGAGGACGGTCGAGGGCTCGCCATCGCGCGACGCTCTCGTGTGAGGGTGCAAAAAACTTCACATCAAAAGGCCCGACTGATCAATGTGCGCACGCGTCTTCGCGAGCGTACCGGTACCGGGTGGGGAGCACAAAGTTTTCGGCGTACATATTCTCCTTCATTCTCGCGCGCCGCGTCTCTATTGGGAACGCGCGGGAAAAAGTGACTACTTGTGGAGGAGGATTTCCTTCGTACGGGGAACAACGGGGTCGTGCTGTCCCCCTTGTGCTGTCCAGAACCTCATTCAATTCCCATATAGTCCACAGACCACTAAGTAAGTAAGTAAGTAAGTAATTCGCGCCTACAGGCAGCGTGCACGTGGCGAGGGGGGTACCCAGGCATACAGGGCGTGTACGGTGTTCAGCCCTGTCGAAAGTCATCAGTCATCGTTCACTCGCCCGCGGCTTTCAAGTGAGCGGAGTAGCCGGTAGTGGCGACGCCCGGCTCAGGTCACAGGTGCGACTGTCTCGCCGGACTCCCGGCCCTAGTTGGGCCTCAATCTTAACCTGCGGTAACAGGTTTACGACCCTGGACGCCCCCGGACGAACAAACCTCGCAATCCTCGCACCTCATCGAGCGAGAAAACTAAGAGAAAACCCACCTAAACCACCTATTTGTTTCGTCCTTTTCAGTCCGTCCAACCTCTGAAACACGGCCTCCATATGTATCTATCCTCTCTCATCGAACGACGCCTCGCGCCCTCGGCGACGACCCGCCTCAGAACCATATGGCATCGTACCTTCTGCTTCTCTCGGTGCCGCATGGCCTCTTTCATTGACCGGCGTTCTCGGGCGGCGACTCAGACGACGCCCGTCCACGAGGAGACGGTGAACACCTCCTTGCCAGTCAGCGAGTGGGTCGCCGTCGGTCTGCCAGCCTGCGCCAGGTACGTCATGAACTCCTTGCCGTCCGTAGGTACCTGGAGCGGACGTCCGTAATCGTCCGAGCCTGGGTAGAGCGACCAATCGCAGAGCACGACGGTGCCCTTCGTGATGAGCCCCTCGGCCTCGAGGCGCTTCAGGTCGGGAAGGTAGCTGTTTACGTCGTGGTCGAGCAGCACGGCATCGAGCGGCCCGCTCAGGCTGTACTTTTTCTGGATGGCCGCCAACCGGTCCTTGACGGTGCCGATCTCGACGAAGACGCGGTCGCGCAGTCCCGCGTGCTCGATTATTTTGGTGGCAATTGCCGCATACAACGGGTCCATCTCGACGGAGATCAGCTTGCCGCCCGGCGGCACGTGCCGACCCATGCGCACAGCTGTGTATCCACAGTAGGTGCCGATTTCCATTGCCGTTCGTGGGGTCTTCGCGCTGATGGCGTCGTCGAGGGCCTTTACGCGGAGTTTCCACTGCGCAGTGCCCTCGCCGTTGAAGTACGTGTCCCAGAAAACGTCCATCGCCTCCGTGACCGACTCAGGTTCACCCTCGGCGGACTTGGCGATGACGTACTGCAGCAGCGAGCGCTCGCGCAGCTCGTGGAAGTCGCTCTGCGGGAGAGGTCGCCGCGAGCTCGAGGGCTGCGTACTCAGTACTCGGGCCCGGGACCGCGCGACGCGGCTTGACGTCGCGGCAAGCGCCACGCTGCAGCAGGACGTCCGTGCCAGACGAGCAAACATCTCGTCCAGTCAGAGAGGGAAAGTCAATCAGTTTCGTCGCGGTCCTTTCGCACACACCACAGCTCAAAAGTCGGCTCCGCTCCCGGTCAACACAATTAACTGAGATCTCGCTCGATCGGGCTACTCAATTTCGCTAGTGAGGTCGGAGGTCGGTCTATCCCAGCACACAGTCTCACCATGGGTGAAAGTCTAGAGAACTTTGTAACTTACTAAGCTACCTACACATTGGCAGGACCCCCTGAATTGCGGTGGGTCTGAAAGTCTAGAAAGTCTCATCAGTATGGGCACGTGCACACGCGCCCCGGGGCCACTTCAATGCTTCCTCCGCCACCGCCCTGAAGTACGTGCGGGTCCTTGCTGCCCCATGGCCGGTGCCCCACGTCCGCAGGGACCGTCCCGCTTGCCACCCACGCCTTTGGCACACCACAGCAGTTATATATCGACTTTTTTCGCGTGATTGGGCTGATCCCCGCTCGCCGCACGCTCCAGTTTCGGCTGTGGATGACGGCCAGCCAGCGGCGGTAGCTCGCTTGCGTGCGCTCGGCGAGGTCGCGCCCGTCAACGTAACCGTCAACGTCGCCATCGTCGAGGCTGGAGTGCAAGCCCGCACGCAAGCTCCCTCGCCACGCCTGGCCAAGGCGGCTCCGATTACTCAGGATCCAGAACTCGTCTCCGTATTTGCCGTGATCCAAAATGTGCTCGTACCCATTGTCTAGCAGTACCGCCCTCAGGACGGCACTGGGTCGCTCGACGGCAATCGTCAGGAAGTGGTAGCGCTTGAAGTCGTGCCCCGCGAGCACGCGCTCCTCAAAGCCCTCCACATCGAGCGAGAGGAAGTCGATGACGGGCGGTGCGCGTAGGTCGGCGAGGATTCGGCCTAGCGGCACCGTCTTAGCGGTCAGGGCCTCGGAAGAGTGGTGGACGAGTGAGCGATTCGACGCGTCTGGCCGGATGGAGGAGACGCCGTTGCCGTGGTGCCTGGCGATGTCAAATGTGACGCTGCGTACAGAGCTATCTACCAGAGTGCAAACCACAGAGCACCGCCGTCGTCCAACGAGGGCAGCAATCAGATGTGGATTGCCTTCGATGCAGATACCCGACCATCCCCAGTCGCGCTCTAGTGCACGGGTGTTTGAGAATACAACGGGGCTGTTGGCAGCGAGGTCGACAAAGAAGCGCGCTCTGCCGGTAGGGGCGGTGCCAAGAATGCTGGCAACGGTATGGTCTTGGCCTGACTGAGAATGCCACATGCCTGGGCGATCGTCCGCATCGTGAACAACGTCCAAGTCGCGCAAGCCGGTTGGAGCTAAGCCGACCTCATATGTTCGCAGCGAGAGCTCACTGGTCGCGTTGTTGAACTCATACATGTAGGCGTGGTATTGTTGCATCATCTGATTTCCTCAATACTCCAAGAGTAACTCCATGCTCGACTGGGGCGGCGACGGCGTCTGCGTGAGGCGTTGACTCGAGCAGTTGCCACAGAAAACGGCCGCATGCAACAAGAAAAAATTAGCTGCTCGCCGTAGCGCTCGTGACCGGTATACTATTACCCGCGCCTGTGCATGTGCTCGGCTCGCCACCCAGCACCCCGTACGCGCAATGCGCCACGCACGGTCCCTGCTAAGGACGGCTCTTGTGGGTATGCCGCTAGCAAGGTATGCGCCCGGCGCCCGACTTGTCCAGGGAAGCCGTCGTACGATGCAACGATGTCGAGTGGTGCCCACTGCTGCAACAATCTCCGTGCTCGCCGCCATCTCCTCTGACCGCGCCGTACGGGTGTTCTCCTCCCTCGTCCCCTTGCCCAACACCCTCTGTTCGATGCCGTCCAAGAACGCTCTGGTCTTTGCCGTCGCCTTCGGAGCTTTCCACAGAGCTCTCTAGAAGTCGAAAAGGTCGAAGCTGGCCGCAGCGGCGCTGGCGGCCATGTTCTTGATCATTGATGAGCCACTGCCGCTCTTGCGCCGATTGAAGGTGGCGCCCTCGGAGCCACTGCCGCCACCACCAAGGCTGCGCGATCGCTTCTGATCCTTGGACGCAACCTCCTCGGCCTCGAGCTCGCGCTCTGGTGGGCGCTTGGCAGCCGGCGGTGCGGCCATCGGTGCGGACTGCGACCGGCCCGGCACCACCGCAGGGGCCGACAAGGACTTGGCGGAAGCGGGCGCGGGGGGCTTGGCTGCGGACGACTTGGGCGCAGGCGGCTTGTCCACCACGGCGGGCGGCGCGAGCTTGACCAGAGGCGGTGGCTTGCAGCTTGGGGTTGTCTTGCCCGTCGGCCGCACAGGCACCATATCCGCGGGTGGCTCGCGGGCGTTTTCCTTATCCGGCAGCACCGCAGGGAGCGCTGCAGCGAGAGCGAGTGGCGTCGCCTTGGATGTGCCACTGCCGCCGCCGCCGCCGCCACCCCCGATGTCATCGCCGCCTCCGCCATCACCATCACCACCGCCCAGCTTGGAGGCGGAGCCGCCGCCGCCGAACTTTGATGTCGAGGAGCCACCGCCGCTCCGGCGGCGGCTCACTTGCACAGCGGGCAGATAGTTGGGCGCCATGGTGGGCGCACCGAGAGGCGGTAGGGGCGGCAGCGCGGCCCCTTCCGCCATCTTGGCGTGCATGGGCGCAGCCGTGGGGGGCGCGGCCTGGGAGGGCTGGGTGGTACCGGTACGCTGGGCGGTGGCCTCGGCGTGGGCCTCCTGAGCGACGGCTTGGGCGGCTTGAGTGGCGGCGTGCGCCTGCTCGAGCTCATCCTGAGTCGCGCGGTGTTGAGCATTCACCTGCTCGAGCTCATCCTGAGTCGCGCGCAGCTGCTTCTCAAGGCGGTGGAGGGCCGCCTGATGAGCTGCCTCGAGCTCGCGCCGCTCCTCAGCGCGCCCACGCGCCTCCACTTCCGCCTGAGCACGCAGCTCCGCATCAGCAGCCTCGAGGGCCTCGACTCGCGTCGTCGTGGCTTCGAGTAGCGCCGCGCGGCTCTTGTGCTCTTGCTGCACCGCGTCCCACTCGCGCTGCGTCGCCGCCCGCGAGTCCGAGAGCGTTTGCTGCGCGGCGGCGTGCTCAGCCGCGGCGGCGGCCGCCGCTGCCGTCGCTGCCGCTGCCGCCGCCTCCGCCGCCTCCGCACGCCGCTGCTGCTCGCCCTTGTCGCGGAGCGCCGCCTTGAGCTGATCGTCGAGCTGCCTCGCCTTGGTGTTGGCCTCGTGCAGCTTGCTCACCTCCTCCATGTGCGTCTTGAGCTGCGCATCGCTCAGGGCCTTCTCGGCCGTTTCCTGCTGCGCTGCTGCTGCTGCTGCTGCTGCTGCTGCTGCTGCTGCCGCGCGCACTTTGTCCTCCTCGAGCCTCTCGACCGTTGCTCCGAGCCGCGCCGTCTCGGCCTGCGCCGCCTCGAGTGCCACCTGCACCTGCGCGCTTTGCGAGCGCAGCGCATCGAGCTCGGCCGCTGCGGAGTCGATGGCTGCGCCCTTGGCGCTCACCTCAGCGCGCATGGACTGCACCTGCTCCGTGAGCAACGCACTCTGTTCATCGTGCGCGTGCGCCGCCGCCGCGCGCTGCGCGAGCAGCTCGTTCTGACGCTGCTGCAGCACGCTCAGCTCGACCGCGAGCGCCTCCTTCTCCTGACGAAGCGTCTCGTGCTCGGCCTTGGCATGCGCCTGCGCGTCAGCGAGCGTCTGCGCCGCCTCGTGCTTCAGCTGAGTCACCAGGTCGACCGATTCGGACGAGACGCGTCGCACCTCGACTATCTTGGCGTGCAGGGCGCCCTCGGCGGCCGTTAGCTCGGCCGCGATCGCCGCGATCATTGCTGTGCCGTGCGACTCGTGGGTGGCCGCCGCTGCGGCCGCGCTCACATCGTGCTCCACGCGCAGCGCCTCCAGCTGCGCGGACGCCACGCGCTCCGCTTCCGCCGAAGCCGCGCGCAGCTGGTCGTGGGTCGCCGCTACCTCTGCGCGTAACTCAGTCTCGCGCTGCTTGTGGTGAGCCTCGGCCTCAGCCAGCTTCGCCTTGAGTTGCTTGACGCGCCCCTGGAGCGTCGTCACAAGCTTCTTAAGCCGTGTGCGATCCTGCTGCAGCTCCTTGAGGCGGCCGACTTCGCGCGTGAGGCGCGCGAGCACGTCACGGTGGCATCCCGAGCTCTCGTGCACATCCTTGAGGATCGCATGGTCCTCGTCGTGCCATGCGGACACCTCCTTCTGCTTCTCCACAATCTCCTCCATGAGCTGTGCGTTGTGCTCGAGGTCGCCGTGCAGCGACTGGTCGGCCTGGCGCCGCTGCTTCTCCTGCGCCAGCTGAAGCGTGAGCTTCTCGACATCCTCACGCAGCCGCCGGTTGAGCTCATCGGCGTGGACCTTCTCGCGGTGCATCTTGTTCTTGGCGTCCTCGTTGGTCATGCTCTCGAAGTACACACTCTCCACGCTCCGCAGCAGCATCGGCATGTTGGCACTTGGGTCCGATATGTCGAGCGACGCGCGAGCATGTGGCGAGTGGGATGTCGACCGGGACATGCTCACCGACATGCTGACAGACTGGTGCGCACCGAGCGCGGCGAGTGGCGGCGAGTGACCGACGCGTGCCATCCTCCTAGATGAGTGCACTAGATGAGACTTCCGCGTTCGCCTCTCTTTCGATGAAGCATGCAAATCCTCGAGTAAACGTTGCACGTTTAACTTTTAAACGCTACGATTCTTTCGCCTGCTTTGCATGCTTGTGACCCTGCTCGCTTTGGATCAGATTTCCACAGATTTCACTTCATCCGTCATCCTTTCCCGAAGTTTTTCATGAGCCCTGGCATGCAGTCAAGCAAATTGTATGCAAATTGCGACGCGCATCATCGTTACAAGCTAGTACATAATGTGGCCTCTCCTCTCGCTTAGCGCGTCACCGACGCAGTGCACAAATGTATGCAGCACCTCGTGCGATTTACTGCCAGTGCACTTCAATAGAGCTGATCGGACCGCAGTCAAACGTGACCCCAAACACGCCAACCTTCAATCCGGAATTATCACCTTTGCTGCTGGCAGGCCTGCTGCTTGCACGGAGTTTGAGCGGATGAGCTCATTCGCCGAGCTGCGCGATGCGCTCGTTGGCCAGCACGATGGCGGTTGGATTCTCTTCGTCGGTGACAGTGACACACGCTACTTTGTGCTCGAGCTCCTGCAAATGATCGCCACTGCTACTTACTCGTCTGATGTGGCTGCGCTAGCCCCTAGTCTCTGGCTGGGTGTGGAGACGCATGATGGCTTCATAAGGCACGGCGATAAGCTAGAGTGGATGCGACGTTGCTTGGTTGACTTTGTGTTCAATGCCAGCGGCCATCAGGTCTCCAGTCGATCGACGAGTTGTACGGCAGGTTCGAACGTGGCAAGTGCCACGTACGGCAGGTTCGATTCGTACGTGGCACTTGGCAGTGACTACAACCTGTCCACGGTGTCTCTGCCCAAGGCGGGTTTGCGTGTGACGTACGTGGGGACCTCTATATGGACACAAGCACTGCGGACGCTTCAGGGTCTCACATCTCATCTGGCAACGGTAAGCGACTCAGCACGGCCGTCTGTCCTGTATGCCAGCGTTGGTGCATGGATGATGTATGTCAACGACATGAAGCTGCATGCCCAGGTTGCAAACTTGATGCATACGGCACTGGATGGCCTTGCGAACTTGATCGCGTCGCCGCAGGTGCTCATTTACGGAACCACGCTTGGGATGCACAATCGCAATCAAACTTTCGACCAACGCTTTCTGCTGCCGCTGCTCCACAACAAAACGCAGCTGCGTCGAGAAGCCTCGGAATGGAATGAGGCACGCCCTGCTCGAGATGATGCACGTAGAGGGCAGTGGCGACTGTTCGATCGAAGCACTCATGCGCTCTCGTGGAACGTTACCGCCGACGGGCGCCGCGGCATTCTCGCGGCGAACGGCCATGCGCCACCCTTGGTCAACTATGTCGATTGGCTTCGCATGTTTGCCTTAGACCTCTTTCGTCCATCGCCCATCTTACACGATGGTGCGATGGGACTTGCAAAGGTTTATGCAAAGGGCGACTTGAGGGACCCGGCATCGTCACTCAATGTAAGTAACAATGTAAGTCGTGCAGGATGCGCCAACAGCAAGACATTTACGCGCCTCCTGCTTCATTTCTCCCCTTGGTGTGTGGGCTTTGGTCGACTCCATGCTGAGCTAGCGGCTCGCAACAAGACCAAGACCGGGGTGCTAGGACCATATGACCACGTGGAAGTGTTTGGGGAGGTCTACTTCCACTTCTGCAATGCGTCTCTCCATGTTGTATGATCTCCAGTAAATAACGCAGTATCTGAGCCATCCAGCGACTTCTAGCCGATACGTATCCGCCCCCCCCGTTTAACCGCTTCTTGACCCTCGTACATGAGAAGACGAGTGCACGAGAGGTACCCCTAGTTGAAGGCACCTAGGTTGAATACTGACCGGCTGTATAACAAAGGATAAGGAATGAACTACGAACAAGGCCCGCTCCTCCAAGACTGTATACACGTGAGCGCGTGTACAGCTTTTCGCCTTTAACCGTAAAAGCGAGTACATGTCATGACATGTAAACTTATTTAAGCGGCTAAAGCCGTATGCGGTGAGAAAGAATGCATCTCGCATGGCCGAGCTGCTTTTTCTGAGCTGATGATGTGACAACCAAGACGCCTCACAAGCGTATTCATTTTCAATTTTTTCATACGCGTGTCCGCCCCTCTCTTTCGACGATTAGCATGCAAAACCCCAGAAAATGGTGTTACGTCTTCATCTTGAACGCCACGATTCTTATACTGTTTACTTCCTTATAACTCGCGGAGCCGGACGCGGTGTGATTCACAGCTACCGGTATATGTATGAATTCAAGGTATGAATTCACGCTCGCGCACGCCCTGCGCTCGACTTCGCCCGGGCCGGCCACACTGGTGCCCTGGTCCTTTATGAGGGCAGTCAACTGGCTTCCGTCGCGAGCCACCGTGGTACTTCTCTTGGTACTCGCTCTGATCGTAGCAGGACTACTAGGAATCGTGTGGATCTTGAGCTTGCGCATCATTCCGCTCTTCTTGCTTGGGGGTGCTCTCAGAGCATCACAAATGCCATTCGGCAGGAGTGCTCTCCTGACCACCTGTGTGGCCATCTTGAGTGTTGTGTTCCGATCGGATTTGGAAGCCGAGCAAACGACGCCTTCCTACAGTATGGCTTCGGCTCCCTCTGCGCCTCGTCTGCCTCCTCCTCCACTTCCACCACCATCACCACCAACATTACCGCCATCATGCTTCATGGCATGTATTCTCCGCATCGTGGGTCCAGGAAAGACGAGCACGACTGACAAGCAATCGAAGCTCCGAGAAGCGCTCGGCGCGGCAGCCGAGGTGCCCTCGGCTCTGAGAGCCGCCTCTCACGACGCGCTCGTGTGGTTTGGTCCGCAAGGTACCTTTGCTCGTGACGCGTGGCCGGTTCTAGTCCTCTCGGGCCTGGTCGCCATGGTCTCGCTCATCTCCGTCTCCTGGCCCGTGCTCGGGGTCGTGCTGCGACCGGTGCTCGCCGGCATGCGCGCACTAGCGCCTCGGCTCCAGCGTGCCATTCGACCACTCGCCACGCTATCTCTTGTGGCTATGGCCGCAGCCATTGCCGAAGATGCATGGCTGGCATATGCAGCGCAGACGGCGCAGTACCTACGCTTCACGGCCCATGTCGTCCCGAGCGGCGCGCCACTCATATGGCTCGCATTGCTTGTAGCACGGGGTCCGAGTCCCACCGAGCTGATCTCGCGTAGCCAAGCGGTTGGCAGCATGGCCTCCGCTGCGCTGCTCGTGGGCGCGGGCGTCGGCGCGCTCGTCGCGCTTGCGCTCTGTGCGACGGCGCAGCAGCTGCATGGCTGGCAGCAGGAGGAGGCGGAGGCCCGCCGTCCCGCGCTCCAAGTCGGGCACATGCTCGCTCGTCTTTTCAACCGCACGCTGAGTACTGGCCACGCGATGGTTTCGGACGAGTGCCCACATCTGCATCGGCGCTGCCTCCTCGCCGTAAAGGTTGCCAGCGCGCTCAGTGCTTGGCTCTCTCTTTGGCTCCTCGGTGTCGCCACAGGCAGCGGGCCGTTGCTCTCGTGGGTCAGTGCACCGATCCGCCTTGCCGCCAACGTGCTGCGTGTCGTGTACCGGAAGATGCTCTTCTTGGCGCCAGTGCTCCAGCGCGTCGCGATCAGGTGCGTCGTTGCGCCCACGGGCTCGCTCGCTCGTCTCTCGAGCCGTCGATGGCGCACGCTCGCTGGCGTGCTCCTGGGCGCCCTCGCGGGCGCTGGGCTGCACGCCGAGCTCGGCGCCGCGTGGCCTGCTCCGGCGGCCCTGGTCGCAGAGTGTGCCAGCGCTGGTAGCCAGATCGGCGTGGCGCTGTGCTGGAGCCCTCTACCGCTGCGCCTCTTCGTGCGCGTCTTGTCGCTGTATGGGGCCACATGCGCGGCCAGCTTCGCCCGGACGCTCTGTGCCCTCATGTGCGCAGCTGGCAGCACAGAGCTGTTCCTACGCGACCTGCTCCTTGTCCACGGCAGGCCGGTCCCGCTCATCTGCGTGGCGCGTCTCCCTTTCAGTGCGCCACTACAGGCGCTGCGCCGTCTGATCTTCACGCCGCCAGCCGCGAGCGTGCACTTGGTCCGGGATGGGATCTGCCCAGTAGCTCTAGGGCACCTCCTCCTGCGACTTGCCCTCCGAGAGCCACCAATCTGCTGCGGACCTGCAGAGTACCCCGCACTCAGTGAGGAGCATGACACGCTCTTTGCACGCTTGTTTGAGGGCGCCATCGGCGCGGTCGTGCTGCTCGCAGGGTCTACCGTCTGCTGGCACTCCGAGGTGCTGGTAGCGAAGGCTGCAAAGGCCTTCTGCATCCGCGCGGTGGCTGCTGCTTCGGAGCGCGCTCGTGCCGCCGCCAGCCACGGCCTCGGTCTCTTGCGCGTGGTGATCCACGCGTTGCAGAGCGTGCTGCTGCGGCTGTGGGACGCGATGCATGCGTACAGGCGCGCCGTCTCGAGCGCCATGTGGAGGGTGCTCATTCGACCTGCCACTCGGCTGTGTTGCGCTGCGGGCGGCGCGTGCTACCGCGTGCTGGCCAGCGTCGGCCGTGCCGTCTGGCGTTGGTTCGCGAGCGGTCTGCAGACTCTGCGGCGCGGCATCCGCATGGTCGCTCGGCAAGGTACGAGCGTGGCCATGATCTGCATTCGGGCGGTGCGGCGTTGGCTCGATCGCGTGGGCGGCGCCTGCGTAGCGGCTGCGAGGCGGCTGCGCGTGCACGTGCTCGTGCCCCTCGCGCGCGCCATTCGCGACGGGCTGCTTGTGCCCTTGGCTCACACAGTGCTCAAGCCCCTCGCCATGATGGCCGCGCGACACTGGCCATTGCTCAGCTGTGGCTTCGCCCTAATGAGTGCGGCCCTCTTCACACGTGCGGCGGCTCTCGAGTTGATCGCAACTGGCCATCGGCCTCTCCAGAGCGCTGGCGTAATCGGTGCGAGGAGCCCGGCGCTCACTCCGGCGCTCATCGTGCTCTCTTCGGCCTTGGGTGCATGGGCTACAGGCTCCGTCGGCCTCCTGCTTGCCGGCTACTCGCTCGGCAGGCCTCGGCTACAGGCGTGGGGAGCGTGGGGCATCCGGAACGTTGACCTCGGCGTCAGCTCGCTACTTGGGACGATTGGCCCGGCAGCGTCGAAAATACTCGTCCTGCTCGCCCGCTTCGTGAGCGAGCGGCTCCACACGCTGCGCCAGCTGGTTCGTCACACCGTCCTGGGCGCATTGGGCTTACTGCACCGCGTCTTTGGCGTGGTCTTCCATTTGGCGACGTCGCTGCTTCGGCATGTGATGAGCGTTGTCTTCCTTGTCTTCGATCGTCTGGTGCTCCACCCGCTGCAAGTGATTTGGCACTCGCCGATGGCGTCACTGTTCCTCAGTGCACTCTTGGCTACGGCTGCCTACGCCATCCATCGATCGGGCATTTGGGCGCCACTAGTGGGCTCGGTGGCTGCCTTTCCCTCGCTGGCCGTGGTGACATCTCAGCTGACGCACGTGTCGACAAGGGCTGCGGCCGTTGTCCGCCTCACGGCGGCGTTCATTGCCGGTCCATTGCCGGTCGTGCCATCTGTGGCGGCAAGTGTCACTCGAGGCGTACTGGCCGCTGCCGAGGAACAGATGGCGGCCCTCGAAGCATCCTTCACCTCCGCCGGCCAGCTGCATGCGCAGCCTGCGTTCAGCCTCGCCATCTGGCTCCTCTTCGTCATCATCGTCAAGGCATCGCCCATCCTGCCACCGCCCCGAGCGCTCGCTGCGGTCGAAGCCGGCGTGGTCCTCATCTTCGAGCGAGGCTCCGCACGGCTGCTGCCCGTCGCCGCGCTGCTTCTGGGCGCCTATCTCTACTTCGCAGCACAAGCCTCGCACCGAGCACGGCAAGAGCAGGCTGCGGTGCAAGAAACCCTCCGCAATCTCAAAAGGCAGCCCCAGGGCACCGCCCGCCTCGCCGCCGCGCTTGCAGCGGCACCGGAGCCTGAGAGGGTCTATGAGACGGAAACCTGTGCCATCTGCCAAGAGGCGCTCAGGGAGGATGAGGACGACGTGGCGGAGGTGCCCGCAACCTCGCCGGTGGGCTTGAAAGACACACACACGTGCCGTGAGAAGCTCGAGGAGGCCCTTCGGAAGGTGCATGATCTCGAGAGGGAGGTGCATGATCTCGAGAGGGAGGTGCATGATCTCGAGAGGGAGGTACAAGCTGCCAAGGCGCAGGATGCGGAGCTCAAGCGGATCGTCGAGCAGGATAAGCAAGCGCTTGAGCTGGCCCAGAAGCAGGCCGACAAGGCGAACCAGAAGTGGAACCTACTCGGGGCGGGGGCACAGAAGCAGAAGGCGCTCCACGCAGTGGCGGAGCAGCTGACGAAACAGGCCACTGACGTGGCAAAAGCAGCGACCGCGACCCAGCGTATGACGAGCCTCGGCGTCACGCTTGAGAGGCAGACGCGCAGGCGCGACGAGCTCCAGCGCGAGCTCGAGCGAGATAAGGCGGCGACCACAGCACCAGGCTCCGCTCCGGCTGCACCCGCGTCGTCCTACATTCGATGGCCCTGGGAGCCGGCTCCCACGCCTGCGCCCGCGATCTCGCCCGCGCCCGTCACACCCAGCCCTAAGCCCCCGCCAAGGCCCGTCTCAACCCTACGCTGTGGTCACCAGTTTCACGCGGACTGTGCCGCCACGTGGATCAGAATCAGGACAGTGTGCCCGACCTGCATGCAGCCGATTGACATGCGTCGAGCGTTACTGGAGGGAGCCTTGGGGGTAGAGCGGTAAACACGATCGTGATCGGCAGCTCTCGAGCGTTCAGGTAGTAGTTCAGCGACTGACTTAACGTAAGTTGACGGTGCGATCGCGGTGATTGTGTTCGGGAGGTGGATCTGTGAAGGGTATCGTGTGAAGCGTGTGCAACATTCGAGTGCGACATACGTTAAGTGCCCACTGCGCACGCGAGCACATACGACGTCCGGTCCTTCGAACCGGCGGTCCTCCTCGAACTCGTCAGACACACTCTCCACGCTCAGTCTTCTACTCTGTGCGCTGTGGGTTAAAGCAGCAAGAGAGCAGACGCCAGTTGGTGTTGCCTCGACCCTCCCTTGACCTTGCCACATGCGCGATGCCGAAGGGCGCTGGAAGTGCTTACGCTCCCCCGCCCAAGGCGCCACCCGGACTCCCCGGTGTCCGATGCCCATGAGGCGGCGAGAAGGGTACACGCGCGGCGGTGAGTAGCTCGGTGAGGCGAGAGATCTCTGAGCTCTGCTGCGCGTTCGCCGCCTCGAGAGAGGCGATGCGCCGATGCAGCTGCTCACGCTCCCCGAGGATCTGAGCGCCCGCGCTGCTCGAAGCGGTGGACCAGCTCGATCGGAGCTGGTCCAGCTCGCGCCGGTGCACGTCGCGGGCATGCTGCGCCGCCTGCTCGAAGCGCTCGGCGAAGGCGACGATAGTCTCTAGCGCGATGGTCTCGCCGCTGTCGCGATCACCATTGCTGCCGCCCGCGCCTCCGGTGCCGTCTCTCCTCAACCATTCCTCAGGCTGCGGCAGCTGCACACGCCGGCAGCGCCCCCGCAGCGCGCTCACATAGGTGCCGTCCTCGGCGGCTTGCCTCAGAAGGCTGTTCACAGCCCGCAGCCGGTCGTCCACCGCGGTCCGCAGCTGTGTCGCCTCCGCCAGTCGGTGCTTGGTCACGTTCGCCAATCCCACCGCCCGTTCGGCCACTTGCACGAGCTGACGCAGCCGGTGGAGGTACTCAGCGCTGAGCGTGCCACGCAGCCAACGAGGGTCCCATGCGCCCAGAAGCGAGGTCGGCGTGAGCGCTGACTTGAGGTGCCCATTCAGCATGCTCAGCACGGCCTGCAGCACGACGATTGCCGATTGCTCGTACGCCTCCTCGAGGCGCGCAACCACATCGTCCGGAAGCACGACCACCTCCCGCAGTTGACGGCACGCCGCCATCGCCTCGAGCGCCGCCGTGCCGTGTGTGGGTACCGCGGACCGCACCATGCCGGTGTACACGCGCTCTGTCGCAGTCTGGATTGCTGCAATGCGCTCTGCCGCGATGCGATCGATCTCGCGTGCGGCGTGCGGGCTCGTCCAGCGCTCAGGGTGCGCCTCGGCCTCTCGCTGGGCATATTCACGGAGCTCCTGCAAGCTCTTGAGATTCTGCCTACCGCCGTCACTGAGCGCCTGATGCAGTGCCGTGGCAAAGACCGACTCGCAAGACGTGGGCGCCAGCATGCGCTGCTGCACAGCGAGCTCCTGCCGCACCTTTTCGGCGCCGACCTCGAGCTCGTGCACCTTGGCTGGTGGTGCTGTTAGAGCACTTGGTCCAGCTTCATCGGCGACGCTCAGTGCGTTTGAGAAAGAGGAGACAAGGGAGTCTGCCTCCGTGTCAGAGTCGTCCTTATGCAGGTCACGCAGCTCAAGCATGAGAGCAGATTTGTTGTACACGAGCTGTTCTGCCATGTACGCACCCACATCACGCACGCAACAAAGTGGACGAGGTTTGTGACGATTCGTGATCGAATTCCGCCGAATTCCGCCGTGAAGATCGACGAATTACGCCGGGTCACACGCAACCCAAGGTGAATGGGGGGACACACACGCCGAGCGTCCTCACACTGTGGGAAAACGGAGAAAGGGTGCACAATGCGAGCCGTATCGGCAACTCCATCCGGCAACCCCTTCCCTGCCTGGGCCGAGTCCCAATACCGGTGCATTCGCCGCATCAGCCAGGCGACGACGGCAACCGTGTGGCTCGTGCGGCGCGTCTCGGGCGACTCCAGCCGGCTGTATGTGCTCAAGGAGCTGCACTTAGACCGCGAGTTGGACGCCGCCGCTCTCGACGAGCCTCAGGAGGTGCTGCTGCTCACGTCGCAAAAGCATCCGTTCATCATCCCCGTCGTGGAGATGCTGAGACCGTCGCCCGGTCAGTTGGGCATGGTGACCGAGTACTGCGATCAAGGCGATCTGCACTCGCTGCTCATCGAGCTGCGGCGGCGTGGCGAGCATGTGCCGGAGGCGCAGGTGCTCGCGTGGTTGGCGCAGCTGTGCCTTGCGCTCTCGCATCTGCACAAGCAGCACATCCTGCACCGCGACGTCAAGACTTCTAACATCTTCGTCACGGCCGACCGCACGCTCAAGCTAGGCGACTTTGGGCTCGCGCGCCTGACCGTCGAGCAAGAAGCGATCACCTCGCGCGTGGGCTCGCCCTTCTACATGTCGCCCGAGATCTGCCTGCACCAGCCGTACGGGAGCGCGAGCGACCTGTGGTCACTCGGCTGCGTCCTCTACGAGATCATCTGCCTCGCGCCCGCCTTTTACGCAGAGTCGATGGGGCTTGTGCTCGAGCGCATCTGCAAGGCGCAATACGCGCCGCCGCCCGAGGGCGCGTGCTCATCGGGCGTGCGCGAGCTGCTCAGCCGGCTGCTCACACTCGACCCGAAGGTGCGCATCTCTGCACACGAGGTGCTCGAGCACCCGGCTCTGCGCCCCGTACTGGAACAGCTCGAGCCGGAACAACCGCCGCCCGCGAGCTTCTTTGCGAGGCTCGAGGCTGACTCGGATGACGCGGCTGCGATGCGGGCGGCTGTGCGCGCGGCGGCGGAGTTGGCGGGCAATGATAGCGCGGCCGAGCCCGAGGCGACGGCGACGGTGGGCAGCGGCGCCTTCTCGCTCCTTGGCCTCGCTCTCCTAGCTGAGCGAGGTCTGTCGTTGCTCGGGCTTGGAGGAAAGGCGTGGGCTTCGGCTCCGGCGCAGCGGCCGGCGGCGTCCTCGCCTGAGCCAGAGCCTTCTCCGTCAGAGCGCGCGGCAGAGATGCTCACGGAGGTCCAGAGCAGCTTGCACGCGATGCACGCCCGCCTCGACACGCGGCTCGGCAAGGCGAGGCTCGACCATGCCCTGTGGCTCGCGACGAGTGGTTTACCGGCTGAGCTCGAGGACGGGGCTGCATGGAACCGGTGGGAGGCTGCCAAGGCTGTCGAGCTCGCTGCCTACCTTCGCAGCGAGGGTGCGCCACCCTCGCCACCTTCGCTACCTTCGACGTTCTCGCCACGCTCTTCGCCCTCGCCGCCCTCCTCCCTCGGCGACGGTAGCGAAGCGAGCGTCGCGCGAGCCATCCTCGCACTTGCTCTCTGGTCGCGTGTCACCGAGGCCGAGGCCGCCGGCGGTGGCGACCAGGCGCTCTCCTCGCTACGTGGTCAGCGGAGCAGGAGCTCTCTCTTGAGTATTCTCTTTTGAGTACGCCGTAAGAAACGCTACTCGTCGAGATTTTATGCATTATGGAGTAGAGGAAACGGTGTATCCCACAGAGTGGCCGCTAACGGGTCCGGTCCTCGAGAAAAAATGTGATTGATTTGTCAAGTCGAAAACGAGTTGACTGCTATCCCAAACCCTCGCCTCACAAGAATACGTACTCCTGTATATTAGGTTGTAGGAAGTAGGATGTACACATGTCGACGCAATTAGGTCGTTCACAGATAACGTAAATCTCACTGGGTCCTACTTCGTCGGTGCGGTTGCAACGTTGGTCGTTGCGGCGTTAATAAGCTTCCTCACGAGCTCCCATTTCCGGCTCGTGCCAGCGGTGGGGTGACTCTGTGCGCTCTTATGAGGCAGTACCTGGCTGGCGTAGGTGATGACGGCTTGCTCCAGTCGAGACATGCGGGTCCGCAACAACAGCCGACTGTTGTTCATTTTCGCAACTTCCCACGCCTGTGTCACCAGTATGCTTTCATTGAATGCCGCAATCTCATAATCGCAGGCGGTCGCGAGGGAAGAGTGAGCGCATGCCATGCACTCGACAAAGCGAGGGGTCGGTTTGCACGTCTCAGATGAGGACCCATCGTCAGCGAAGTGGCGGGCGAGCTTGGCGCGCCCGTCGAGTGACTTTGAGCCCAGGTGCGTCTCCAGCGCCGGAGTCTTCATCTGAAGCTCCCGAACATCCCAAAGTTCCGTCGTCCAGAAGAGCGAGCCACCACCTTGCGGCTGCTGCCAGAGCTGCAATGAGTCAAACGAGTGCTTCCGAAGCAAAGTCCCAATTCGAGGGCCGAGCGCGTCGGAGCCCGCCAGGGCGCTGAGCACCAACGCTCGTCGCCTGCTCGACATACGCCAGGGACGTGCCCGGCCGTGGATGGATTGGGTCATGCACGTGCACATGTTGAGCGTGCCATCGTTCGGGTTCCAAGTAGATCCAGAGCAGTTGCCAAACATGCCACGCGCACACTCGTTGAGAAGCTCGGCCATGCTCGCGTTATGCATGCCGAGCCAGCTGCCAGCACGGAAACGTACCAAGTTAAGTTCGGGGAAGTTTCGTAGTGACATGCCTGCTGCTGCGCGTCTCGCAGCCTCCCGTTCGTTGCAGCCAGCACGATCGAGTTGCTCCAAGAGAAGCGCCGCATGGCAGCGATTCCTGGCAAAGAGCGTGCGTCCCACATTCCAGAGCATGTCACTGCATCCTCGTGCGTAGTACATCCAGAGGCCGCGCGCCCCTTTTGAACCTGCTGGACATGTATGTGTCACGGGAAGCCACGCATTGTGCACACCTAACTCTCCCGGCGCTGGGCAGGGTGCAAGATCAGGATGGCGGTACTGCAAGCCTACTGGAAATGCAAATGGCGTGAATGAGCTGTTCTCACATGGCAAGGGGTAGTCCGAGTTGGCACGCAATGCCCTGCATGGTGAAGGCAGGCAGACGGCGTCCATCGGCTTTACGATGAACTTCCTTCTCCGCCTGCCACTGGTCCTCACTCTCGCGTCACGAAAGACGAAACTGAGATGCTTTTCGAAGGAAGCAAAGGATGCATGCCGGTGCATGCGTGTTTATAGCACCGCAAGCAACCAGCACCCGATTGCGTTTGTATAGATACTTGTGTTTCGACTAACGTTAGCTTGGTCACATATCATATCGTCCTCGTCTCCCACATCTGACCCATCCCCCCCCGCCCCCAGGTTGCTTCCGTGAAGGGACGGTGCAGGGTGCACCGTGTGCTCGGTGGAGTGAGGACTGATTTAAGTGAGTATAACTTACTGACTACCATCCTGATATTCGTAACCTTTCGTTTCCTCGTCTCGCGGGGGGAGAGCGTGGGAGAGCTCACCTCCACCTCCGCGGCGGCCTGCTGTAGGTCGGGTCGCTGCTGCGTGTTGGGTGGCGCGTCGATCAGCACAGTATCGCGCTTCGCGGTCGCTCTCCCGGAGAGGCTCTCGCGCGAAGGGCACGCCACATCGTTCCGAAGCTCGTCGAAATCAAGCTGATGTGTATCCGCTTTCAGACGGGGCTCCTGACGCGTGCTTGCCCGACGAGCTTTTACGAGCTTCACGTCGAAGCTCGTCAAAATCAACGTCCCCGTCATCATCATTGGCCCCGCCACCCTTGAGCGCGTCCCAGCCTATGCCTTGCACGGCGTACGCGGCCGCTGGTGGCAAGTGGGCGTTCTGCATCCAAGTGTTCGCCAGGTCGGGCGAGGCGTAATGTTCCTTGGGGTACATAGCCGCGGGGTGCGGCACGTATTGCTGAGCATGGGGCGACGGCCAGGATGGCTCCATGCCCCCCCGGTGGCTGGCCATGCCCCGGTGGCTCTCTTGCTCACGCGCCGTCTCGAGCATGATCGCCGTGCGCTGGATCGACTCATGCAGCGCGTGCTGCTGCGCCATCTGCATCTGCAACTGCACCTGCAACATCTCCGTCTCCACCAGCTGGCCGGGCGATGTCTGCGCAGATAGCGGAACTGGATGACCCTGCACGTACTGGCCTTGGGCCTGCACGTACTGCCCCTGCATCCATGCCGCCTCCCGATGGCTCTGCATCCATGCCGCCTCCCGATGGCTCTGCATGCTTGCCGCCTCCCGATGGCTCTGCATGCTTGCCGCCTCCCGATGGCTCGGGGGGCTACGATGGCTCGCAGAAGCATACGGCGGCGAAAACACGGCTGGCGGGAGTGGTTGTGGCTGCTGCACCTGCGCACGGTACGAGACGGCGCCATGGCTCTCACGTGGCGTGCTCAAGCCACCGCCGCCGCGAGGGGCGTAGCAGCCATCGCCACGAGGCGTGAGCGCGGACGACGACACCGTCCGAAATGTGCCACGGGGCGTCAGCCGTGGCGCCCCAAGCCCAAGCGGCTGCTCCGAACGCGATGAGCGCTGACCTCCGCGCGGCGTGAGAACTTCGGCAACTGCGTCCGTTAGAACGTCCGCAAAGCGAGGTGGGTCCACTGGGTCCATGCCTTCAGCCGCTTGTGCCCCGTGGCGCTGGAAGCTGCAGCATCGATGCGCAAGCGCGACCATGGCGAGGCAGATGGAGAGGGCTTGGACAGTCAACCCGATCGACAGGCATGGCTCGCTGTCGGCCACGGCGACGTAGATGATGAACACAAACATGGTCGGACCCGTCAGCAGAAAGAAGGCGAGCCAAGCCCACGAGGCGCAGCCGATGATTATGCACATGAAGAACATGGAATACATGGAGGGCGCAATGTTGAGCGACAGGCAGCAAGTCTCCACATCAATTCCAAGCCACTCCGCGTGAAGGCACCTCCCGAGCCAGACGCCCGTGGCCGGGTCGAAGCCCATGATCAAATGCCGGTATTGCGAGTCGAAGATGTGATTTCTAAAGACGAACAGTACGGTACCGTTTTGGATATGAATACTGTGCGTCCGCGTGAACGTTAACACGAAAGACGCAACAGCCGGTGCTACGCGTGTCCCGTGTGTGTCCCGGCTCCCCCCGGTGTCTTTTTACCGGTACCAGTCAGTCAGTTTCGTCGCGGTCCCCCCGCGCTCACTACAATTGTACATGTACGGTACCGGTTCAAAAACACCGGGGCAAGCACACCGGGGGAGCCGGACACACGAGATACATGTTCCGGCAAAAAGACACCGGGGGCAGCCGGGAGCCCGGGACACACACGTACCGGTAACCAACTAACCATTGGCTGAAGACAATGCTGAAGCGACTAAGCTGTTCGCATTTCCTTGCGCATTTCACGCGCAAAAAACGAACACATGCATCGACACAGCAGGACGACTACAAAATCGCGATCAGAATCGAAGGACTCAACATGTTCCTCAACGCCGCCAGCGGCAGCGGCCAGCGCGAGCGCATGCTCCGTTTCTATGGGGTCGTGTAAGGCGTACAATACTTGTACTACAATTGTATTCTGAGCGGGCTGTAACATAACCGTAGCACCGGTTGTCGCGTCTGTCGTGTTAACTTTCACACGCGTCAGTAACATCCCGTACCGGTAGTGTTTGTCGTGTTAACATTCACGCGTCCACTGGCGCAAGCTCTCACACGAGAGCGCCAACTGTCCAGGCGCGGAATTCTCCCGCCCGCCGCCTGATGGCGTCCTACACTGCCGACCTCGATCAGCAGGTGCAAGCCAAGCGGCGGCAACAGCAGCAGCAGCTACTCCGCGATAAGGCTGATAACCTCAAGCACATGCGTCAAAACAACGCTGACGACTCCTACGTGCGCGAACAGGAAAGCAGATTGCTCGCTGAGGCTCGGGCCATCGGCCTGGATCCAAGCGAGTTGTCACTGGGCGGCGGGCCAGTTGGCCCGCCTATGGTTCAGCGCGGCGCGCCAGCACCTCCGCCGCGCCCTCGAGGCGATCCGCCTCTCCCTCCTCGGGGTGGGCAGGCGCCGTCCTCGCCCATGGCTGGTGGCGGCAACCGCCTGTTTGCGCCCGACCTGTTTTCCGGCGCGGCCGCCAACGCGGCGGCACTCAATAGACCGGTCCCTGCCGCTGCGCCTGCTGCGACGGCCAAATCCAAGCGCGATGAGATGTGGGAGAAGAAGCGCATCGAGCGCGAGCGCAAGGCTGCCGGCGGACAGGAACCGCCGCCCGAGCCGAGGGTTGTGGGGTCGCGCGCGCCCGGCGGTGGTCGCTTCGAGCCTGACGGGCCGCGGGGCGACCCACGCGCCGTCGCAGATGCGCACGCCGAGGCTGTGCGCCAAGGGCAGTTCCAACTTCCCTTGAGTCAAGGACACCTGGGGCCACCACCGCCGCCGGGGCCACCCGACTTTGGCCGCACGCAGCGTGGCGGCTTCGGCGGCTTCGGCGATGCACTTAACGAGATGCCGACGGCCGACCAAGGCCCTCCGCCCCCGCCTTCGGAGCTGGACCAACTCCACTCGCTTGGCGATCAAAAGTTTGGACGCCAGCGGCTGCGCTCCACACAGCCGCGGCCGCCGCCGCCGCCGCCGCCGCAGCAGCAGCAGCAGCCGCCGCCGCCGCAGCAGCAGCAGTACGCGCCGCCGCAGCAGCAGTACGCGCCGCCGCCGCAGCAGTACGCGCCGCCGCCGCAGCAGTACGCGCCGCCGCCGCAGCAGTACGCGCCGCCGCCGCAGCAGTACGCGCCG
>Ga0210246_100459_pt1 | contig 37117 bp, 23 predicted proteins | sample ChrtobMetaP3_8mM_FD_155469 | JGI IMG/M metagenome (GOLD analysis project Ga0210246, IMG submission 155469) | Chrysochromulina tobin associated microbial communities from unialgal haptophyte culture, Seattle, Washington, United States - P3_8mM | ecosystem: Host-associated > Algae > Haptophytes >...
TGAGGACTGCGGGGAGTGCCTCAACTGCCTCGACAAGCCCAAGTTCGGAGGCGCCAACCAGCGCAAGCAGGCTTGCGTGAAGCGCACGTGCACCAACCCGCAGCCTAACCCCGAGTACTACGCCAGCCTGCCTGGCGCTGCTGCTGCTGCTGCCGCTGCCGCCGCGGCTGCTGCTGCTGGCGGTGGCGGCGGCGGCGGCGGCACGTACTCCGTCTCCGGCGGCGGCCTGGGCGCGGAAGCGGCATCAGCAACGGCGCGCGAGGCCGCGACTTGTTTGCCATGCTCATCTCCTGCAACGGAGGCCACCGGGATGGCGGCAGTGCTCACGGCGGCGCTCACGGCGGCGGCGCGAGACATCGACAACGAGCTCGCGTCGTTTGAGGACGACGCGCCCACGGTGCGCCCGCCCAAGCTCGACTCGGCTGCCGGCACAACAGACGCCCCCTAGGCAGCAGGCTCGGCAACGTCCCCAACGACGACGCCCGGGGCGGCGGCCGCCGCGCCCGCGCCGGAGCCTGCTCGCTCTCGCACCGGACGTCCGCACAAGCCCAAACAGCAGTTTGGCGCGGGCGACGAGTACGAGCTGGAGGGGCGCGTGCGCCCGGGTGCAGCTGAGGACGAGCCGAAGCGGCGAAAGGTGGTCGCCGATGGACGCAGCGGCGGTAGCCGCGGCGCTGGTGGCAGTGGCGGCGGCGGTGCGGTGAGCCGCCCGGCAGCGGCAGCGGCGGGCGCCAGCCCGGGCGCGTCCACGTGCCATGCCTGCTTAGGCAAGCACCGCGCCCACACGTGCGGCAAGAGTGGGACGAGCAGCTACCTCGCCCGCAAGGCCGCCGAAGGCCTCTGTGGGCGCACGCAGCAAGAGCAGCTCTTGCAGTCGCTCTCCACCTACCTTGAGCTGGCGGGAGGCTCCCGCGAGATGCTCCGGGGATGGACTTGCCTGCCGGGCGCCTCAGTGCCCATTCCGGGCGAGGGGAATCGGCCACCCGAGCATCGGTACATTGACCCGATGGGGCGCGTGTACGAGTCCCGCCTCGCCGTCGCCCAGGCGCTTGGGGTGGTCCCTTTCCATGCGGAAGGCTCGGCCGACATCGTCGCCCAGTACGAGGCAGCGGACTTTAATGAGGAGCGAGAGGAGGAGTACGACGAGGACGAGGACGAGGACGAGGACGAAGACATGGAGCAGGGCGAGGAAGAGGAGGAGGAGGCGGAGGAGGAGGAGGAGGCGCCCGATGACGTCGAGGACGAACAAGCTTGAGCTGCTGCTGCCGAGATTGGATAAGGCACGCGAGGGCTTTCGAGCCCCGTGAGTGCCCTTACCGAAAGTACACCAGCTGTCAATGGTGGGGTGGGGATGATAAGACTGGAGCAAACGCGATGCAAAGACGGGAGGAAAGGACGGGAGGAAAGGACGCGAGGACCTGGAGCAAACGCGATGCGAGGACTGGAGGAGCGCGGCATGCACACGAGCATGGGCCAGGGACGAGGAGCAGCGTTTGGATGAAACTAGGGGTCGACGCGGAGATGGTCACTGATCACAAGGAGGAAAGGCTGGCGTCAACGAATAGCATGCTGCACCGATGATTAGGGCACGAGAGCGGGCCCCGGCAGGCGGGTTCGGGGATGTAGCGATGCGGGCCAGGGCATGCTACGGAAGATGCCGGCGAACGACAGGCATTGGGTTGATGTGTGGGTGAGTCGCTAGGGGTGTCGTGCTCGTGCAGCACTGCTGTGACTGTGCGGGTTCGGACGGCTAGGAGCGCTTTACCTCAGGCTGAGGCTCACATCGGAATGTTGCGACCACAGAGTATGTTGTGGTACACAGTTTACAAGCAGGTGTATGTTCGAAGAATGCGTCGAGTTGTCCACACGCACGTCGCTCGTCGGCGACATCTCGTGCGCGCCATACATACGAGTTCGCGTCGGGCAGGCGTCAGGAGTCGCACCATTCTCAAGTGGGTGTAAACTGTTGCCAGCCGCCCGCGCACACCGAGAGCCCCAGACAACCGCCCACCGAACAGGTGCAGCCAGGTCGCGTTCTCTTCTGGGCACAGGCTCCCCTGGTTCCCGTCTCGCGCTTGGATTGGGCGACATCGCAGCTTTAGCTAGTTTGTGAATGCCCTCAATCCACCCGTCGGCTTCCCCGGTGCAACCTAGGTTGAGGTCCCTGCAACCGGCGCCGCGACAAGTTCCCCGCCGTGGCGACGGCAAGAGGCGCAAGGTCATGCGCAAGGTCATGCGTAAGTCCATGGGACTTTAATATTCAAAGTTAAGTACTTAACGCGGTTATGAGAGGGAAGAGGGAGGCGAGAAACGACTAAGGCTACCCAACGGGCTACTCTCAGGTCACTCTGGTCACATTAACAGGACTGCCGGGACCCCCCCCCAGCGGCTATGTCTCGCGCGTTCGGAGTAACGGTAAGCCGCGCTCGCGCTTACCGTTTCAAGAGCCGACGAAACCAGAGCCACCGAAGATCAGAAAATCAGACTCATCCGCCCTTTCGATGGAGTCAGCCCAGCGTCTCTCGCCTCAGTCAATCAATCGCCCTCACCCTTCGCCGCACCTGTGTTGCATGATATCATGCTGTGATAGATTGTAACCGGGCATGACAGGCGTCCGCCACGGTCCACACGCCAGCCAGGCGAGATGGTTGCACGGTCCGTACCGTGTCCGTGGGGACTACAGGTCCTGCCCGGGGTCGCATACGGTGAGGCTCGGCCACGCACGAGCCGTCAACGGCTGACTAAACTCGGTTTCGTCAATGACGAAACTCGCGCGGCGGCCGAGCCCACCGTCATCAGGAGGTATTCATGCTACTCAAGGACTATGAACAACGACTCTGACCATCATAACCGTTATATGTTTTACATAGTCTTCCACTCTACTTCACAGCGTCTTATCGTATGCCTATACTCTGCTCTCTAATGCTAACGCCCTAGCCCTATTCTGTCACCCGATAGTAGACAACAGGCCAAATCATGACTCTTTTTTATAGACGAACGAGCTCAGACCTCAGTCACGCGTGGACGCGCGAAACATTAGAATGGCCATGCCCGCAGCAGCTTGGCTCAAGTGATCCTCAGCAGGTTGGAAGAATTTGTCTCCCACTTTGATGAAGGAGTACGGGGTTACGTCGCGCAAGCCGAAGTTGTCGAACTCAGTCGGCCCAAACTCGGTCTTGTGCTGTAGCGCTGCCGCTAGCCCAGGGTGAACTATCTCGGTGCCTGCGACTGGTCCCGTTGAACCTACCTCCTCCCACTTAAGGCCAAACGTGTTCAGACCGAATGGGTCGTCAGCATCGGTCTCGGAGGGCTGGAAGAACTTGCTGCCCACCCTGATGAAGCAGTTCGAAGTCACGGATCCATCGCGCAGCCCGAATTGTTCGAAATCAGCCCAGGTGAAGCGTAGAGCTGCGTCCGAGATGAGCTTCTGCTCCAGAGCCGCCGAGAGCGCCTCATTGTGCAGCTCGGTGCCTTCCGCCAGACGTGTGGCCCCAGTATCTTTCCACTTAAGCCCAATCTTAGTTTCCAAGCCTTTGAGGGCTTTCACGATGCGCATTGATGCTTTCGGATCCTCAGCCTCGTGCCGGGCAAGGATCAACTGGCTCATGACAGTGCTGCGCGATTCCGGAGTCACATTGGCGATTCCCGCGAGGGCTCTCGCGGCCAGATCGCTCGCGACATCCGTCCCCTTCAACACCATACGGACAAGATGAGGATCCATGTTTGCTTTCTCGAGTGCGATGCTACCATTTTGATCGAGAGACATCTCGCAAGCGACTCTGGCTGCATATTCACAAGCCTCGAGAGAGGTGCACGTCTCGAAGACGCGGAAAAGCTCCAAGGAGATCTGATCTTGGTTGATCGGGCTTTCTGTCGCGAGCATCGAAAGGCAGCCAGCTGCTTGGTCCTTTGCACCTGTCACGCCCTTCTCGATCATCACGGCAAGCGGCGAGATGGCTCCGGCGGCTGCGATCCGATCGCGCACCTCTGGAGTGGATGCCATGCAGCGAAGGGCGCCTGCCGAAGACTCCTGCGCTCCCTCATTACCAGTTTTCAACAGCAACACCAGTGGCATGATACCGTTTGAATCATCAATAAGCCGCTGGTTCCTGCTGTCCGCCGCCAGCTTCCAGAGCGCGGCGGCCGCGTTGTAGTGCAGAGCAGCAGTGCTCCCTTTCATGGCCGGAGCCATGATCCCTTCTGTCAGCACAGCCGTTTGTTGCCTCTCAGTTTGGGCTACTTGGAGCCTTCCACGGCGCTTTGCTCTAAACCCAAGAGTAGACCCATGGTCTCCAGTGAGGATTTGTATGAGCAGCGGAATGGCCCCTACGTTGGCGATTGCAAGCTGATTACCAGGATGCTCCGCTGCCATGCTCCTTAGAGCGCCAGCGGCCTCGAGCTGCAGCACCACGACGCTAGTTCGTCCCTCTGATTCGTCCGGCTGACCGTCCGCCGTGAGCAAGGGCTCTGGCGTCAGCAAGGTGGCGAGCGCGTGCAGTCCGCCGAACCGAGCCACGGCATTCTGAAAAGAAGTACCGAGCTGCGCCCCAAGATTGGCAATTACGCGTGCGCCCCGCGCCGCTGTTGCGCGATCGAAGAGGAGCTTGATGAGGAGCGTGGCAATGGTAGCCTCGTTGTCCTCATTCTTGTTGGCGAGGTTGGCGAGGGCCTCGGCGGTTTCCTCCTGTATCATCTCGTTGCCTGATCCAAGTTTCAGAATGAGAGGCAAGATGCCCCCATAGGCGGCAATCATGATCTGATTGGCGCTGTTGCCCGCCGCAAGCCTCCGCAGAGATGCTGAGGCGGCCTCCACGGCGCGATCCATGCTCGCTTCTTGCAAGAGCCTAACTAGCCGCGGCAGCCCATCCACGTCGGCGATGGCTGTCTGATTCTCCTTGTTGCCGCTAGCGAGCTCGGCGAGTGCAGCTGCTCCAGCGGCCTGAACGTCCTCTCTCCCGGTATCACTTAACAGATTCACGAGTCTCTGGATGCCGCCAGCAAGCCGTACCGCGTCTTGGTGCGCGCGATTGTCGGCGGCAAGATGCATAAGCGCCACTGCTGACTTGCGCTGCGCTCGGCCATGATCCACGTGCAGCAGCTCCACGAGTGGCTGGACTGCACCGGCTCCAACTACCTCTCTCTGAGCCACACCCGTCTTATCACGGTCCATCGACAAATTTGCAAGAGCCGCTGCTGCCTCTGCCCTAGCTTCCGCGAAGCCTCCCTGGGTGAGCATCTGCACCAACAAAGGGACGCAGCCAGAGGCGAGAACTGCGCGATGATTCTCGTCGCTGCTCTCGCACACGATGGCGAGGACGGCGGCCGCGTAGGCTTGTGCCTGCATGCTGGTGGAGGTGAGAAGTGTAACGAATCGAGGAATGCCGCCTTGGGCCGCGACGCCTTCCACGTTCTCTTTCGAGTCTAAGACCAGTTTTGAAATCACTGCCGCCGCCATTTCTTGCACCTTCACAGTGGCACTGTCGAGCTGCAACACAAGCTTGGGCAGGGCGCCCGACTGTACGATGGCGATCCGATTGGTCTTGTCGTCAGCGAGAGTCATGAGCATCTGCACCACCAGAGCCTGTGCATTGGACGACCCCGCGCCAACGAGCACGACCAGGTCTGCGACGACAAGTTTGTTGTCGCTGTCGGCTAGCAGGGTCTGGAGGGCCTCTAAGGTGTACTTTTTCACACCCTCGGCACTTGTCGTACTGAGCAGATGCACAAGGGGAGAGACGGCGCCAGCCTTCACGATGACGCTCGTAGACCCTGGATTGTCGCTTGCCAGCATCTGCAGCGCGTGCGCAGCACGCTCTTGAACGACAGACTGCTCCAGACCCCCCGCCTTGTTTGCCATGAGAAGACTGACTAGCCGCTTGGCAATCTGCGACTGGTGCTCACGGTTTTCGTTTGCAAGGCGAGCGAGCGCATCTGATGCGTGGCGATGCGCCTTGTGCGTACCACCATCCAGGAGCCCAACGAGTGGGGCGATACCACCAGCTTGCGCAATCAGGTCGCGGCACGTCGAGTTTAGAGCCAGGTGCCACAGCGCAGATGCTGCGAGTTCCTTCGCCTTGGGAGTGGCTCGCCTGTCACCCAGAAGAGACACGAATTGGGTGATGCCATTTGCCTTGACAATAGCGCTGAGTCCATCGTCCTCCACCGCAGCCTTGATCTCCTCAGTCTTGACGGGCACTCCGGCAGGGGCCTCTTTTTGTTCTCCTTCATCAAGACGTGCCATGGAAGAGCCGGAAGCGGAGATGGGAGCTGTCTCTTCAGTAGTAGAATAAACGGCACTCACGCGTGCTTTATACAATATTGGCTCTCCTGCGGAAGACGCTTTGCGGACGATGTTGAAGCGCCAGGTCAAGGCAACTCGTTCGTGCGCGATGGTAGTTGTCGTGCAAGGTACGACGGCCATGTCTAGCGGTGACTGAGCTGTTTCCTCAGCCGTCGAGGGTGGCACAGGCGAGGGCGGCGGCGGAGCATTGGCGGCCGCCTTCGCATCGGCGGCTGCCATCAACTCGGCGGTGACCTGCGCTGCAGTGGCAGCCTTCCACGCCATGTACGCTTCCCGCCATGTAGACTCCCCTCGAGCAAGATTAGCCAGCGCACCGCAAGCAGCTTCCTGTGCAATTGGGCTGCCACTCCGCACGAGTGGTACGAGCACTGGGATACATCCGCTCGTTACCAGACGTGCCTGATTGTGCACGGACGTCGATATGTGCCAGAGACTGGCAGCTGCATGCTCTTGCGCAAGCGCGGAACCCCCGACCACGAGTTGCAGCAATTTGGGTATCCCATTTGCGTCGATGACAGCGTCTTGCAAGTCCACGTCACCGAACGTGAGCTCGGCGAGCGCAGCAGCCGCCTGTTCCATCATCCCCACCTGGATCCCGCTGGCGCTCGAGGCATCACCTGGCAGGTTCGCGGCATGTTGAGCCATTTCTTCGGCGAACTTGGATACCTTTCCCCACCTTGCAAGTGGTGATTTCTTGTCGGCTTCTGCTTCAGAAAAAAGGTTACTGCCATCGAGCATGGCAACCAGTCGACGCACGCCGCCCATCCGCTTAATGTAGTGACGACGCGCTTGCGGACCCTGAATCATTAATGAACCAAGGCGCGTGCCATCCCACGTCATCGACCTTAACTTGTCGTCGCCATCTTCATCCTCTTCAACGAAGGTCGACTCGCCCATGCTGGTGCCCGCAATCTGCTCTTTGGCAGTCAACGGCGTTGGCGTTTCATCTTCGGCCGGCCGGAAAAACTTGTTCCCGCATTTGATGAAGCTATCACTTCGGAGCCCGATGATCTGAAAAAGGTCGAACTCCTGTGGGGTGAACTCCTTCTTGTTCGCCAGGGCAAGCAGGAGCGCAGTATTATGAAGCTCGACTCCCTTCGAGGGCTTCGAGGTGCCGATGTCTTCCCACTTCAGACCGAGGGATCCTTCACTACGAGCCAGGTGAGCCAACGCACGTGCTGCAGTTTCGGGCGTACCAACCGTGCGGTTGTTCAGCAACTTCAGGAGTGGCTCGACACCGCCTGCATTGATGATTGGGTCGCGGTTGTGAGCCACCAGTGATAGCTCAGCCAAAGCAGCGGCGGCTTGCTGAGACGCATTATTCGTCGTCTTCAGCAATAAGACGAGCGGTGGAATGCCGCCTGCTTCCGCAACAGCGACAGATACCTTTGGATTTCCCTGAACCAATCGAACGAGAGTTGCACAAGCCAGCTCTGCGCCACGCGCACCCTCTGTGGTACCAGCAGCACCAAGCATACTGACAAGTGCCGGGATCCCTCCCGCCTCAGCGATAGCAAGCTGGTTCTCTGTGCTGTATGCCAGATGCCAAAGCGCAACAGCTGCGTGTTTCTGCGCCTCGAGATTGTTGCTATTGATCACACCGATGAGCCCGGCCAGTCCTTCCACCTTGACAATCTGCGCCTGCGTTTGAACGTTGGCAATGGCCATGGCGAGCAGGGCATGCGCCGCCTCCCGCTGCACGTCTTCGTTGGTGTAGCTCAACCATCCGATGATGGCGCCCACGCCTCCGGCTTTGAAAAGGGCCAGCTGATTGGCAGTATCATCGGCCGATAGAGAATGCGATTGCGTCTCGTCGTCAGCCATTTTGCGACCACACATGCGAGTGAGTGCCACGAGCGCACGGCAGGTAACGGCCGTGTCGACCTTGCCATACAAACCTTGATCAGACATGAGGAGTCTGACAATGCGCTTCGCTATGGCCTCACGGTTCTGTTCGTGCCTGCTCGCGAGCGTGGTCAGAGCACCTGCTGCATTTCGCTGCGCCTTATCACTGCCGCCGGTGGCCACCATCTTAACCAGGGCTTCGATGCCGCCGAGCTTGGCGACCGTTGTCTTGTTGGGAAGATTATCGGTGGACAAGCTCCAAAGAGCAGCTGAAGCCTGCTCTTGCGTCTCGATCATGCCGTCACGAGCGAGTGTGCACAGGGGCGCAATGGCACCGGTGCGCACGATCGACGCCTGGATGTCCTTGGCATGCAACAGGCACTCGATGGCACCGGTGGCTGGGAGCTGCATCTCTGCGCTTGCGTTGCCGAGCATCTGGACCAGAGGAGCGATCGCCCCCGCCTCGACAAGCGCTACTTGGTTCGCAAAATTCTTCTTAGCCAAGTTCCAGATCGTGTGCAACACGATGGTTTCGATCTGGCCCTGGGACGCGTCCCCTCCCTTGTTTGACGAGGACGCCGTGAGGGTGCCAACGAGGAGCGGGATCCCTCCGGCCTTGCCGATGGCATTCTGGTTGGGACGGCTGCCCCTCGCAAGCTGCGAGATGGCGCTGGCCGAGTTCTCTTTGGCTTTTGCGGACTCGCTTGTCAGTAGCCTGAGTAGCGGCGGAATACCACCTGCCTCGACGATGCTCGTGCAGTTGGCCGTCGACTCACGGGCTAGATTCGCAATCGCAGCAGCAGCTTGCTCCCTCGCCGCGGTGCTCGAATCCTGCAGCATGCCGACCAACTGCTGGATGATCAGCACACGATTGGCAATCTCGGTGGACAAGCGCACGAGTGCACCTTCGGCATTCTCACGTGCCTTAGGGTTGGAACCCCCGAGCATCATCACGAGTGGACGGATGCCACCCGACTCTGTGATGGCATTTCGGATGGCTGGATTATCTGCAAGCGCACGAAGCGCACCAGAGGCTTCCTCTTGCTCTGCTTCTCCTTTGCTCAAGAGGTTTACAAGTGGTGCAATCGCACCCTCGGCAACAATGGTAATCTGGCGGCTGGGGCCACGCTTCGGAGCACCGGCCACTCTTCCTATGGTAGGGGATTCCGACTGTGACAGCGTCGAATTCAGCTCAGGCGAACCTGCGAGGGACTGAGAGACCCGACTTGGTACTGGCGAAGTGGTTTCTGAGCCCTCCGACTGCTGCCGCTGCTGCTGCCGCTGCTGCTGCTGCTGCTGAGACAGCGGCGGGTTTGTGTCGCCAGTATCTTCCCCGACCGAGAGCAGTCCGACTGCAGCTGCAGCATATTTTTTGGTCTTACCATCAGCATGTGGATCGTTGAGCACCTTGACAAGTGGCGGGATGCCTCCGCACAGTTCGATAACTTTGCGATGCCCTGGTACGAGGGCCAGCTCGGACAAGGCTGCGGCCGCGTGCTGCCTTGCTGCGATAACTGGGCCGTCCAGCAATGCCACCAGAGGCGCAATGGCGCCATGACTCTGAACCGCGACGAGGGTCTTTCGACGCTCCCCCGGGCTGCTTCCCGCGCAGCAGAGCTTGCCGAGGGCTCTTGCGGACTGCTCCGTCACGCTCGCATCGTCTGATGTCAGCAGATCAACGAGCGGTCCGATGACGCCCGCCTCAATCATGACTTGCCGATTCTCGTCGGTGATGCAAAGGGAGAGGCTCCAAAGCGCGAATGCCTTGGCGCTCTCTACGCCTTCGCGAAGCAGTCGCACGAGGGGCTGTGCGCCGCCCGACGCAGCTATCAGGGCCTGACCGCCCGGATTCTGTCGCACCAAACGCCAGAGCGCTGCGGCGGCACGCTCTTGGGTCGCCTCGCGCTTGGCGGTCGTGAGCAGGTTGACGAGCAGTTTAGTCATCTCTGCTTGGCTGTCGTGATTGTCGAGGCCGAGCGAAGAGAGCGCGTTGGCGGAAAGCCTTGCCGCGTGATCCGAGCGTGAGCCGATTAGACCAACGAGCACAGGGATCGCGCCCGCGGAGATGATGGCGCTCTGGTTCTTCGGATGGCCCTCGCCTAGAGAGTAGAGCGCACCTGCGACCTCTGCCTCGACGGAGGGAGTGGTCGTCTGGCGGATCAATGAGACGAGCAGCGAGATGGCGCCTTGATCCATCGCCTTGTCCTGATTCTTCTCGTTGTGCTTGACGAGTGCTGCTAGTGCGCGCGCGGCATAGGTTTGCACTTGCGGTGGCGCGACTCCGGCCGAGATGAGATGCACGAGCGGTGGCAAGCCTTCAAGCGCATCAATAGCGTCTTGATTCTCACGGTTGTTCGTCGTCAGCTCAGCGAGCGCGTGCAGGGCCATACACTGAACTGGGCTGTATCGTGACTGGACGAGCTGGAGCAGTGGCCGGATGCCGCCTGATTTTGCGATCGCATCCTGCCGCTTACGGCAGCGCTCGCCGCTCGCCAGCTCGGCGAGGGCCGAGGCCGCCGCCACTTGTGCCTCCACATTCACGCCACTTAGCGGTGGCAGCAGCTTTGCGATCCCGCCGAGCTTACAGATCTCGTTCTGGTTGTTCACGTTGCTATGAGCGAGCTTTGCGAGCGCGCGCGAGCAAGCTTCCATGGCCTTCCCGGTGCCCAGCAGCTCTAAAATCCGTGGGATTGCACCCGCCTTGGCGACGGCCTCGCAGCCCTCGTCGCTGTTCTGGGCCAGGTTGGCGAGCGCTTCGGCCGCGCGGATCTGCGCCTCGAAGCGTTGGTTGACCTTCAGCAAGTTGACGAGAGGCGGCACGGCGCCTGACGAAATAATGAGTTTCTGCGCTCCGACGCACTGCGAGATGCTAGCGAGACCCGCTGCGGCTTGCTCTGCCGCGGAGGCATCACCATTGCGGAGCAGGGCAGCCATGGAAGTCACGCCACCGGCGTCGACCACTTTTTGCTGGTACTCGGTGCGCCCTCGGGCAATATTGGCAAGCGCTCCGCATGCATCGCGTTGGCCATTTGCGCTGCCCTCCTTGAGTAGCGCGACGAGCGGCTTGATGCCTCCTGCCTGCGCAATCATGACGCAGTGATCTACAGTAGCGGCCTCTAAGTTCAAAGCATTGTTTTCCTGCCCTGGCGAGGCAGCCACGATGCCGGTGTCATCCATGCTTGCTGCAGTCGCGCCCAGTGAAAAGTGGTCCCTGTTTCGGCTCTTGTCAGAGTGCAGCTCAAGCTTTGCGGGCTGGTCGGTTAGGCTGCGCAGCAGCTGGCAGCCATACTCCTTCGTCTCTGTGTTGCCAGCCTTGACCTGATCGATGAGCTGACCAATGAGCAGATGGATGCTACCCGCTTGTCTGATGTCATGTTCGTTGATGCGGCGGGCCGCCATCACGACAGCCGCCGCGCGGGGGCTGCCCCAGGCGAGCTGGACGAGTCGAAAAACTAGACTCCGCGAGGTGAGCTTATCCAAAAATGTACAGGTTGGGAAATATTCAAGTGCGACGAATCACACGGGGGAAAACTTCATCTGGTCTGCTCGCAAATAAAAGCTTGGATTGGAATTCCCTTTTTGAAATCACGAAGTTGAAATTCCGCAAACGAACGGATTGATGGAGTTCACGCCCGCCCAGCAGTGCAGACCCGGCCTCGATCGCTATGGGACTGCTTCGAGCACTCGAAGCACGCCTTAGCGATCCTGATGTATCCGACAAATCAGGCGATGGCTATTATGTTCGCACAAAGGATGGCAGAAAGGTTGGACCGATGGTTGGTGCGCGCTGGCCTCTTTTCTCGCACCCGTCACCGATGTCGCGTGCCAACCTGTCACCGAAGCACCGGACCGATCGAGTCTCACCCTCAGAATATCAATTTCGGAACCTTCAGAAGAGCGAAGACACCGCTGAAATAGCAAGTGCCTGGCGGATGGCAGGAGGCAATTATTACAAGGTCGAGCTAAGGCGCGGTGTGGTGTTCGACCGCGCGTGCTCGTGCAAGGCTTGTGGACACGTGTGCGAGCTTTTGATCATCATTGTGTGCTTCCTCTCCATTGTGGGTGTCTTCATCTTCCTGATCAATAGCAAGGTGATGGAGAAGGAGCGCAAGAAGACCGGGGAGGGCACATGGTTACTGTTGGAGTTCATGTTAGGCCTCACAGTGGTCATGGTCATCTACACCATACGCACATTGTTTAAACGTTGGCGCAAGGTGAGCACCGACGTCTTCGCGAGCGAGGTATGACGTACTGTTTGGCTTTTATAGGCATTTCTGAATTGTACTGGTATTGCGTCCGTGTAACTTCCGTGATTCGGAGTCTGTGTCCGTGCCAGAGAGTCGTTAGAGAGTTCGGACCAAAATCCAAAATCCTCAGTGTCTCGCGCGCGCGCGCGCGCGGGCGGCTCTCCAGACCTCAGACTCTCTTGACTCGCTCATGTCCTCATGAATTACTCATGAATCGTTCGCAAGGTCCAAGGAGCACAAGCCCGGGTTATGCTGACGACGCGCCCCTAGGATAGCGCCCCCAATGAGCGCCCCCAATTTTCCTGAGTGGAAAGCCCAGCGAGGCTGGTCGCGACGGCGGCTCTGCGTCAAGCAAGCAAGCAAGCGCAGTCGAAACGTTAGATACAATTGTACGGGTCCCGTCCCTCTGCGCCCCCACGTTGTGTCTCCACGGGACCTGTGGCTGTGCGTCTTGCCGAGTTGGCAAATTAACGTGAACGTGAACGGGTCCCGTCGATTTCAAATTCTTGAGGCCTTCAAATTCACGAGGCAAGGTTCCGCTGGGTCAAACTTCGACTGAGACAAAAGTGCATGTGGAGTATGCGCCACGACTTCAGACTCGGTGATCACGTGCGCGCTCAGGATGAGCTCGGCTCATGGCGCTCTGGCCGGCTGGTCGCTCGGCGCGCCGATGGCTCGTTTGACGTACGATGCCAGGACGGCAGTAACATAGTGGCCGTGCCAATCCAGCAGATCCGTCCGCAGCAGTCCGACTACTCCGCTTTTGACGGCAATGCGACACTGCCCGACGCATGGAAGGGTGCACCGGCGGCGCCGCCGCCGCTACCACCGGATGAGAACCGCTCAGCTCAGTACGTTGCCGATGCGCTGTCGTGCGAGCCGGGCGGCGGCAGCTCGCACCACGGCGCCGACGACGGCGACGAAAATGGTGAGCCCGCGCGTGAGCGCGAGGTTGTGCGCCCACGAGCGCCCCCGAAGCCGCTCGTGGCGCGTCCGCCGGGCGCCTTTCGTGACGGCGCCCGCGTGCACGCCGACTACGCCGGTCTCGGGTACTACCACCCGGCGACGGTGAGCGGCATCAACGTGGACGGCACGTACACGCTCACGTACGACGACGGCCTCGTCGAGGAGCGCGTGCCCCCCAGCCGGATGGGCGGGCCGGGCCAGGGTGTGGGCGCTGCGGTGCCGGCTGCCTCGGATGACTCGGATCGGCCGCCGCCCCCAAAGAAACCACTGCCGCCTCCAGCGCGCCGGCCGCCATCGCGCGAGCCCACGGCTGCCGAGGGGCTGCGCGTCGGCAGCCGCGCGCAAGGCAACTGGAACCGGCTCGGGTACTGGCATCCGTGCACCGTGATCGCGCTGCTGCCCGATGGCGCCTTCCGGATCGAGTACGAGGATGGCTATGAGGAGGAGGCTCCATCCGAGTGCGTTCTGCCAGTGGGGGCGTCCCCCCCCGGCGGTGGCGGCGGCGGCGGCGGCGGCGGCGGCGGCGGCGGCTTCGGGCGTGCGGCGGAGCAGCGTGTGGACTCCCATCGCAGCGGAGCGTCTGAGCACTCGCAGTCCTCGCTGCAGCGGAGGCGCGCGAGCGAGGGGCCGCCGCCATCGGCGCCGTCGGGCGAGGGCGGCAGCGAGCGCAACGGCACCCCCCTCGCGCCTCGGCGGAGGAGCTCGGTTGGCGTGCGCGAGGGCGAGAAGGTGCGCAAGCAAGTGGAGGAGGAGCGCAAGTCGCGGCTCGAGACGATCAAGTTGCGCCCGGAGGACAAGCGGTGGGCTGAGCAGAACCGCAAGAGTGGCGACAGCGGCCTCTTCCAGGGGATGATTGTTCGATTCCGCTCGTCGCTGCCGGCCGTGGCGCCGCCTCCTCCGCCCCCCAGCGAGAGCCGCATCGCGGTCTTCGTGCGCGCGCGCCCGTTGCTCGAGCATGAGCTCAAGGCGGGCGGCTTTGGCGTGGTGACAGCCGGCAGCTCCGAGGTTTCGTCAAGTCTCGTCATGCATGAGCCCAAGACGATGGTCGATCTCTCGAAGGCGATGGACAACCACACGTACCGCTTCGACGCCGTCTTCGGCGAGCTCGCCACCAACGAGCAGATCTTCGTGCAGGCACTGCGCCCGATGGTGCGTGCGCTCTTCGGCACGCGCAACGGGCATGGCACGTGCTTCGCATACGGCCAGACGGGCTCAGGCAAGACCGTGACAATGGAGGGGCTGGGCGAGCGCGCGCGCCACCCGGGCAATGCGGCGGGCTTGTACCGGCTCGTGGCCGAGGAGATCTTTCGGTGCGTCGCCGAGGCGGCCGGGCACGGCCAGACCCTCATCGTGCGTGCGGGCTTCTTCGAGATCTACCGGGGCAAGTGCTACGACCTCCTCGCGAAGAAGCGCAAGTTCGAGGTGATCGAGGACGAGCGATCCTCTGATTGCCTCTGATTGCCTCTGATTGCCTCTGATTGCCTATGATGACCTCCGATTGCCTCTGATGACCTCCGATGACCTCCTTCATCAGGTGATGGAGGACGAGAGAGGGCAACAATGCATGGTGGGGCTCTCGTGGATCGAGCTGCCCACGGCCGACGCGATGCTCTCGCTCATGGCACGCGCGGAGCGTACTACGCGCGCCACCGCGCAGAACGAGGTCTCCTCTCGCTCGCACGCCATCCTGCAGATTGCAGTGTGCGAGCCGGCGGCGCAGGCGTGGCAGGACGGCGTCGAGCGATGCAAGCTCTCGCTCGTCGACCTTGCTGGCTCTGAGTGGGCCGCCAAGGCGCAGAGCGACGATCAGAATAATCGGCTCGACGGCGCTGAGATCAACAAAAGCCTGCTCTGCCTCAAGGAGTGCATCCGCGCGCTCGGCGCCGGGCACGATCACGTGCCCTTCCGTGGCTCGAAGCTCACGCAGGTGCTCAAGGATTCGTTCGTCGGCAAGGTCTCGCGTACCGTCATGATCGCCAATCTCAGTCCTGCCTCAGGTTCGTGCGAGCACTCGATCAACACACTCCGCTACGCCTCGCGAGTCAAGGAGTGGCAAGCGTCGACCGAGCCGCCCGCGCCGCCCGCGCCGCCGCCCGCGCCGCCCGCGCGCCGCCCGCCGCCCGCCGCCTCGTGGAACGCAGGCTCCGCGCCCGGCAGCGCCATCGTCGACGCTCCCGTGGAGATGCCTCGCGCCGAGCCGAGCGCTCAACACGGCGCGAGCCGAGCCGAGCTCGAGCCGCCCAACACGGCGCCACCCCTCGGCAGCCGGCTGCCGTCGCGCGGCTCGACGCGCCCAGCGTCGCGCGCTGAGAGCCGGCAGCCTTCACAGCCGCCCTCGCAGCCGCCCTCGCAGCGCTCGTCCCAGCCGAGCAGTCGCACCGCCAGCCAACCGCCGAGCAGTTTCGGGAGTCGGCAGCCCTCGCCCACCACCCACGCGCCGTTCGCCAACGTGCTGGCCAACGTGCTCATCGTGGACGATGGCGGGCGCGAGACGGACGCAGAGCGGAACGACGCCGAGGCCATTGAGTCCTACCGTGATCAGGCAGCGGATCTCTACAAGTCGCTCCGCTGGTCCTCGGAGCAGCTCGAGGCGGAGAAGGCAGCGAAGCTCGTGCTCGCCGCTGAGGAGTCGCTGCTCGCCACGCACGCCTCGTGCCTCGCCGGCGCGCCCGCGGCCGTCACCGCCGAGCAGCGCCTCGTCGAGGCCGCGGAGGGCGAGGGCGAGAGCGAGGGTATGGAGGTCTACCTCGAAGGGCTGCGCCGCGCGATGGAGCGGAGGCGCGAGGAGCTCGCGGCGCTCGAGGGCGCTCTCGCCCTGTACGAGCAGCGCTGTGCACACGAGGAGGAGGTGCGACGCCAGATCAAGCGGCCTGTCAATCTGCCGTGGAGCTGACGAAGCCGCGGAGCGGCGGATAGAGGGGTGCGCGGCACCTGAGAGGGGGAGTGTCCCACGCTCCCTGCCAACAAGACCCGCCGCATCCTCATCAGCACGCGAGAGCGTAGCCGTGGCGGGCGAGAACGCGAGATCCCACCGAGGTTGACAGCACACACTGATCTCATTATTGGTGAATTGGCGACGCGTCGCGCACACGGTGCAATAACACGGTAAACGTATGTGTCGCCCCCCTCAGAAGGCAGAACACGTCTACACAGCATGTGTTGTTCTTGGATGAACAATACAGATCACAGTCTTGCTACTTGGGACTATCTCGTCTCTCTTGCCACTCGTTCCTCTTTCGGGTTTCGCTTTTGGCCGTTGGGTCTTTTGCGTTTTGGCGATCTTGGTCTTGGATGCTTAGATGGTCTTCCCGGGCCCGCGCAGACCATCCAATTTTTGGGCGGTAGTGGCGTTTTCGGTGAGTTGACTTTTATGCCTGTGAAACTCTATCAATTGTGAACACGTGGAGAGAAGATCGGCGTCGCATCGCAATGAATACGGCGCGTCTCGATCTGTCCGACCCCGCGCTGGCAGACGCCCTCACAAAGGTTCGCTCGGATGCCTCGCCCGAAACGTACTGCGTCTTCGGCTATGAGGGCAAGTCGAAGATCGTGCTGAAGGACATGGGCACGGGCAACTGCTATGAATGCATCAAGGGCATGGACGATGCCGAGATTAGCTACGCGCTCCTTCGTGTCACAGGCACGCGCGACCAGGAGAGCAAGACCGTCAAGTTCGTGTTCATCTGCTACGTCGGCCCTTCGGTGGGCGGCATGCAAAAGGGCCGCGTCAACGGCCACAAGGGCGACGTGAAGACGATGATCGGCCAGTCCCACGTGGACATCCAGGCGGACGACAAGGCCGACATTTCCGAGGAGGTGATCACGGGCAAGCTCAAGAAGGCCTCGGGCGCCAACTACGACCTCGGCTCGAACGCGGGCGGCGCGTACGAGTCCAACGCGAAGAGCATCGGCGCGAGCGCGGCGGCCAAGTACCGCGAGCTCGAGAAGACGTCAAACATCGGGCCCGTGGTCTTCGACAAGGGGCCAGCCAAGCCCAAGGACTACGTGACGCCCGTCGACCTGGGTGGCCGGCCGATGGTCGCGCCGCCCACGCAGGCCAAGAAGAACACAGTCATCCGCGATGAGAAGAGCGCGGCCCAGAAGGAGAAGGATGAAGTCACGGAGAGGGAGCGTCTGGCAGCCCTGGCAGCGCGCACTAAGGACGGCAAGACGGCGGCGAGCGAGCCGGTCAAACTGTCCGCCGTGCCCGCGCCCGCGCCGCCGCCGCCGGCTCCTGCCGCGCCGCCGCCAGAGCCGACGCCGACACCGATGCCGGCCGCGCCTGAGACGGCGCCGGTGCCCGAGGCCACGCCCGAGCCGTTGGCCGAGGCGGCGCCCGAGCCGGTGCCCGAGGCGGCGCCCGAGCCGGTGCCCGAGGCGGCGCCCGAGCCGGTGCCCGAGGCGGCGCCCGAGCCGGTGCCCGAGGCGGCGCCCTTGCCGGAGCCCGAGGCGGCGCCCTTGCAGGAGCCCGAGGCGGCGCCCGCGCCGCTGCCCGAGGCGGCGCCCGAGCCGGTGCCCGAGGCTGCTGCCCCCGCGGAGCCTGCCGCGGAGGAGTCCGCAGCCGAGGCCCCCGCTGAGCCCACCGTTGCGGCAGAGGAGACGCCGCCCTAGAACGCCATCTGAGCTCCCATTGGAGCTCACCGCAGCGGCGTTGCCCGAGCGTTGGTGTCGTCCCGCACGGGAGCGCAATTCCGCTGGGGAGGGCTTTGCTGCCCGCGTCCGAAATGGCTCTGGCGCTACAACGATTCGGGTTGCATGCACGCGTCCGGAATGGCTCTCGCGCTACAAGGTTGCATGCAAGGTGCGAGAAAAATGCATACACAATGGAGAGTGCATGCATGGCTCTCGCGCTGCAAGGCGGCCACGATTCGGGTTGCATGCAAGGCGAGCGGTGATGCGGCGAGCGGTGATGCGTGCCGTCGAGTCATGACGCGTTGTGAGGGCCGGCGAGCGGTGATGCGAGCCATCCAAAGCAACAGCGATGTGAGGGCCTCCTCCCTGTGGGGCTCTGGCCTCTGGGTGTGAGAATCTCTACTGAGAGTCTTGTCGTTGTAGCGGAAGAGAGAGGTTGAACAGCACTACAGTCTGTCATGTGTCCGCTCGTGTGCTGGCGAGACGCGATGCCACGGTGAATGAATTCTTGAATTTGACCAGTGTGGTGTTGCTGTGTAACACATAAAATCATCGGTATCACTTCCACTTCCTTTTGCTCAATTCACAATTGCTTTTCTCGTACGTGAGCTCGTTAAGGGATTGAATATTTAGAATGCCGCGGACGCTCGCCATGGCGCGAGCCTCCTACGGTCCCGCACAGTACTGACACAGATACTGGTGGTGCATGGGGATGGTGGTGGGTTCACTAAAAACTGAGCGCGCTGCGCGGAGCTTCGGGCGGAGCGCGGGCTCGCCCTTGGTTCTGCATGGTGGATGCGCGACAAGGAGCGAATTTCCCCTTGTGGGGAAACGACTCTGCGTGCGAAACGACGCGCTCCGCGCGCCTATCGGCAACTCCGGTCACGCCCGTCCCACCCCCCTTGTGTGTGTGCGCTCCCCACCGTATCTCCTACTGGTGGCGGGTGTGCGCCTGGCGCCCCCTGGTGCCTTTCTCGTAGAAGCTACCTTCGCCCCAGCCCAGCCGCCCTTCATGGTTACCGAGCTCCTCGGCGAGAAGACAAATCTGAAACAGAAGTAACCTTCTCGTACGTGAGCTCGTTAAGGGATTGAATATTTAGAATGCCGCGGACGCTCGCCATGGCGCGAGCCTCCTACGGTCCCTGTTGGTCGAGCGTATCGAGCGGCTTGATCAGCATAAGTGAGCTGGTCTGTACCTGAATGTCTTCGTATCGGCGCCCGCGGTGGCGCGCATGCGTGAAGCGAATGGTTGACGTGGTCGGGGTAGCCGAAAGTACAAGGATCCTCCAGCCTTGGCCACCTAGCTCATCGCAGGGGTAACTTGGCCACATGGTTCGACAGACTGCCAGCTCAGCGCCGGCAGTCGGGGTCTCTCCTATGGGCTCGAGAGTGACCAGGGGCTCCGCTGGAGGTTTGGGGGCGTCGGGAAGGATCATTCGCGTCGCGGTGAGCGCGGCGGGGCGGTCTCTCCGAGGCGGCTCCTGAGGAGAGAAAGGGTCCATCGCGGCGCGGACTGCGTGCTCGTAGGCTTGTATCTCAGCAGCCGCCTTGAGTTGGCTGAACTCGGCCGTTAAGGCGGCCATGTGCTGGTCACCGACGACTGTCGGCACGTTGACCGATTGGGTACAGTCGACGTGGCATCCGGAGGCTCTTCGAATAAGGGCCTCGTGCTCGGCGACACCCATCCTACGGTAGACGTGGAGCGATTCGGGGCACATCCATCGGCATATAAGCTGGATCATCCCATCCTCCACGCCGGCGGCATGGAGCGCTGACGCGAGCCCCGATCGAAAGGAGTGGAACGAATAGAGCTCGGCGACCGCCTTCCCGTAAAGGTGGGCGAGTGCGGCTCGGAGAAGAGCATGAAGAAAGTGGTGGGAGTAGGGTTCACCCGCAGCGTCAGCGAATAGGGGGGTCGTGCTGCGGCTAGTGACGGACCTACCCACGCGAAGCTCGATATCACGCAGCGCGGCCGCGGCGTTGATAGGGTCGTCCGGGTGGTACGTAAGGACCACGCTGAAAGGACAGTGGATCTCGCCGGTCTGATCGGGCTTACGAGGCGGAAGGCAGTGACCATCATCACGCAGATGAGCCGACGGAACATGAAGACATTGTGGTCGGAGTCACACCATCGGATGCTTCCAACCTGGGTGGCAGACGACTCCGCAGAGGGGATCGCGTAGAGCTCGCGAACCATGCTGAATTTCATAGGCTCAGCGCGCTTGGGAGCAAGAGAGTAGGGTCCATAGTAGGAAAGGTAGGCGCGCGACAGGCCTGCGACGGCGGCCTTGAGCACCTTGTAGCTGGGCATCGTGACGCCCCATCTCGCGAAGACGCGGACGATAGCGAGGGGGAACGATCGGCGGCACTGGAGGCAGCATCCTGAGCTATGGGTTGATCACCGATGAGGTGGGGGTTGAAGACGCCTCGAGCCGTGGCTGCCAAGTGGGATCGTTCACGCAGGTAGCGGATGACCACGCGATAGAGTTCCACAACTCCCGTGGAGATCTCCAGAAGCTGAGGTCGAACTCCGAGCATCGCGCAGAGTTGGCGGAACTCAGCCCAGCGGGCGCGCGAGATCAAGTCGGCCAAGATATTGGCGTCGCCGTAAAGGTGGGCGACGCGAAGGCGCCCATAGAGCGAACGCCACTCGGGTGAGGCGATAAGATGCTGGTAGGCCTCAACGATGACGGCGCTCCTGGCAGACTCCGCAGCCAAGACGCGCGCGGTGGTGAGAGCATCGGTGTAAAGGTCTACCCAGGCGGGCGCGGAGGCCGAGCCGAGATGGTGAAGGTGGGGGTAGAACATAAGCACGTTGAAGGCTGCACCCAGGAACTCGAGGATCGGTATCGAGAGGTAGGGTACATCCGGTGCCGGCACTGGAAAGTACCAGTAGAGGCCATGAAGGTAGCCGCCCATCCCAGGTGTGGCGACGTCGGCATAGCAGGCGTCCGAGAAGAGCTCGAGTGAGACAGACGGCAAGGTCTCAAGATTCTCGCGGAGGAGAGCGCGCTTCACGCTGACCCCACACGAGTCGGTAAGGATGTACTGCCAACGCTTAAGCTGTCCTCGCATCAAAGCGTCGCAGCGGACGACGCCGGAAGGCCCCTCACGGGACGCGCCGTCGGGGCCATGGGGGCGGTAGAGTCCGTGCATGATGTTGCGTCCGCGAAGGTTGACGGATCGCAGGTGCTCAAGGAGGCCACACAAGGCTCTATAAGCGTGGAATTCCAGGCGATCGGCGAGCGCCTCACCAATGGCGGCACTTGCGCGCAAGATCTTGTCGCGCGTGACCACCACCAGGCCCAGGATGGGGATGAGGAGGACCCCGATCCACTTGCACCAGGTGCCGAGGCTCCGCTTCTCAGCTATGGCCATGCGGAGACGCATGCGATTGGTCAGGCGGCGCCAATTCCGGAGGGACATAATCTTGAGTTTAGGACCCACGGCGAACATCTGGGCGTCATCCGTGAAGAAGAAGCATCGGTACGGGCGCAGTTGCGGGCAGACATAGCCAGGAGGGATGTCGCGCAGGCGAGCGGGCGCTGGAATGGCCGGGAGGCGCTCCGAGGGGGGAGCAGTCCACTGGCGGATGTCGACGCAGGGCTCGCCCTCACGCCTCTGCAGCGCGAGCCGGTACTCGAGCCAAGCCAGCTCGGCAGCCGAGTAGACTGCCCCCGAGGCGAAGTACTCAGCGTCCATATCCTCGTAGTAGAGGATAACGAGGGAGTCGCTGAAGCGCTGAGCCAAGTTAGATGACCCATGAAGGCCGAAGCCAAGGACGCGTTCGGAGATGAAGCGCGGGCCGGACCCGTCAGCACGGTCAAGGAGGATACCCACCTTGCTAAGCTCGGAGGTAGCCACAGCGAGATGGTTGAAATAGTCCTTAATGTCGTCGTTGGAGCAGTAGAGCGCAGTCTGCCAGCGAGAGGCAGCTCGACCCAGGACGGCCATGTCGCGCATGACGTTCTCGAGTGTCGGCTTCACCTCAGGCGGCCACTTGGTCGGCCGACGGCGTCCATCGGACGGAGGAATAGGGTTGTCCCGCGGCAGGCCGCGCCGGCGCAGCCACTCCAGGAAGGATTCCCTACGGTCGGAGACAAAGTGCTCGGGCATGTGGTAGATTCGCGCAGCCTCGTTGAGGGATAGGGCACGAATCCCGCCGGCGTCGAAGGTCGCCTGGCGCGGACCACCGCCCTCGGTGGTTCGCCGCCAGCGGTCGGGCTCCAGTTTGCGGGCCGTAGCGCCCTGGCCGTTAAGGTACATCGGCGCGAAAGGGATAGCGCCGAAGGAGCGGTACCAACCATAGCCCTCGAGTCGGTCCACCTCTGACATCACGGACTTGAAGCCAAACGGGAGCGTGGTGAGGTGGGGTACCAGCACGAACTGCAGCTCGACGTCGGCATCCGTACGCGCACCAAGGAGTAGGTGCGAAACGAGAGACTGGTCGGGGTAGTGGGAGAGGCGAGCCTTTACCTCGACCCGGTCGACGATCTCGAGCGGTGGCTGATGGAAGTCGGCCACGACGCAACAAGGTCCACGATCGAGGGTGCAGTCCCAGACGCGGCCGCGCGCCCAATCACGAAACTCCGATTGACCGATGGCAATCGGGCTCGGGCGGTCTCGAATGATGGAGCCCGGGGCGACGCCGCGCGCGAGCTCGTTGCGCACGTGAGTCAGATCTCGCAGCTGATGGTCGAACCAAGCGCGGAGGCGTGCTGCGCCCCCGGGTAAGAGCAGCTCGAAGGCGTCCTTCGGGCAGAGCGGCGCCTCGGGGGGTGCGCCCGGTTGCTCAGGCGGTAGCGGGTACCAATCGGTGACAAGCGGTCGCAAGACCGGGCTGAGTGAGACGTCATCCAGACGAGCGTCGGTAAAGTCAGGGAGAGATTCGAGTAGATATGCTGGGATCTCGCCTATAGCCAAGGGCGTGATGCGATCGATCCAGCCCTCTAGCAGTGGGTCGTCCCCTTCGAGCTCCAGAGCGGACCGCAGTGCCGCGTCCGCGAGGGTGGCAGCGTGTAGGGCGCGAGCAGCTGCCCCCGCGCGGGGGTGATCGGGGTCGGGCCGTTGTTGAAGACTGCGCAGCTTGGTGACCCCGAAAGAGAACTCCACGGCGGCCGAGGGGGGCACATCCAGCGGATTCGAATGCGGGGGCTGAAACATGCGGCAAGAAAGGGCTGCACGCGCTGCCGGATCGCACAGTGGTACGTCCGCGAGCGCGGCAAGCGTACACCAGACAAAGTGCGCTCCTACGGAAAGAGCGCGAGCTCGGGCCGCTGGTGAGCGCACGATTGAAAGTGGTGGTGGGGCGAAGTCAACCGGGGCGGCAAAAAGCATGGCGCCGGAAGAGTACTGCCCGATCATGAACGGCAAGTAGAGGGCCGACGAGACAATGCAACCGCAGAGTTGGCTGACCAGGCGCATGGCTTGAGGCCGCGGTGTGGCTGGGGCTGGGAGAAGCAGCCCTGCGCTAGTGAATCCGTCGGCATGCGCTAAGATGAGCGGCTCGGTGAGCGCACAGATGAAAACGAGGATAGCGACGCCTTCCGCGTACCCTCGAATGTCGACCGTTTGGTCGTCCGGGAGCGCGAGCACTGCCGTGGCGACCATTTGACCGTTCGGTAGCGCGAGCACGGCTGTAGAATCCGTTTGGCCGTCCGGTAGCGCGGGCCCTGCCGTAGAATGTTGAGTCCCTGTTCGGGTTGGGCGGGTGGGAGATGAGGCTATGTCCAGATGAGGCTATGTCCCAGTGTTTGACATCAGCGGGGCTGAGGTGGTCAGCAGGGCATGGGCTGATGTCCTGGGCGACGGCTGAAAGCCTATCGCGCAATTATAGCCTTATCCCGGCGAAGGCTGAAAAGCCGAACGCGGTCAACGAAGGCGGACGCCAATCGTTGTCGACACTTCGGGCGACACAGCATGGTCCTGGGGACGCTGTGCGCTTGGTCGTAGGCTGCGAGGCAGCTCTGTCCTTTCAAGGGAAGGACGCATCAGCTGCGGGTTCTCAGTTGGCTGCAGGGCAGCATGTGTGCTCAGCGCAGTGGGGCGACTCTAGTCCTTTTCAGGTTCGAGTGCTTCCGCCTTGGGCGGCGGCTCGGGCGTCGCGGCTATGCCGCGCGCAGGCCGAAGGCTGCATAAGCTGCTAGCCGAGTGCGCATAAGCTGCGAAGGGCTGGCTCGAGTTCCGATTTTTCAGGGATTCGAGTGCCGCCGTCACGTAGGGATGGCGCAGTTAGGTGCGTGCAGCTTGGGTCCCAGGGACGCTTGTACGCTAACAGGAGGGTGGCGGGCCTGTGAGAGGCAGGCGGGGCCGCTTACCAGCGTGATGCTGGGCATGGTACTCGATGGCTGTCGGGGCGCTGGGATGGAAGCGCTTGAGGCCATCGTGTCCGTATCGACCAGAGCCGTCATCTCCTCCACAGTCGCCGTAGGGGGCCTGGGGGGGCTCGGTCAAAGGTGGGCGGCGGCCATCGCCTGGCCCACGCACTTCTTGGTATCGTCGCCACTCTAGGCTGGTTGGCTGCGCATCCTGGTTGAGGTAGTCAGTGGGTAGCGGATGGCCACTGCAGAACCAGTTGGCAGCAAAGAGTTTGATGAGGGCGACGTACGATGGGGCAGTCGCGGCGTCGTCCTCGACGCCATCAGACTCGCCGCTTTCGGACGCGCCGCTGACTACTTGCAGGTTGACAAGGGCCTGGCAGGTGTTCCGGTGAGGCGCCCATGTGCTGCGTGCGCGATCTCGCGCGTCCGGGTCTGGGTATTCGAGATGGCTCAGGCGCTGCGCCTGACGGCGCTCGGGATGCAGTGCGGGCGGCAGTTGAGCATTTCGGATAGCGAGGCGGACAAACTTGTCATGCTGCCCTGGGTCACCGTATTGACTCGTGCGAAACTCGCACAAGGAGGCGAAACCTGTGACATCAATGTAGTCGTAGACGATAGTGTCCGGCTGCTCGACAATGACGACGCTGGCGTTTGGGCACGCAAGGCACCAAAGGACCATGGCCGCCGCCCAAAAGGCCCGGCAATCATCGATCTTGAACGGTAGGCACTGCTCGTCACCCCGCAGGTGCTGGAAGCAGTTTGGGAAGAAGTAGGCTCGTTCCCAGTGGCGAAGACCGACGACGTCGCGCACGTCTCCGAGGTAATGAGGGAAACGATGAAGCGCTGGTCGGAAATCGCAAGAGAGGGTGCAGAATCCGGCGGTTTGGAGGGCACGGGTGAGGGCGCCAGAGAACTCGCAGGCGACGAGCACGGTTGGCGCGTTATCAGCGCGTAGAAGGGATTGCACCTCCTCGAGAGTGAGAGGTCGCGTCGGCGGAGATGCAACCTGCTCAGCGATAGCCGAGGCGAGCACGACGCCATGGCAACGGTCCGTGTGCAGAGGCTCGCGGCACCCTGGGCATTGAAGAGCGAGGCGGGCGCCCGCGCGCACGTTTTGAGCGAGCTCGTCGACAAGCGATTGCAATTCGCCCGCGCACAGCGAGGCATACCCGGGAGCGACATGCAGATTGAGCTCCGAGGCAACCTGGCCGGCGGTGGTCGCTGGCGCGCAGCAAAGCAATCGGCGGAAACCGGCGGCAACCCGCGTCGCATCTTGGAGCGGGGAGACAGGGTAAGGGTTACCGCCGCGCGCTCCTCGCCCGACAGCTAGTACTTGTTCATGAGCGAAGGGTTCCTCATCGCGTCCGATAGCGCGTACGGATCCGGAGTGAGGTGCTACGCCCGAAAGAGGGGCCGGGTAGGCGCCGGCTGTCAAGTCGGAGGTTACGACGGCGACCAGATGGCGCCCCACCCACATACCCACTTCGAGAAGAGCGACAGGTGGGGATGTAGACGCGCACGGCAAGATGGCGCCAAGGCTCCCGACGTCACTGAGGTCGTTGACAGTGTGGATGTAAATGGCGACGTTGTAGCAGTCAGCTGCAACCTGGAGGAAGGCGAGGTCCGTCCAGGAAGCCGGCTTGGCAATGCTGCGGCACCAAGCCTCGACGGTTTGCATCAGCGCGTCGGAAGAGCTGCCGAGGTCATCCGAAAGGCACCGGAGGATGAGGCCCTCAATCGTGTAGAAACGACCCTGGCGGTCGCGGAACCGCGTAGGCCGAGAGCGGTGGGCGCGTGCAAGAGCATGCTTGACCACGGCTTGGCGCAACTGGGGACCATCGACGGTGGCGCGATCCACCAGTCCAAGCAAGTAACCGAGTGTATTGGGACCGCACTGGCCCTGACCACCGCAGTCGACGATGAATTTGTTGGTCGCGCTCAGGGCGGCCGATAACGTCTTGAGCGGCGACGGAAGCTCGCGAAGACTAGTAGCTAGAAGAGGGTTCCGGATGGCCGTCGGTAACGTGGACAGGAGCTGGGAGAGCGCAGCGTCGACCGCGAGGTCGTCGTTGACATCACCGAAGCTGAGTCGGAAGTTCCGGGGAGCCGGATTATCGAGCCTGAAGTGCATGCCGCCGACCGGGGGCTCTCCCGGGGGCGGCTGCTCAAAATGCTGCTCTTCGTCGAACTCTGAGTTGTCGGTTGGGAAGCGAACCCGAGGATCGGGCGGTGGAAGGGCCTCGCTCCCAGGCTGAACTCGCAAAGCCAGAACCTGCGCACGCACAGCCGGACTGTGCAGCTTGGGGTCAGGCTGGTCGTACGTGGCCATCCGGCGCTTAAGGCTGTCGAGCTCGGCGAGGATGGTAGCCATCTCCGCTGAAGGTTCCTCCGCGCCGCCTTGCGCGCGGCCGCCCTGTCGGCCGCGACCGCGCTCACCTTTGCCGCGGACAGCACCACGGCCTCGGCCACCACCTCGACCCCGACCGCCCCCTTTCGCCGGTGTTCTGATCAGGTCCGCTGTCAGCTCGGGGGGAGCGGGCTTCGCGAACAGTTTCATCAGAGCCTCGCGTTCAAACCCGGCTAGCTGCGCGTGGTGAGCAGCCTGAGGGCTCTCGTGGCCGGCTTGGTGGGAGATTCCACAGCGAGCCATACGATTCTTATCAGCGCAGCCAGCTAAAATGAATGGCCAGCAGGGCGCGCCGACTCCTCGGGGCGGCACGTTGAGGTGCTTGGCGAGACCAGGTATGTCCCAACATTGGCCGCTGATGATTAGATCTTGCTTGTGCCAGCGCCAAGACTTGGATAAGGACCCGGGCGGAAGGCCGGCGTCAGCGCCCGCCAGGGCAGGGAGGGATTCACCGGCCAGGTCGAGGAAGTCGGCTCCGAAGGAAAGAGAGCTGGAGGCGTCACCAACCCGGGCCTTCTTCGCGACGGACTTTAGGTGGTCCGTAAAGAACGAGTCATCGAGGCGGAGGGTCTCCCAGTTGGCGACGGCAGGCTTGCCATCGTGCATCTTGAAGGCACCCGCCATGTCGCCCCGAACGGTGCGCTTACGCGAAATCTCCGTGCCCAACGAAATCAGGTCTTGGATCACCGAGCCATCCGGGGGGAAGAGAGATGCCTGCAGGGTGCGCGAGGACGGGTCCGGATCACGGATCAGCGAGATGAGCCGCTGACGCATGGCAGTGAGAGCGCTCTCGAAGATCTTGACGCAGGCCGCTATATGAAGGTACTGGTCGAGCAGCAGGGGCAGGCCGCCCGCCAGCTTGAGCTTCGAGACATAGAAGTCAACGAATGAAGGCCACGAGTATCCCTGAAGAGCAGGGTTGAGCGAGACCGGTGCCACTTGGGGTATGCCGATGGCCACCAGTAGTATGTTGACGAAGCTCTTGATCCGCTCGAGATTGCTCAGTTGGACAAAGTAATTGGGCTTGGAGACGGCCTCGGTCGCCGAGCCGACGTTGACGCATAGAGCCCAGCTGCCCGCCCCGTGCGGAAGCGAGAAGAGGTCCATCTGATCAAGGTCGAAGCGAAGGAACTGGGCAAGGAGCGAGCTCGGTTCCTCACGGCTGGTTGGCGTGGCAAACGAGTAGCGCTTCATGTGTGGTGGGATAACGGCCACGGCTCCCGAAGTATCCAACCGCAACACGTGGTTGAAGTAGTTATAGAGCTGCGGGCGCAGGCCATTGATTGCGATGCACGTGGCATTCCGGGTGCTCGCGAGATCTGCAGTTTTGGGAGAAGGATGCAGAAGAATGCGAACAGCCAGAACGCAGTCACTGACGGCCAAAATGGAAGTGATGGCGTCACGCTGGCCTGACTCGGAGGTAAGGTCGAACTGCCCGAGCGCTAGCTCTACGTTCTTGAAAGACTGATGCGCGAGCGCGAGACCATCAGCGTCAGCGCCGCCACCTGGGGCGCCTCGACCGACGATGGTGTTGGCCGCATTCTGACCCGCCTGGGCCATGACGGCGTTCTCGGCAAGGAGGGCCGCCGTCACGTCGCTGAGAGAGACGTTGGCTTTGGCCAGCACATGATTGAGCGTTGGCAGCCGGTTCGCAAGCTGAGTCTCGAGCTGTCCGAGGACGGCCGAGAGGCGGGTGTCATGGAGCTCGCTCGGAAGCATCGCCTTCTGGAGGACGCGTAGCGCATCGACGATCTGGCCCTCGTCTGCGCCGAGATCGACCACAGCACGGGCGATGGTGGGGTACCACGGGCGGATGTAGTGGACGCGCTCCTCCTCAATCGCGGACTTCTCGTCCTCGGACCGCCGGTACCGAAGGCCGGCCTGGAGCTCGGCGCCCACAGCTGCATAATCTGCGGTGTGAGCACGGTAAATGGCAGGCAGGATGGAGCTAACGAGAAGCTGCTTCAGCTGGGCGGCGAGCACTGCATTCTGGGCAGTGCTATCCCCGCGAAGCTCGGAAGCCATAATGAGGGTTGGCGACGCGTCAGCGAGGCGAAGCGGGTTACGGCCGATGGGCCCGAGGGCACCGGCGAGTAGAGCGATAGCAGCCCAGGGGGATGAGCGCGCGCGGGGACCAGCGGTGATCTCGAGACTGACGAGAGGTGCGGCCGCCAGGAAGGAGATCTCGTTGAAGCGAGCGAGAGCTCCGGCCTGGGCAGCAGCATTACCCGGCGAGGTGAGCGCCGGGGCTAGGTCCCAGTCGACCGCGGTGACATTCAGCGCGTTAGGATTCTGCAAAGGCAGAGCGGCGATAACGACATGAAGTTCAGCCACCGTATCGTAGGCGACACCAGGTTGCGCGAGTCCGGAGGCGCACAGCTCGGAGAGCACGCGCGACCAGAACGCGGCATTGAAGCGTGCCCGAAAGATATTGACGGTGCGCGCAGCCGCTTGATCAGCGGGTATCGGGGAAACCTTGAGGCGTGTGCCGAAGGCAAACAGGAGCTTATAGAGCGGCGCGGCGACGTTGGCAGCTTGGTTGGGGATGGCCGGAGCCGCTTGCCAATCCATGAAGGTCCCGGTGGCCGCCACCAAAGAGTGCCCGGCAGGCAGAAGCACAGGATCTTCATCGAAGAAGGGGTTGTTCGGAGCCGGGGCTGGGACGACGACTGGCACAAGTGGGGCAGCCGCAGCCATCGAAACGAGATAGGACGCGGAGATGCCACTTGGAGACTCCCTGTTTCACTAAAAACTGAGCGCGCTGCGCGGAGCTTCGGGCGGAGCGCGGGCTCGCCCTTGGTTCTGCATGGTGGATGCGCGACAAGGAGCGAATTTCCCCTTGTGGGGAAACGACTCTGCGTGCGAAACGACGCGCTCCGCGCGCCTATCGGCAACTCCGGTCACGCCCGTCCCACCCCCCTTGTGTGTGTGCGCTCCCCACCGTATCTCCTACTGGTGGCGGGTGTGCGCCTGGCGCCCCCTGGTGCCTTTCTCGTAGAAGCTACCTTCGCCCCAGCCCAGCCGCCCTTCATGGTTACCGAGCTCCTCGGCGAGAAGACAAATCTGAAACAGAAGTAACCTTGCTAACGTCTACGGTCTGCCCGGTAGACCCGGTTGTTTCGGTAATCGGTGATCGGCGACGGGTCTCGGGTCACGGGTGGCTGGCGGTGCGCCCGCCGGCCCATTGCCGCCCCGCCGCCGCGCGTCCGATCTTGTCCGATCTCGGATTCCGATTGTTTCCGCTTCTTGCCGCTTGTTAAGCCGCTTGACCCCAACAGTTATAGCGGCCGTGAACTAAAGTGTGAAGAGCTTTCGGCGGAGCTGTCCTGGGAGATCCATGTCTCTTCGATTTGAACATTTGATCCAGGGAGCTACCAGGTGTCATTGCCAGGTGCTCTCCCGCGGGCCTATGCGATCGGATGCTAATCGGATGCATTGCCAGGAGATCTGCTTCTCACACTCTTGCAACGGGGAGAACAAGCATGTTTACATGCCCGGGTCCCGCCGTGTCACCATGTGCCGTTCCATGTTCCCATGTCGCATGGCTTGGTAAGTTACAAATCTCTCTCACACTCTTCAAGTTCCACAAGGGTACCTTGAAATTGATGCATGCGCATACATGCACAACCTGATTTAATTCCAACCCAATCTGAGACATTTGAGACTCATTTGAGATGTCTTGACAACGCTTGACCGCCCGTGCATCTCGTACTTACATCTTGAACTCAGTATTGGCAAATGGGGGAGCGTCCTCTGTTGGTTAGCTCTCCGATGAGATCTGAGTGGCCACCCACCGCGATCGTAAGCCTCAAGCGGCTCAAGCCTCAACAGCCGCAGCCGCAGCAACCAAAACAGCCACAGCTGCTGCCGCAAGCAGGCAGGGGAGATGGCCAACAAGGCGCGGCGGCAAATTGGACGCTCCCGCAGCTGCCGCACTGGCCACGTCACACGCTGGCTCCCACCACTGATGCTTCAGCCTCTGCGAAACGAATGCAAGTAATCGAAAGGAATGGCGTTGGTGCCAACCTCAGATGCGGTTCGATGGCGGCAAGCAACGTGCGCTTTGCGTTCATGGGTTCGTGCCTGCGAGGGACGGGCGCGGCCATCTACAACTATGCGGACGCCCTCGACGAGCTCCTTGGGTTGCACTCTATCACCTTTTTCTGCGTGCGTGCTCATGAGCCTTCCCTGGAGCCCGAGCTGCAAAAGCGCTTCGGCGCCACCCAGGTGAGAATCATTAAGCGGTGGCCTACCTCGTCGAAAGCAACCGACTACCTTATTGCTCCTTTTGAGATTACACATCTCTACATGCATAAGTTTGGGAAGCCGGATGGCGTCCATTCTAAATTTGCGTGCAACTTGGTTCATGCCGTGTTTGACGGTCGCCAGCCTCATGGAGATCGGTTCGCTCGAATTTCCGAATTTGTAGCCAACACGACAGACACTTCCGTCGTCCATTACATGGTGCGGCCACCGATCATGGGCACGAGCTCGCTGAGAGAGGCGCAGGGGATTCCAGCCTCAGCCACTGTCTTCTGTCGGTATGGTGGGCTCGACTCGTTCAACATTCACTATGTCAAAGAGCTTATTATAGAGCTAGCACCTGCAATGCCGAACGCTTACTTCCTCTTTGCCAACACCCGTCGCTTCTGCGAAAGTCCGACCGGAACACCCGGTGCTTGCCCTCCCAGGATTCGCTTCTTCGAGGCTTTGCTGACAGATGAGGCCAAAAATAGATTCATCCGCTCTTGTGATGCGATGATCCATGCTCGAGCGGAAGGGGAGACATTTGGTCTCGCGATCGCCGAATTTGCCATGCTCGGAAAGCGTATCATCACAGAATGGCCAGCATCCACTGCTTCGTCCTGGCAGCCCGCTGGTAGCGGCCTGCCAGTCCACGTGCGGGAATTGGGCAACCGCGCGATCTACTACCAAAATCGGAGCTCATTGCGTAACATTCTTCTGACCTTCGATCGCTCAGTGCTGCAGACAGGTTCTTGGAACGGCTACGTGCGGTATCGAAGGGATGCCGTCATGCGCGAGTTCCAGCGTGTTTTTTTGCCAGACATTCATGGCCTCAAGAAAATAAGGAGCGATTCGGACTGAAGCCAAGGCCACAGCAGCGCCGCATTCCGGTCTGACGTCACGCCCGACAGACCGTACTTCCGGTGAACTCGCTGGTGGCAAGGCCAAGGGAGTACATGTAAGCGAAGGTTATTAAGTACGTCTCAAACACGATAGTCGGAAACTAACCCTAACCCGATTTTGAACTCAGTGTTGGGTACCCAAAGGGGTAGGGAGAGGTATTCTTTCTGGATAAGCACTGGATTCACACACTATCCCCACCACCTGATTTTGAACTCAGTGATTGACCCAAAGGGGTAGGGAGAGGTATTCTTTCTGGATTCACACACTATCCCCACCACCTGATTTTGAACTCAGTGGCACAGCCCGTGCCGTCGAGTCATGACGCGTTGCGAGGGCCGGCGAGCGATGTGAGGGCCTCCTGTCCCTGTGGGGCTCTGGCCTCTGGGTGTGTTAATCTCAACAAATCTCAACTGAGAGTCTTGTCGTAGGAAGCGGAAGAGAACGGTTGAATACAGCACTTCAGGCTTTACAGTCTGTGATGTGTCCGCTCGGTGTGCTGGCGAGACGCGATGCCTCGGTGAATGAATTGAATTTGACCAGTGTGATGTTGCTGTGAACAATCTTGTATCACTTCCACTTCCTTACACCCGCGGAACCCTCGAACACATGTTCACGTGAACGACCGCAACGGCGTCCGCTTCGCTCCAAGTGCGGAGGGCAACATCAAACACGTTTTGCAGGGACAACCGGCCTTCAGCAGGGCCGCTGATGAACACGTTTGCAGGGACAACCTCGGTTGGCACCATCACTGACGCGGACCTCAAGACCCTCGCCGTCTACGCCGAGAACCCGCAGTGGCCATTCAAAGCCTTCGCAAAGCACGCCGTCGCCTCCTCGCTGCGGAGCATCTCGACGATCTCATTCGCGCGCACCTGGCGCATCACCAGCACGTTTGAGCCAACTGCCGGTGGCGAGGGCTGCGTGACGCTGCACTGCGGGCAGCCGCTGCGCAATCCGGCGGCGCTGCTCGTCTTTGCGATGCCACTCCGCCGTCAGGGAAAGAACTCTCCCGACGAGCAGCTCGAGAAGGCGATCATGCTGCAGCCGATGGCGAAGGGCGCGTCCAAGGCACTTCGGTACGGGCCCGTCTGCCGCTCGGGCGCGCACATCGTGTGCGTGAGCCTGAACGGAGCGCACGTCGTCGGTTCGCCAATGCACGTGACGGTCGCGCCGGGAGCGCCCGAACCGACGCGCTGCGAGCTGGTGCCGTCGCCGTCGACCACGTACGGAACGGCGGGTGCGGCGCGGGGTGAGGCAACTCGCGAGATCGTCGTGTGGCTGCAGCTGCGCGACCGGTATGGAAATCGATGCACGCGCGAGGCGGCCATAGAGGTCGTCGAGCACGGCGACCTCGCCGTGAGCGTCACGCGCATCACCAATGTGGACGGCACGCACCCCGAGCAGCAGCTAGGCTACCCGTCGGCGCTCTCGCCTGCCGCCGGCTCAGATGCTGCCAAGGGTCTCGTCACGTGGACGGTTCGCGTGGTCGAGGAGAGCGACGGGTGCGCACCAGGAAGCTCGAGCCGGAGCGAAGGTTCCGAGAAGGTTCCGAGAGGGTTCCGAGAAGGTTCCGAGAAGGTTCCGAGAAGCGTTGGTTCCGAGTCGGGCGAAGGCGGCGTCTCGACGCGTGGAGTCGTGTGCCTCGTCTTGAACGTGGCGCACGCAGGCGTGCACAGCGTCAGCGCGCGCCTCGAGGGGCTGCCGCTCGCGAATGCGTTGCCGCTCACGGTGCTGCCTGGGCCCGCCAAGGCCACTGCCTCGACCGCGCACGACGCCGTCGAGGGCGAGACCACGAGCTGCTCGCGATGCATCGCCGGGGTGTCACGCCGGCTGCGGCTCGTCGCGCGCGACGCGCGCGGGAACGCAGCTCCGATTCCCGCGCTCGCCAAGTGGGCGGCCTTCATGCGCTCGAGCGCAGGTGACGAAATCCTGAGTGCCTCTGGACGAAATCCTGAGAGCCTCTGAGTGTACCTGAGTGCCTTCGAGTGCCTCTGAGTGCCTCTGAGTGCCTACGGTTGCCTATGGTTGCCACCGAGTGCCTCTGAGTGCCTCGGCTGCCTACATGCGCGCGCAGTGGATGAGCGGCATGGAGAGGCAGGCAAGACGGCACCGCAGCTGGGCTTCAGCTACACACTCGCTGAGGCGACCGACTCCGCTGTACCGACTGCACTCCTCACGTACTGTGTCGAGCTGCCGGGCCGCCACGAGCTCTACATCACGTTGCTCGGCAAGCGGCTGGGCGACGCGCCCTACGCGCTGCAGGTGCTCGTGCCCGCGTGGGGCCCAGGTCTCCAGATGGGTGTGGCCGGCCAGCACGCAATCCTGTACGTGCGGCTCCGACCGGAGGGCCTATTGGAACCAGGCAGCTCCGAGGGTCGCAAACTTCTCCATCGTCTCAAGGTGGAGGCGACGGAGACGCTCTCGCTGGAGTGCGCGCGCTGCATCGTGCGCCAGGTGAGCCCCTCTGATGACCTCCGATGACCTCCGATGACCTCTGATGGCCTCTGATGGCCTCTGATGGCCTCTGATGGCCTATGCTGATGACCTCTGATGGCCTCTGATGACCTCTGATTGCCTCTTTCGTCAGGTGCGCCCCTCGGCCGCCGCGGAGGCGCTTGGCGGCGCGGACGCGCCGGGCGAGATTGCCGAGGTGGATATCTTCACGGCGACCGCCTCGCCCCACTGGAAATTGTACCTGGAGCTCGACGGGAAGCCATTGCTCGGGATGCCCTCGCCGTGGCTTGTGCGGCCAGGGCGTCCCGACCCGACACGCTGCCTGCTCGAGGCGCCGTGGGTGGCCACCGGCAAGGCGGCGGCAGGCGTGCGGCACGAAGGGACCCTCCGGCTGCGCGATCTCACCGGCAACGAGGCGGACGGCGCGGGCGTGCACGTGCGCATCGTGCTGCGCGAGGACTTTGAGTGGCGGGAGCCGTTGGAGCCGTTGGAGCCCGAGTTGCGTGACGAGATCGACGTCTTCTACCCGGAGCGCGCGCAGACCCCCCGCGCGCTCGCCAAGAAAAAGGCGAGCGAGGCGCCCGACTTTGACAAGCCCGACGCACCGCCCACGCCTCGGATCCGCGAGTCTGAGTTCGAGGCCACATACCTCTCGGGCGGCGTGTATCGGATCGCGTGGACGGCGGTGCACGCAGGGCCGCACACGGTGCTCGTGTACGCCGACGGCGAGCTGCTGCAGTGCTCGAGGCTGGTGCACGTGCACGCGGACGGCGTGAGCGCCGCGACGAGCGTGCTTCACAGCCCGCCCGGCAAGAGGCTGCTGCCTCAGTCGTGGAGCATCTTGCAGATGCGCTGCCGCGACGCCTCGGGCAACGCCGCCGAGCTGCTCGACCCGAGCCGCCTGGCCATAAAGTGTGAGGGCCTCGCCTCCGAGGCGCACGTGCAGGTACGCGAGCTGCCTTGATTGCCTCTGATGACCTCTCGATTGCCTCCCTCATCAGGTGCGCGAGCGGGCCGGCCTCGACGGCGCGTATGAGCTGCCTTGATTGCCTCTGAGGACCTCTCGATTGCCTCCCTCATCAGGTGCGCGAGCGGCCCGGCCTCGACGGCGCGTATGAGCTGCTCCTGTTCGGCGAGCCCGTGGGCACGATCAGCGTGCATGCGACCATCGACGGGTCCCACCTGCTCGGCTCACCGGTCGATCTGCGCATCGAGGCCGCACTAGCGACTCCCGGCCGCTGCTACGCCTTCGGAGCGGGACTCGGCGCCAATGGGCCTGTCCCACTCGGCCGGACGGCGCGCTTCACGATCGTCTCGTGCGACATCAGCGGCACGCGCCGCTCCGAAGGCGGCGACCAGTTCCTTGTGCAGATTACGCCGCTCAAGAGCGCCAACCACCTGTCGCTGCGCTGCAAGATCGCCGACCTGAACAACGGCGCATACACGGTCGCGTGGAGCCCCCCCTTTTCGGGCGGGTACAAGGTGCACATCACTCTGCGCGGCCTGCCCATCTTTCGCTCGCCCTTCGTGGTCAAGGTGGAGGGGTCCGGGCAGTACGTGCCCGGTTCGACGCTCATCGCCACGCGGGCGAGCGACAAGCAGGCGCTCAGCCCTGAGGACGTCGAGAGGGCCATCGCCGCCAACCCGTCGCCCACCTTACGTGGGCTGCGCAGCGCGCCCGACCCGTCACCCACCAAACTTCGGCAGCCGGCGATCCTCCTCCAGTCACCGGGACCCGCCGCAGACGCCGCCGCGTCGCTCGCAGCGAGTCGGGCGTGCACCGAAGCGGCGCAAGCGGCCTCCATGTCGGCCGTCGTTGAGCGTGTCGCGGCGGCGCGCGCGGCCGCCGCGGGCGGCAAGGCAACCGCGGTTGCGCTCGCACGAGCCGCCATCGACGCGAAGCTCAGGGAAGCGCAGCAACTCGACGAGTCTGAGCTCGAGCGGCTCGGCTTGCCTCCCACACCACGTCTCCCCACACCATGTGCCTCCACCAGCCCGATGCCGCCACTCGGCGGTTTTGCCGCTGCGACGGCCGCCTCGCGCGCGGCGGCGGTCTCGCCGCGAGCGGCGGCGGTGGGCGCCGGTGGCGCGGCGGCGGCGGGCGCCGGTGGCGCGGCGACGGGCGGCGGCGCGACGGGCGGCGCGCCGGCGCGAGGCTCCGCTGGCGCTGAGGCTGCCGGCGCTCGGGGTGGCGCGTCTAGCGCTGGCGCTGCTGGCCGTCCCATGGCCGCCGCCAGCGTCAGGCCCTTCCTGAGCGCATCAGCCTCCGCCGAGGAGCTGCTGGCCGCGGCTCGCGTGGCCGCCCCGCGCGACGATCTGGACAAGCTGCTCGCGCGCTTTCAGCGGGCCATCGATGAGGACGACGCCGACGAGCAGCACGCGGACGCCCTTCGCGGCCTCTCGGACGAGGCAAACCGAACCCTTGGCCGGGCTGAAGAACTTGCGGAAGCTCTGGGCAGCGTCTACGGACATGCGCGCTTCGGCGATGTCGAGGGCGGCTCTACCACCGCGGCGCGAGGCATGGCGACGCCGCGAAGTGCACGGAGCACGGCGCAGGGGCGGGAGAGGGCCTTCTCGCCGGATTAGGTCTGAAAATTCGCGAAATTCATCTGAAGTATTCCGCTAGGGGCACCCTTGACGCTTGACCAAAACTGACCAAAACAATTGGTAGGTACCACTTGTCGAGGACCGACAGGGGGGCGCGTTCTGGAAGGGGTATTCAAGTTGCCCCTTAGCCCGCCGCAGGCGCGAAAATTTGGGCACTATTTACTGCAAATAACAGCAGTTTACACTGTAA